>OGPD01000002.1_pt1 | contig 322596 bp, 229 predicted proteins | sample 1552861 | NCBI WGS metagenome assembly OGPD01 (sample SAMEA2580280, study PRJEB22360) | human gut metagenome | biome: human gut; feature: human-associated habitat; material: faeces | place: Denmark | collected 2008/2010
AACATCAGACAAAACGGGAGTTAAAATGAAAACGGTTTCGTATTGATTCATACTTGTTTAATTAATGAATTAATAATTCGTTTAAAAATTTGCGGTGCAAAGGTAGGGATTTTATTTTGATCTACAAACATTTAATGTTTTTTTGTGCCTGAAGGTAGGATTTATCATAGAAGTGACTTACCTTTGCAAAGTTGTTTAAACAATAATTTCATGATCGAGCAATTTAACTTTGACATCCGGCTGATTTTTGCCATCCTGAATGGTAAAGTTTCCGCCGCAATCAACCGAAAACTGTCCCGTAACTTCCGCCAGAACGGTTTGGAGATTACTCCGGAACAATGGACTGTCCTCATCTTTTTGTGGGAAAAAGACGGAGTGACGCAACAAGAGTTGTGCAATGCAACTTTTAAAGACAAGCCCAGTATGACACGCCTGATTGATAACATGGAACGTCAACATCTGGTAGTCCGTATCTCGGATAAAAAAGACCGCCGCACCAATCTTATCCACCTCACCAAAGATGGAAAAGAACTGGAAGAACGCGCACGGGTAATCGCTAACCAAACTTTAAAAGAAGCATTACGCGGCATTACCGTAGAAGAACTGAGCATAAGCCAGGAAGTATTGAGAAAAATATTTTTCAATACGAAAGACTGAAATTCAGTGATCAGCGATTAGGGTTTAGTGATTAATAATCTTCGTTTTTCATTCGTCATTCTTCATTCTTTATTAAAATATGGTTTTTTTGCAAAAATAATTTCGCTTGTTAAAGAATTATGCTTTTCTTTGTGACAAGAATATAATAATCTATTAAAATACACACACATGAAAGGTTTATTAAAAAATCTGGGCTTGATATTAGTCTTGGTGGGAGCTGTAATTTTGGTTGCATGTTCCTTTACCGGTAATGTAAACAACAATACCATTTTAGGTACTTCAGCAGTTCTGATGGTACTGGGATTGATTTCATACATTGCCATCAATAAGAAATTGGCAGACTAATCGTCAGAAAAAGAATAAAAAAGGCGGTTGCTTTGATAGCGACCGCCTTTTTTGTTTTATGCAAAGAGTCTATCAAGACTCCGGTTCCGGTGTAATCAACTTATATCCCTTTCCGTGGATGTTGATGATTTCAATGGAAGGATCTTCTTTCAGATGCTTACGCAACTTCGTGATATACACATCCATGCTACGTGCATTGAAGTAGTTATCATCAATCCAGATGGTCTTCAGAGCAAAGTCACGTTGCAGGATTTCGTTAGCATGAGCACAGAGCAAACCCAAGAGTTCAGACTCTTTCGTTGTCAGCTTCGTCTGCTTTTCAGGCGTTGACAAAATCTGTTTCTGTGTATCGAAAGTGAACATACCTATCTTGTAGATATTGCTCTCTTTGTTCTTCTTTCCACGTACACGTCTCAGAATTGCTTCAATTCTGAATGTCAACTCTTCCATGCTGAACGGCTTGGTGATGTAATCATCCGCACCGATTTTAAAGCCTTCCAGAATATCTTCCTTCAGTGTCTTTGCAGTCAGGAAGATGATAGGAATTTCGGCATTTGCAGCACGCACTTCCTGAGCCAAAGTGAAACCATCTTTCTTCGGCATCATCACGTCAAACACACACAAGTCATATTTATTCTTCAGAAAAGCTTTGTATCCAGCTTCACCGTCGGGATATAACTCCGCAGAATAACCTTTTGCCTGTAAATATTCTCTTAAAAGCATGCCAAGATTTTCATCATCTTCGCACAATAAAATACGCAGTTTCTCGTCCATATCATTAATTTTTAAGTAAAGGTAATGCAATAATAAATTTAGTTCCAACGTTTAGTTCACTCTCTGCCCGGATAGTTCCCTTATGGTCTGTAATAATCTTCTTCACATAAGACAATCCCAATCCAAAGCCTTTCACATCGTGCAGATTACCTGTATGCACGCGGTAGAACTTTTCAAATATCTTTTTCAAATTTTCTTTCTTAATACCTATTCCGTTATCCTGAATAGAAATCATCAGCTTGCCCGGTTCATTCCAGGTCTTCACTTTCAATTCCAAATCGGCATCCGGTCTCTTATACTTCACCGCATTATCCATCAGATTGAAAATCACATTCGTAAGATGCATTTCATCTGCAAAGATATTCGGGTCTGTTGCGTTCAGTTCCGACTCTATATTACCGTTATAACGTTCTACCTTCAGGGTGAATGTATTGATAACACCGGTAATCAACTCATTGGCATCCAGTTCCTTCATTTTTAAGGTAGCTTTCTGTTTGTCGAACATCGACATCTGGAGTACCTTCTCCACCTGGAACCTCAACCGTTTCGTCTCATCATTGATGACCGTCGATATATGCTGGAACATGGCAGGCGACTTACCCACTGCAGGGTCTTTCAACATTTGCGCCGCCAGCGAAATGGTCGATATCGGCGTTTTAAACTCATGCGTCATATTGTTGATAAAGTCATTCTTCATCTCCGTCAGTTTCTTTTGGCGGAACACGATATAAATCGTGAAGATAAACGTAATCAGCAACACAAAGGTGAATATCATCGACGGTATCATAAAGTTGATCGAGTCGAAAATATAATCTCTTTTGCCCGGAAAATGTATCTTTACGATACTCATACGGGCAGGTGGATCATTCAGGAACAAAGGCTGGGAGTAAGAATACTCGCTACCTTCATCGACATAGTCCGAACAACGGTATACTTCCCGTCCATCCCGGTCAATCACCTTAAAGTGATATCCCAGATCAATGCCGTTATCTACCAAGCCCGACTTTAAGTACTGATCCAGGTTCTTAAAGTTGATGCGTTCCTCAATCGGCTTGCTACTTGCCGTATATAACATCTGCAAGGCAACTTCATCCAACAAGCCACGCTGGTACACATAACGTTCTTTCATTAAATCAATTTGTGTACGAGCTGTTTTAGGAATCGTCTTAGCGCCATGCTTACGCGAAATCATCGCTCTCGGCAGTTCTGACGGCTTATTTGTGATCGTCTGAAGTTCCATGGCCGAATACTTGGAACCATCCGGCGACGTCACCGTAAACCGTTGTGTCTGCACCAATGCCTGTCCTTGCTCAGTCAATTCCCACGCTCTCTTTTCTGCCTCAGAGATGTCTTCCCGCAACCAACGGGCAACCTCAGCGGACTCCACTTCTTTAGAAGCAGCCATCAGTCCACGCTTCACAGATTCATCAAATTGCTCGTTACGCATCTTTACCATCTTCTCTATGTAGCTGATTTGCAGATACAAGAGACTGAGGAAAGATAACCCCATAACGATGCCTAATATCCATATTGTTGACTTCTTCATAGTCACAAAATTAACACTCCCTAATTAACACTCCTAACCTATTAACCTGATTTAACCGCAAGTTCTCGTAAATTAACCGAAAAGAGTTTTTTAAGTTGCATTACGAGCATTATAACAAATCAGCGTGTGTTTGGTTTGCAAATTTAATAAAAAATTAATCATTCCCGTTCACATTTACGCATGTTCTTAATCAGTGTTAATAAAAAAGCCATTACCCCTCGTTCTGAGGGAGTAACGGCTTTAACAAATTATAAAAACAGACGAAGTGAAGTCTTTTATTCTTCAGCTTGCTTAGCTTCGAACTCCTTAACCAACTTATCTTGTACATCACTTGGAACAAGTTCATAGCTGGCAAATTTCATGATGAATGAAGCACGTCCTCCTGTCAAAGAACTCAAGGCTGTGGAGTAAGATGCCATTTCCTTCAAAGGTACTTTAGCACTCAGCTTTTCATAACCGGCTTCACTACTCATACCCATAATCATGGCACGGCGTCCCTGCAAGTCACCCATCACATCACCCATTCTATCCGACGGAACAAATACTTCCACATCATAGATAGGTTCAAGGATCTTCGGTCCTGCATTCTTGAATGCTTCACTAAATGCATTACGGCCAGCCAACATGAAGGAAATTTCATTGGAGTCTACCGGGTGCATCTTACCATCATACACGATAACACGTACATCACGAGCATACGAACCGGTCAACGGACCTTGTTCCATACGAGACATGATACCTTTCAGGATAGCCGGCATGAAACGCGCGTCAATAGAACCACCTACGATACTATTAATAAATACCAATTTACCGCCCCATTCCAATGGGATTTCTTCGGTACCTTTCACGTTCATCTTAAACTCCTGCGCACCAAACTTATAAGTATCAGGCAGCGGCATACCTTCGTAATAGGGTTCTACAATCAGATGCACCTCACCAAACTGGCCTGCACCACCCGATTGTTTCTTATGGCGGTAGTCTGCACGAGCCGCCTTCGTAATGGTTTCACGATACGGAATTCTCGGTTCCTCATATTTGATTTGCAACTTTTCATTATTCTCCAAACGCCATTTCAACGTACGCAAGTGGAATTCACCCTGTCCGTGAACAATAGTCTGGCGCAATTCCTTGGATTGCTCTATTACCCAAGTCGGATCTTCCTCGCGCATACGGTTCAATATGGCCATCATCTTTTCTGTATCGGCCTCATTCACGGGTTTGATAGCACGGGAATATTTTGAATTGGGATATTTGACAAAGTTGAAACGGTTCTCAGTACCCTTACCATTCAGAGTATTACCTGTATGCACATCTTTTAATTTCACGGTACAGCCAATATCACCGGCTACCATTTCTTCTACCTTGATACGGTTAGCACCCGCACAGGCATAAATCTGGGCGATACGTTCTTTTGAACCACGGTCAGCATTCGTAAAGTCTTCACCTTCGTGCACTTTACCGCTCATAACCTTGAAATACTGAACATCACCGATATGAGGTTCAACAGCGGTCTTAAAGAAATAAAGGGAAGTCGGTCCATTCGGATCCGGTTTCACAACTTCACCGCGTGTATTATGTACAGGAGGCATTTCGTCTACAAACGGAACCACATTACCCAGGAATTCCATCAAACGGCGCACACCCATATCTTTACCTGCACAAACACAGAATACGGGGAACATACCACGTGAAGCCAGTCCCTTACGGATACCTTCACGCATTTCGTCTTCCGTCAGAGATTCTTGTTCAAAGAATTTCTCCATCAGGCTTTCATCGTGTTCTGCAGCAGCTTCCACCAATGCTTTGTGCAATTCGGTTGCTTTTTCCATTTCCTCTGCAGGAACATCTTCAATGGTGGGTGCACCACCTTCGGGGCCCCACGAATATTTTTTCATCAGAAGTACATCAATCAACGAATTGAAGTTCGGTCCGGTAGCCAACGGATATTGCACGGGAACTACCTTCGAACCATAAGCAGACCTCAACTGTTCAAGTACCATATCATAATCACACTTCTCATGGTCAAGCTGATTCACCAGGAAAATCACCGGTTTACCTAACTTTTCTGTATATCGGAAATGATTTTGGGTACCCACTTCAGGACCATATTGGCCATTCAGAAGTAATATTGCAGTATCAGTAACATTGAGTGCTGTCATGGCAGCTCCAACAAAGTCATCACTTCCCGGACAGTCTATAATATTAAGTTTCTTACCGTTCCACTCCACATGGAAAACGGTGGAAAACACAGAATAGCCATATTCTTGCTCCACCGGGAAGTAATCGCTGACTGTATTCTTGGCAGTAATTCTGCCGCGACGTTTTATAATACCACTCTCAAAGAGCAGCGCTTCCGTGAGAGTGGTTTTACCCGAGCCGTCATTGCCAAGGAGGGCAATGTTCTTAATTTCATTCGTCTGATATACTTTCATGATATATAAGATTTAAAATGAATAACTCAGTATGCCTTCGCATACCCTTAATTTTTGTGAGGCGCAAATTATGAATTTATCAAAAGAAAAGCAATAAATCGATAGTGTTACTAAACTATGTTATGTAACACATCACTACTAACAGAAAGATTTTCTTAACTTTACAGCATAAATCACTAATCTTTAAACTTACAATGAAAGCACTGCTATCCGCCACCACACTGTTGATTCTTCTATTGTTCAGCGGATGCCAATCCAATGGTGCCTCGCACAGGCAACGGCCATTGATCGGCATATCCTGCTCCCACCCCAATGATTATTCGACTGCCCGAATGACTTACACAGAATCTGTGATACAAGCCGGTGGCACTCCGATGCTCATCCCTATCACAACGGACAGTACGGTTTTGGCGGATATCGTCAGCCGGCTGGATGCAATTATATTAATAGGAGGGGCTGACATTCACCCTTCTTATTATAATGAAGAACCTATCGAGCAACTGGGGGAGGTTGATTCGCTGCGCGATGTTTACGACATCGCCCTGATTCGTCTTGCAGCACAGCGCAATGTACCGATGTTAGGTATCTGTAGGGGTGAGCAATTGATAAATGTAGCGTTCGGCGGGACACTCTATCAGGACATACCGACACAATACCCGGACACTACCGTACGACATAATCAAAAAGAACCGAGCAGTGTGCCCACACATACGATTCATCTCCTGCAAGGCTCCGCAATAGCTCAGATTACGGGGCAAACGGAGCTTTTCACAAATACGCATCATCACCAGGCGGTGAAGCAGGCAGCACCCGGTTTCCGGATTACGGCATGGGCCACGGACAGCATTCCCGAAGCCATTGAAAATATCAATGGAAAGCCCATTTGGGGAGTACAGTTCCACCCGGAAGCATTAACAGTAGCAGGCGACAGTATATCTGCCAGATTCTTCCACTTTCTGGTTGATAAAGCAACAGCATTTCGAAGGAGTAAATAAACCCGGTGCCTACTCATCTCGAAAGGCATAGGCAAGTCACTTTTGTTTCTCAGTTAAGGCACTCTTGTTTCTCAGGCAAGAAACTTTTATTTCAAAGGGAAGAAACTTTTGTTTCTTAGGCAAGGCACTCTTGTTTCAGTGGGAAGAAACAAAATGGGACAAACAAGAGCCTGACAAAGCTAAAGTATCTCTCCTCCTAATCACAAGAAAGGGCGCAATCTTACGACTACACCCTTACTTTTATCAATAGACTTATTTTCATAAGATGAGGCTATTATTATAATATAGGTACGCGCGTGTATCACATATAATCCAACTTAATCACGATCACCCTTATATCCTGATCTTCCTTATCCGTAGCTATCTTTGCAATATGCCAGTCGGACGGGAAGAACAAGAAAAACTCACCGGGAACAGAGTCGATAAAGGTAGTTTTTTCCGGATCAAAATCATAGTGAATAACATCTTTCTTCTCACTATATTCGCAATTAGCCTTTGAAGACTCATGATCCAGCAATGCAAAACGCTCCGTTCCTTTCACCACATACTGCAAATCTATATGTTTCCGGTGTGATTCGGATGTCCGCTTCTCTAACGGTTCATTCTTACTATCTTCAACAGAAACCACAAGTGATGTTCCTTCTACCGGATGTTTTCCCTTCTCGATAGTAGTCAGGTCGTGCGACGCCAACCAGCGAAAAGCCGCCTTCCATTGTTCCGGATTCGCTTCGTACTGCGCTTTGAATTCCGCTAAATTCGTAGAAGAATGGGGCTTCGCCTTCAAACCTTCACTCCAGACTTTCGATTTTACCCATTTTTCAGGCGAGATACTTTTTACTTTCTTGCCACTTTGAGCAGAGACAGACAGACAAACCGCAAGCATACAAGCAGTTGCCAATAACCATTGTAAGTGTTTCATGTTAATGTTTTCTATAATTTCGTTTACTGACTACAAAGATATAAATTATAAATCGTATAAAATTGAAACATCTGTCTACCTATATTGAATTATTTGTGGAACATTAAATGATAAGTCGTTCTTATCTTTGCAACAGAAATTAATTCGTAAACTAACAATAAACCATTCAAATCATGAGAAACATTTTCTGGAGTATGACATTAGTTGTTGCCTGTTTGTTTGGAGCTGCTACAGCGCAAGCCCAAAAACAAGTAACCACCAACAATGCCATCGTGCCGGGTGAAGTATGGAACGACACCGACGGTAACCCCATCAATGCACATGGCGGCGGTATCCTCTACCATGAAGGAACGTACTACTGGTACGGTGAGTACAAAAAAGGTAAAACCATCCTGCCCGAATGGGCCACATGGGAATGTTACCGCACGGATGTAACCGGCGTGAGCTGCTATTCATCCAAAGACCTTCTGAACTGGAAGTTCGAAGGCATCGTGCTTCCCGCAGTGAAGGACGACCAAGGCCACGACCTGCACACCAGCAAGGTACTAGAACGTCCGAAGGTGATTTATAACCCAAAAACCAAGAAATTCGTGATGTGGGCACACGTGGAAAGTGCCGACTACAGCAAGGCATGCACCGGAGTAGCCATCAGTGACTCCCCTACCGGAGAATTCACCTATCTGGGCAGTTTCCGCCCCAACGGTGCCATGAGCCGCGACCAAACCGTATTCGTAGACGATGATGGCCGTGCCTACCACTTTTATTCGTCAGAAAACAATGCAACGCTGTACATCAGCGAATTGACTGACGATTATCAAAGACCGAGCGGACGCTATACCCGTAACTTCGTCAAGGAAAGCCGCGAAGCTCCCGCCGTCTTCAAGCGTAACGGAAAATACTACATGCTCTCTTCCGGCTGTACCGGTTGGGATCCCAATCAGGCTGAACTGGCAGTAGCAGACTCCATTATGGGTGAATGGAAAACAATCGGCAACCCTTGTACCGGAACAGATGCCGACAAGACATTCTATGCTCAAAGCACTTACGTGCAGAAAGTGATGGGCAAGAAAGACATGTACATTGCCATGTTCGACCGCTGGAATAAGAAAGACCTGGAAAACTCACGTTATGTATGGCTTCCATTCTCCTTCGAAGGTGATAAAATCACCATTCCCTGGCGTGACAAATGGAACTTCGACAGCTTTGCCGACCAAGGTCGTTTTGAAGCCGGCAAAGGAACTTTCCTGCTGAATGGCAAACCATTTGTGGTTAAAGCCGCCGAACTGCACTACCCACGCATCCCGAAACCTTATTGGGACCAACGCATCAAGTTGTGTAAAGCACTGGGAATGAATACCATTTGCCTCTATGTATTCTGGAACTCTCACGAACCGCAACCCGGCGTATATGACTTTACGGAGCAAAACGACCTGGCCGAGTTCTGCCGTCTGTGCCAGCAAAATGATATGTATGTCATCCTTCGCCCCGGACCGTATGTTTGCGCCGAGTGGGAAATGGGTGGTCTGCCATGGTGGCTGCTTAAGAAAAAGGATGTACGTCTGCGCGAATCCGATCCTTACTTCATTGAACGTGTAGCTCTGTTCGAAGAAGCCGTAGCCAAGCAAGTGAAAGACCTGACGATTGCCAATGGCGGTCCCATCATCATGGTACAGGTAGAAAACGAATATGGATCTTACGGAGAAGATAAGGGTTATGTATCCCAAATCAGAGACATCGTACGTGCCAACTTCGGAAATGACATCGCCCTGTTCCAATGCGACTGGGCCTCTAACTTCACCCTGAACGGACTCGATGATCTGATCTGGACCATGAACTTCGGTACAGGTGCCAACGTCGACCAGCAATTTGCCAAACTGAAACAACTTCGTCCCAACAGCCCGCTGATGTGTTCTGAATTCTGGAGTGGTTGGTTCGACAAATGGGGCGCCAACCACGAAACCCGTCCTGCTGCTGATATGATCAAAGGTATCGACGATATGTTATCGAGAGGCATTTCATTCAGCCTGTATATGACACATGGAGGTACGAACTGGGGACACTGGGCAGGCGCCAACTCTCCCGGCTTTGCACCCGACGTGACGTCTTACGATTATGATGCACCTATCAGTGAATCCGGTCAGACAACTCCTAAGTATTGGGCGTTGAGAGAAGCCATGGCGAAATACATGGATGGTGAGAAACAGGCGAAAGTACCTGCACTGATCAAACCTATCAGTATCCCTGCTTTCAGATTCACAGAAATGGCACCATTGTTCGAGAACCTGCCCGCAGCAAAGAAGGATGAAAACATCCGCACCATGGAAGAATACAACCAGGGCTTCGGAAGCATCCTCTACCGTACTACCCTGCCTGAATTGAAATCGCCTGCCACCCTCACAGTGAACGATGCGCACGACTATGCACAGGTATTCGTAGACGGGAAATACATCGGCAAGCTCGACAGAAGAAACGGTGAAAAGCAATTGGTACTCCCCGCCTGCGTCAAAGGTTCCAGACTTGATATTCTGGTAGAGGCCATGGGTCGCATCAACTTCGGTCGTGCCATCAAAGACTTCAAAGGAATCACGAAAAACGTAGAACTTTCTATGGACATCAACGGATATCCTTTCGTTTGCGACCTGAAGAACTGGGAAGTTTTCAACATTGAAGATACCTATGAATTCTATCAGGGCATGAAGTTCCAGCCGATAGAGTCATTGACAGACCGTCTCGGGCAACGTATTCCGGGTGTTTACCGTGCTAAATTCCAGGTGAAGAAACCAAGCGATACTTTCCTGAACTTCGAAACATGGGGCAAAGGACTGGTTTATGTGAACGGTTATGCATTAGGCCGTATCTGGGAGATCGGTCCTCAGCAGACTCTTTATGTACCGGGATGCTGGTTGAAGAAAGGTGAGAATGAAATCGTAGTTTTCGATATCGTAGGCCCTAAAGAAGCTAAGTCCGAAGGTTTAAGTGAACCGCTCCTTGACCAGCTGCTTGTACAGAAACCATTGACACATCGCAATGAAGGCGAAAACCTGAACTTGTCAGGTGAAAAGCCTGTATTCACGGGAAGTTTCAAACCGGGTAACGGCTGGCAGGAAGTTAAATTCAACAAACCGGTTACCGGACGCTATGTTTGCATTGAAGCATTAAACTCACAGGATGGAAAAGACCTGGCTTGTATTGCCGAAATGTATTTCTTGGACAAGGATGGTAGCCGTCTGTCCCGCGAGCCTTGGATTGTGAAGTATGCCGACAGCGAAGACGTGGCTCACGTCAACCGCTCTGCCGACAAGACTTTCGACCTTCAGGAATCCACCTATTGGAGCACAGAAAAAGGTAGTCCTTATCCGCATACGATTGTAATCGATCTGGGCGCCAGTCATGCATTGACAGGTTTCCAATGCTTGCCCCGAATGGAAAGCGAAGTACCGGGTGGCATCAAGGATTTCAAGATTTATGTGAAGGGGGAAAACTTCAAATACTAATCTGATTCACCACAGAGTAACACAGAGTCCCACAGAGTTCTATTGATTTAAAATCAAATGAATGAACTCCGTGGGACTCTGTGCTACTCTGTGGTGAGATCTTAATAAAGTATCACCTGATCCAGCACCACTCCTTCATCCAAAGCCGTAATAACCAACTTATGAGAAGCCTGTTTATTAATCGGTAAAGTCACTTTCCGAATAGCCTGGTTGCGCAATACATTCTCTTTCCATTCTTCACTGCGTCCTTTCGTCTCATAAGATACCGTTTGCGGAACGGCCTCATCTACAGATATAGCGAAACGAAGCTGTTTCTCATCCAGTGGATGACTTGGCAATAGCCTGATCTCAACTTCAACAGAATCTTTTCCATAATCATCAAAAGCGAAGGTCAGAGAGGAACCTTTACGGATACCTGCCGCTTTTCTTTCATATCCTAAGCCCTCGTACGGAACAGGTTTCCCATATGTACATTCCATAGCATTCCATTTGCAGAGCATTTTCCGGTCTGTCACCATAGGCTCGGTGGCGGCAGTATGCTCTACACGCTTGAATACCGACAACTTACGGGGTTGGAAATCCATCATACGGTTCCATTTGCCATTCTGCAATGAATTATACTGCTGCGTCAAGGATGCGATGCTGTCAAAGGCAGCATCACTTTGTTTCCAGTCAGCCTTAGAGTGACGGGCAAGCTGGGCAGTCAGAATTTTCCGGTTCATTTGTGCAGCGGCCTGCACCGGATATTTCACAAGCTGGAAGTAAGCATCCTGCCTGTCCGCCGGGATGTTACTCTCCATTCTCTCGACAACATCGGACAAGACGGTATAAGATCTCAGACGCTCACTAATGGTCTGTTCGCTCCAAGGCAGATCTTTAATCACCTTGTATTTCGGATCGCGCTCTTCTTCACGCGTATTTCCCATAAATTCGGGCTTACGAATGTAGGATAGCTGGTAATGTGCTTCCATGGCAGGCAACAGTTCCTCGGCACAATTACTTCCAAATTCCCGCCCCAACCAGGATTTCAGATGGGCAGTGACTCCTATTTCGTTCACTTCATCGATGTTCCACGCCATATCCAGGAAAAGCTCTATCTGATATTCCGCAGGTTTGATATCACCCACATTCAATACCCACATCTTCTGAATGCCACGGTCGTAAGCCAGCTTCATTTGTTGATGGAGTAGATAAGGGCTGAAAGTTCCCAACCAAAGATAATCGTGAGGACGGCCCCAGTAAGATACATGGTAATAAATACCGTTGCCTCCCTTACGAGCACGCTCTTCCGCTGTCGGGAAGTGACGGATATACCCGTAATTATCATCACACCAGATCAACGTTACATCATCAGGCACCTGTAAGCCGGCATTATAAATATCCAACACCTCTTTATAAGGAATAAATGCTTGCGGAATAGCCGTAACATCTTTATTGACATACTTCTGCAAGAGTCCGCGCTGGTCTTTAAGCACACGTTCCAATACAGCCTTCTGTTCTGCTACGGTTTTGGCTCCCTGCATCTGTCCGTCGTGCACACCACGCATACCCAAAGTATAGATATTACCTTGTTGAGCAACCTCTTTCACCCGGTCTTCCCAGAATTTATAAACAGACGCACTATTATTCACATAGTCATAATCACCCTGACCGCGACGGCGCCACTCACCGGCAGCGCTACATACCATCGGTTCACAATGCGATGAACCAATAAAAATACCATATTCTTCCGCAACTTTCCTGTTTCCTTCCGTCAGGAAGAAAGGCAAAGTACATTCGTGCATCGCAGGCCAATAGGTATTGGCACGTAAACGCAGCAACAGTTCAAAGATACGTGCATTCGTCTTCGGACCGATATGTCCTTTTATATCCGACGGTTCATACGTCTGACTACTCCAAGGCATCAATCCCCAGTCTTCGTCATTGATAAATATACCCCGATATTCCACGGAAGGAGATTGCAATGTCTGATACTCTGCCGACAGCACAAAAGAAGTCTTCTTCTCCGGTGTTACATCCGCCCACCATTCCCAGGGAGATACACCTATCAGACGGGATAATTCCATGATACCATAAGCCGTACCATGCGAATCACTACCTGCTACCAGCAATTTTCCATCCGGCAGAACCTGCAAAAGGAAAGCCTGTTTCTTGCCTGTCAAAGCACTTACGTCCGCACTCACAGCTTTCAGCAACGGGCTTTTTCCAACCGTACCTACTATGATATTCCCTTGCCGGGCATCTACGGCGGCAGATGCAGAAAATACCGATTGATAATCACGTATGAACAGTTTCAATGCGGTTTGCACTACCTTCTCTTCCGCATTATCACAAGCCAACTTAATCGGTTGGTCGGAACGCAGACTAAACTGTGCACAACAAATCTGTGTCACCCAAAGAAAAACTAAACCTATAAATCCCTTCTTCATATATTTCAATTTATTTTTCAAAGCTATATTCTATACATTTCTTCAAAAACTGATTTTATTATCTTTCTAATCGGCAGCATGCACTTCCAGATCATGCTGCCGTACATACGGAGCCAGTGCCGGAACAACCTTAGCAACAGCTTCCATAGCAATGCCTGCCACTACCTTTCCACCATAAATATTCAGATGTGTATTGTCTATTTTCCCTTTCGGACAAAAATCATAAATCCCCGCAGGTACCCACATAAAGAGGCTTTTTGATTTTTCTACGCCCAGATCGACTACCAGATCATGCGTCAGTTTATTCAGATCGACAAAAGGCACGTCCATTTCTTCAGCTACCCTGCGGGGAGAATTCAGATACTCTCCGTGTGTATCCACAAGCACATTTCCTTCCACCTCATAACTTCCTTTAGGCTCCGTCACCCCTTCGGGAGGGAAATTTCTCCGTACAATGGAATTAAACAGTACAGGATAAGCTCCCTTTTCGCGGGTTTCTCTTACGAAACGACGTAGGTTATCATCAAATGTAGTTCCCGGATCGGTATGCAGTTTTTCGGAAGCTTTCTCATCATTATGTCCGAACTGAATAAACACATAATCTCCCTTTTTCAATTTGGCAAGCACCGCATCCCAACGCCCTTCATTGATGAAACTCAATGAACTCCGTCCATTCATGGCATGATTGTCCACTGCGACATCCTCCGTCAGAAAGCAGGGAAGCATCTGCCCCCAACCACGTTCCAGATTACCGTTCTTCAGGCTTTTGTTAGCCATGGTAGAATCGCCTATCATAAAGATGGTGATAACGTCTTTCTTTTCCGTTATAAAGGCTGAAAAGAGTAATATCGCACAGAGTGCAAACAGTAGTTTTATTTTCAGATTTTTCATGCTAAGAAATTTTCAGTAAAAATAAGTAAGTTCATAGATACGGCGTATGGAGCTACGTACAATTAGATGTATTATCGTACATAAAGAAATACAATTTTTCTATAATCCCTTATTGACCAACAGATAATAGACTAACGCCCAGTCCTGATCATTCGCATAAGGATCGTAAAATTCCGCCTTCACACCGTCAATCTTATAGGGGTACATATAAGCACAAGACGCCTTCCCATCTTCGAAGAAAAGACAGAGATTATTCCTCACTACATTTTCCGCACGCTTCTGATAAGAGCTATCACCAGTACATAACGCATAGTAATAATACACCGCACCGGTTATCGTACTCCAATAATGGGGAAAAGTATCACCAAACAGTTCACATTTGCCAAACCAATGGCCATCCCAATGACGAATCGCAACTTCATTCAGATGGTAGCTGGGTTGGAAACCATTGAATGCTTCCAGTACAGGCATTTGCCGTTTCACTTCATCCAGATATTTCTGACTGCCAGTCTCCAGATAGAGTTGTGCAAGGAACTGGATGGCAGGAGCTACAATGCTTTGCTCATAATTTACCTCATGCGCAGGGTAATTCAAACCATTCTTTACAAACACATCACCTGTCTTTATAAAATCGTTCCGCAAATCCGTGTATTCTTTCTTCATTCCGGCTTCTTTCAGGCTTTGCAGTCCCAACCGAACAGGAATGCCTATTGCATAAAAGCCATAACCAAACTGCTGGAACATAGATTTCAGAGTCTTATAGCCATCAGTCACAAATTGTTTGTCGCCAGTCACTTTATACATCTGAAAATAGAGTTCTGCCACCCACATATAATTATACCCACGGTTGCGATTCTTCTGGTCTACACTCGAATAGGTTACGTAATTATCCGTTTGCAGTTTCCGGCGTACAAAATTAGCATACCTCAAAAGAGATTGCTTTAATTCCGGGTCTTTAGTCAGTAAATACTGTTTTGCCAGTAATACCCCCATGCCCAGACGTTCCGCTCCTTCATCGCGATCCACCGGATTACAGTTTGGCGTATCATTCAGATAAATGCTATCACCTTCATTATCATAAACCATATAAGCCCCATCACGCAAATCAGACGGATTGTTCATCTGTTGACGGGTACGAATAAAATCGACACGTTTTCGGATTAAATCAGCCGTATTGCTGATGACCAGACAGTCTGCATGAGTTTGCTTATTTCCATTGTAATAGAAATCAAAACGTACCTCACCAGCCTGTTCCATCGGTACTTCCACAAAACAAAGATTCCCTTCCTGCTTTACGGGGACAGGTACTCCATTCATTTTAGCGGTACACGCTTCTAAAGGTTCCAGACTCCGACATTCCACACGGGCTTTCTCTCCTTTCTCAAACACATATTTATTGCAAGATACAAGTACACTCCCTTTTTCCAGAAGCTTATGGCGGAAATCATCATTCCCATTGTGAGCAAAAACATGCCACTCTAATGAATAGCTTTCTCCCGGCTTCAACAATAAATCCGGCAGATCCAATGCAATGATACCTCTTGTCTGTGAGTTTGCCTTTTTACGTCCACGTTCCCAGATTTCATAGTTTCTGATAGCTCCGTCCGTCACCACCAGTCCCAGATAGGGAGTAAAAGCTCCCATACGGATAGCATTGACATAGGCAGCACTTCCACCTTTCCAAATATGCATATGAGCACGGGAATTAATACATTGTTGTGCATCCGGATAATTATCATTGAAAGGAGTATAGATAGCCACATCATATAAAGACACAGGTTCTTCTCCTTCATTGGTAAAAGAATATTCTTCGACCAAATCGCCCTGTTTTATTTCTCTTTTTATCAGAATACGTATATCACCTTCACGATATAAAACCTTCATTCCGTCAGGACTGATTTCCACGGGTACTCTCCATTCCCGCTTTACAGTTTCCCTTCCTTTAACCACCGTAAAGTATCCCAATCCCCAACCATAGTTATCCTTAACCCAGGGGTATTGAGTCCCATCAGTTTTCACTACCCAGTTCATACTACGGTTATCGCCCTTCAAGGTCAGTTCACTAATGGCACCGGTAGAGGGATTAATACGCATCTCCACAGGAAAATTCCCGGCAGATAAACAATTGACTGCAATCAACAGACAAACAAAAATTCCGATTCTTTTTATCAGTTCGTTCTTCATGGTAATAGTTCTGGCTTTTAATAATTTGGCTCTCTATTCTTTTTAGACTTTTCAAAAATAATAAATACTATCGACAGTCACAAAACTATTATCACTTCCATAAACAGCCTTTGTTTTATCAGTCCACACAGGCATAATGCCTGTCACTTCTATCAATAAGGTATAATTATCTTCCGGCATCTCCGGAGTCATGATGCGAATTGCCTTTTCCGGATATTTACTATAAAAATCCACTAAAGAAACATACACCGTATCCTTCTTTGCATCCAGCAAACTCACTCTTGCATATCCGCTATGAGGATTCGATTCTCCAATCACCGCAGTATGAGTCCCTTTAAAAGGAATACTCAGAACACTGCCCTTCATATTCGATAGCAACCGCCCGTTGTCTTGCTCCCAGTCCGGTGTAAATTTCATCTTTGAAACAGGAATCTGCTTTCCTTTGCGTAATGCATCCACCGGTTTCAGCCGGTTGATATCCCAGCATTGCCAATATTCCGGAATGGAAATATGCGTTCCATCCACTTGCAGAGGCATCCACACATAAGTAGCGGCCGAGGCCTGATGAGGATACGACCAACGGTCACCCATAAACATCGGGATTGTATCATTCCCTCTTTTCAAAGGAAAAACAAAAGTACTTTGTGAGTTATAAGTCAGTTTTCCTTCGGGGCAAAATAGCCCTTGCTTCGTCCATGGGCCTTCAATATTCGGTGCTGTAAAATAGAAATTATCATTTTTCTCCCAACTGGTCAGATTAGAGTACAGCATATAATACATGCCATTTTTCTTGAACATGGCAGGCGATTCACCCGAATCTTTTATATAAGCAGCTTCCGCCTCAACCGAACAATAATCGTCACTCAAACGATAGACAGGTCCATGATGAATCAGCAGATATCCTTTACCATCCGTATCCTGAAAGGTTCCCATATCCCAACGTTTCACAGGCTTACCTTCATAAAGCAGCGGTCCCTGCAATTTATATTCCCCATTGATCGTGCTACAGGTAGCATAGCCTATGTATGGGTCCATATAACCTAAATCATCAGCATGCATATACATGACATACTCTCCGGTAGAAGGGCATTTCATCACCTTCACACGTTCACCTACACGATCAGGTCCCAGTATTCCGTCAGATTGTACGGGTAACACGATCCTTTCGAATTTCCAGTTCACCAAATCATCCGAAGAGTAGCAACTGAATCCCGGAAAGGCATTGCTTTTGTCCGATTTATATTCCCCGAAAAGATAATATCTGCCGCCGTCTTCCACGATACAGGCACCATGTGCATTGACTATATTGCCTTGATCGTCAAACCAGGGGATACCATTATAAACAATCTTTTCAGAACCTTCATTGAAGGCGTCCGAACAACCTACACAAAAAAAAGCTAATAACAATATTAATTTCACCATATCAATGTTGATTAACAAACCCATTAATTTTATCGTCTTTAGTGCTCGGAGAATGAATAAGTCACATTCCTTTCCGTCACATTTTCCGTATTATCTATCTTTTTCACAAAATCTCTCACTTCATTTACATGCACGTCTTCAATCACTACATTTCTGGCCGGCAGCTTCGCATTTCCTTTCAACTCATAGATGGCATCGGCCGAAGTACACACCACATTTTTCATGTAAATGCCATCAATGCGCGTAATGCGTTCTTCATACGTAGGCACAAGGTCTTTCCATTGGTAAAGCACATCCGTATCTATCTCAAGTACCCGCTGTACATGGCCGGCCCTGATATTCTCCATGTGAATATTTTCCACAAATGCTCCCCGGCGGTGGTTGGTTTTCACAAAGAAAAGTCGCCTGACAGATTGCGGCACCTTACAATCATGCATATACACATTCCGAATGCCTCCTGATATTTCACTACCGATACCCAGTAAAGTATGCCCTTCCACAATGTTACAATTACGGATCACTATATTTTCAGTTGGTATATTCAGTCGCCATGCATCCCGGTTGCGTCCTGCCTTGATAACCACCGCATCATCACCCTGATCGAAAGTACAGTCTTCTACCAGGAAGTTACGGGTCATTTCCAGATCGATTCCATCATTATTGTGACCGTGGGCTTTCACATCCAGATTCCGGGCAATACCGCCATCACACATGTAGATATGAATAGTCCAAAACGGGCTTTCCCTAATTTTAAATCCGTCAAGCAATACATTCCTGCAACGGTTGAAATGTATCAGATGCGGACGAAGATTGTTTTCTCCCACCGCCATTTGCCGTTTCTCTACGGGAACATCCGTAGAGGCCATCGTATAGAGCTCTTTCAATGCATTCAAATGGGCTTCCGGACGTGCAAACCACACTTTCCAAGTATCCATTTTAGGTTTCAGCATGCCTTTTCCGGTAATCGCCACATTCTCACAACCAATAGCATAGACCAGCGGAGAGTAATTATAACATTCCATACCCTCCCATGAAGTCATTACAGCAGGCAGATAATCAGATGGATTGTCCGTAAAACATAACACAGCATTTTCCGATAAGTATAAGTTGACATTACTTTTCAAATGCACAGGACCGGTCAACCATTCTCCTTCGGGAATTACGACTCTGCCGCCACCTGCTTTATGGCAGGCATCGATGGCTTTAGCTATGGCAAAGGTATTATCGACTTTTCCTCCTTCTACAGCACCATATTCTAAAATAGAAAAATCATTCTGAGGATAGATAAACTCTTTTATCGGATCCATAGGAAAAGGAGCATCAACATTCACCGTAATATATTGTCCGAAAACCGGGAATAAAGAGGCCATAAATACACCTAACACAGATAAAGCCCTTTTAAAGAATTCTTTTTGCATTCTCGTCTTATTAAAAGTCATAAACAGCTTTTAAAAAGGTCACTTACATAAAGGCAAGTGACCTTTCTAAAATACTCATCTCACCTATCCCTATTTATTGTTCAGCAGGAGTATCAGCAGCAGTTTTCCAGTAAGGATTTTGATAAATAGGAGAACTTTCAATCGTTACTCCATCAGAAGCCGTTATCAGAAATTGTTTGGCCATTATCGGCTCCAGATAATGAGCCATTTTCCACTTATAACCTCCATAGCACTTTTGAGTACTGGTTCTACGATAAGGACGAAGATACTCACTATCCGACTTTTGTGATACAGTTGCATTTGCAGAACCGTCTGCCACCAAACCATTGTACCATTGTTCCATCGGTGTATTCCAGAGGTGCATACCTTCGGGAATATAAGGGGTTGAAAGCATCTGATCCATAGCTCTCCAACGGCATACATCCATATATCGTAAACCTTCTGAAAGGAATTCCGAACGGCGTTCGCGACGAATATTATACAATATTTTGTCTGTCAAAAGCCGTCCTGCTGAATAAGCTCCCCAGTCATTTTCCGCTTCTTTTGCCATATCAGTAGCCATAATTGTCGCATCAATATCTTCGCTGACATGAGCGCGACGACGAAGAATCTGCCAATATTCACGTGCAGTACCATCCAATGTCCCATTCTTTTCATAACTGGCTTCCATATAATTCAATAATGCTTCTGCCGAACGATAAAGCACTACCCCTACAAAGCCAGCCCACACATCTTGATAGTGCTTAACATCGAAAGCCCCCCCTTTTCGTAAAAGATAACCAGTGGTTGCACGTGTCTGATTGGCACCATCTGTGATTCCCGGATAAGGTTCAGTACGATAAAAAGTACTAAGTGGGCTTGTTCCATCAACAAGAATATTTTTCTGTCCCGGCTCTTTCAGGAAAACAGATAAGCGGGAATCTCTGTTGGCACGAACATCAGCTATTGTTTTGTCTCCTTTATAAACTCCATTGCCATCGGAATAGGAACCGTTCTTATAAACAGGCGTACCATCCGCCATCAGGAAATTCTGCACGCAAGCACGAGTTATGCCTAAAGCCCAGTTACCCTGATTGGCACCGACACATATCCCATGTGTAGATACGCCATACGTATATTGCTTCCAAAGCAAAACTTCAGGATAGGAAGAAAGATCTTCCACTGCATACATTTCATAAAACGGGTTCTCAGAATCTCCTGAATTTTGTTGCAATATACCTGTATTAGCAGTTAACGAATTCTTATACTTCTCAGCTACTTCCTTCGAAGCTGAGATAGCCTCATCAAGAAAGTAATTAATTTCATTTTCAATACTTCCACTCGGATACTGATAGTTGGCATTATATTCTTTTGATTTACCCGGCCAGCCTTCTCCATTGGGAACAAATGCAGTACCTTTAAAATATTTCAGCCATGTACCTTCATAAAGAGCTACACGAGATTTTATCAAAAGAGCCAGATCACGGTTAATCCGAGTGGTTACCATATCTTTCCCATTCATCAGAACAGCTGCCTTATCTAAATCTGACAGGATGAAGCGTGCAACTTCGTTACGTGGCATACGCTTACTGGCCTCAATCAGTGCCGTTTCATCATCCGGCAGAGGTTCGGTAATGATAGGGAAGTCACCGAAATTTTGATAGCGTTTGAAATATTCGAGCGCACGCAAGGTATACATCTCTCCGATATAATGTTTGATACTCACCAAATCACCCGAAATTGTATTCTGTGAACCACTTAAATCTTCCCCGAAACGAGGTAACACTTCCGAAAAGAAGAAATTCAATCTATAAATTGTTTCAAACGACCAGTTTCCTTCCGAATACGGAACCTTCCACTGGCCTTCAAAGAAACGGTCGGGAGCTGTCTCCGGTATCTGATTGTCAGTATACTGATCGTCGGTACCGTAATATCCATAATTACTGCCTGGAAGAATACGTGGATATATCTCGTCCGCATAGGCTTGCAACTGGGAAGCCTCCGTAAAATACTTATCCGGATCTACAGAAGATTTAGGCTCACTATCCAGAAAATCATCACAAGCCGTGAGACCCATAGTGAAGATTGCAACTAAAGCTATTCTATATAATGTTTTCATATTACTAATCTATTTAAAAAGTTAAACTTAATCCGAATGACCATGTACTTGACAACGGATAAACATTTCCTCCGACACCCCCGGTACATGTTTCAGGATCAAACACATCAAATAAGGAAGTGAAAGTCAGCAAATTCTCACCTGAAACGAACAAACGACATTTTGAAATACCGGCTTTCTTGGTCCATGTTGCAGGCAGGGTATAACCCAATTGCAAATTTTTCAAACGCATATATGCCGCATTCTGCATGTAACGACTTTGTACACGCTGGTTTTTACCACCATCTGCATAACTCAGAAGAGGACGGGGAAAATAAGAATCTACATTTGCCGGGATTTCATACCCTTCCAGTCCAACCGACTCTGCGCGGAAATAGTCATTGTGTTGTACAAATCCGCGTATATGCCATTCACTAACATTACCGCGAGCCCCCCAGAAGTAACCACCCGCATTATCATTGTTCGTCGTAGAGTCACCTCCAGCCCAGAAATCATGTTTCAATACTCCTTGCAGAAAACAACGGAAATCGAATCCTTTCCAATCAGCAGTAAGGTCAATCCCAAAGAAATAGTGCGGATTGGCATCACCCAGTACTTTTAAATCACCATGGTCATTCAACGTATTGGCTCCTGTAGAAATTTTGCCATCACCATTCAGGTCTTTATACATGATATCACCGGCTCCCCATTGTGTTCCGATAGCACTTTGTCCACCATTAGGCAACGAAGCAATATGTGCATCCATTTCAGCTTGCGTTTTAGCTATGCCAATTGTTTCAAATCCCCAGATCTGATTTATTTTCTGTCCGGCGATATACGACCACTTTATACCTGTATTGGAACTTCCCGAAGTCAATGATCCGGTTTTATTACTTGGATAACTGTCTATGTAGGTCTGTTGATCGGACAACGATACGCTGACACCATAATTCAGTCCATTCTTCAGACGATCTCTCCAAGCAAGCGAGACTTCCCAACCTTTTGTTTTAAGATCACAATTATTCGTTTGAGGTGCTTTAACTCCCAAAGTCAAAGGTAATTCCGGAGCATCGCCCACCATATCTTTTGTATAACGGATAAAGTAATCGAACGAGCCCGTCAGGCGGTTGTTGAAAAGACCGTAATCAAGTCCAATATCCCAAGTCCGTACTTTTTCCCAAGTCAAAACCGTACTGATCAGGTCACCGACTTTTGCCGTATTGGGTTTTGTTCCATTTTGCAACCATCCTCCATCTAAGATACCCAACGTCATAGTCCGGTAAGTAGGATACCACTGATTCGTATTTTGATTACCCAGCTGGCCATAAGAGAAACGAAGCTTCAGCAAGTTTGCCACATTTTGTATGGGTTGCCAGAACTTTTCCTGTGCAATATTCCAACCTAAAGAAAAGGAAGGAGACCACTGCCATCGGTTACCACGGCGGAAACGGGAAGTTCCATCGTAACGAATATTGGCTTCTGCCAGATAGCGCCCTTGATAGTCATAATTCAAACGTCCGAAGAAACCGGCAGTAGCCCATCTGTTACTATAACCATGTACAGTAGCATCTTTGGACAGGCCACTGTTCAATTGTCCGTTCGTCAGGTCAAATTCGGGCATATCTGCCATTATCAATCCATTCTTAAATACATTCAAATCGCTTTGTTCCATCTCTTCCGCCTGGAATCCGAGCATTATTTTAAAATTATGCGAATCATTGAATGTACGTGCGTATTCGCTATAAACGTTCAGGTTCAGATAATTTTCCTTCTTATCCTCCTGATACAACCCCGAATCTTTTTCGCGATAGAGCTCGGTTCCAGTGGGACCCAATTGATAGGAAGGCAAAGTCGTTTCTTTAACTTTCTGGTTCATGATACTATAGTTGAACTCCACATTCGTTACCCAGTTCTTTATAGGTTCAAAAATAAGAGCCGCCTGATAATAATGGCGGTCCGTCTGTACATCACGTTGCCCACCCTGTTCCAGTTCCACAGCATTATAACCGAAGATATTACCACTTGGATCATACATAGGAATATTGGGCCAGTTCTGACGACCGAACATACGATAAAAAGTATCATTGAATTTACGCGGACGCCAAACATCATTACGAGTAAAACGTGCGGTGAAGTTAAACTTCAGCCAATCAGTTAGCTCACTGGTGAATTTACCGGTTGCATTGTAGCGTTTCATACCGTCTTCACCTATCTTCAATAAACCGCCCTGATCAAGATAATTAAAAGAACCATAATAGGTCATCTTCTCACTTCCACCCGATACACTCACATTGTGTTCCTGAGAGAATACCGTACTTTTATAAAGCTCACCATAAATATCCGTATTGCCATAAGCATACTGCCACACATCATTCCACGCTGCGGGATTACTAGGACTAGGATCCATACCAGCCGTTAGTTTGCCAGACTGATAGTCAAGCATCTTCTGCATAGTTTCATTGGAGAACCTGGCTGCCTTACCACTGTTCTTGAGAGATTCATTCATAAAAACAGCAAAAGTATACGAGTCCATAGATTCCGGCAACCCTATAGGGCTGGCTATACGGAAACTATTATTATAATTGATCGTAGCTTTTCCAGCTTTCCCCTTCTTGGTAGTAATAAGTATGACCCCAAACGGTGCCCGGGAACCATAAATAGAAGATGCAGCCGCATCTTTCAATACCGAAATGTTCTCAATATCCTGCGGATTCACAGTGTTAATATCCCCTTCCATACCATCAATCAAGATGAGTGGAGATCCACTTGAAGAACCAATAGTTCCGGTACCACGCACGGAAATATCCATATTTTGGTCCAAAGCTCCGGAACTTGTGGTAATTTTAAGTCCCGGTACTAAACCTTGCAGGGCTTGTGTTGCCGACGATACCGGACGAGACTCTAATTCTTTGGCTGTAGCAATCCCCACTGATCCGGTCAGATTTACCTTCTTCTGTGTACCAAAACCCACGACTACAACTTCTTCAAGCATTTCCGTATCGTCTTTCAGAGTTACATCTATGACTTTACCTGTAATGGCCTGTACTTCCTGCGTTTTATAACCAATATAGGAAATAGCGAGTGTCGCACCCGAAGTTACCGAGAGGGAAAAATTACCGTTTATATCGGTAATGATTCCATTGGAAGTTCCTTTTTCCACCACACTTGCACCGATTACCGGTTCTCCCATTGAATCTTTCACAACTCCTGAAACCTTGATTTGTTGCTGAACGATTTCCAGACTTGTTTCATTGCTTCCAGCCATCATCGAAAGAGGATGTCCTGCAATGAAACCAGTACAAAGCAACAAGGCTGCAAGCGCCTTCCGATTGTTCCTTAAAGAATTTGATTTCATTGTTTTTCTTTAAATTAGATAATTAAAAAGGTTAATTAAATCTCTTGAGTTCCCCTCTAAAAGGGATATGCAAATGTATAGGAACTAACTTAAAAGAACCGATGACAAATATTGCTTCGATAAAGGACAAATTCGTCATGCCCATTTTGCCACTCTTTTCTGACCATTTTACCCCGATTCTTAGCTCATTGTCTCCGGACTGCATAATCCGAATGGTAAACTACAATTCGTCCATACTGAAAGGAGACAAACAAAAGTAAGGGTTTGATTCCAAAATAAACAGTGAGATATCGGGAAAAAAGAAGGGTGAAAATGGTCAATATACAATCAAGTTGTCCCATGTTAATGAAAAAGTTCTCTTCTCTTCATCAGAAAGTTCCTAATAATGCAAAGGAAAGTTTGCGGCATCGAATAAAAAGTTATAAATTGCAGCTTCATTTATATATTCGTAATCTACAAATATGAATTCGTAAATTACATTTTTATATTCGCAGACTATGAATATACTTTTTTATTAACTTTGACAGGTTTTGTATAAAGAGAAAATAAGTTTTGTACGAATAGAGAGCAGGTTTCTTCCCTATACAGAGCAAACAGGAAACATATAATTACTAAATAAATCTATTTATGGCTGAATATGAAATGCAGGAGATGAACCTGCCAAACAAAGACGGGAAACGCATACTCTATCCCCGCCTCGTACAATCCGGACAAGCGAGCACGGACTACATTGCAAAGATACTGTCCGAAAAGAGTTCATTTACCAGAGGTGACATCAAAGGTCTGCTACAGGAACTGGCCGATGAACTGGCTTACCAAATGGGACAAGGGAAATCGGTAAAGTTGGATGGAATAGGAACCTTTGTTCCCTCACTGGCTCTGCGCATAGACAAAGAACGGGAAACCGGAGAAGCAGATAGCACCCGAAGAAATGCGAGAAGCATCGTAGTAGGCAGCATCAACTTCAGAGCAGAGAAATCATTGATTCACAATACCAATTATAACTGTGATCTGGAACGTTCGCAACAGAAATTCCGCCGTTCCTCGCAGAAGTACACACCGGAAGAACGCCTGGAACGGGCAAAGCAATATCTTACCGGACATCCTTATATGACGGTCAGGAATTATGTCCAGCTAACAGGGCTGCGACCCACTACCGCCTCTGTAGAGTTAAGGAAATGGGCAGAGAATCCGGAAAGTGGTATTACAACTTCCGGACGAGGCACACATAAGGTGTATATACAAAGGTAAATTCGTCAAACAGCAGGGACAGATTGGGCAAAACACCTGTTTGGGATAGCTGTAACGCGAATTTATTGTATTTTTGTTGCAAAGACAAATTCATAACCAAACTGATTATGCAACGACATTCATCCCTATTGATTCTATTGTTTTTGCTGCTTTTTACAACAAGCGGCACGGCGCAGCCTTACATATTACAACACTTAAGTATAGAAGATGGGCTATCGAATAATTATGTCCAGGACATTGCGCAAGATAAACGGGGATGTATCTGGATTGCAACCGTACTGGGGCTGAACCGGTTCGACGGGCTTAAGTTCACTACTTACAAAAGTACCAATTCTAAATTAGGGAATGATGCGCTGAATGCGTTACTCTACGATGAAGAAGAAGATGAACTATGGATAGGAAGTAATAGCGGACTGTATATACTCGATTGCTCTACAGAGCAAATCAGAAGATGCACGCCCTCAGAAGGGATAGCAATCAACAATGTTTCATACCTAACTCCCGCTTCTAACGACGGAATATGGATTGTTGCCCACATAGGACAGATAGTACACTATAACAAAAAGGATGAGAAATACACCTTATTATCAGATCAAATCAAAGGAGAACTGAAACCGTCAAGCTGGTGCGCTTTCGATGATGAAGACGGGCATCTGTACATAGGGCATGCACAAGGTGGATTGAGCATCATTGATCTGGAAAACAAAACAATCCGCACTCTCTCCAACATTCCCGAGAATCCCAACAGCCTGCCCGGAAACAGCGTTTATACAATCTATAAAGACCATCTGGAGAATATCTGGGTGGGCACAAATCAAGGGCTCGGGCTGCTCAATCCTAAGACAGACGAATTTACCATCTTCAAACATGAGTCCAATAATCCACATTCATTGATAGCCGACCATATATATGACATAAAGGAAATGGAAGACGGCACCTTATGGATAGCCAGTGACATCGGCGGAATCAGTATACTCGATTTGCATAACATCACTTTCAAATCTCCCCAAAACGTACAGTTCTATAACATCACTGCAACGATGGATAAACATGGACTCTCATCAGGAAATATACGAAGCCTGTTGCAAGACAAGTTTGGCAATATATGGATAGGTAATTATAGCAGCGGAGTGGACTTTATCAGTCATACCCAACCTATATTCCATGTACTTCCCTACACCACCCAAGGCAAAGATAAACAGAAAAACAAACCGGTTTGGGGACTATTTCAGGACAGTGAAGGAGAAATATGGCTGGGTGGAGAAAATGAGGCAGTTGTATTTAAAGACAATAAACAACTGAAAAGTTTCGACATCACGAAATATTTATCCAGACCTTACGGGCAAGTATTTTCCCTCCATGAAATGACTCCCGGCACTTTTCTGCTTGGAATATACGATGATGGCCTGCTGAAACTCGATACAAAAAGCAATCGAATAGAACGTATAAAGCTCGACATGAGCAACATAGACATTCTTTCCTTTTTCAAAGACAACGACGGAACCATGTGGATAGGTGCCGAATACGGCATATACACCTATAAAGACGGAGTCATACGGAAAGAGGAAGATATTATCCGGGAACTGTCCGATAAATCGATATATGGCATTTTACGCGACCGGCAAGGAAGGTTATGGATGGGATCTTATGGTGGCAGAATAACAATATTCGACAAAGATTATAAAGTGGTTACGCGGTTAGATCACAGCAATGGGTTCAAAACCAACGGAATCAATGATCTCTTTATGGACTCGCAAGGTGGTGTGTGGGCAGCAACCCGTAATGGAATTGGTTATATAAAAGATACCAGTAAACCGGAAGAGTTTGAACTCTATGGTTACAGCCACGGGCTTGAAGATACTTTCGTACGCAGCATTCAGGAAGATTTGCAAGGAAATATCTGGATCAGTACCAACAATGGCATTTCTTTATGGAACAAGCAAAAACAGCAATTTGAAAACTATGATTACCGGGATGGGATACCAATGGGGAATTTCATAGAAGGTTCAGCCTGCTGCACACCGGACGGTACTCTCTACTTCGCCTCACTGAACGGTGTCTGTTACTTCAATCCGCAAAGCCTGACTACGGACCGCCAAGTAGCCCCTGTACAGATCATGGAATGCAGGCACCTCAATAACCAGATAGAAAGTCGCCGGGCGGAAGCATTGATTCCAATTACAAACGGGCACATTGATTTACCGTATGACCAAAATTCTTTCCGGATCACATTTTCCATATCGGATTATTCACAAAGTGGACAGGTAGAGTATGCATATCTGATAGAAGGCTTGGAGAATACATGGACCAATACTTTAGGCGAGAGCCAGATTACATTCCGCAACATTTCTCCCGGTGAATATACCTTTAAGGTAAAGGCGCGTTTGAGAAATCAGGAATGGGACGACAATCATGTGGCAACATTGAAAGTATACATCCATCCGCCACTATGGTTGACGTGGTATGCAAAGATTTTCTATATCCTGCTGGTATTGCTGGGCATCTACAGTTGGTTCCGTTTCTACAAACGCAAGTTGCTGTTGGAAAGCTCACTCGAACTGGAGAAGAAGAAGAGCCAGAACGAACAGGAGCTCAATAACGAACGCCTGCGCTTCTATACCAATATCACGCATGAGCTACGCACACCGCTGACATTGATACTCGGTCCGTTGGAGGATCTGATTAATGATCCGAAAATACCAGCTTTCTACGGTAATAAGATTAAGGTCATTCACAGCAGTGCACTACGATTGTTGAACCTTATCAATCAGATACTGGAATTCCGCAAAACAGAAACGCAAAACCGAAAACTGACCGTAGCGAAAGGGAATCTGAGTAGCCTGGTGACAGAAACAGGACTGCGCTATAAAGAACTGAACAGGAATGATAAAGTGAAGTTCCGCATCAATATTGCAGCAAAAGATGCAAAGATTTATTTCGATACCGATGTCATTTCCACCATATTGAACAATCTACTGAGTAATGCGATAAAATATACCTCAGAAGGAGAAATCAACCTGATCCTGCGTTCTGCCGATGATGGAGGAAATCAATATACGGAAATCATCGTAAGCGATACCGGATATGGCATAGATGCTGAGGCACTTCCTCATATCTTCGACCGTTACTATCAGGCAAAGGGGAAACATCAGGCATCCGGTACGGGCATAGGACTTGCTTTAGTAAAGTCGCTTGCCGACCTGCACGAAGGAACACTCCAAGTGGAAAGTGAAATAGGTAAAGGAACTACTTTCACCTTCCGCCTTCTGACTGAAAACACGTACCCGAATGCACTACACAGAGAGGAAAAGGAAACGCTCGCACAGGAAGAGACAGATATCGCGGAAACGGTGGAAGAAGAAAAAGAAGAGGCTGATACCCGCCCTGTAGTACTGGTAGTGGAAGATAATGACGATATACGCGAATATATTGCCACTTCATTCAGCAGCAACTACCGCATTTTGACAGCAACGAACGGTAAGGAGGGCTTAGAGCAAGCACAGAAATATATTCCGGACATCATCATCAGCGACATCATGATGCCGGAAATGGACGGCATCGAACTCTGCAAGCTAGTGAAAGAAGATATACGCACCAGCCATATCCCCGTCATCCTGCTCACAGCCAAAGATTCCATCCAAGATAAAGAAGAAGGATACGAAAGTGGTGCAGACTCCTATCTGACCAAACCCTTTAGTGCCAAACTGTTGAACAGCCGTGTGCACAACCTGCTGGAATCCCGCAAAAAACTGGCACTTATAGTAGCCAACCGCACCAAAGAGTTGAAACCGGAACAACAGGAAGAAACCATCAAACTAAATAAGCTGGATGAAGAATTCCTGACTAAATTCACCACCATCGTAGAGGAGAATATAGACATGGAAAAGATGGACATGTCCTTCATGATGGAGAAAATGAACATGAGCCATTCCACACTCTACCGGAAGATCAAGAGCCTGACCGGAATGTCAGGCAATGAACTCATCCGGAAAATCAGACTGAAAAACAGTTTGCGGTTACTGATGGAAGAAGGGCATAATATTTCAGAAGCCGCCTATGCAAGCGGCTTCAATGACCTTGGATATTTCCGCTCCTGCTTCAGGGAGGAATATGGAATGGCACCATCAGAATATATCAGGTTACGGAAATCGCAAGACTAACGCCCCGTAGCCTGCAAATATTCGCACTTCTTCACCTCATACCGGGCATAAGACTCCACATAGCGGTCCTTACTTTGCTGGAAAAGCGTCTGGGCATCCAGTAAGTCATTCATCGTACAGGTTCCGGCCTTGTAGTAGTCCGTATTCAGGCGAAGATTCTCCGTGGCCTGTTCAATGGATCGCATGGATATTTGCATCTGTTTGTAAGCATCCGTCAGGTCGTTCCAATTCTGCTGCATACGGAGGATGAGCAGTTCGCTCTGGTCCGTAAGCTGATTCTCGGCATTGCGTACCTGGAGTTCCTGTTTTCGCACGTCATGCGAGCCGCCCCACCAACCGGATAAAGGAATTGAGACTGTGGCAAAACCCATCCAGAAAGGGTGGTCCTTATCCATCAGATTGTCATACATATATCCACCGCCAATGGCAACGGTAGGCAGATATTTGCCAACGGTTATGCGGCGTTGCAGCTTATTGGCTTTAAGGTTTTGCTGCAACAAGTGATATTCATTGGTCAGAACCAGGGAGGACTCAGGATTCCTGTAAAGTCCCTGCGGATGTTCCGGCAAGACTTCGCCAGCGACAGGAGGAACATCCACAATTCCGGAATCTTCTCCTATATACTGTGCCAGCACTTGTTGTGAAAGCGTCAACGCATTCTCAATCTGGCTGCGACTGCTCTCTATCTCGTTCTGCCGCAACTGTACTTGGAGCAGGTCATTGCGCGTTGTCACTCCGGCATTTACCGAAGCTTCGACATCTTTCAGCAGATTAGTCAACTGTGCCTCGACCACGGTAATGGTCTGCAACTTCTCTTTCAACATCACAACCTGCCAGTAATAGTTCTCAGTAGTAAGTTTCACTTCATTTTCCGACTGGTTATATTGCAACCGGTTAACCTGAATGTTTACCTTCGCCAACTTATTACCGTTTACAATCTGCCCTCCCGTGAAAAGCGGCATCGAGGCCGATACGCCCCCTACCACTCCTTTCTTCATAAGTGACATTTGCATTCCAGGTCCCATGTCCAACTGGAGTAATCCTTTGTCAGCCATAAATCCCGTACCTGTCGCACTCAAAGAAGGGAAATACTTGGTGAATGCTTCCTGACTGCCTTGTTTGGCTATTTCCAGATTATTGCCGGCATTCTTTATCCGCACATTGTTTTCAAGAGCCCGTTGCAGGCATTCGTCCAGAGTATACACACGCTGGGCAGAAACCGGAACCAACTGTGTGAAACCTACTAACCAAAGAAATATATATCGATTCAATCTCTGTTTCATAATGCTGTATCTATTGATTGTTTTACTCATTTTCCATTTTCTCCATAGCTATGCGCTTACGTGTAGAGCCACTGAACATGAACCAGTAGCAGACCGGAAGCACTGTAAGCAAAAATACCATTGTGATGAGTGTGCCGTAACAGATAACGGTTCCCATTGGCATCCACAGCCCGCTGCCTCCCAATATCATCGGGATGACACCCATGGATGCAGCTGCCGAAGTAAGGAAGATGGGACGCATACGACGACGGGCCGAATGATAAATGGCATCGCGCACACCCAACTTTTCCGTTTTCCGTAATTCTTCAGCGTAGTCTATCATGATAATACCGTTACGCACAATGATACCCATCAGGCTAACAACGCCCAGAATACTGGTTACGCCGAAGTCCACGCCCTGCACAAGTACTCCTACAGCCGTTCCAAACACGCAAAGGGCCATACAGGCAAAGATAAGCAAGGCAATATTGACATTGCGGAAATGGATCAGCAAGATAAAGTAGATAATAGCGGCAGCAATCAGCAATCCGGCCAGAATGGGAGGCAGTTTCTCTTCACTATCTTCCAGGTCACCGCCATAAGTCAGGATTACATCAGGAGAAAATGAAAGATTCGCTACTGCTTTCTGTACTTTGCCGGTTACGTCCATACCATTCTCACCGCGCTGAAGGTCTGCCATGACAGTAATCGTATAAATGCCGTTGCGACGTACAATCTGACCGTTCTCCCATGCCGGAACCACATCGGCCACTTGTCGCAAAGGTACATTCGCCAGTCCTCCGGCAACAGGTATGAGTTCGTCTTCCAAATCACAACTGTTGGCCGAATCTGCCTGGGAGTTCTTCAACTTGACAGAAATATCGTAATCACCTTCCCAAACGGTTGCTACGGGGATACCACTGCCGTAACGCATGGCAAGGGTGGTTTCCAGCATTACATTACTGATACCCAACCGGGTGGCTTCATCCTCTTTCAATACGACGCGGGTAGTGGCAAGCGGATCATTAAAGTTAGTGCTTACCAATACCAGTTCGGGCATGGAGCGCAATAGTGCCGTCACCTTTTCGGCTTCACGACGTAATGTGTCGATATTCTCACCGCTGAGGCGTACTTCAACAGGGTACGTTGCTTCGTTATAGCTCAGTTGCTTAAAGCGTACCAAGGCTTCCGGGAAATAGTCGGTATACTTAGGCGCATATTCATTCAGTAGGTCTTCCGTCGCTTGGTTGCTTACCGTATTGACAATGAATTGTGCAAAATTAGTCCCGGCTATCTGTGGAGCGTAGGCTGTCTGGAAACGTGGAGAAGCACAACCCACAAAGGATGCCACAGACACTACACGCGGATCATTGCGCAGGATATGTTCCAGACTGTCGGCTATTTGGCCGGTCTTCTCTACAGCGGTTCCCGTAGGCAGGGAAATTTCCACGGCAAACTGGTTGCGTTCTGCTATCGGCATCAATCTTTGCGGCAATTTACCCATCAGGACGATGCCTATGATAATAGAAAGAAGGCCTAAAGCCATCGTCATACGTGGCCAGGTGAAACAGAGATCCAGTAATTTATTATAGTATTTCTGCAAGGCATCGAGGAAGGAAAACTTCTTTTTCCCATTCTTATTTGTTGCGCTCTCCATCGGTTTGCGAATGAAATAGAACTGCATGAACGGCACCAACAATGCAGCCACCAACAAGGATACTCCCAACACGATGCTGATGGCCCAAGGGAAACTAACCAGAAAATCCTGTATCTGTCCTGTTGTTGTGATAAGGAAGGGGAAAAAGGTGATGCTGATGGCACACGTCGCCGAGAATATCGATTTAAAGAAATGCGTGGCACTCTGTATCGAAGCATGCCAGCGCGACACACCTTCACCCAACTTTTCCAGATAGCTATCGATAATGACGATTGAGTTATCCACAATCATCCCCAAGGTTACAATAAGAGCCGCCAAAGTCACGGTATTCAGTTCGATATCAAAGGCATGAAACAATCCCAATGATATGAATATTGTAATAGGTATAGTGGAAGCGGCTACCAGTGCCACACGCATAGGCAACAGGAGCATCACCACTATAATCACCGCTATAATGGCAACCAACAGTTCGTGCAGGAAATTATCCACACTATCTCCTACTACCTGACTTTGATCGGTGATACAGAAAAGGTTGACATCCGACGGTAATGACGGTTGGAACTCTGCAATCGTCCGGTTTATCTCCTCTCCCATTTGAACGACGTTTTTGCCCTTCTTCATCTCTATACTTAGCAAAAGGCATTTTTTACCATTGTTAGTGATATAGCTGTCGGGGGCAGGATATTCTTTTACCACACGGGCCACGTCCTTCAGGCGAATGTTATTTCCCATCGGATCAGTATAAACAATCTGTTCCTGCACATCGCGTACCGTATTCAATGACTTAGCCACATAGACAGGCTGAACATATACAGGATTCTTCACCCGACCGCCCGAAGTAGTGAAACCTTTCGTAAAAAGGGTAACGGCGAGTGTCTGTTCAGTCAGCCCGTATTGCGAAAGTTTATGGGTATCCAGATATATGGAGATCTGTTCCTTTTGCATTCCGCTTACCGTCATACGCCCGATGCTGTTGATACGGCGCAGGCGGTCTTGCAGGGCATCCATATAGTCGTCCAGTTCACGATAGGTCTTGTCCACACTTTCCATAGTGATGAGCAAGGCGGAAGTATCGCCAAAATCATCCATTACCTGTACAGCCAGTACATTCTTGGGCAATTGCGCCTTGAAAGTGGAAACACCGTGCTTGAACTTGCTCCAGAATTCATCTTTGTTATTCAGCTCGTCATTGAGTTGTACCTGAATATAGACAATGCCATCGCGGCTCATGGAGAAAGTCTTATCTTTCTTCACTTCTTTATAGCTGAAAATATAATTTTCCAAGGGTTTGGCTACCTGTTCCACCATTTCCTCTGCCGTGTTGCCCGGAGCTACTGCCACTACAATACCCTGACGGATTGTGAAGTCAGGAAATTCATTCTTGCGCATATTCGGTAAACTGTAAATTCCAAAAGCAACAAGGCAACACACAACGAGAATTATAATCTGGCGATAGTGCATCGCCCATTCTACTGCGTTACGTTTCTTATTCATTATCTTATATTTTGTCGGTGATGTGACTAATATTTTGATTGTTCCTCATTTAGTTATAAAACCACGGATGTATTCTCACATACCTTCTGCTGTCCTTCCACAATGATTTCCTCACTCTCCTCCAAACCGGACAGCACAACGACTCCTTCACTTGTAAATCCTCCGCATTGGATAATGCGTTTACTGGCTTTTCCTCCGGCATTCACCCAGACGAAGGAACGGTTCTGTTCGTCCAGTTGGACAATGTGGGCAGGAATAACATGAAGTGTTCCCATCCCCGTACCGGACAAGACCGCTTCCACCACCATACCCGGCATCAACTCTTTATCAGCATCATCCACCCGTATCTTGACATCGTATGAGCGTGAAAGCGGATTGGCTACAATTCCTTTTTCTGTTACTGTTCCCGCGAAGACACGCCCGTTCAAGGCAGAGACGGTAATCGTTGCCTTTTGTCCCGTGGCAATGGCGGCAATCTCTGTCTCCGGAACGGCAATCTTCACTTTCAGCTGATTGGCTGTCACTAATTTGACCACCGGTAAGCCCGGCATTATATTCTGCCCTACCTCTGCCATCTTTTCCGATATGATTCCACTGAAGGGCGCATAGAGTTTGCAATCATCCAAATTCTTGCGCGCCACTTCTTCCATTGACTTTGCCTGTTGCAACTTACTCTGCACTTCCACCCACTTTATCTCGGGAAGGCTTCCTTTATCATACAATTCCTTCATTCTCCGATAGGCATCTTCTGCTTGTTCCAGTGAGGCTTTGGCAGCATCATAGCTGCTCTGCATGGCAAGCGGATCGACCGTAGCAATAAGTTGGCCTTTCGCTACCCGGTCACCCAAACCCACATGTACCGTTTTTACCGTTCCCATAATCGAAAAGCTAAGCGAAGTGCTGTTCGCTTCTTCCACCGTACCGGAAAAACGTTCCGTTCCATCTATCTCAGAAGAAGAAACTCGTAAAACTTTCACCTTTACCGGACTCATAGTAGTCTGTTTGTCTCCATTATTCTGGCAACTCGTCAGGCCAAATAATAGCAATAGCACCGTTACATTACAAAGTTGTCTCATACTTTTTTCCATTTTTAGTTCATTATTTCCGGTGCAAAGGAAAATGATTTATCGAAAGGGCTTAATTTCCATATTACCACAGAAGTGTTCTATTTTTCAAAACAAATATCAAATAAGCTAAATAGGACACTATTCTGGAAATATCTATCATCTACATCTACCGGATATTCTGTTTATTTGCAACCAAAAAGAAATATAGTGTATGGAGGCAAAGCTGAGATCAGGATGTTTGGATGATGTCTTGGTAAAAAAGATATCTGTATATAATGACAGCCGCATAGCTATCATTGATGAATTGCAAAGTTTAAATATAGAACAGGCTGTAAAAGTTGAGGCATACATCATCTTGTTGTGCGTAAAAGGAAAAGGTTCGCTCTATATCAATGGAGAATCGAGAATGATACACGTGAACGATTTGTTCATTTGCCATCCTAATATCATATTGGAAAATAGTATGATAAGTATTGATTTTGAATGCCGTTGTATCTGTCTGTCATCGGAGTACATGAAGCAATTACTCCTCATAGCGGGTGAAAGCTGGGACTTGAAAATGTTCATTGAGAAAATCCCCATTCTTTCATTGAATGCAGAAGAGGCAGAGTTGTTTTGCCAATACTATTCCCTGTTGCGTTCTAAAATGCTGGGCACTCCCTGCAAACATCAAAAGGAACTGATCGACTCTCTGATCCAAGCATTTCTTTATGAGTTTCACGATGCACTGGAACGCTTCATCAAGCTGAAACCGCCAACATTCACCTCGGGCGAAAACTTATTTAAGGAGTTCATCAGTCTCTTGTCTTCATCATACCCCAAAGAACGCATGATTGGATTCTACGCTAACCAACTGTATGTTACTCCTAAGTACTTATCGGCAGTCTGCAAAGAAGTCAGTGGACAGACGGCTTCCGAACTCATCACTCAATACATGGTGAAAGATATTTTGTATCTGTTGAGAAACTCTCAGAAGAGTATTAAAGAAATAGCCAATGAACTGAATTTCCCCAATCTGTCTTTTTTTGGAAAGTACGTAAAACAGCATTTGGGTATGTCGCCTAAACAGTATAGGGAATCTTCATATGGTTAATATAAAAGGGCAATCTTCTTGATTCGAAGATTGCCCTCTCTTATAAATACTACCTACTGAAAACTGTGACTTAAAAAACTACCCTTTGTTTATTAATACCAATCTTATGTTAATCTATAACCTATTGTCGATGTTGCAAAGATAGGGTGAAATTTCTATTCAGTAGTAGCACAATTGTTTCATAAAAGGTGATAAATCAGTCAATTTTCAGTTTATCCCCCGATAAATCGACTTTAAACAGGTGCGGAATACGAATATATCGCCCGTTCACATCTTTATGACTATGAACCGACATCATCCACTCACCATCCAAAGTACGGAACAACATTCCATGTCCGAAGTTAGGCGGAGTGATCGGTTCTTTCTCTTGTATCCAGGGGCCATCCAGAGTTCCGCTTTCGGAATAGGCAACGCCTTGTGTATAGTCCTGGAATACCCAGCTTGTCCATATCATGCCTAACCGGCCCGTACCTGTGCGGAAAAGCCATGGTCCGTCGGTTACACGGTTGGGCAAAACTTTGTCCCCCATCTTCTCACGGCTCCAGGGAGAGTCACTGGCACGGAAAAGAATCTTTCCTTTGCCGATGGAACCGCTTAAATCGGGCTTTAATTCGATCTTTTCCATCGTACCGTTCCAGTTTTGCAGCCATTCGTGACAATAGATCATGTAAGGTTTACCGTCATTGTCCACCCAGAATGTGCCATCAAGGGTAGGCATATTCTCGGGTAAGTAAGTGGGATCTTTCATAGGTTTATAAGGGCCATCCGGTTTATCACTGACCAGGATGTGGCTGGCACGACGGGGGATGACGTTTCCTTTTACGGTATCAATCTTGATGGCGTTATTCGTAAAAGTGGCGAAATAGTAATATTTTCCATTGTATTCGTGCAGTTCGGCTGCCCAAATTTCGGGTTTAGGACCCATCCAGGAGTCAGGATCGGTTTCAGCTACACGATAAGGGCCTTCCCAACGGGCAAGGTCTTTGCTTTTCCAGAGGAGGCCTCCAGTACCGGTCATGTAATAAGTGGAGGTTTTCTTATCGGCCAGTATGCAAGGGTCACTCAGGTGGATGGAATCGAGAGGGATGTTGGTACGGAAACGGTTTGGGATTTTCTGCTGGGCAGATACAAGGACAGAACACAAGGTAAATATAAACACCAATAATTCTTTTCTCATATTAGTTCTTTTAATATAATGAGGATAGATACGCGGACGACGCAGATAAGGCGGACAAACGCGGATTTATGATTATTCCGCGTTTGTCCGCTTCATCCGCGTCGTCCGCGTACCTATAACTTATTCAATTTCTATACCGTGTTGTACCGGAGTAAGAATGAACGTAAATTCATAGTCACCATAAGGCAACTGATATTGTGGCAACGGCCATGCACCCCAACTGTTCACACATCCTAAGCCCATCTGAGCCTTGTCGATGCAGAGATTTGTCAGGTTAGCTTCTTTCACTTCAGGAGAGTGATTCTGGGCTTTCTCCCAACCATCGTCCAAAGACTCGATAGTATAGTGCAGGGCTGATGCAGAGAACGGAGCGTCAGCTACAATCTGCAAACCGCGTCCGGCATCATTCAGTTGCTTCCACCAGCGGATATCAGTCTTTGTACCTGTTTCCTGCGGACGGATATAAGAATAGAATTGTTCATCTACACTTTGGCGATACAATCCCAGATCTGTACAATGATTGCGGTCACTGTAGTTCTCTACCGGGCCACGGCCATAGTATTCTACAGTTTCAAAAGTCTTGGGCATCTGCATCTGCATACCGAAACGGAACATATGAGATACTTTAGCCTGCGGATCGGCAGTCATCTTCTGAGTCACTTTTACAGCACCCTTGTTACTGATTACATAAGTAAGATCCAGTTTGGCAGAAACGTTCTTCATTTCGTATTCTGCACGTACCACAGTCTGGTTGTCTACTGTTTCCCATTTGAAGGAAGTCAGCTTCAGACCCGGGTTCTTCCAGGCAGCGAATTTCTGTTGCAAACCTGCACCAAAATCATTGTCTGTAGGTGCACGCCAGAAGTTAGGTGCCAGTTCGGCATCTTCGTTCATCAATTCCGTGCCTGCTACGTTGTAGCGATTCAGATAACCGGTATGTTTGTTGAATTCCAGACGGAAGTTATCACCGTTGATAATCAGATAACGCCAGTCGTTTTCCTGGATTTGAGGAGCAACGGTAGGAGTATTCACAACTTCCACATTCTTCAGGTCCATGACAGGAGCCTTGTAGGGGTTCAGTACAAGCTGGTCTTTGGCTACGGCATATCCGGCAGGGAGCAAACCTTCGCGGTTCTTCAGGCGATAAGTTACATTCAGCAACCATTCTTTGCATTCGCAGGTTTTGCCGATGTTCAATTTCACTTTGGCAGTCTGCTGCGGAGCTACATTGAGGTCTTCTACACGACCGGTACGAATTACTTTACCGTTAGCAAGCAATTGCCAATCCAGATAGTAGGCGGAAAGGTCACGGAAGAAGTTTTCGTTGTACACGTTCACTTCGCCGTTCTTCAGGTCAGCGGGAGTTGTCCAGATGTTCTGGTAATAGTAACCCACTTCGTACATGTGCGGATTGGGAACACGGTCGGGGCTGATCAGACCATTATCACAGAAGTTCTTGTCGGAACCGTCGTAACGGTTAAAGTCACCGCCATAAGCGTAGATAGTTACACCGTCTTTACCTTTCCAACGAACGGACTGGTCTACGAAGTCCCAGATAAAACCGCCTTGCAGGTTGGGGTATTTACGGATCAGATCCCAATATTCTTTGAAACCACCTTGTGAGTTACCCATAGCGTGGGCATATTCACACTGGATAAGAGGCTTCTTGGCATCTGTACGCTGGCCATATTTTTCCATGTGCTTGTAATCAGCATACATGGGGCAGTCGATGTCGGTAAATTCGTTTCCGTGTGCCTGTTCGTATTGTACGGCACGGCTGGAGTCTTCATTCTTAATCCAACGGTAGCAAGCTTCAAAATTAGGTCCGAAACCGGCTTCGTTACCCAATGACCAGAAAATGATGCTAGGATGGTTGAAGCCGCGTTGTACGTTGCGCTGGTTACGTTCCATATGAGCCTTGGCATAGTCGGTGCGTTTAGCCAGTGTCTTTTCACGATAACCCATACCGTGTGATTCGACATTAGCCTCAGCCACTACATACAAACCGTATTGGTCGCAAAGGTCGTACCACAGGTTATCATCAGGATAGTGACAGGTACGCACAGCGTTGATATTGAATTTCTTCATGACCTGGATATCCTGGATCATGCGTTCGGGAGATACAACATAACCACCATCCGGATCAATTTCATGACGGTCGGCACCTTTGAAGAGAACGGCCTGGCCGTTTACTAATATCTGGTCACCTTTCAATTCGATCTTACGGAAGCCTACCTTTACGGGGATCACTTCGTTGCTACCTTGCAAAGTGGCACGCAGTGTATAGAGGTAAGGAGTTTCGGCTGTCCATTTATGCGGATTTTCCACATTCATCAGAATGGTACCGCTACCTTTGGCTGTTTCCATAGCTACTGCCTTGCCGGCAGCATCGAGTAATTCCAGGTTCACATTACCGCTGCCTTTCAGGTCGAGTGTCACACGCAGGGAACCATTTTTGTATGCCTCGTCCAGATCCGGAGTGATACGGATATCCTGAATACGTTTCTTGTTGCGGGCATAGAGGTAGCAATCACGCCCCACACCACTGTAACGGAAGAAGTCCTGGTCTTCCAGGTAGGTTCCATCACACCAGCGGAATACCTGTAAAGCGATGAGATTCGTTTGTCCGGGCTTCAAATAAGGAGTCAAGTCGAATTCGGCTTCGAGCTTACTGTCTTCGCTATAGCCTACATAACGGCCGTTTACCCAGAGATACATGTTAGAGGTTACAGAACCGAAATGAGCGATAATGTCTTTCCCTTTCCAGTCGGCGGGAACAATGATTTCACGACGGTAAGAACCTACATGATTGTTCTCTGTAGGAACTTCAGGAGGGTTGTTCTGGAACTGATTACGCCAAGCATAACCGGTGTTTACATAAATAGGATCGCCATAACCATTCAATTCCCACACTGCGGGAACTTGCAGATTATTCCAGCCTTTGTCATTGAAACCTACTTTCCAGAAGTCAGTAGGACGCTGGTCGGCATTGCGTACCCAAGAGAATTTCCAGGTACCGTTCAAAGTCATGTAATTAGTAGATTGGGCTTTCTTGCCTTGCATGGCGGCATCTGCCGATTCATAGGCAAAGTAATTAGTGTGCATGGGAGCACGGTTCACGGCATTGATTTCCGGATCAAGCCACTCTTTAAAGGACTGTGCATTTGCAGTCAGAGCCAGGGCTGCAAAGAGTCCGGTAATAAGATGTTTCTTCATGGATATAAAATTATTATGTTTGTAGCGGTACGAAGAATATTTTCTGCATACCGCTACAAAGATAGGATGAATGAACTTTTTTTAGGGTGAATAATAGTTCAAAAAAGGGGGAATAGAGTTCAAAGAGCTACAAGCTACTGTAATCTATACACTCCAAACGAACGTGGTTCAAGTTTCAGTTTCAGAGATTGCCCTTCTACCTGCACCGGACGTACACGAGGAACAATCGCTTCCTGGTCCAGCGTATTTACAGTGCGCCAATTGTCGTTCTGTAAGTAAGTGCAGGAACCGGCAACCAACTGACGTTTCTTCAAACCATTGAAATCGATCTGAACATCGGCAGGCTTACTGCTTGCATTCACCAGTTTCAGAATGATTTCTCCGGTAGGTGCATTCAGTGCAGCTGTTGCATAGAGGCTATCCTGCCCCGCTACTGCTTTGCCATCCATCTTCAGGCTGAGCACATCGGTACCAGCATTCATGCCGTACATCTGCTGAACGTAATAGTTCGGTGTGCGCATCATGCGTAGGTTATCGAACCAGATCAAGTCCGGATTCCACTGCCAAGCGTCTACGTGAGCAAACAACGGTGCATAAGTAGCCAGATGAACAACATCCGCATTCCGTTCCAATCCCGTCATAAAGGCAGCTTCGGAAAGGGCGGCGAGGAAGTTGTTATCCTTCTTCGTGGAATGATCGTGTGAAGCATATTCTCCGGCGAAAACCTTCGGACCTTTGCGGTCGTAATTGTCATAGCGTGACGCATTACCAAAGAACCAATCAGGATTCATGTAGTAGTGTTCGTCCACCAGGTCTACACCGATACGCTTCATTTCGGGCCAGAGATAATCGAATTTATCACCGCTGGCACTCGGGCCGGAGCTACCTACAACCTTCACATTAGGGTATTTCGCGCGGATGGCTTTTGTGAAAGCTTCGAGGCGTTCTACATAAACCTTGTCCCACTGTTCATTGCCGATACCGATCATCTTCAGATTGAAGGGTTCGGGATGTCCCATATCGGCACGCACCTTTCCCCATTTGGAAGTAACAGGGCCATTGGCAAATTCAATCAGGTCGAGTGCATCCTGTATATACGGGTCTAGTTCATCCATTGGGACCACTTCGTTGCTTTCGTACTGGCAGGAGAGCCCGCAGCTGATTACCGGAAGAGGTTCTGCACCGAGGTCTTCGCTCAACAGAAAGTATTCGAAGTAACCAAGTCCCAAAGTCTGGAAATAGTCAGGGAAGGCTTTATGTTTGAAGGTGTAGTTCCAGCGGTTTTCATTCAGAGGGCGGTTTTCAACAGGGCCTACGGAATTCTTCCACTGGTAACGGGTTTCAAGACTGTTCCCCTCGATGATACAACCACCGGGGAAACGGAATACGCCCGGGTTAAGGTCATAAAGGGCTTGTGCGAGGTCGGCACGCAGGCCATTCTCACGTCCTTTCCAAGTATTCACAGGGAACAGGGAGATATGATCCATATCCACCATACCCTGCGTTTCGAGGACGATGCGCAGGCGGGCATGAGCATCTGTGAAAGGAGATTTCAGCACCGCCGTCAGCTTTTGCCAGTTATTGCCGCTGACTTCGATTTCTTTCTTCAACAGATTCTGTGCATTGGAGTTGACGAGCTCGATGGAGAGCTTCATCGGCTTCGCATCCGGCGTGCGGGCATAAACGGAGAAACGGTATTCTTCGCCTTGCTTCACACCGATGCCGCGATAACCTTCATTATCCAGTCCGGCACGCAGCAGGCGACCATCGTTCACTACGCGCACATAATGAGGATTGCGGTCAAAACAAGGATTTGCATCCTGAACGGTTACATTACCGAAAGGTACCCAACCCACGAAAGGTTGTGGAAATTCAAACGAGCGGTTTTTTACCAGTTCGGCATACAGACCGCCATCAGCACCGAAGTTGATATCTTCGAAAAAGATGCCATACATTTCAGGTTGTATCTTTGCCGTCGGTTTAGAAACGTCGACGGTCATTACATGTTGTTGTGCCTGCATGCTCAAAGCAAGAGACAAAGCAAAAAGGGCAGTTAACTTTCTCATTATTATATCTTATTTTTTCTTTTCAATATTCTGATGGATACGTATCACAGTAAACGAATAAGCCGGCATTGAGTAAGAAAAGTCATTTCCTTCTACCTTGAAATCAGAAGAAGCGGGTTTAGCTCCTCTGTCTTTCGGATCACCTGTCAATATCGTTTTTGTAGCCGAAGGATTTACCAAAGTAGCTCCGTCCAGTTTCACCTGGGAAGAAACTTCCACCGGCAGCATATTCACTAACTTCACGATATAATCTCCGGTATTAACGTCTTTCACGACTGATACTCCGACACGTTTCTTCACGGCATCCCAGCCATTATTCAGTTTTACCGTAGAAGACAGGTATTCGGTACCAGCGTTCTGACCATACATCTGTTGAGTATAGTAGCCTACTGTGGGTCTCACTTCCGTATTATTGAAATAGATCAAGTCCGGATTCCATTGTGTATGACCATCTTTAGCCAACAATGGAGCATAGGAAGTCATTTCTACCACGTCACCGTTACGTTCTACGGCCGTCAGATAGAGAGCTTCGGCAAGCGCAGTTTCTACATTATTGGGGCGTCCCGGCAAGTGGGCAGCGTATTCTCCCAAGTAAACTTTCGCTTTGCTACGGTCGTAATGATCGTAATATTCCTGGTTGTGGATCATCCAACCCGGTTCTACATAGTAATGCTCGTCTACCATCGGTACACCCAATTCGGTAGCAAGGTCCCAACCTACTTCATAATCCGTACCTTCGTAGAACGGACCAGTAGTACCAATCACGGTAACTTCAGGATGTTTTGCTTTTACTGCATCGAATATCATCTTAAAGCGTTCCACGAAGACAGGTGTAATCATGTCCTCATTACCGATACCAATGAACTTCAGATTAAACGGTTTCGGATGTCCGGCTTCCGCACGCTTCTTACCCCACACGGTTTTGCGGGCATCTCCGTTGGCATATTCTATCAGGTCGAGAACATCTTGGATGTATTGATCCATTTCTTCCATCGGCACGCCACCCTGCTGTCCCATGCAAGTCAGTTCACCCTTGGAATGGTGAGCACAGGTACCAGAGTTCTGACAAGGTACACCGGCTGCAAGCACAGGTACAGGTTCCGCACCCATATCTTCACAGAACAAGAAGTATTCGTGGTATCCCAGACCGCGTGTCTGATGGTATCCCCAAAGATTACGAAGCGGCTTGCGGGCTTCCAACGGACCGATAGAGCCTTTCCAATCATAAATATTATCTATTCCATCGCCATGAGCCACACAACCACCGGGGAAACGTACAAAACGGGGATGCAGGTCGGCAAGCGTTTGTGCCAGATCGGCACGAAGTCCGTTCTTACGACCTTTGAAGGTCTTTTGCGGGAAGAGGGAAATCATATCCAGCGCATACTTGCTGACAGCCTGGGGAACAATGGACAGAGATGCAGCCGCCGCATCGCTTGTGGCTGTCAGGACTGCTTTCTGTTGTTTCCAATCTTTAGATGTTACATTTACGGCAGTTTGTCCTATAATAGTTCCATCTTTATCAACCAAGTTCACAAGTACCTTGCCTCCTTTACCCTCAAGTACTTTACCAAAAAGTGAGAAGTCATATTTCTCGCCTTTCTTCAAGGCTATGCCATCGAAACCAGCATTCACCAATGCAGTTTGTTCAGCTGCATTCACATCGAAGACGGCATAATGGGGATTATTAGGATGAATAGGATTCTCTGTTGCAATGCTCAATGTAGCATCACTGCCCTGAACACTCCAGGAATGAGTACTATTCCAGTTCTGATCGTTACCACGGTCGGTCGGGGTATATTCAAAGTCGCGATTCTGAATTAGTTCAGCATACAAGCCGCCGTCAGCTCCATAGTTGATATCCTCAAAGAAAATACCAATCAGATGCTTGCTGATTTCTTTTGCCTGACCTGCATTTACCTGGATAGTAGCCTCTACAGGCTTGAGGTTGGCAAAACGTACAGGGTCTTGCTCAGTACGTTCGGCATTCAGTGACTGGCGATATTTCTTATGTTCGGCATAGCGGATGATCTGCTGCACGGTAGTATAGGGAACTTCCTGCACCCAGCCTTCTTCTTCGGAACCATTCACCAATACCTTCTTCTGAGTGGTGGGGTACACATCTTTGGGCTCATACTTGCTACGTTCTTCGGGAGAGAAATAACTCTGTGCTTCCCACTTCTGCAAGTCGGGAGAGGTTACATAGGCAAGTGCCTTACCGGTATTCGTAGCTTCCCAGATGCAATGCCATTTGCCATCGGCACGGGTTTGCATCAAATGGGGCTTGAACATAGTCTTTGCCCGTCCCCACGGACCGAAGTCGGAATTCACATAGGCAAATCCATCGGCCACGCTAAACCATTTCTCTCCGTCGGGACTCCAGGCAAACTTCAGGCCGCTGCGTCCGTCACGGTTCGAATAGGAAAAGAGGTACACCTGATTCGGTTCATTCGTCACGCCCTCCACCTTTGCCTGCACAGGGAAGACAAAAGACAGAAGTAAACATACACTTAAAAATCTAATCAATCTGTTCATGGTATTATTTATCGGGTTATTTGTTTTTCCAATACTTTCTCAGCTTCTCAGCCTCTTTCTTAGTGATGTGGATTACTGCTCCATGTTTCGGTGAAGAGAAGTTAGTTGCTTTCATCACGCCCTCGTTGAAGTGTCCCAGATCTTTGAAGTTCACAAAGTCAGTGGTTTCACTGAAACCGAAATTATGAGGATTGATACCATAGATGTCATACATTACCACCCATTTGTCTTCGCCAATGCGCTTCCACATGTTAGGAGCTTCGCAGGCTTTCGGTTCCGGGTCTACCCATTCCGGCAGATAAGCATATCCACGGTTGATATATTTCGATACAGCTTGTTTGATACCCGGTATTCCGTCGTGAGCTACGTAGAACATGTGATACTTATCACCTACTTTCGTGATATCGGCATCGATAGCTGATTTGGTAGCATCAGGATATTGGAACAATAAGCGGGGTTCCGTTTCCAGACCGTCGAAGGCTTCGTTTACATAAGCATAGTACAGCATATTCCGTGCATTGCCCATGCGCATGGTGAAGTAGATCATTATTCTGCCTGCATGCTCATCGTAGACCAGTTCAGGTGCCCAGACACAACCGATCTCATCATACCCGGGGAAAGTCTTGTCAATACGAACCACATGGTGTGTCCAGTTTACAAGGTCTTTTGATTTCATCAGGACAAAACCACGGTTGTTGCCCCAGCCATATTTGGCTCCGTCACGCTCCCACTCGGTGTTGCGCAGACCTTTCTGCTGGGCAAAGATATGCAGGTCGGTCATGGCAATGTAGAAAGTACCATCCGGTGCACGATAGATATGCGGGTCACGGATACCTTTCTGTTCGGCAATCGTATCACCGGCGATAATGGGCTGACCGTTATTTACATCCGTAAATGTATATCCGTCATCGCTGACTGCGAAATATAAACTATGTGTATCGTCTTTGAAATAGGTAAACAGATAAGCCCCCATTTCCTTCTCATTCGTTTTCCAGTCCTGAACCAGTACGGCGCCACCTTGCGGTTGGAGGGTCAATTGAAGTTTGCCGTCAGCTTTCAGTTTCAGAGTTTGCAACTGGGGTTGCAGTTCTTTATCATCATTATAGAATGAGAGAGTCTCTCCTGCCAGCATAGGTAATTCGAGTTTCAACTTCAGCACTTCCTTTGTACCGTTAACGGCAGCCACATACCATTGCTTGCCGTGACGACGTGCAACAACTGCATATTTTCCGGGATAACCATCAATAAAACGCGTTTCATCCCACGTAGTCGGCACTTGTTTCATAAAGTCCAAGCAAACTTGCGGGGCATCTGTCAGGTTATTGGGTGCCAAAGCATAATTCTGAATAGGGTTCTGGAACAACACAGCCGTTGACAACTGGAATACATCCGTCGTGCGACGGGTAGTTCCACCATTGTTCCCCCGGTTCAAACGCTTGTTCAGGAAAGTACCGCCAAATTCCATACAGCCTACCGAATTACGGATAAAAGGATGCAGACAGGCATTGAAAGCCTCTTCGTCACAGTAGTGCTGGTTGAAAATCAGATTCTCGGAAGCCAATACCGCTTCGCTGCCGACATAGTTGGGATACATCCGCTCCCATCCGCGAGGTACTGTACAGCCGTGGAAGATTACCATCAGACCATGATCGTCAGCATCACTCAGAATACCTTCGTACAAACGCATGGTTTCCTGTTTATCTCCACCGAAGAAGTCGACTTTGATACCTTTCACACCCTGCTCCTGAAGCCATTTCATTTCACGCTTGCGGATAATCGGATCATCCATCATGTTGACGGGCCCTTGTTCGATATCATTCCAGTAGCCGCTTGAACTGTACCACAAGAATACATCCACTCCTTTACCTTGTGCATAGTCGATGAGGGATTCCATACGCTTATGGCCGATCTTCGTATCCCACCAGTTATCAATCAATACATATTCATAGCCCATTGCAGCAGCCAGATCAACATAACGCACCTGGTCATCATAATTGATACTGCCGTCCTGCCAGAGTATCCAGCTCCAGGTTCCACGTCCCATCTGATAATCATGTTCCGTCTCATACAACGGTTCCACTACATCCCAGATAACAGTGGTTTCTACAATAGGTTTCAATGTTTCACCTACCGTAATCGTACGCCAAGGGGTAGAACCCGGTAAAGCGAAAGCGGGGGCAACTGTTCCGTTACCATTATTCTCTTCAGCCATCGGGAAAGCTACCATATATAGATTTCCTTCTGTCACATCGCTCAGGCGCGAACCGCAATAGCGGCTGTCTACTCCCGTCTCACTGACAAGCACCCAGCCATTATCTCCTACGCGGAACAGGCAGGGGAAAGTATATCCGTGTCCGTATTGTGAACGGACATCCATCGGGGCATCTGCCTTATATTCTTCTTCATAACTCGGTTTTGTCCGCTTCCAGCCTATCATGGCGTCACTTTGCGGACACATGAAGGTAGTAGTCTGTTCAGGAAAACGGAAACCGGTTGCCTCACTGTTCACAACAAGGCTTCCCCGTTCGCCCTGGCGGGGCAACGTATAGCGGAAAGCAACGTCATTATTGCTCACACGGAAGATTACGTCCATCTTCTGCCCTTTTGCATTGGCAAAAGCACATACCAATTCATTGGCCTGATAGTGTATCTTGGAAGCTTTGATACGCGATTGCGTGTAAACGGTATCAATTTTCCTTTCTTTATGCCCGGTCAGTTTCATTGCTTTCGCGAAATCTCCCACATTGGTCTCCAGACCCAACGGAGATGATTCCAACATCTGTTTTCCGTTATAGGTGAGAGAATACGATGCTTCCTTCCCTTCCGGGCACGAAACTGTTAGTTGTAATTTACCGTCAGGTCCGCTGACGGTTACATTCTGTGCTGTCAGCGGCAAGGCTACCGCCATACATAAAAAAGCTAATCCCTTCAGTTTGTTTCTCATGATCAAATAATGTTTCTCTGGTATTTTAATAGTCATATAATTAAAAGGTTGACACTACCGGCTTAATGGTTCCATCCGCATTGAATTCCATGCGATCAATGCACACCTCGCGGTGCACGCCCGGACCATCTTTCAGGAAGTTCTTATTAATACGATGGTAAACGATATACCACTCATCCGTACCCGGAATTTGTAGCACTGCATTGTGTGCAGGACCGTAGATTTGTTTCTCCGGATTCTGAATCAGTACAATCGGATCTTTAGCTACCTCGATAGGTCCCAGCGGCGATTTAGATGTACCGTAAGCCACATGATAGTTGGGTGAACCGGTGTCATCTACCGACCACATAAAATAATAAAGTCCGTTACGGTAAAATACATAAGGAGCTTCGCGGAATGCATAATCCTGCAAGGTTCCTCCTTCGGGAGTCATTACCGTAAGTGTTTTCTTCTTGATGGAGATCATATCTTTATTCAGTTCGGCGCCGGCCATGTAGCCATTACCCCAATATAGATAGGGTTTACCGGATACGGGATCGGTAAAGACATCCACGTCTATCTGCTGTCCGTGTCCTACAGGAGAGTCTGTAATGATGGGCTGTCCCAGATCGGTAAACGGTCCGGTAGGTGAGTCGGCCATTGCTACGCCGATTTGCTTTCCTCCACCTTTGGCAGGATTGCCGCTATAATAAAAGAAGTACTTGTATTCTCCCTTGATGAGTTTTTCTTCAATACACGGTGCCCAGGCATTTCCATTCGCCCAAGGTACCTGTTCGGATTTCAAATCCAGCATAACGCCTTCATAGTTCCAGTTCTTCAGGTCGGTTGAAGAGAAAACAGTGAAGTACCATCCGCCCCAGCCGGGTTGTCCGTCTGTTGTGGAATAGATATAATATTTCTTTGTCTTGTTTGAGTATAAGATTTCAGGGTCGGCATGGAATCCGGGCAATACAGGATTGTTCGGTATTGTACCCAATTCGGCAGGCTTGCCCCATTTATCCGTGATACGGATCAATTCATCGCGCGTGATAGGAATAATCGTTCCATGGCGGGGATGGAAATTCATCTTCACTTCACTGTCTATCACTTTGAAGTTCTTCAGGTCGGTAGTTTCCGTAAACTGATATTTGCCTTTCATGTATACATCATACATTAATATATACTTATCCTGATTTATCAGTTTAAATGTACCGGCTCCTTCTACAGCGTCCTTTGTCTGCTGCTTGTAGTCCGGTTCTTCTTCCCATTGACCGGAAGTCAGTGAACGGGTGGTTGCCACTTTAATGCCGTTTCCATGTCCCTCTGTCTTATAGAACAGGTGGAAAACGCCATCTTTATAGACAATATCCCCGTCGATACATGATTTCTTATTCTCCGGAATGAAGAGTGGCTTCGGTTCACCAATCAGATCTGTAAAGTCATCATTGGCATATGCATAGTAGATGATATCGGCTCCACCGGCATACTGCATAGACCAGTACACCATATATTTTCCGGCTTCAGGATCAAAAACCGTCTGCGGTGCCCAAACACGTTTCAGCTTTTCCTGTCCTTTATAACGTTTCTGCATGTTGATGATGGAATGCGTCCAGTTTACAAGGTCATTGGACTTCAGCAGCACCATTGCACGGTTCGAATCCCAACCATTGTCAGATACCATATCTGTCACCACCATATAAAAGGTATGACCGTCCTGGCTTCTCAGGATATGCGGGTCGCGCACACCACCGGTCGAACTGATTACTTTTGAATCAAGAACGGGCTTACCGTCATTCAGTGCCCAATATGTATATCCGTCCATACTTACGGCATAACATACAGCTTCTTCACTGATGTGGTTACCTGTAAAGTAGGTAAACAAATAAGCCACATAATCTTTTTCAACGATAGGATGTTGTTGGGAAAAAGAAGGCAATGTCATTGCCAACATTAAACTAATAGCAACTGCAAAATGTCTCATAGTGTTCCTCATAAAATTCACGTTAGTTATTGGGTGTCAAAAATACACATAAAATAAGAGATATACTACCACGAATCATGCAAAAAGGGAATAATTTTGTGTCATTTCATTAAAAAACAAAGTTTTACCCAGGTTATTAAACCAAAATGGAGCTTGCCAATGCCGACAAACTCCATTTTGTATCTTCTGGAAAAAATAGAATAATCAATTCAGGAATCGTACCATTTCGCAAGCCGCCAGTAAGAAAGCCCCTACTCCAAAGTTAGCTGTTGAATTGGCATCTACCACTTGTCCCGGAATGGCCTTCTCACCGATAGGCTGCACATAGCCGATACGTCCATCCGGCTGCAAAGCAACAGTTGTCAGGTACTTCCAGGCTTTTTCTACTACAGGCTGATAAGTAGCCTTATCCAAAAAGCCATTATTCATACCCCACAGCAGACCATAAGTAAAGAAAGCAGTGCCACTGGTTTCCGGTCCGGGTGCATGTTCCGGATCAAGCAAACTCCGTGTCCAGTATCCTTCCGGCTGCTGACAGGCTGCCACAGCTTTTGCCATCGCGCGGTAACGGTCTATATATTCCTGACGGTATTTATCCGTTTCAGGCAAATCTTTCAGGACTTTAGCCAAAGCAGCTAAAACCCATCCATCTCCACGAGCCCAAAAATCTTTCTTACCATTCACACTTTTATGTTTAGGATAGAGATATTTTCCGTCACGATAATAAAGCGCATCTTCCGGATCGTACATCAGACTGTCGGCAAATGCCCAGTACTCATGCAGTTTCTCCAGATAAAGCGGATTGCCGGTAATCTTATATAGTTTAGTCATCACAGGCATCACCATGTAAAGACCGTCAGCCCACCACCAATAATCATTTTTATCCGTACTCATCTGATATTCCATCACTTCGCGGGCACGAGCTATTTTTTGAGTATCCGGTTCTATATTGTATAAATCGGCATACGTCTGGAAACAAATCTGGTAATCACCAAAAAGCACATAATCGTCACTCTCGCCATAGCTGTATTTCCATTCAGCTTTATTATCCGACTTAGCACCTTTCCATTGATTATGTTCAGCCCAAGCCTTGGAGTAGTTCATGAAATCGGAATCACCGGTCAGAAAGAACGCTTCCATGTTACCACTATGGTAAGCTGCATTGTCCCAGAAAGAGCGTCCATGCTCAGGATTCTGAGTTTGCCAGTAGTTATTCACTTTATAAATAATATCCACAATCTCTTTGGCCTCATCCTTGGGGGATGCACAAGCGGACATTCCACTCCAGCAAAAAGCCCCAATCAGGATGTTTACTAAATACTTATTCATACTCTTGCTATTCTTTATCTATTTACTATACTAATTGTCTGAGCGTTTAATGTTTCATTCTGTTTCTCTCTATTGAAACAATATTTCCAACATGGCGGAACCAATGTTTCATCGTACTGAAACGATTGTTTCTCCTTGGTGAAAATAGAGTTTCATCACGTTGAAAACAGAATCATCTTATGTAAGGCTTTCAATCGCCCTTAGGCTTTACAACTTCCAGCACATATACCGGTTGAGGGGCAAACTCTACCCTACGTTCTCCGTCACCTTGTTTAGTGTGCTGCACAAAGAGATGAAGACGACGTTTTTGCTTCCACAATTCCGTATCGTGAGACGGTTCCCAAGCATCTACCGGGAAGTTGGTCAGATCGGTAAACGTCCACTTACCTACTCCTACAGCCGCAGCGTGCGCCAGCGATACCCGGCTTCCCCGTTCCTCATCACGGAAAATATAAAATATCTCGCCACCATCCACTACGATACGCGGGCGGGCGATAGGAATCATCTTCGTACCACCCCCTTTCAGAGAAAAGGAAGTATGGCGGTTCGCAACCTGGCGATTGTGCCACATCTGTCCGTCATGCCACACAATACGGTATTGCGGTACTTCGCTATCAGGATCACGCCAATACGTGGCAATGTACGGGTTACCGCTTGCATCAGCACTCATACTGGTCTGATTGATCAGTTCTGAGTTTTGCGGGATGCGGCAGGCATATTCCGCATTATTGTACCGGATAGGTAAATCGTATTTCTTGCCATTTGCTTTGTACCAGGTCACACCATTATCGTAAGAACGGGCATAACAAAGATCATGATTTGTCTCCACGTGCCACGTTTCGCGCCACACCCAAGATAGGTGAATCGTGCCTTGTTCATCCACATAGAGTTGCCAGTAGGCATTCCGCTGGTCTTCACCATCTATCAGCACATCTTGTACACGATTCCACTTCTTCTCCTTTATAGAATAATGATTCATCACCAGATTCCCCCGTCCGGAAGAGCCGGAGCGATAAACAAACAGCAAATCTCCCCCATTCAACGGATAGAACTCCGGATAAGTCACATTACCTTCATCCACACCGGTCATCGGTTCCTTATCTCCAAGTTCCAGCGTATAAGGGGCGGTGCTACGGCAATAATTCAGTTTATGCCCATGGTGGTCGAATGAGAGATGCAGATACCCCTCGCCATCCAGCATCATGCTGATTATGTTATGGGCATCTTTCACATTTCCCTTGTATTGTGTCCGCTTCAGTGTCCATTGGTCAGAGTCCAACTTCCGTTTACCGAGTACCAGATAGCCGTCGCCGTCATAGTAACTGATATACTGTTCGTCTCCCTGCGTCACAAGTGAATTGTTTCTGAAGACAGTAGTGTTGACTGATGTCTGGCTATACCCATTCCCCACTTCCACGAGCCGGGACTGTTGTGCCCGGAGCGTGGTAAGTGTCGAGAGAATCAGAAAGAAAAAGAGAATGTATCTGTTCATGATAACTTATTTCTTAATAGGCGTGATCTTTCGGGAAGTCTTCTCCACCCCACGCCTTCTTTGATGTCCACAGTTGCGGGGCATCCGTCCAGAAAGGAGCGTCAGCGGGCAATCCTAACGGCAGGAAAGCAAGTGAGGCCAAATATAGGCTGCCATTATTGGTATACCAATCCGATATATTAGGTTGGGAACCATTGAAACCTAATGTCAGATAGCCTTCCGCATTGAAGTTGCGATTATCACCGAACATACGCTGAATGACAGCGGTCATTGCCGCACGTACCTGTCCGGCAGGCAATTCTTTTGGTAACCAACCACGCAATGACAGTAAGGCAAGCGGTTGCAGTACGCCGGTACGGTAAGTAATCGAACGGCCAAATACCGGGAAAGTGCCTTCGGGAGAAACAAAACGTTCCAATATCATGCCGAAACGCTGCATACGCTTCAAGGCATTCGGAAAGTTTCCACCTTTCACATTCCAGATATTCTGCTTTCCGCCATTTGTCATCACTTCAAGGCATTCCACATACATGGGATGAATCACAAAACTATTGTAATAATCGAAGGCGAAATCCTCTCCGTCACTGTACCAGCCATCTCCTACATACCATTCATCGACTTTACGCAAAGCTGAAGTGATACGGTAATAATCCGTCTGGGCACCCGCCTTTTTCAGGAAGCACTCAACAGTTGAAGAGAATAATAACCAATTCGTATAGGGTGGATCCACCCGACGCAGTTGCTGGAATTCAGCAATATAACGCTGTTTTGTCAAATCATCCAATGGAACCCACAAAGCGTCATATCCGCGCAAAAAACTTTCAGCTATATAGGCGGCATCCACCAGGGGTTGTCCCTCTTTCCGCCACAACAGATAATCTTTACTTTCCGGATCTACAGATTGAGCATAGCTCTTTAATGCCCATTCACGCAATTGTTTGCGTTGTATTCCTTCTGCCGTATCATCATCAGGCAGTGACAGCCACGGAGCCAGTCCGGCCATCAACCGTCCGAAGCATTCCATATAAGTCACCCGCTTATCACGACCGTCCCATGTAGGGCTCAACTCTACCAGCATATTTTCCTGCAACTTGCCTTCGCTCATATTACTGAGTACAGGCGCTGCCATCTGGTACAGAATTCCCGCCCAGAGTTCACGATCAGACTTTACTTTTTCCGTTTTCTTTTTTGCCGAAACATTGAGGGGAACCAACAACGCTACAATCAACAGTAGCCACAAATATTTCCACGTTTTCATGATATTCAATTATAAGTTGTTTTTCATCGTTGCAAATATATTCGTTTTCAGATAAACCAAACTGCTAAAATTATTTCAAAAAGGGTACATAATCGACCATTCTATAGGAAAATGGCCAATTTTCACTCCACACTCACCACTTATCCACCCACTCTATAAATGGAATTCCTTTCCCATTAAAACGAATAGGCAGCCAAATATACCTAGAATCCGACAAGCTTTTCGGACGCCACACATCTGCCATAAACATGTATCCACCATCCTTTAGTGGCAGTATGTAGGTACTTTGTCCTCCAAAAGTAATTTTCGCATCTTTACCTACACAAGGATTGGGTAATTGCGACCATTCCCCCAGAATTGAAGAAGCAGTCATCAAACGGGCTTCATTCGGCTCCCATCCTGTACATCCCGAAGCTATCATCCAATAAGTTCCATCCTTCTTAAATATAGCCGGCGCTTCATTATGTCCTCCGGGAAATATACGAATGTACTTTCCGGTATGGCTCAGATAATCATCAGACAATTCTGCAATATGGAGTGTCAGGTTCTCTTCCGAGGAATAAATATGGTAGGCTGTGCCGTCATTATCCACAAACAAAGTCATATCACGGGACATCTGTCCGTCACCTTCCAGGTCACGTTTCACAAACATTCCCTTATTGACAGCCTCACGCCACTCCGGAGTCCACCATTCATAATCTTCCGGATTCCAGGTAAGCTTCTGCTCCTCCTGTGTCATATTTAGCGGATAGACACCGGGATTCACGCGCCCTGAACGGATAAACCGATAAGGTCCCGCCGGGGTGTCGCTTACTGCAACTCCGGCACGGGAAGGACCATATCCTCTTCCTTTAAGTTCCAAATGGAACCACATTACATATTTTCCTGTTTTCTGATTATAAATAACTTTAGGGCGTTCTATGATACATCCTTTCTCTATATCACTTCCCGCTTCGTCAGATACAGCCAAAGCTACACCTTCGTACTTCCAGTTACGCAAATCGGTTGATGAATAACATGTCACTCCCACCTGTGTTGTAAAACCGGAAGAAGGCCGGTGCTCTCCAAACCAGTAGTATTTCCCGTTATTGAAGAGGATACCGCCGCCATGAGCGTTAATAACATTACCGTCTGTATCTTTCCAGACTTCACCGGAAACAATGCCCTTCTGATGAGCGACATTTATCTGTCCCCATAAAGAAGTTAACAAGAAGAAATCCAGAAGTAAAAAGCATCCTACTATTTTCAAACATTTATTCATGACTATCTTTCCTGTTAGAAAAAAGGCGGAGCAAACTTTCAAGAGAAAAGGTTACCCCGCCTTAATCAAAATATAAGACCTATCAAAAACTATTATTCACACGTTGCACCTGCCGTAATTGGCCATCCCGGATTCTGATAAATCGGAGACTGTGAAACGGTTGAACCATCGGGGGATGTAATCATAAAATGTTGAACTGCAATCGGGTCCAAATAATGAGCTTCATAAAAATAAAGTCCATTATAATATTGATTGGTAGAAGTTACCTGGTTCGGACGAAGATAATCACTTAACGATGGAGAAGAAACATTATTATTCTTCTCATCCGCCTGGTCATACTTCAAGTTATCACCGAAAATCGATTTCATCGGACCAAAAATTTTAGCTCCTTCCAACTGATAACCGTTCAATTGATCTAAAGCTCTCCAACGAATTAAGTCCATGTAACGGAATCCCTCTCCGATAAATTCGCAACGGCGTTCACGGCGAATATTATACAGCGTAGCATCAACCAATGCACCATGCGAATAAGCATCCCAACCATTCAAAGCTTCTTTCGACATATCTGTGGCATTAATAGTCTTCTGATAATCAGTATCTACACCCGCACGGGCACGAAGCGCTTTCCAGTATTTATCTGCCGTAGCATCAATATTACCATTTTTTAAATAAGAAGCTTCTATATAGTTTAGATAAGCTTCACTCGCACGATATACCACAAATGCCGTCTGATCCTTACCAAGCAATTGGTCATTATAGTCCAACGAATATCCCTTGCCTTGAATATAGCCTGTAGAAGTTGCATTCTTAGCATCAGATACATAGAGGCGCGGAGCTTCCGGGAAGTATTCTACCGTTGCAATATTATCAACAGCTTTAGCTTCTTTCGGAGCTTTCATAAACAAACGCCAACGCCAGTCACGGTCAATCTTAGTATCAGTAATATAATCATCACCGGCATAACCACTGCCTGCCGCATAGACCGGCAGCCCGTTTTCCATTAAGAATACTTGCTCAAATTGGTGTGTATAGCCTGTGTTACCGCCACTATACAAGTAGTGATTAAAGTGATGGCTATTGTTCAGACTCAAGTCATAACCACGATACATGATCACTTCACTATATCCACTCGGATCATGCGAAGCAAACATATCATAATATGGATTTTTACCCTTCGATGCCTGATCGCGAATAATCTGATTATTCTCTGTCAATTGCACAGCATCAGCTACCTGAGATGCAGCACTCATCGCTTCAGTCAGGAAAAACTCGATTTCTTTTTCTATGCTTCCACTCGGGAACTGATAGCCCGCATTATAATCTTTTCCCGCTCCGGGCCAACCTGTGCCATTGGGAACAAGAGCCGTACCAGCATGATATTTTTCCCAAGTAGCTTCAAACAAGGCTACACGAGATTTCAGCAGCAGGGCTGCATTCTTGGAAAGACGGGTCTTCTTCACATTATTATTCATTAAGCTGATAGCCTGATCCAAATCGGAGAGAATAAAACGAGCCACTTCATTACGCGGACTACGTTTAGAAGCCTCCGTCAATGCTTCCTGTTCATCCGGTAACACTGTTTTTACAATCGGAAAATCCCCCAATCGCTGTAAACGGAAGAAATACTCTAGAGCACGAAGGAAATAACCTTCGCCGACCAGATGTTTCAAATTGCTTTCAGTACCGGTCAATTCTCCATTCTCTAAACGAGGCACCACTGTCTGCAAATAATAGTTCAGAGCATTGATATTGGTAAAATTCCACTTGCCACCGCTCTGGGCAACAGTCCAGGTATCCTTAAGATATCGTCCATTGGTGCCTTGTTGATTGTCTGTAGCATTATCATCCTTATAAGTAGAACCATTTTCTGAACCCCAGAAGCTCGGGATCATCCCCCCTTTATCATCAGAATCACTTTTCCAGTTGTCATAGTCAGCATAATATTTATTCACATATGCCTCCAACTGAGACTCGTTCAACAAATATTTTTCGGGAGAAACCTCCGATTGCGGTTCTTCGTCCAAGAAATCGTCGCATGCCGGCAGAATTGCCAATGAACAACTCAGCAATAAAACTTTTGCTATATTGATATATTTCATTTTTTTCATTGTTCTAGTCTATTTAAAAGTTAACACTTAAACCAAACGAGTAAACGCGTGACAGTGGATAAACCGTACCACCCTGTTTACCAATACCTGCCGTTTCAGGGTCCATTGTATCACTGAGACCGGTAATAGTCAGCAGATTCTCTCCAGATACATAAACACGTACATTCTGCAATCCTATCTTATTAATCAAGCTCTTCGGAAGTGTATAACCCAATTGTAAGTTCTTCAAACGCATGTAAGCTGCATTCTGCAAATAAGCAGTCTGTGTCTTATGATTCTTATTGTTAAACAACGGACGAGGATAGTAAGCATTTACATTCGCACCCAGTGGAGAAGCAGTATCTTCGGCACGGAAATAATCCATATGATCCTTGAAAGAAGTAGACCACCACTGACCGCTTCCAGTAGTACCCCAGAATACCATGGAATTCTCACCCGGATCGAAATCACGCTTCAATACACCTTGCCAGAACATGGAGAAGTCGAAGCCTTTCCACTGTGCATCAAGCGTGATACCTGTACGGAAACGAGGCGTATTGTTACCAATCTTCTTTAAGTCACCCATATCATCCAGTGTATTGGAACCGTTATCTATCTTGCCATCACCATTAATATCAGCATACATAATGTCACCGGCTTCCCACTTGGAACCAATTGCCGTTTGTCCACCCTTAGGTAAAGAAGCAATATGTGCATCCATTTCTTCCTGTGTCTTGGCAATGCCAATGGTAGTATAGCCGTAGATATCTCCTGTCAACTCACCAGCCATATACTTGGATAGAGAATTCGTCGGATTCGGATACTTGTCAATACGAGTCTGGTTGTCGGAGATGTTCAACTTCACGCCGTAGCCCAATTCACCCACTTTATCTCTCCACCCGATTGATAATTCCCAGCCGAAAGTAGTCAAGTCCGTATTATTAGTGGAGGGTACAGTAGCTCCTAAAATAGCGGGCAGTTCAACACCAGGACCTACCATATTCTTAGTTTTACGCCAGAAGTAATCGAATGAACCGGTCAGACGGTTGTTCAAAGCACCGAAGTCAAAACCGATATTGGTATTCTTAATCTTTTCCCAACTCAAGGAGGTAGAGATTAGGCCGGGTACAGATGCCACACTAGTCAACGCACCATTTTGTAACCACTTTCCACCATTTGTAGTGACACCCAATGTCTGATAAGTAGGATACCAACTTGTTGTGTTCTGATTAGCCAATTCACCATAGGAAACACGAAGTTTGAACACTTCAACAACATCCGCTAATTTTTCCCAGAAATTCTCACGCGCCACATTCCAGCCCAAAGAGAAGGAAGGAGTCAGAATCCAACGGTTTCCACGACGAAAACGGGAAGAACCGTCATAACGAAGGTTACCTTCTACCAGATATTTACCGTTATAATCATAGTTGATACGTCCGAAGAAACCGGCGTTCTTCCAATTCTTATATAAGCCTTTCAGTGTGTAACTATCAGCATCTGTAGTCAGATTGAGCACCGGCAAATCAGTTGTAACCAAGCCCGTACGAGCACCTTCCATATCACGATATTTCATAATTTCTGCTTGGAAACCACCCAATATCGTGAAATTATGCTTCTCTTTCAAAGAGAAATTATAATTCGAATAAACCGTAGGGTTCAGATAAGTCGTCTTCAGTGAGTATTCAGATACTTGATCCTTATTGGCACTGGTCAAAGCAGTATAAGTATTTTCCGGATTATCCTTGTAGTGGGAATATACAACAAACTGTTCCCAATGGTTCCAGTTATTATCAGTCTTGATATTCATCTCACCAATGATATTCCAATTCTTCAAAGGAGTGACAGTAATCTTCAACTGTTGAGCCATTGCATCTTTCTGCTCATTATGACGACCACCATCGCGCATTACACCGATATAGTTAATATCCGACATCAGATAACCATTCGGATCATAAACGGCACGCACCGGACGCGCACGACGCAGAATATGATTATAGAAATCATCATTCATATAAGTAGGACGCTCATAATCAGTACGTACCCAACGGTTAGAGTAATCTACCTTCAATGCCTTAGTCAGTTGGGCACTGATTTTAGCTGTAATAGTATAGCGGTCATAATCTTCTGTTCCATAACGCATGAAACCTTCTTGCGTCATATAGTTAGCAGAAAGATAATAAGTCATCTTATCACTACCACCACTCACGCTGACGTTATGTTCCTGTGAGGGAGCCGTATTACGATAATACTCTTTCAACCAGTTTACATTATTGGCGGAATAGTCGTAGTTCCACTTACCACCACTACCATTACCCCAAATATAGTCATCACTTTTTCCTGTCATGAAGTCATATACAAACTGGCGGTATTCATCAGTATAAAGATGCTTGCCACTACCATTGTACTCAGCGTCATCAAACAAGTTCACAAATTCATAGGAGTTAGCCATGTCGGGCATCTTTATCGGTGTACTGTAGCGCATATTCATATTATAGTTGATCTGCGCACGACCGGACTTACCACTTTTCGTAGTCACCAATACAACACCAAACGGGGCACGAGAACCATAAATAGAAGAAGCGGCAGCATCCTTCAATACAGAGATACTCTCAATGTCCTGTGGATTGATTGAATTAAGATCGCCTTCCATACCGTCAATAAGAATCAAGGGAGAACCACTGGAGAAAGCATTTCCACTTGCATCCTTACCTACTGTACCCGTACCACGCACATCGATAGATTTAGTTGCATTCAACTCACCACCGTTGCCGCTATTGCTAATGTTAAGCCCCGGAATGACTCCCTGCAAAGCCTGAACAGCATTGGCTACCGGACGAGCTTCAATGTCTTTTGCCGTAGCCGTACCAACAGAACCCGTCAGATTGACCTTCTTCTGTGTGGCAAAACCTACCACCACCACTTCCTCAAGCATCTCGTTATCCTCTTTCAAGTCGATAGTGAAGAACGTTTTTCCCGCAACAGGGATTTCTTGAGCTTTATACCCCACAAAACTTACGATTAACGTACTATTAGAAGATACATTCAGAGAAAAATTACCATCTATATCAGTAATTGTTCCATTTCCGGTGTTACCTTTTTCCACAATACTGGCACCGATAACGGGTCCCATTGCATCATTCACCACACCTTTCACTTTAATTGTTGAATTCTGAGCGCCCAAGAAAGGGGCATTCAACAGAAGAGCCATACAAACCGCTAAAGTGACACACACTTTTAGCCTGAGTTCTTCAAAGAATCTCTGTTTTTTCATTGCATAAACTTTAAGATTAAACATTCAATAAACACTTTACACTTTTAGAGCGCCTGAAATCAAAGAATATATATCTTCTTTCAGTTCGCACCGCAAATGTAAGTGCTATTAAAATAACTGTCTGAGAGACAGGTTTCAAAGAAGTGTAATTATGGTGCATGAAACAATCTTATGTATAACTTGCACCATACTTAAACCAAAAGCGGACCAATCGTACTACATATCATCTTCCACAGTTCCCCCCGTAGTGAACTTTTCCATGTACTCGGAAGGCTGCATCCCGATTTCTTTCTTGAAGCAGACACTAAAATAACGCGGATCATTGTATCCTACAGCATAAGCCAATTCGGAAACCCGCACCCGTTTCTTCTCTTCCATAATACGACAGGCAGCCTTCATACGGATATTACGAATAAAGGAAGAATAGTTCAGTCCCGTCAAAGATTTCAACTTACGGAAAAAGGTGGATTTAGTAGTGTGCATCTCTTCCAAAAATTGTGTCTGGTCAAATTCCGCATCATCAAGATGACGATTCACACACTCGATAGCACGTTGCAGGAACTCCTCATCCAAGCTGGTAAAATCCAGTTCTTTCGCTTCAAAGACCAATTGTTTCTTGAAATCCTTCATCGCCCGCTGACGACTGCGAAGCAAGTTACTGATACGGGCATGAAGCACACTCAGATTGAAAGGCTTACTAATGAAACCATCAGCACCCGATTCATAAGCTTCTACACGATCTTCTTCCTTATTCTTGGCGGTCAATAATATAATAGGTATATGGCTGGTTTCAATATTTTCTTTGATGCGACGGCAAAGTTCAATACCATCCATTTCAGGCATCATCACATCAGAGACAATCAAATCGATGTCTTCTACCTCAACCACTTCAATAGCTTCTCTTCCGTTAGTTGCCGTATAGATGACGTAGTCCGTACCCAAAAGCTTCACCATCAGATTCAATAAATCTTCGCTATCTTCTACTATCAACAACGAACGGGAAGGAGTGGTATCGGCCCCCTCTTCTTCTTTTTCTACTGCATCAGCCTCTACAATTTCTTCCACATCCGGAATAACTCCCGACAGATTCGAATCAATCTCTTCTTCGGCATAAGCCGTACGCAAGACGGGGAACGTGACTGTAAATTCCGTACCTTGTCCTTCCTCGCTCTCTGCCGTAATTGTGCCATGATGCAATACGACCAAATCACGTACTAACGACAATCCGATACCAGTTCCAATTGTTTTAAACTTCCGGTAATCTCCTTCGTAAAAACGTTTAAAAAGGTTTTTCTGAGCTTCCTTTGCAATACCGGGACCATTGTCTTTCACGACCAGACAGGCAAGGTTCTCTTCCATGCAGGTCAACCTGATGCTTATCATTCCTCCGTGACGGCTATATTTAGAAGCGTTGGACAGCAAGTTATACAGTATCTTATCCAGCTTATCCGGATCAAAATAAGCATTGAAAGGTTCCGGAGAACAAGAAATACTAAACTGCATATCTTGCTTTTTCATCAAAGGTCGGAAACTGTCGAAACTACGCCGTACGAACTGCGCCAGGTCTCCCTGCGACACTCGTAACTTCAGATTTCCAGTTTCCGCCTTACGAAATTCAAGAATCTGCTGTAATAAACGTATCAACCGATTGATATTGTTCGTCATAACCCGATACTGTTCCTTATAACCGGGAGCCGCCTGCATCAACTCATCCACTGAAGCGGAAATAATCGTCAACGGAGTTAATAACTCATGAGTAATATTTGTGAAGAACTGCAACTTGGCATGATTTATCTCTTCCGCTTTAGCCTGTTCCATCTCACGCATATGAAGCGCATTACGCAAACGGATACGGTTGCGAATCACCCGGTAAGCATACCAGGCAGAGCCAAGAATCAATAATATATATAAGGTATAAGCCCACCAGGTTTTCCAGGGCGGTGGTAGGATAATGACTTTTACAGTCTGTACATCCTGGTTCCAAATACCATTTGAATTGGAAGACTTCAGATAGAAAGTATACGTCCCAGCCTTTAAGTTATTATAATAAGCAAAACGTTTAGAAGCATCTGTATATTGCCATCCGGAATCAAATCCTTCCAATCGGTAGGCATATTGGTTTCTCTCGGGGTTGGCATATTCCAATGCAGAAAATTCAATGCTAAAGTTATTATGTTTATAATCCAACCTGATTTCATTCATAAAGCCCGGGGATAAATCGGACATTGCCGCCCGTTCCTTTTCAGTGAGCGATGCCCATGTCTGATTAAAGACTTTAATGTTGGTAATTACCACAGGAAAAGAGAATACTTGTTCTTCCTGTTGATCAGGATAAAAACTATTATACCCCCGGTGTCCACCAAAAAACATTTCGCCATCGGAGGCTACACATGACGCTCCCCGATTGAATATATTATCTTGTAAACCATCAGCAGTAGTATACAAACGATATGTCACATTCTGTAAATCATCCGGAACCGTAAGCCTCAGCAATCCAATATTAGTCCCTAACCAAAGTTCCCCTTGCTTATCACTCTGAATACTGACTATCGCATCTCCGGGCAAATTCCACAATACATGTACCGGTAAGAAAGTATCATTCGCAGCATCATATAAATTCAATCCACTGCCACCGGTCCCTACCCAAATTCGTCCTTGGGCATCTTTATAGACGCAATCAGCATAATTACTATTCAACTTATCATTCGCCAGTGAATAGCCGGAGACCGTATATTCTTTCAAAGAATTCCCACTTCCCTGAATACGGATTACACCATTTGTGCTGGATGTCACCCACATATCACCATTATTACCCTCTACTATTTGCATAGCTACCACATCATACATCATAGTATCGCCTACCTTCAAAGAATCAATCCGCACAGGAGTCCCATCGGCAGTACGCATAGACACCCCACCCCGAGTAGCGAACCACATATTCTGTTTAGAGTCTTCATAAATACTATAAATACAGGAATTGCACATCCAGGGCACATTCGAAGGCGAATAATATTTCACACGCTTCCCTACAGGAGCCGACTTGTCTATTTCAAACGCCCCACCATTATAGACTCCCACCCAAATATGTCCGGTAGAAGGAGACTGTATAATAGACATAACAGTGGACATTCTACTATAATTTTTAAAATCAAGCATTTGAGTATAATGAGTAAATTTCCCGGTCACCCGGTCTTTCACTCCAAAGCCATAAGTACTCATACCCATCCAAAGTAGCCCTTCATCATCCAACAGAATACTACGAACAGAATTGCTCTTGAGCATCCGTTTTGCCTCGGACAGACGATCCATATTGAATTTAGCCTTACGGTTATTCACCATATTGATGCCACCACCAATCATACCCACCCACATAATACCCTGCCGGTCACGCAATAAAGAAGCCACTTCGCTACTGGTAATAGAATTCTCCGATTCTCCCGAATAACAATTCTCAAATTCAAGGTGTCCTGTCTTTATATCCATCAATGAAAGTATACTTAGACCACTACGAGTCCCCACCCACAAAGAATTCGTATTGAGATCCTCGGAAATAGCATAAATCAGATTATCGGAAATTGTACCCGACCTATTTTCATCATGGGTGAATGTTGTCCAAGTGGTTTTCTCCGGATTATAAGCATCATGCAGCAAATGTAATCCTGCTCCCCAGGTTCCTACCCATATATTTTTATGGCTATCCTGAAAGACAACATGAGCTGAGTTACCGGAGTTCATTTGCGGGTACTTCCGGTATTTACCGGTTCTCTTTTCATAGCGGAACAATCCCTGACTCCATGTACCAATCCATATATCCCCCCGATCATCTTCAAACAAAGACTTTACAGTTGTTTTTGGGAAAACGCCATCGGTATTATCCTGATTAAAAGCTAAAAAACGATTGCTATCTTCCAGATATTCAAGCAATCCCCCTTCTGTAGCAAATAAAATGCGATTGTCACTTGTCACCAATATTTGAGATATGCCAATACCATTTATTTCCGGGTCATCTATTTTCCGAATCTGTCCTGTTCGCTTATCCAGCACATTCAGTCCGCTGTAAGTACCAATCCATAGCCGATGTTGCGCATCCTCTGCCACACAATAAATATTGTTATTCGTTAATAAATCCGGGCAATACAGATTGGATTTATAGGTAGTAATGGAATAGCCATCATACTGAAAAAGTCCGTTGCGGGTAGATATCCAAATATAACCATCCCGGTCCTGATACACCGACTGCACGTCTTTACTTGGTAAGCTATTCAGAACAGATGAAGATTTGAATACCAAAGAATTAGGTCCGGGCGCTACCATAGCTTGACATACTATAGGAAACAATACCCCCAAGATAAAGAAGAAACTCCTGATCTTTTCTTTCATAGTTGTTAGTTAGCAAATATTATTAATCAACTCCGGCAAATATACATAAAAAGTTCTAAAACTATCTTATTTGTTCGATAGGATTATTTTCAGGAGTGCTACACTATCACACCAACCAATCACTGATTCAGACTGTGGCATGTATGTAAATGAATATAGATGAGGAATTAACAAAATGACAAATTGATAATCCTACCCTGTCACATTCTTTTCTTTCCGTACCGACCACGGCATCATACGGAAAAACGCAAGGATTCTTTATCAGGTAAATTCAAAAGAATACGGACAGAAAGAAATACCAGACAATTAGACAATGATAAGTTCGAAGTTAAAACACTATAGAAGACATTATTGACAATATCTAAAAAAATGCTTCTTTCAGTCCATTTCCTATTTCCACCGAAATAGAGAAAATATTGCCTGTAAAAAGCAAGGCTACACCCTTTATGCCGGATGGTATCGCCCTTCAGTCAACAAGACTACACCCTTTTGGACCTATGGTGTAGCCCTTCGGAAAAAAGAATAAGTCTTTTGGGAAATTACATGGTATGTTTTAGAGTAAAAGACCGTTTGTTGGAAGGTAAAAGACCGTCTGTTTTTCCTAAACAGACGGTCTGAATTGAGGGAAAAGACAGGTAGAATCTTCCAGAAGGCTCTATTCCACGGAAAGACTCGTTGTTAATAACAGACAAAAACACACATTACGTCATTGAAATCAACTATTCAGCATCATAGTGACAATTCAATAAACTTAGATTCACCCGTCTTAAACTATTTCTGATATACCCGAACGTAATCTATTTCATAACGCATAGGAATACCTTTATCATCAATTTCGCCACCATTTATGCCACCAAGAGCCAAGTTCAGCAAAAGATATTGTGGCATGCGGAAGGGGTTCGTTCCTTTTCCGATGGTACCGTTAACAGTTTCGCTCAAAAGAATTTCATTCAGTAATTCATCATCCAGATAGATTTTAATGGCCGTTTCATCCCAATCCATACGCCAGATGTGAAACTTATCCGCCCACGCCGGGTCTTTATCTGTAAAATGAGTAAAAGGAATCGCTTTACTATTCCATCTTGCATTCCACTGCCAGTCAGTTCCCCAGGCAGCATTTGCCAGAATATGCGGTTCACCTTTGATACGATAGTATTCCATTATGTCAATTTCACCACACGAAGGCCATTCCATACCACTGCCCAAAGCCCAAATAGCCGGCCATGCCCCTCCGCTCACGGGAATCTTGGCACGAACCTCGAATCTGCCATACAGGAACTCTTTCTTGCCGGCCGTAGTGATGCATGAGGAAGTGTACTCAATAAACTCCCGCTTCTTCCTCCAGTCATTACTTCCGACCTCATACCAGGGATTTTTACGTCCTTTTTCTTTCCGTGCTTCAATAATCAGCTTTCCATCTTTGCAGTAAGCGTTGCCTTTCTGATACCACTGGGCTTCCTCATTGCGTGCAAAGCCATTATCATAACTCCAAACAGTCGTATCCGGAAGACCGTCTGTATTAAATTCATCACTCCATACCAATTTCCACTCCGATTGAGCGGACAGATTTACCTCGTCCGTCCACTCAATAAACGGAACACCCTGTTCATCAAACTGTATAGGCAGCCAAATATGCCCGGAATACATCAGACTCTTCGGTTTCCAAACATCAGCCATAAATATAAAGCGGTTCTCCGGCAACTCCAATACGAACGTACTTTGTCCGCCAAAGGTTTTCTCACTGTTCTGTCCGCGGCATGGATTAGGATGTTGCTTCCACGGTCCCCAAATGGAAGACGCTGAAAACATACGGGCTTCATTAGGATCCCAACCGGTACATCCGGAAGTAATCATCCAATACATATTATCTTTCTTGAATAGGGCCGGTGCTTCGTTATGTCCACCGGGAAAGATACGAATATAGCGCCCTGAATGCTGCAAATAATCATCTGTCAGTTCTGCAATATGCAGAGTCAGATTCTCTTCTGAAGAATAAATGTGATAAGCTTTACCATCGTCATCCACAAATAAAGTCATATCACGAGACATTTGTCCGCCTTCTATATCACGTTTCACAAACAGTCCCTGGTTAACGGCCTTGTACCACTCCGGAGTCCACCACTTTTTATATTTCTTCATGTTCCATGTCAGCTTCCGGTCTGCCTCAGGCATATTCTCCGGATAGATTCCGGGGTTCACCCGTCCGGAACGAACAAAGCGATAAGGTCCCTCCGGTTTGTCACTGACGGCCACAGCCGCGCGGGCGGGTCCATAACCTTGACCTTTCAGTTCCAGATGGAACCACATTACAAACTTCCCGGTCTTCTTATTGTATATCACTTTAGGGCGTTCCATGATGCAACCACGTTCAATATCGCTACCGGGTTCTTCGGATACGGCAAGCGCTACGCCCTTGTGAGTCCAGTTCTGTAAATCGGAAGATGCGTAACAGTTCACTCCCACTTCGGTAGTGAAGCCGTTTTCAGGGCGATGTTCGCCAAACCAGTAATATAATCCGTTATGAAATAAAACGCCGCCACCATGGGCGTTGATATATTCATTATTAACATCTTTCCACCATTCTTTAGTCTGCGATAATAGAGGAAGACAAATAATTGTCAATAATAAGAATCCTCCCAAATACTTTATATATTTCATATACTATTACCTATTTTACAAATATTCCGTACTGCCCCAATGTTCTGTTAGGCTCATAGGACAATACGGAATATAAATTGAAAGATTTTATTTATTATTTCTTATACACGCGCACATAGTCTACGCGATATTGGAACAAGAATAACTTACAACAAACCTTGTAATAATTCTTAGATTCGTGCAGTCTCATTCTATTCCTGTATTAATCTACTTTCTCCCATCATATCTAATTTTAGGAAGATCATTCTCATCACCAATAAAACGTCCCATATCATCATATACATACACAGGCCAAGTACTCGATCCTGTGACAAATTCCGGATGCTCAAAAGCATTTGGTAAATAGACCTCTACAAGAGCATAATTAATTTTTGAATCTATATCAACTAATACAGCATCAGTACCTTTTATGCTAACTTTTGCAGTGAATGTTGAGAAACCGATTGAAGTTCCTACTGGTAAATATTTGAATGTAAAAGTTCTACCCTCAATAATACCTGCATGATCTCCAGGATATCTCAAATTAGTTCTATTAAATTGTATACGTACTACAGCTCTATTATCAGAAGGAATAGTTGACGGATAATATGTAATATCCTCACCGTATAGATAAGAACAAACTGTAAAATATTGTATAGTATCAACTTCTGAACGAGTAACTACATTATCCCGTGGATTCAGTACTTGATTATCAATATCTACATTATCAGTACAAGCAGTAAAAGCCATAATGCTGAGAAACACACTGAAGAAAAACATCCTCTTTTTTTTCCCTTTTTCCATATTATATTCAAATAAAGTTATTATTACTACTTTTGATACACCCGCACATAATCTACGCAGTATTCAAGCGGGAAAGTTGCTTCTATAGGTCTTCCATTGCTACCACCGATAGCCAAGTTCAGCATCATAAGCTGACCAAATCCTTCCAGATCATTGGAATAGGGATTAATATAACCACCCTCTCCGGCACCATGGTCACCTTTATTATAGGTTGTACTCAGGTCGGTTTCATTCAGAAGCACATCATCCAGATAGATGCGAATGTATTTTTCATCCCAATCCATCATCCAAACATGATATTTTTCCGCCCACTTCGCATCTTTGGACGTGAAATCAGTAATAGGATAATTTGCAGAATTCCATGAACCATCCCAACGTTTATTTCCACCCCAGCAAAGGTTAGCATGAATCTTGTTCTTATAGAATTCCAGAAAATCGATCTCACCACCCAGCGGCCACTCATACCAGTTACCGGTAGACCATATCGCAGGCCATCCACCTTGCTCAATAGGTATCTTAGCGCGTACAACCAGTTTCCCATATTTGAAAGCATACTTGTTTTGGGCTACCACGCAAGCGGAAGTATATTCCGCATATTCACGAGTCTGTTTCCAAGAATTACCACCTGTTGCATTCGGATTGTAGTTCGGATTCTTCACGCGTTCCTGCTTGGCTGTAAAAACCAATGCATTCTTTTTCATTTCAACATTCTCCTTTTTATACCACTGATCCTCTTCATTGCGCTGAAACCCTTCTTCATATCGCCACATTTCAGCATTCGGTGCGCCGGTTCCATTAAATTCATCATGCCAAACCAGTTTATATCCGCCTTCCAATTCATGGTCATCAGGTACACCTTCTCCGTCGGCGAAATACTCTTCACCAGGATCTACATAAGTCACATTAAAGAAAAACATCATCGTATTTGTCTTATCATTAATGCTATAAGAAGTAGAATTCTGAATTTGCACAGGCAACACAAAAGTCATATTCTTTTTCCATTCATCCTGTACTAACGCGATCAGTTTAGTGGAGTAAACATTCAGTTCTACTTCTTCCGACTTTTTACTGCCGGCACTCAGTTCCATTTTGCTGGCAGAGAGATTATAGTACTCTTCCGGCAACAGTTCTGCATCGGCATAAACAGTATAAACAGAAGATGTTCCAACCAAAGCAATGGCCTTCTTCAAAGAATCTGAAGCTATAACCAAGTCTACCGTAGCATCTTTCTCCGCTTTCCGATTCTGGTAAAGCGCCAGATTCAGGCGATAATTAAAATTCTTAACTTTCTGCACTTCACCTTCTTGCGGTTCTTTCAAAGCCGTAACTATATTACATTGAGCTCCATCCCATATTTCACTGGCTTGCTTGATGCCCAAATAGTTTAAGCTCAATTTTCCATTGTATCCAAAGTCATTATCTTCATCGCAAGCGGAGAAAGTGATTGAACAGGCAGCTACACAAAGAGCTACCCAGATTTTTATCTTATTTTTCATATTCTTATCCCAATTAAAATTAATCTAAAGGTACAGTTTCAGGATCATAGATTTCTACTTCCACATCATAAAATTTAAATTGAGCCAAATTGAAATACTTCGTATTACCCGAAGTAGCAATTACATTAAAACGGAAAGAAGTAAATGTCTTCCCTGGTACAATGAATTCTGAGGTATACTCAGTACTGTGTGCCGAAGGTAAACCTGACAGTGTCGCCACTGTTTCAAAAGTTTTTCCATCACTGCTTATTTGTAATTCCACCACAGAAGGACGCCCTTCCGAAGTCCATGTATTATCCGTACGATTCTGGTAATAAATAGCGAAATCCTCATGAGCTTCCTTAAAATCAATCTGAATATAATGAGGCAATTCTATCTGAGGACTACTCCATCTCGTATGAAAGAAAGTATTGCCTTTACCGTCTATCAAATTCTTAATCGGCCCTTCAGAAGGTTCCTGTGCATTCGTGCTAAGCTGATCCGCCTCTATTTTCATTTCTGTACGCGACTTTTCTGTCGTAGTAGATGGTGCTGCTCCTGATTTTGCTTTTATTTCCGTAACCTCACTACCTTGATGGGCAGCATTGAAAGTCTGGAAAAAGAAAGAATAATCGCCAAAACGGGCACGCGTATCTTCTATCAACATTTCAGTCGTACCAATAGAAGCTATCTTACAAACATCTTGTTCTGTCAACGGATCATGATATTTAATCTGAAGATATTCAAATGCACCTTCAGACGGAGTATTCCAGGTCAATTTAATTTGTCCGGGTAAGGGATCTGAGTTTACAGCCGATGTTACGATAGCAGTGGGAGCCGCTGTGCTCCCCCCTATCTCAAAAGTTTCTAAGTTATCATCGCAACCTGTCATGCCAATCAATAACCCGACAACAATCATATATTTAAAGTTCAATTTCATAATATCTCATTTTTATAGTTAAACACGTATGTTTTACCAATCTGTATTTTGAGTCAAATTCGGATTTTTACGAAGTTCAGAGTCCGGTATTGGATAGAAATACATCTTATCATCCCAAACCAAAGATTTAGTATTGCGCGTATAAGTGAACGAGTCATCACTATTTTTCGTGATCACTACCCGATCAAGACTCTTAAAACCGCCTTCTTTCCACCTACGTACATCCCAAAAGCGATGTCCTTCAAATGCAAGTTCCACCATACGTTCATTCTTATAACGCTTCCAGAAATTATCACTACTCATACCTTCTGGAAATTCCGGCATATCCACACCAGTACGCTTACGTATCTTATTTACTGCTTCACGAGCTGACATAGTAAGTTCACCATCTTTATTATCAGCCTCTCCAAAATATTTGAATGTGGCTTCCGCATAATTCAGTAGAAACTCTCCTAAACGGAATGTCACCCAACTATGCACTTTACCTCCACTACCTGTGCTGGCACTGATATCCGTAGAACCATCTACATATTTCTTTAGATAGTAGCCTGTTGGGGTTGCATAAGGAATAGGCGAAGCATTTCTACCTCCCACATAAATTTCCAGCGGATTAGGATTTGTATTCGGCCATTTATCCCCATTCACAGCAATCGTCATGGCAAAACGCGGATCTCTACCTGTATACGGATCCTTTGAATTTGGTTCACTGCCATTCTTCATTTCATAAGCATCGACCAAAGTCTGTGTTGGACAATTTCCTGATCTCGCATTTTCCAAACCTATCGGAAAATTAGTAACTTCAGGATCAGTAGTTGCACCTACACGGCGCACAAAGATCATCTCAGATGCTTTCCAGTTATTTTCACCCCACAAGTCAGTATACTTACCTAAAGTAATACCATTCTTGCTACAGTAATTTATTACATCTAAATTAGCCTTTGCAGCTTCTTTGTAGAACTCTTTGTTTTCACCTTCATTGAAAAGCTTGCTGGCGCGGTAAAGCAAAGCGCGTGCTTTCAGCGCCAATGCCGTACCTTGAGTCACGCGACCGGTTTCCGGTTTCTCCGAATTACCGGCAGCATCATTTTCAAGTTTACTGTAATCTATTGGAAGTTCCGGAGCCACTGCATCACATTCACTCACAATAAAATCAAAAATCTCCGAAGCAGGTGTACGTTTCAGACTATTGGCTTCTGCCTCTGTCAACACGGATGTTGTGAAAGGAACATCACCATACGCACGTACTAGCTGGAAATAATAATAGGCGCGTAACAAGCGCACTTCATACTGGTAACGCTTAAAACGATTCATCTGAGCTTCATAATCTTCTGTAAAACGCAAGTCATAGAAATCCAGATCTTTTGCATTTTTCAGATAATAATTGACCGCACGAATAGGTGTATAATAATTCCACAGCGACTTTGGGTTCAGCGCATTCCAGTTTCCATTCGTATAGTCAAGTACGCTTGAATAAGTCAATGCCATTTCTGCCTCATCACAGGCGGATGCCAATGCTCCTGAACCGGGCAAATCAGAGTCCAAATAGGAATAGATGTTATTCACAAATCCGGATGTACGGCCGAAGTCAGAAAATACATACTCCTTATCGTAGCTGGTATATTCATGATAGTCCATCTTGTCTGTACATCCGACTAATACTGCTGTACAAACAATACCGAAACATATATTCTTTAATTTCATATCTTAGTTTTTTTTATTAACTTATTTCATTTAGAGTCCCAGTGATAAACCGATATGTATGGAACGGGTAGCAGGATAAACATCTCCTATAGCTTCCGGATCAGTTAAATCGATTTTGTCAATACTGAACAAGTCTGTACCTCTTACATAAACCTTCGCTGTTTTCATTTTGATCTTATTCAGCCAAGCAGAAGGAATCTTATAGTATACTTCACAGTTACGCAACTTCAGGAAAGAACGGTCTTGTAACCATACAGAACTACTTTGCGTATTGTTTTCCACATTTTCCGTAGTCAAACGAGGAAAGCGGGCATTCGGATTTTCAGGTGTCCAACGGTTCTCATAAGCATACTGTGAAATAGAAGTATTATTGATCAATGGACGATATACGCTGGATGTAAGCCAAGCTGTATAATTACCTACACCTTGAAAATAAGCGTTAAAGCCTAAACCTTTCCATTCTAATCCTACATTGAAACCATAATAAATTTCCGGCCAGACAGAATTATAGCCCATGGGAATCATATCGTTGGAGTTAATGACACCATCATTATTCACATCCTTGTACTTAATATCACCCGGCTTTACCGGACCAAATTGTTGAGGTGTACTATTATCAATATCTGCCTGATCTACAAAATGGCCGATAGCTTGTAAGCCCCAAATCTGTCCAACCGATTTTCCTTTCGCACTTAGATACTCATAGGCTTTGGGTTCTTCCAAGTTTTCGATAATCTCACTACGGTTAAATGAGAAGGTTCCACCCAAACGTAACTGGAAATCTCCAATACGTTTATTATAATCCAACCCCATTTCGGTACCCCAGCTATCTACTATACCTGCATTCTTATAGGCTCCATCAACGCCCAATACAGCCGAATTTTGTCCTGATGCACTTACCCAGATATCTGAACGCCTCTCATAAAACCCATCAATTGTAAAAGTCAAGCCTTTCAACAGAGACATATCCAAACCCACATTATACTTATAAGCTTTCTCCAACACTCCGTTCAATGAAGGTAACCGACCTTCAGACCATCCACCGTCTCCATCTCCAAAATTGCTACCACCTATTACAGGATAAGATCCTCCGCCTCCCATTTTATTAAGCCAATAGCCGTCAGCCGGAGTGTTATCCGTATTGATAATACCAAATGAAGCACGCAATTTCATGAAATCTATCACATTTTGGTTCTTCATGAAAGCTTCGTTAGAGATAACCCATGACAACCCTACAGTGGGAGCCGGTAACCAACGGCTATTAGGATCCAACTTATTGGAAGCAGAGAACATTAAAGTAAAATCTGCAAAATAGCGATTATCATAGCCATAATGAGTATACCAACCTGCATTTTGAGTAAACAAAGTTACATTTACGCCATTTCTATCGTCATACTTATACGTATACAGCAGCATGGAGTAAAGGTCATGTTTGCCAAAGTTACGGTTCCAATCTACATTTGCCTGAAAGTTTAAAGAGCGATACTGCCAATCCAACTTTGAACTTTCGCTAGTACCTACCGAACCTCCCTCAAAATCAGTGAAAGCTGATGGTTCGCCATTAGTCCATTGAGTAACAGACTGCATACCATATTTTTCACTTCTACGGTGATCTTCCCAATAAGAAGCCAGGTTATCATATCCAATACGTACAGATCCACCTAATCCTTTAGTAATGGATGATAAATCCTGACGTAATAACATATCAGCATACAGAGCACGAGTGTGGCCTTTCGTATAACCATGACCTTGTGCAAGATATACAGGATTATAATCACCATTCCAGGTACTATTGCCACCCCACAAACCCTTTTCCGTCTTAATAGGGAATGCTGCCGACGGCACTGTATACAACTTACCGATCAGATTATCGCCACTTGAGCTTGGGCGGCTGAATTCATTCAGTACACCAGATATATTAGCCTGTAATCTTGTTTTGGTTGTCAGGTCAATATCCAAATTTGAGCGGAAATTGGCTCTTGAATACTTGTCTTGCGTAGAATAACCATCATTGGAATTAGCATTCTTGATGAAACCACGATTATTCTGCAAATTCAACATCGTGAAGTAGCGCATCTTAGTAGAACCTCCACGGAATGTTAAGGTTGCTATATCCGTAGTTCCCTGATCACGAAAGACCTCGTCCATCCAATTCACATTAGGATAAAGATAAGGATACTTTCCACTCTTGAAAGCATTCAACTCATTCTGAGAATAACGTGCAGATTTTCCATCATTAGCCAAGGCTTCATTGATAGCATTAGCATAGGTAGAAGCATCTGCCATTTTCGGAATTCGAGTTTGAGAATTAAAACCATGATCATAAGAGAAGTTTATCTCACGACTTTTGTATTTACCACGTTTAGTCACGATATTCACTACACCGTTTACACCACGGAAACCATAAAGGGCTACTGCTGCTGCATCTCGCAAGATACTAACAGACTCTACTTCTTCAGGAGAGATATAATTCAATGCTTGATAGCCATTATCTCGTTCCAGACCATCCACCAACAACAATATACCATTTTTATCATTTAATGTCTTTTGCCCACGGATAGCCATAGAAGAAATCTGATCCCAAACATTACCCGTCTTCTGCATAGTATAAAGTCCCGTTACATTACCATACAATGCATTACCCACATTAAACGTAGAACGATTATCAATTTGATCGGCATAAACTGTAGAGACCGCACCTGTAGATTCTGCATTGGTCTGATTCAGACCAAAACCGTAGTTAACTTTCTCACTTGAGAAATCCATAACAATCGTCAGGTCTTTCCCATCAGCTACAGGCACAATTTTAGTATCATCCCTACCAGTACGTACCTGCAAGCGTTTAGTATGATCGGCTATAATTTCAAATTTACCATTACGGTCAGTCGTCGCCTGTACCAACGGATTGTTTTCAACGGAAATCAATACACCTTCTATCGGATTGCCTAGTTTATCAACCACTTTGCCGGCTATATTGCCTTCCTCTTGCGCCCAGCTTTTCAGAGAGACACAAGCCAACATTGCTAAAACTATTATTTTATATTTTTTCATGTTGTTCTTTCTTTATTATATGGTTATTTTTACCTTTATTTCCAACCCGGGTTTTGTGTCAGTCCATATCCTTTGTTTACTTCCGAAGGCGGGAAAGCAGCTAAATACCATTTAGGATTAAAATTGCTCCACCACGTGCGAGCTATATTTTTAAGTTCGAACACTTCGTATTTGAAATTAGAAGGTTTATTAGGGTATTCAGAAGCATTACCACTAGTACCTGACCATGGTTTGTTTCCGCCACCATCATTACGATAAACTTTCAGTCCGTGAAGTTTTTTCTGGAAAAGATCTGCACGTTTGTAACGAATCATATCAAAGAAACGTACATCTTCTAAACCAAGCTCACAAGCACGTTCGCGGAGTATTTCTTCTAATAAAGCATTTTTATCAGTCGTTAGATTCTTAGTAGGATTACATTTTGCCAAACCACCTAAACCAACACGAGCACGTACGATATCTACCTGATCAATAGCTTTTTGCAAATCCCCCTTAGCGTGCAGGATGGCTTCTGCATAAATCAAGTAAACTTCTACTAAACGTAAATAAGGCCATTGAGGATAGGTTCCGCTTAGGTTACCTGTCTTATAGAATTTATAAAGGCTGAAACCAGTAGCGACCTTTCCTGTTTCCTTTTCCGTATTGTCAATGTTATCACGACCTCCCAACCACAATTCAGCTGCATGGTCACCAAAATTAGCACCATTCACCAACATCGTCTCATACAAACGTGGATCACGTACCGGCTTGTTATAGTCATTATCAGTAAAGAACGGGAAAGCACCATCAGCCAACAGTGTATTGGAGTCAAAAGGTGTGCCGTCACTCATTGGGAACATCTGCATATATTCCAAGGTTGGAGTATAGTTACCATAGCCTACAAATTCTGTTTGAAATTTGTACCACCAGTCGTTATTGAACTTACCTATTACACGAGTAGAAATAAGTAATTCCGTATTATTCTGACGTTCGAAATAAGCTTTAAAGAAGGCATCACGATAATTTTGTGAACTTGTTCCATCTGCCTCCATCAATGCATAAAAGCCATTAGCTTCTAGCTGTTCAAAAAACTCATAACATGCCTGATAGCATTGTTCCCACCAATCAGCATTATAACCTCCGTACCATACTTGCAGATTACTTACAGCATCTTGTGGAGATTCTGTAGAATAAGGTTCACTATCATTAAACAAAGGACTGGCCGCAAACAACAGTATCTTACATTTTAATGCCATTGCTGCCGCTTTTGTAAAACGTCCTTGCCAATTAGAATCATCTGTTCCCAGAGACCAGGGTAATTCCGATTCATTGATAGCAGCATCCAATAAACCAATCATAAATTCAACTGTCGCCGCAGCTGTTGCACGGGGTACTTCGTATACAGCTTGTACACCGTATGTTTTGTCTACCAGCGGCAAACCACCAAAATGACGGAACATATCGAAATAACGAGAAGCTATTAATACTTTTGCTTCTGCAGTCAGACGCGCTTTCTCTGCATTATCCATATCCGGTACACGCTCAACATTTTCAATAAACATCCATCCAGCGCGAATACCACTCCAGGCTTTATCATCTATATAATTGTAACGAACATCACCTCGGGAACCATCTTCATCTGCTGCCGTATACGCACCACTATAATAGAGACGATTCACTCCATCCCAACTGTTATGACTATGCCAGCAATCAGAAAGAATTTCAAACATACCGGTGTTCATTTTCTTTTCATCATAACCACCCCAGTAATAAGGCAAGCCATAATAAAGTTTTGTATAAGCATTCCATAAAAATGCACGGGCATAATCAGCTTTTCCAAAAATAGAATCCTGATTCAAGTCGTTCGTCGTAGGCGGTTTTTCAAGAAAACTATCACCGAACTTTATTTGATCGACGCAAGAAGCAAAGAGTATGGTAACTCCTGCAAATGCTATTATAAACCATTTAGTTAAATGTCTCATATCTTAAGTATTTAATTCTTAAGTTTCTTATTTTCAATATCAATAAACATTAAAAGCCTAATTTCAGACCAATATTAAATACTCTGGTCAGCGGATAGTTAGGACGATCGCTCTGACGAGACTCCGGATCTCCCCAATCAAAAGCGGTAAATGTCAATAAATTATAGCCATTTACATACATGCGGCAGCTATTCAGCTTCAACTTTCTCATGAAGGGAAAATCAAAATTATAGCCGATCTCAATATTCTTCAAACGGAGGTAGCTTGCATTAATCAAGTACAAATCACTTCCTTTTTCAAAGTTATTTTTACGATTCGTTGCCGTAATACGAGGAAATTTAGCAGTATATGAATCTTCTGAAGACCGCCAGGTATTTTCATATTGGTACAACAACAAGCCTTTGTTTTGAGTATCACCAAGTGGCTGTCTGAATTCAGAGAGCATACGGTCTACATTCCAGGCACCCGTCCACTGCATGGAGAAATCAAAATTCTTCCAAGAAAAGCCTAAATTCAAACCTGCCGTATATTCCGGAAGGTCAGTAAAACCTATATCTCGTGTCGCATCATTGCCGTCCAGTTTTCCATCCTTATTCAAGTCTACATAAACTGCATCACCGGGCTGCAATGTAATTCCATGATCACTAATAGGAATTCCAAATTCTTCCTGATAACGCAAATCGGCTGTCTCATCATAGAATCCCCAGAACTTATACATAGAGCGTGAATTTATACGACGTCCTGTTTGATACATCCAAGGTTCATTTTGCTCAACTTCATTCATGAATACAATCTTGTTACGTGCAAATGATATATTGAAATTAGCCCAATAACGAAAATCAGTTCCTATTCTATCATTCCACTTCGCCTGTATTTCAAAACCCTTATTCTCTACCTTATTCACATTGATTGCCGGAAGAGTCATACCCAAAATACCCGGCAGATAGTCCGGAGTTCTAAGAATATCACGACGTTTTTCTATAAAATAGTCGGCAGATACGCTCAAATGGTCATTGAGAATGTTAAAGTCAAGACCATAATTCTGCTTGACGGCTGTTTCCCACTTAGCATACGGATTACTCTGAGTAGCCTCCCATGCACCAGGCTTGGCATTTCCAATGTTCTGTCCAAAGAAACCACCCGGACCATTATGATCATTATTTTGTCCATAACCATAAGAACCAGGTAAATAGAGGAAACGCTGACCTGCATAGTTGTCATTACCTACCATACCCAAAGTTGCACGGACTTTAAAGTAATTCACCACCTTCTTTATAGGAGCGAAGAAAGGTTCCTCACTAACAATCCAACCAATAGAACCGGCAGGAAAAAAGCCGTAACGATTTTCGGGATTAAAATTCTCAGAGCCATTGTAACCAACATTAAATTCGGCCAAATAACGAGTCTTCCAGTCATACGTCACGCGTCCTACCAATCCTACATAACCTGTAGGAATATAGTCGTAAGTTCCTCCTGGATAATATCTTTTTGACTGATTGTAAAGAAACAATCCAGTAACACTGTGGTTGCCAAACTTACGATTATAGTTTAAGGCTAATTCCATATACCAGTCGCGTCCCTTACCATAATCTCCTTCACGATAGCTCGTCTGGCTATCAGAACCTGATTTTTTGTAAGTAATAGCACCCTTGTCATCTACAACCGGTGTATAGGTAGCTACGGAAGAACTGGCTATTTTAGTGGTTGAGTAAGAAGAGTTATATGACCCTTTCAATTTTATAGAAAGTCCCTTTGTTATGAAATCAAGTTTCTGGTCGAGCACCAAGTCCAGATTCAATACATTCGTTGTCTGATTACGGAAACCTTTGCCATAATAAGATTCCAAACCATCTGCTCCAGGTTTAGTAACATAATCCGCATTCGTTTTGATATATTTACCATCTACTATACCCGCACTGGCAAAAGGTACAGCCCAATAAAGTTTACGGAACAATTGATTCTGATCTTCACCAGACTCAGGAGTACGCTTACTCTCCACGCGTCCGCCAATATTGACTGATAATAATGTTGTTTTGCTGATATCAAAATCCAGATTTGCCCGATAATTATATCGCTTATAGTCAAAGTTAAAATCATCTGTCAGATTGAATTGCTTAAACATACCATCTTGGGTGAACAAACCCGCAGACACAAAGTAACGCATATTATTTGTTCCACCGGAGATACTAACATTGTGCTGTGACTGAAAAGCAGCTTTGTTCATACAGTAATCAATCCAGTTAATATCCGGATAAAGTAACGGATTAGTATGATCCCGAAAAGCAGCCAACTGCTCATCCGAATAAAGAGGCTCATTACCGTCATTAGTCCTCATCATATTAACATAAGAAGCATACTGATAAGAATTTGCAAACTCTAATTCTTTAGTACGCACATTAACACCGGCAGAAGTAGTAAATGAAATCTTCGCTTTTCCTTCAGCACCACGTTTAGTTGTAATCAAGATAACACCATTCGCACCTCGTACACCGAATACAGCAGTTGCAGAAGCATCTTTCAATATAGTTACACTCTCTATCTCATTCGGGTCAATCTGAGAGAAATCACGTTCCACACCATCCACCTGAATCAATGGAGTGGCATTATTAGTGGTAGCTATACCACGTACGTAGATATCAGCAGCATCAGCACCCGGTTCACCAGAATATTGCACAGAAGAAATACCGGTTACCTGCCCAGAAAGGATGTTAGAAATAGATCCTGCGGGAGTCTTTAACAAGTCATCTCCTCTCATTGAAGAAATGGCGCCTGTAACTGATACTTTTTTCTGTACACCGTAAGCTACCACCTCTACTTCACCCAACATCTGGGCATCTTCTTCTAATACTATATTAAGACTAATACCTTTTTTAACAGGAACTACCTGTTCCTTATAACCAATAAAACTAAACTGTAACTTACTCCCTACAGGAACATTAAGTGTGAAATTACCATCGATATCAGTAATAACACCAGTAGCCGACCCCACTACCATTACATTGGCACCAATTATCGGCTCCCCATTTGTATCCTTAACTGTACCAGTCACTTTTACTGTATTTTGTTGCATGCCTTCTGAAGAGAAAGCTTCATTACTATATCCCTTAAGAGGAACAGATAAAAACAAAAACAATAAAATTGCAACTGGAAATAATCGACATAATTTTTGAGCCTGTCGTTTACAGAAATTTTCTTGCTTTTCCATTAGCAATAATTTTAAGATTAAACATATATTTAATTATTAAGTCTCATTATATAGCCCTTACTGGACAGAACGGCTAGGAAAAAAGATAATAGTATCAACTAGCTCTCCTGTTTTTTTACTTACGAATTCAAAAAAGACAGGAACAGGATAAGCAACCTTAAATTCATAAAATCCAGTACTAATTTCTTCATAATAGTATGGAGTTGTACCTATTTGAGAGAATTGCACATTAACATTTTTCAACACCTCACTTCCAACAAAGAATAATGTAGTAGCATCCGGATATATATTCTGCGTATAATCAGTATATCCTGATATTTCCGGAGTTACTTTACCATTCGGCAAAGTATAAGCATACTGTTTCCACCACCCATTCCTTATGCGCTCTTTTAACTCTGCATCACTATATTCAGTTGCAGCTAATAAACTAAAGTTACTGATTGAATCTGATTCGATCAACTCATCTGTAACAGCCCTTGTGTCGGATGCCAATTCAGGCAATGCACCTTCATCCAATCCAGTAATTGTAGCATCGTCACTACACCCTGTAAAAAGACTAACAGACATTGCAGCAACAAAAAGTACTGTAATCAATTTGCCTCTTTTGTTTTTCATGTTTCTCATTAATTTTAAGATTAAACATTGGTTTGTTATTTACAACAAGAACTAAAAAAAACTCTATCATTTTCATTCTTGATTGCGACACAAAAGTATGGGGGCAAAAAGCAATATGCCTTCTACAACAGCCCAAACAGATGCTAATTTGTCTCATGACACAATTTTCTACATGAAATGAAACATTATTCTACATAAGTTTTCAAATGTGAGAGAGTTTTAAAAGAAATGTATAAAACGAATAAACGGGTAAGTAACACAATAAGACTGCAAGAACAACATTCCATTTTCCGGAAGTTGTTCTTGCAGTATAAAAGACAAGATGGTTAATAAATATATGCTCTATGTTTCCGGAACATCATCTTCCACTGTGCCATTCGAAGTAAAGCGCTCCATATATTCGGAAGGTTGCATACCAAACTCTTTCTTAAAACTATTACTGAAATAACGCGGATCATTATAACCCACAGCATACGCCAATTCTGAAATACGAATATTCTTCTTCTCTTCCATTATACGACAGGCTGCTTTCATACGAATATTCCGGATAAAGGAAACATAAGTAAGACCGGTCAATGACTTCAACTTCCTGAAGAAAGTCGATTTAGCCATATACATCTCCTCCAACAGCTTCGCCTGATCAAAATCCGGATCATCCAAATGACGATGCACACAATCAATAGCCCGTTGCAGGAAATCCTCATCAACACTGGTGTAATTCAATTCTTTAGCTTCAAATACCAACTGTTTCTTGAAGTCCTTTCCCATACGTTCACGGCTCCGAAGCAAGTTGGAGATACGTGCATGGAGAACACTCAGATTGAAAGGTTTACTGATAAAGCCATCAGCACCGGACTCATAAGCCTCAACCCGGTCTTCCTCCTTATTCTTAGCCGTCAACAAAACTACAGGAATATGGGATGTTTCAAACTTATTTTTAATATACTGGCAGAATTCAATGCCATCCATCTCAGGCATCATTACGTCAGAAACAATCAGATCGATCTCTTCCTGCTCTACCACATCTATAGCTTCCTTACCGTTATTAGCTGTGTAAACCATATAATCCGCACCCAACAATTTCGTCATTAACTGCAATAACTCTTCATTGTCCTCAACAATCAGTAAAGAGTACGAAGACCGGATAGCAGTCGGCTCGGATTGTTCCTCACTATCATCATCAGAGACATTTTCGCCAAACTCATCTGATAACAGTTCTTTCTTTGCTTCTTCCGCATCTGCCGGCAGACTTTCTTCTATTTCTTCCTCCGCATACGAATTACGAAGAACCGGGAAGTTTACAATAAACAATGTACCTTTCCCTTCTTCACTTTCTACCGTAATAGTACCATGATGCAGCACTACCAAATCGCGAACCAATGACAAACCGATGCCGGTTCCAATAGTCTTGAACTTCCGGTAATCTCCTTCATAAAAGCGTTTGAAAAGGTTCTTCTGGGCTTCTGCTGATATACCGGGGCCATTGTCTTTCACCACTAATCGTGCTGTTCGGTCTTCATTTTCAGACAGTTCCACACTGACCAGACCACCGGCACGATTATATTTAGAAGCATTAGACAGTAAATTATAGAGTATCTTATCAAGTTTGTCCGGATCAAAATAAGCGTTGAAAGGATCGGGTGAACATGAAATCTGAAACTGAATATCTTTCTTCTTCATCAACGGGCGGAAGCTATCCAGACTGCGATGTACAAATTGCGTAAGGTCACCTTCGGAAACCCGCAGCTTAAGATTTCCTGTCTCCGACTTACGAAATTCAAGGATTTGTTGCAGCAAACGTATCAGGCGATTGATATTGTTATTCATCACTCTATATTGCTCCTTATACGTGGGTGCGGTCCGTCTCAGCTCATCCACCGAAGCAGAAAGAATGGTTAACGGAGTCAGTAGCTCGTGAGTAATATTAGTAAAGAATTGTAATTTAGCATGATTAACCTCTTCTGCCTTAGCTTGTTCCATCTCACGCAAATGCAGAGCATTTCGCAAACGGATTCGATTACGTATCACCCGGAAAGTATAATAGATAATAGCACAAACACATATAATATATAAGGTGTAAGCCCACCATGTTTTCCAGGGAGGCGGTAAAATAACGACTTCCATCCGGAGCATCTCATCATCCCAAATGCCATTGGCATTAGAAGCTTTCAATTGGAAAGTATAAGTTCCGGGCTTCAGGTTATTATAATAAGCAAAACGCTTGGCCCCACCCGTATATTGCCAGTCAGAATCGAAACCTGCCAACTGATAAGCATACTGGTTTCTCTCCGGATTAGCATACTCCAATGCCGAAAATTCGATGCTGAAATTATTATGCCAATGGTCCAGCTGTATCTCATCTGAAAAAGCGGGTGAAAGTTCTGAAATCTCCATTCGCTCTTTAGCTGGCAGATTTCCCCATGACTGATTGAAAATCTTAATGTCAGTCACTATCACAGAAGAAGAAAAAGGCTGCTCCTGCTGATTCTCAGGATAAAAGCTATTATATCCCCGGTGTCCGCCGAAGAACATTTCACCGTCAGCTGCAACCGCCTGGGCACTACGAATAAATATATTGTCCTGCAAACCATCTACTGTGGTATACAAACGGAATGTCGCACTTTCCAAGTTATCCGATAGGGCAAGTTTTATCAATCCGGCATTCGTACCCAACCATAAATCACCCTCTTTATCACTCCTGATACTGACAACCGCATCTCCCGGAAGATTCCATTTCGCATGTACCGGAAGAAAAGTGTCGGTTGCTTCATCATACAGATTCAGTCCACTGCCTCCTGTTCCTACCCAAATGCGTCCTTTGGCATCTGTGTAAAGACAATCGGCATACACACTGTTGAGCTTTCCATTCGTAGCAGAATAACATGAAACGGTATAGCTCCCTTTTTCATCACAATGAAGCCGAAAAACTCCATGTGTATTGGAAGCCACCCACATATCTCCGTCATTTCCTTCGGTCATATACATAGTCGGAACGTTTCTCATCTGGCTATTTCCTACTTGCAAAGTATCCAGCCGCACCGCTTCTCCATCCATTGTACGCATTGAAACTCCATTACGCGTAGCAAACCAAAGGTTGTGCTTTGAGTCTTCATAGATATGAAAAACACAGGAACCTGCCAACCACGGCGCATCCTGAGCATAATAATTCCTCACCCTCTGTGCCACAGGCGCCTTCTTATCTACCTCATAAACTCCTCCGTCATAAGCTGCAATCCAAATATGTCCCGTTACGGAATGTTGCATCATAGACATTACCGTAGAAATACCACGATAACGGTCGAATTCAGGCATTTGAGTATAATAAGTGAATTTCCCGGTTTGACGATTCTTCACCCCTAATCCATAAGTTCCTATTCCCAGCCAAAGTAATCCTTCATCATCCAGCAAAATACTGCGAACCGAAGTAGTCTTCAGCATTCGTTTGACTTCCAACAACTGATCCCAATAGAAATCAGCTTTTCGAGTACTCACTTTGTTTACACCTCCACCAATCATACCTACCCACATCAGTCCCTGACGATCACGCAAAAGGGAAGCCACTTCGTCACTGGCTATAGAACTATCCGATTCACTGGGATAATAATTACTGAAAGTCTCAGCACCCGTGTAATTCCCTGTCAACGGAAGTACACTGAGTCCTTTACGGGTTCCTACCCATAAAGAATGAGTATTAAGATCTTCGGATAACGCATAGATAATATCATCCGAGATACCGGCAAGGTTCTTTTCATCATACCGATAAGTAATCCAAGTGGTCTTATCCGGCTGGTAGGCATCTTTCAACAAAACCAAACCGCCACGCCAAGTACCTACCCAAATATTCTTTTGACTGTCCTGAAATACATAATGAGCAGAGTTTTGTTCATTCAACCGCGGGTATCTGAAATATTTCCCGGTTTTCTTCTCATAACGATACAACCCTGCATCCCATGTTCCAATCCAAATATCTCCCCGGTCATCTTCAAACAGAGATTTGATGGCAGTCCTGGGCATCACATTCCCTGTATTTTCGCCACCATGGCATAAGAAATCATCTTTATCTTCCTGATACTCATACACTCCCCAATCTGTTGCAAACAGAATACGTTCATCACTGGTTATCAGGATTTGAGGGATACTATTACCATTCATCTCCGGATGATCTATTTTCCGTATCGCACCCGTTTTCTTGTCCAAAACATTCAGACCACTGTAAGTACCAATCCAAAGACGGTGTTTTGCATCCTCTGCCACACAGAAAACATTATTATTGGTCAGCAAATCAGTACGAAAAAGATTGGATTTATAAGTAGTAAGAGAATAACCATCATATTGGAAAAGTCCATTACGGGTAGATATCCAGATATATCCGTCGCGATCCTGATAGACAGATTGCACATCTTTACTGGGCAAACTGTTCAATATGGATGAAGACTTAAACACCAGAGTATTTGGCTTAGGTGTTGCGATGGCCTGACATACCAAAGGGAAAAATATTCCAAAGCAAAATACAAAACTCCAGATTTTTTCTTTCATTGTAAACATTACCTTCATGGTTAACTCGGTTTAGAATATAATTAATAAAGCCCGACAAATATACGTAAATATATCTAAAAGTATCTTATCCATTGGTAATATTATATTTCAATAATTCTATATCGGGACGTACCCGGGATGTACTTGCTCCGTACCAAGTCCGTAGTTTCTCCGTCCAGAGGTACTTCTGACCGAAGAACGTACGGAGCAAGTACGGTCCAGATACGATTCGGATAAAGAGCTGATAAGCTCCAAAAGACAATATTGATCTAAATTTCACCCTTTTTGGCACTAAAGTAGCCGTTTACATTGCAGAGAATACCTTTTCTTTGCAGAGAAAAATAAATAAGAATATTCTTACCATGTAATACACACGCAATGATGAAAATTGTATTCTCAAAAATGACCGGAGGATTATTACTATTTACTTTATTAGTTTCATTAAAAGTAAATGCCTCCCTGCCACAGGCTAAAAATGATTCCGTATTTCATTTAGTACAACCGGACTACAAGTTGAGCCCCCTCACCGGTATGACTCGCCAACATTGGCTTGACGCTGCAACCTATTTACTGGACGGAGCATTCAGTTACATCCACACACCGGACGATCCGATGCATTTCCCGAAACAGCCTGGAAAGAGTTATCCAACAGATGGAAAACCTAATAAAACGGAGAATTTGGAGGGGCTTTGCCGCACTATGTTCGTAGCAATTCCTCTATTAAAAGAAAATCCGGATCTGGTACTGAATGGAATCAAAGTCGGAGATTATTACCGACAACAGTTACGCAATATGAGTGATCCGTCGAAGTCCGGATATATTCAACATCTCAAAGGTGGGCCAAGCCAGACGCTTGTTGAGTTCGGAGCGCTTGCCCTGTCACTTACCGTGATGCCTGAAATTATTTGGGAACCATTGACTCAAAAGGAGAAAGACGATCTTGCTGCATTGATGCTTAGTTATGGCAACGGGCCTACAATCGGTTCTAACTGGCGTTTTTTTAATATATTCGTCATGTCTTTCTTCAAAGATCAGGGTTATGAGGTCAAAGACGGTTATATGGATGAATTGCTGCAAAAATCACTGGCACAATATCGTGGATATGGATGGTATAATGATAGTCCGGCCTATGATTATTATAGTATGTGGGCTTTTCAGATGTATGGTATGATTTGGGCGCATTACTACGGTGAGAAGTTCAATCCGGAAGCCGGACGACAGTTTGTCAGCAACTTCCGTGACCTGGTCCCTAATTATCCCTACATGTTTGCCGAAGATGGAAAAATGAATATGTATGGACGCAGTATTACGTACCGTATAGCTGCCGCTGTGCCCTTCCCGCTGATGGGGTGGCTCAATGATCCGTCTATCAACTATGGCTGGATGCGCCGCATTGCCTCTTCCACCTTGCTCCAATTCCTTGAAAATCCTGCATTAATGAAAGACCGGGTACCCACGCTGGGATTCTATGGGGCTTTTGAGCCTGCCGTACAGATTTATAGTTGTCGTGGCAGCGTTTACTGGATGGGGAAAGCGTTCCTTGGATTATTATTACCTGCCGATAATCCGTTCTGGACGGCTATCGAGAATAACGGAGCTTGGGAAAAAGAACTTCAATCCGGCAAAGTATACAATAAGTTTATGGAAGGTTCCAATACTTTAGTGACCAACTATCCCAATAGCGGCACTTCGGAAATACGTGCATGGTGCCATGAAACGGTTGCCAAAGACTGGCAGAAATTCCGTTCTACCGAAAATTATAATAAACTGTCTTATAACACTGCATTCCCCTGGATGGCAGATAGCCCAGATGGTAAAGTGTCCATGAACTATGCTGTACTGAATGACAAACAAGAATGGGAAGTATTGCGCCTCTATACATTCAAAAAGTTTGAAGACGGAATTTACTACCGGGATGCAGAACTTGAAACAAACCCGGAAATCAAATTCCGTCTGGCAGATATTCCGCTTCCTAACGGTATTCTGCGTGTAGACAAAGTTTCTTTCCCGCTTACGACAGAATTACGTTACGGACACTATTCATTACCGGAATTAGAAAGTCACATTGTTACAAAGGAACAAAAGGCCGGAGGATACACTGCCTACTGCATGGATAATGGTGCCTATCAAACAGCGCTTATCAATCTCCAGGGTTGGTCGGAAGTGGAATTTGTACAGACTGAAGGACTACATCCGGTAAGTAATAAATGTTCTGTAATCAATGCAGCCACAACTCATTCCGGTGATAAAGTCTTTATCACACTACAATTATGGAAAAAGAGTGGCAAGCCATTTACTAAAAAGGAACTGACACCTGTAAAGTCCTTTAAACAGACCGGAGACACTATAACCATTTATTTCTCTGACGGGACGGTAAAGACGGTTTCTCTCCCCTGATATAAGTTTCGGAAGGAATAGTTATCTTTGCCGCCAAAGTAAGAGCTACGAAAGCTCTTCTACAGAAACAATATAATTATGGCAGGCATCTACATACATATCCCCTTCTGCAAGACACGTTGCATTTATTGCGATTTCTATTCCACTACACGTTCGGAATTGAAATCGCAATATATCCGTGCCCTTTGCCGGGAGTTGACGGAACGCAAGGAATATCTGAAAGGGGAAGCTGTTGAAACCATTTATTTCGGTGGAGGTACACCGTCACAGTTATCGGAGGAAGACTTTAAGGAGGTTTTCAAAACGATTGAACAGGTTTACGGAATGAGGGAAGCAACAGAAATAACGCTTGAAGCAAATCCCGATGACCTTACGGAAGAATATATCGGAATGTTGCACACTCTACCGTTCAACCGCATCAGCATGGGAATACAAACTTTTGATGATGCAACACTGCAATTATTGAACAGACGGCACAATGCCACACAAGCCATAGAAGCAGTAAAACGCTGTCGGCAAGCAGGTTTTCAGAATATCAGCATCGATTTAATTTATGGTTTGCCCGGAGAGACTGAGCAACGTTGGGCACAGGATTTACAGCAGGCTGTCAGTCTTGATGTAGAGCATATTTCAGCCTACCATCTGATTTACGAAGAAGGTACACCACTTTACAAAATGCTGCAACAGCACTCTGTATCTCAAGTGGATGAGGACAGTAGTCTGAACTTCTTCTCCACATTGATAGACACCCTTTCTGCCGCTGGATACGAACACTACGAAATATCCAATTTCTGCAAACCGGGAATGTATTCCCGACACAATACTTCTTATTGGCAAGGTATCCCTTATCTGGGATGCGGTCCGTCCGCACATTCCTTTGATGGAGACTCGCGCGAATGGAATGTAGCTTCACTAAATCAGTATCTTTCATCTGTAGAACAAGGGCAACGACAACACGAAACAGAACAACTGGACACACAAACCCGCTACAATGAATACATCATCACAGGTCTGCGCACAATGTGGGGAATATCCACAGAAGAGCTGAAAAGTAAATTCGGCGACCGACTTTGGAAATATTGTTTGAAACAAGCCAAGCCTTATCTGGAAAATGGAAAATTAAAGTTACATAACGATCGGTTAAAGCTAACCAGGGAGGGCATTTTCGTCTCAGACGGTATCATGAGCGACCTCTTGGAAATAGAATAGTTACATATACAATATGCCCGATCCTGATATATTTCAAGACCGGGCAATTTAACAAGAAAAATCTTTCTTACAGAGAAATAGTATACTCCAATCCTTTATCAGGAGCCACTATAAAATTCGTCACTTCAAAATTCATATCTCCTCCTTTGATGCTATTATCAAATCCGATACGGACATTATAACGTGTATGCGGCTTCAGCGTCATATCCCGAAAATAGACCAGAGAAGTATCATGTGCCGTCTTTTTCAGTTTCAGGACTAAATCCGTAGTATTGGTTATAGAGAGCGTCACTCCTTTCTCATTACGGCTGATTTCTTCTATTTTCACGCATTTTTCAAAGAATGGACGGAGCAGGTCTTCACGCCCAATCACCAACTCTCGATAATAAGCAGCAGTGCGACGATTGTCCAATGCTTCACGGATGCCTTTCAAGGAACGTTCTTTCGCAAAGACGAATGTCATGGTACGATGCTCATCTTTAGAGAAATCATAATCAGTCTGAATGGGTTGATGAATATCAGAAGTACCAATCATTGTCAGATTCTTATCCAAACACCATTGAATAGCTTCAGGCATATACAGAGGGCCATTTGCTACTTCAATGCCATGCATACAACCTTCATTATAGAGCTCTGTGTGCTCGGGCCACCACTTAGTAGTATCCGGTTGTTGGGCAGCCCATCCGGGATGATTCCAGAAGATAAATGCTCCCTGCTTTTTGGCTTCATTGAAAGCGTCTTTATACTCTTTTTGTTCCAATGGATTGGAGTCAGCCAGAAAAATGGCATTAAAGTGTCCGGGAGCCATCGGACGAGTAATTTCGCTACCTCTGATTAAAAGTATCCCCAGCTTTTCAGCCTGCTTCTGACAAAGATCGAACGAACGGTTATGATCTACCACAACATCTTTTTTATGAGGACGATATTCGATGTGTTCTGTCAGAGAAATAGCATCCAATCCTTCGCGGTAAGCCTCATCTACACGTACCGTAGGCCAAACCAGACCATCAGAGAAAACAGTGTGCATATGGAAATCGCACTTCAAAGTAGTGTATCCATCTAAATCGGGAACCTGAATTTCATTCCGGCGTTGCGCCTGTGCATTCATCAGGCAGGTTGCCAAAAGGAACGCACTTACTAATACTTTCTTTACTTTCATATTATCTATTTATTTTTATCATTAAAGTTACTATTACCAACCTGGGTTTTGAGGCAATAAAGCCGGATTTATCTGAGTAGCCGTCAACGGTATCGGGCGCAAATATTTCTTATCATCCCATTTACGTCCCTGGCTAAAGCCAAATTCAATATATCCGTGGTCACCTTCGGACAAACGATTGGTTTTACCAATTACCACATATTGCACGCCCTTAATCTTCTCACCGGCTGGCGGTTCTTTATCCACCACAGCTACATCTTTTACACCATCGCCGTTCAGGTCATACGCTTCGCCTTTCTGGGGAATGTAAATACCTTGCCATACATTTTCGATCAAGTCCCCCTGCTTCCAGCGCATGATATCATCATAGCGAACTCCCTCAAAAGCTAACTCCACACCACGTTCACGACGTACTTCCAACACCCATTTATCCGTTGTTTGATTTTTAAAGTAAGCGGCTACATACGGGTCATAGGTGGCAGGGATCTTCCCTTCCACTCCGGCATGTTCGCGTAATGGTTTGACCGTAGCATTCCACACCGTTTCATCACATTCTCCTAATTCCGCTTTCGCTTCTGCATAATTCAGCAATACTTCCGCATAACGGAAAATAGGAATAGAGTTATTGGCAGTAGCCTTTCCTACATGCACATCGTCATCTATAGCCCATTTAATAAGCTGATAGCCGGTGGATGTCATAGAGAAATTAGGTGCATCCGGTTTCACCGTACCACTTATTTTTCGCTGGTAAGACGGCGAAATAACTGTTTGCATCAAGCGACAATCACGATTCTGGAACTCATCCATATACTGCATGGTAGCATAATCCGTACGGTCAGTGAAACGATTACCGTCGCGCATCAGATACATATTGACAAAAGGCCGTACCAATGACCAGTTTGCACCAAATGAGGCTGAGAATAGTTTCCAGGTAATAGAGTGCATACGCAAATCCTTTTTGAAGGCAATACCCCAGATTACCTCCGTTATGTTCAGTTCTTCCGATGTAAACAGAGAACGATACTGTGTCTCCACATCTCCCGTATTCAGTAATTTATAAGGGCCTTTCGTCATCAGTTCTTCGGATGCAGTAATAGAAGCACGCAGAAATTTTTCAGCCGAGCTTTGCAATCCTAACTCCGTATGGTATTTACGGTAGGTACCTTCGAACAGACAGATACGGGATTTGAGTGCTAATGCCACCCATTTCGTTATCAATGTGCTACTTTCTGTCAAGGTCTTATCCGTGGAACAATTGGTACAGGCAAAATCGAGATCTTCCAATATCTTATCCATCACAACCTCACGCTTATCACGTGGTTTGTATAGTTCATCTCTATTATCCACATCCAATGTCGTTTCATACCAAGGCACATCACCGAACGTTCTGACCATACCATAATAGAAATAAGCACGCCAAAAACGTCCTACACCTTCATTATGTAAATAAATGGCATCCGTTACTTTGCCTTTAGCATTCGGCAGATTATCGAGAAAGTAATTAATTTGTCGCAGATCTCCCCAGTCACCGGTTCCCCAACCGCCTTGTTGGGTATCATCCCACGTGTCACCGATCAAAAAAGTAGTGGACGAACGAGTTGCACAAAAGTCTGCATACTGGTCACCACCCCAGGCTATTGTTTCTTCGCTGGGCAGGAAACTTTGCAGAAAACCATTTGTATAAAGCCGTAAGTCCGATTCCGACTCCAGAAAGCCTTCGGAAGAAAAACTGTTCTCGGGCTCACAATTCAGAAAACTATCACAAGAGGTCAGAGCCAAAGCATACAGACCTATCAACCAATATTTTTTCATACTCATCTTCTGTGTTAAAAGGTTACATTGATACCGATTGTATAACTGCTCAAAATAGGATAACCATATCCGTCTCCATCAGTATTGGCAGTAGAACGGAAATCTGCATCACCGGCACTGATACCTTCGGGATCATACATTTTAGTATGCTTGTTCAGCGGTGTCCATGTCAACAGGTTCTCACCGGCAAGGTAAATCTTCAAATCCTGCAAGTGCAGTTTATCGCAAAACTTCTTATTAAAAGTATAATCTATCTGAAGATTCTTCAGACGGACATAAGCTATATTCTGTAAATAGCGGTCATTGGCCTGGATACCCAACGCCTTTGTAGAGCCATTTGCCAGATAGCCACGGTAGCGGGGCCAATAAGCATCGGTATTCTGGTTTTCTTCTGTCCATACATTATTTCCGGTATGTTCCTTCAGCATATAGCTGTAAGGACGGTCATATTGCCCCCAGAAGAAAGCTGACTCGCGATGCGGATACCAGTTTCGCTTGCCTACACCTTGAAAGAAAGCACTAATACCAATACCATTCCAATTGGCACTCAAATTGAGACCGAACTGATAGCGAGGCGTAGTATTTCCGATAACCTTCAGGTCACCGTGATCATCCAATGTATTCTGACCATTATCCACCGTACCGCTCTTATCGAGATCGGCAAATTTCAAATCACCCGGTTTCAGAATATTCGTAGCGGATACTTTGAGTTTGGACTGGTCTGCATGAGCATCTATTTCAGCCTGATCTTTAAATAATCCTTCGATATGATATCCCCAGATAGTACCGATCTCCTGTCCCTCATAATAAGTGGAGAGTAGTTTCGTAGGATTATTGAATTTAGTAACCCAGGTACGACTATCCCACAACATAGCTTTTACACTGTAATTAAATGGCTTATTAGCCAGTATAAAGTTGTCACGCCACATGATCGAAAGCTCCCAGCCCTTGGTTTTCATCTCCGCATTGTTACCTTTAGGCGTAGCGGCTCCCAGTACGGCAGGTAAAGTAGGACCTACTGTATACATATCCGTTGTATAGCGTTGATAGTAGTCGAACACCATCGACAAACGGTTAGATAGCATATCGACATCCAGACCAATATCATAAGTTGTCGATTTCTCCCAAGTCAGACTGTTGGGAACGATATTCGGAGTAGTGGCATACGTCTGCAATGCATCACCCAGAATAACAGATGTTTTCTTAATGGGAATTGTAGAAAGATAGAGGTAAGGGCTTACATTACCGTTGCCCAGACTACCTACGGAAGCACGGACTTTCAAGTTATCCAGCCAATTGCGGGTAGATTTCATAAAAGGCTCTTCAGAAATACGCCAGCCCAGTGATCCGGAAGGGAAGAACCCCCACTGCTGATTCTCGGGAAATTTGGAAGAGGCATCATAACGTCCACTTACTTCTGCCAGGTAACGACTCTTATAATTGTAGTTCAAACGATAGAGGAAACCTACATAAGCCCACTCATTTCCGCCTTGTCCCGTAGTATAATAATCACCATCCATAAGAGCAAAACTCGGTTTAGTGGCACTAATCAGACCACGGCGATAAGTTTGTATCGTTTTATAATCCTGGTGCTCAAGATTCCAGCCCAACAGTACATTCAGGTAATGATCGGAATTAGAAAATTTAGGAATATAGTTACCGGTAATATTGCTTGAGAGATATTCCTTGTTATAATCCATATTTTCCAGAGAACTGAATGTATTACGGGTTCCCATTATTTCCGGTCCTGTATAGTAATTATACTGGTTCTCGGCTCTTAGACGGGTGGACTTGCTACTGTAATAAGTAAAGTCACCTTTAAAGATCAATTGCTGTTTTATAGGTGTATACGTCAAGGTCGTCGTATTGCGTACATCCAGTTTATTGTCCTTTTGCCAGGAAGTCCCTTCTACAAAACCTGCCCATCCGATATATACGGCTGCCTCGGTCCAAGTACCGTCAGGGTTCTTCTCCATAGTCACCGGATATCCCTGATGTTGTGCCTGGCGGGTTATATTCTGGCGGTCGTACATCACCATGGGCTGGTGGGAACGGAAAATCATGACATCCGTATTATTCTCCAACAAAAGAGATTTATTGATTTGTATTTCTCCTTTTGAACGGATATTATACTGCGTATACTTTTCGTCTCCGGCATTATAAATGCCATCCTGATTGTAGTAGCGTCCTGACACATAATACCGGGCACGCTCATTTCCCCCACTAATGCTGACATTATGTTCAGTGGAATAGTTCTGATCTTTATAAATGATATCCAGCCAGTTGGTATTACCAAAGTATTCATATTCCCCCTTATCATTGACACGCACTTTATCCAGAGAAGGATCGGCATCGCGTCTTACCAATTCATTATACCAGTCGGTAGAGTACTTAAATACATTATTGATACCTCCCGGAGGCGCCTCCTGACCTTCCAGATAAGCCGTATACCAGCCATCGGTCCACTGCAAACCATTACTAACGATACCATCTTCTGTCTTCACCGTACGCTGATGCATGGAGAAACTTCCGTTATAGTTGATTTTCGTCTTTCCGGCAGTAGCGTTCTTGGTAGTTACCAATATAACTCCGAAAGCACCACGCGCACCATAGATAGCAGCCGATGAAGCGTCCTTCAGTACAGATACACTTTCCACATCTGCGGGATTCACCGAGTTGAGGTCACCCTCCACCCCGTTTATCAACACAAGGGCACTACCACCCGCACCAATACTTCCTGTTCCACGAAGATTAATGGATGGCGTACGCGAAGGTTTACCGTCACTGAATGTAATGTTCAGCCCCGGTACCATGCCTTGCAACGAACGAGAAATGTTACTGTTGCCGCGCTCTGCAATCTGCTTGCTATCAATCTGGTCCACAGCACCCACCAGATTTACTTTCTTTGCCGTACCGTAACCTACGACCACCACTTCCTGCAACTGTTGCGCATCTTCCTTAAGTACAATCTGCATTTGTTGGTCATCTTTTACCAGTACCTCTGTTTCTGAGTATCCGATATAACTCAGTAACAGTTTTTTCCCTTTCTCTACATCCAAGACAAAATGTCCGTTTACATCAGTGATTGTTCCCGACTTTCCGTCTTTGATTCTCACCGTAACGCCGGCCAGCGGTTCTCCTGAGGCATCTTTTACCACACCTTTCAGTGGAACAAGATTAGCAGCAAGCAACATTCCTCCCCCTAAAACAAAGGTGAGGGCAACGGCAAAACGCCTGCTTACCAAACTCCATTCTAAAAAACATCTTTTCACTTTCATACTGTTCAATTGATAAAATAAATCAAGAATCCTTTCGGGGTGCAAAGGTGGAGGCTACAGATTTCAACTACGCTACAAGAAAGTGAAGTTAGGATGTCAATAGAATGACGAGATTTCAACAGCTCTTATGAAAGACACACGATAGTAGACACAAAAAGCCGTTTCTTCACAGAAACGGCTTTCTTCTATAGGTCAACATAAAGTTAAACCTAATTCGTCAGAGAGAATTCTAATGATCTGCTTTTATTTTCTTTATTGATAGACCTTTAAAGATATCATAATAACCAAGATTATTATTGTTACCAAACGTTGGAGACTTAGAAGCAAAAACATAAACTCCTATAGCATCGATAAAACTCTTTATAGTCCCTGTTTCTCCTGTAAAAGAAAATCCCTTTTTATCCTTGAAAGGGAAGAAAGGCATTAATTCTTCATCGTCTACATCAAGCTCAGCTATAGCTGGATAGGACAATGATGTGTCCGCATGTACATAGCCCGCTTCACTTCTCACGATGGTATAAAGATACCATTTTTGTGATTCTATAAATCCAAGATATTGTCCGTTAAGGGCACTCAATTGGTAGGTTTCACCATCGAATTTCAGAGGCAATACAACTCCTCTTATAGAACTCAAACCGTCTGCATAGAAAACCGCTTCATTTTCTTCATCTTGCAAAAGTTCTATTTTCACAGTTTCACTCACCCAATCATCCCCTTCACCAAAAGTAGAATAAGTAGCTTCATAAGTACCTGCAATATCATTCACACCAAACTGAACAAAAGTTATTTCTTTAGTTCCTTTTTGGCTCTTGAATATTACAGTTCCTTTACGGGCATTTCCTGTCGTATTCTCTGTTAAAGTAAAATTATAACCTTCTTTTACTTTCTCACCGGTTATCCAAGCTGGCATATCAACAGTATAGTCATAATCACTCTTCACAGGGATCGTTATAGTACTTTCTTCGTCAGACATTCCGTAAAGATCATCTCCGTTCACATACCATACTCCACCGGCTTGTGACACAGGTACACGCACCTTGCTATCTAAGGCATTCGATATTTCAACAACGGCATTTCGGCCTACAAGACCAGTATAAGTAGGAACCGCCACTGTCACGACATTACCGTTAACAGTAACCGTACACCAATCCTGATTGCTTACCGCTGTAATGGCAGAATTACTTTGTACCTCTATAGTGCCGGTAGTTGCGATGGCAGTGAAAGATACATCAGACTTTATCACCTGTAAGGATGCAACGGCAGAATCATCATCATCTGAACAGGACGTTACCAAGAACAGGCATCCTATCAGCATCCATAAAATATTTATTTTTTTCATACGCTAAACAGTTTATTTTTTAGTTTTCAAAAGTTTTCGAACCGAAGCATTAATAATTGTATCAGAGAGATAAATAAAGAAAGTTACTCCCAATGCAATACACAACGATTCTGCGAAAGAATGTTTACTATCAAAGAATATCAGTAACAACATAATAAGTGCCGCCACTATTATATACTTCAGTATTTGCTTCAAGACAGAAATTTCATCAGATTTCTTAGCAATCACCAAATTTGCCGGTGAATAACACAACAAATCTATTAAAATAACCATTAACAATGCTTGTGGGAATGAATATCCGTCTTCTCCATACATAAAGAAAGGGATTCCAACTAAAAGCACTATAATAGAGGCCACTACAGATAAAATTACTTTCCTATTCATAACAGTATCTTCCTTAATTAATAAATCATTGCTTGGTTAAACTAAACCAGACCTTATTATCAACTGTACTAACCAACTTAGCAGTAGTAGGAGTTTGATCATCATCAAATTCCACAGTATAGGGACTATGCGCGTCAACATACTCTATGATAGGATCTAAGAATACATAAAAATCATAGTTAATGCCAGGAGCAGTGGATTGAAGAGAGATTTTTTTGCTCGCCTCATCTATAATAGACATTTTATATCCATATGCAACATCCCAAACCTGTAATCCTAACCAATTAGATTCCCAACCCATACAATATGGGTTTGTATCATTTCCCGGATAGGCAGAATTTGCTCCAATATACCAACCAATAAACTCTTCATACTGGGTCGATTTATTTATTGCATAAGCATTACTGAATAAATCCATCAGTTCCTTGTCCATATCTCCAGTCCCCGCAGCTATATCAAAAGAAAGGTACCATTGAGAAGTTGTCCCACAGAACTGCTCCAAAGCTGTAGGATAAGGAAAAGAAACATCTGCATCCGTAGCTTTTATAGCCCCCGTAGCATCGTCATAGACCAAGTGTTGAAAAGTAATTCCATTTACCGTAAGCGGTTCATAGAGATTTATTCCATCCGGAGTATAAATATATGCCATGTCTATATTTTCCAAGGAGCTGTCTTCTTTCATATCCGTATAAGAAAGTAATTTGCCCACCATGCTGACAGTATATTCTTTTCCTCCCACTACCATTTTCATGCGAGGTACGGCTGGCATTTTTTCCTGCATATCCAGTACCTTTTGCATATAGCTACCAGCACTCTCAGTCAGTTTAGTCATGACCATCTTATTGCCATATTTCTTTCCTTTTAGTACAATGCGGTCTTCACTCACTTCCATAAACACAAACTCATAGTCGCTGGCATATCCGTCAACATCACTGGACCCTCTTGGTTCTGAAAAGAAATGGAACAACAAATTGTAAGTATCGAATGTAAGAAGTGCACTTTGTTCGGAGATAACCCGGTAATACGAAGTCACTACCGTACCAGCCGGCCATTTATCACCGCTGCTGGAATTTAAAGATAATTCCGAAGTCATATCAACCTTACCATTATCGAACTTTGCAGTATAAGTATATCCACCCATCGAACGGTCGCTCGGATAGAACTCCATTACCCAACCCTGCGGATCATCCTGAAGAATAGCTTTATATTTAGTCAAAGCTTCATTCATCCTTTCAGCTGCCGACTTATCAAATAAGTCCTCTTCTTCACTTACACATGAGTTGAAGCAGAATCCGGCGAGCAATAAAAATAGAATATAATATATTTTTTTCATCATTTCTCATATTTATTTAAGTGTTTCCAAATCAATTTCTCCGGTCACAACATCACTCATACGACGCTGAACAACGTCACGGAGTTCGTCCATATCAATATTCCATGCTGTTTGCATGTAATTCTTTACAATCGTCAATTTCTGATTGATGATTTCAGCACCTTTGGTTCCGGCTGTTTCCATCTGTTTCGCCCAATACTCAGCCGTATTTGTGATATAAATAGAAGTAACTTCCGCAATATCTTCACGAGGTTCGCTCATTGCATAAGGAGAAATGAAACCACTTGCCAACGCATCTTCATCAGACTCCAGATACCAGTCACCACTCACATAAAGCCCCTCGGAAATACGGTCATAATCTGGATCATAACTCTTTGTCTGGTGAAGGATATGGGCAAACTCATGATGCATGGTCTTAAAATAGTACTCATTCAGAAAATCTGCATCTATCTTCAGATTGTTTACAAGATATAAAGTAACCTTTAACCCACCTTCCGCAGTACCAAGCACCATCGTTCCATTGTCCTCGTAGGCAGCGGAACCTACCAAATGAAGAACTTTGGGCACATACTGACGCGTAAAGTCGATACCCGCCACTTCATCATAGGTTTCCAGCCATGCATACTTCACGATATGCGCCAACTTCACCGATTTATCATAATCAGCAGGAGCCAGAGTATAATCATGATTAGATTCAATATCCTCCATATGATATTTCAATGCGATATTATAAGGCATTGTATAGTTAGCGAGGATCCATTTATCAAAATCATTTTGTTCACTTGTCGGCTGATCTTCAAAAATGCTCTTAGGGTCCAGATCATCTTCGCTACAACTTGTAAAGTTCAGCAATGAAGCCGCTATGCCTAATATATATAAATATTTCTTCATAATTTTTCTTTTTAAAATTAACCGATTAATTACGCGGATTAGCTTCCAATCCTGCTGTTATTACGCTTTGCGGTAACTGAATAGCCCGACGTGAATCATCCGCTTTCAATTCATCGTTCACAGTAATTTCATTGTTATATACAGTACGACGATAAATTTCCAAACCATATCTCTTAATATCAAACCAACGCAAGCCTTCATGCAAGGTCAATATACGGCGTACATGCAAAATTGCATGAATAAGGTTTTCTTGTGTACCCGATTCTACCGTAAAATCAGGATGCAGCGCCTTTTTAGGAGTAGGAGCTTTCGGAGTATAAAATTTCATACCCGTACCGGTTGCTTCTGAATATTCTCCATACAATGCATTGACAGACTCTACCGTTACAGTATTCGTGGATTTAGTGAAAGCATGTATCCATGTATCCAAATCCGCTGCTGCTTTCGTATAGTCTTTTTTCATTGTGTAGGCTTCAGCACGATTCAGAATTACCTCATCAGTTGTGAAAGCTGGAAACATCACATGGGCATTACCAATATCATTCACAGGATCTGTTATTTCAAAATATTCAGCCATCTTTCCCATTATAACTTTGGGAAGTCCCTGATAAGACGGTATGCTGAAATAAAGCATGGAATAACCACCCCAGATAGAGATTGTCTTACAAGTCTCCTTATTGGCTATCATATCATTATGAGTATATTTTTCTCCTAACCCATAAGGTCCGTGAATTCTTCCCCATGAAGAACTCGTTGAATATAATAACAGATTAGCCTTCTCGCTTACATTGATAAATGCAGTGGCACGGATAGAGTTATTAGGACTCAGTGCTCCGACAGTAGCCCAGTCCCGCAACATTGCCGTCGGATTTTCTGTCAGAACCACCGTTGCATACTGAATGGCCTTATCATAGTTTGATTTATCATCCTTTACATAATAAAGATAAAAACGTGTTGCGAAAGCATATCCGGCTTTTTTATTAAAATGATATTTAGGAACAGAATAAATAGCATCATTCAATAAAGGTAGTCCGGCTTCTATATCAGCTGCAATTTTTTCATAGACTTCCGCTACAGTTCCGCGAGTATATTCAGGAGACACGGTAGTTTCCAAATGAGTCATATATGGAATGCCTAAATCCGTAGTGCTGGTTTTCGGACTATACGCCTTACTAAAAATATTGACCAGAACAAAATGGTTGTAGGCACGGCATAACAATGCTTCTCCCCTCTGAGGATCCAAAGATGACGGGTTCCCCATAGTATTAATAGCATCCAGAGCTGCATTAGCTGCTGCAATCGCCTTATAGCAATCATTCCACAAAGAATATGGGCTGTCTTCTTCCTTATATGTCGCATCCTTCCAGGTAGCGGCTTCTTCCTGCAACTTGTTATACGCAGTCCAGGTACCACCATTATCATCCGCATTATCAGATGACATCTCAGCCAGCAATGCATAGTTAGTTTCAGGATAAGCAGATACCAGCATGCTGGTTATTTTGGCTTCCGTATCCAGTTCTGTACGGTTATCCGGCATTTCATCCAAAAAGTCGTCACAGGATGACAATGCTACAGTCATCGCCAATACCATAAATGGATAATATATATATTTCTTTTCCATAATCTAATTAGCTTTTAATGTTTTAAATACCAAGTCTCAAAGTCAATGTAAACTGCTTAGGCACAGGAGCTGCTACACCACCGGAACGGAAGAACTCAGGATCTTGTCCGTTCAGTTTATCATCCGAATAGATCAGGAACAAGTTAGTAGCTTGCAACTTTAAAGAAAGATCATTAATAAATATTTTCTCTAACCACTTCTTCGGGAAATCATAAGAAACTGATATTTCTTTCATACGAATAAAATCCCCTTTAGCTATACGTTCCGTAGAATAATTGTATGCGTTATAAAGAGTTTTTAAGTGATTATCAGTATCGCTCTGCCGCTTCGTTACAATCGTTGGTATTGTGGTTATACTCTCTTCACCTGCCAGTACCCAACGATTTTTAAACTCTTTCGGCATAGAAGTCAGATCCGTATATTCGTTACTGAATACAGGATCCAGGCGAATAACATTACCGAATGAATAAGTGATAAATACATTCAGTTTAAACCCTTTGTAACGGAATATATTTCCGAAGCTACCGGTAATAGTAGGATCAGTCGGACCTTCATATTTCAGATAATCCAGCTTCTGACTTTGAAAATCAATATCATTACCATCACTCGTCAAGTTTCCATCCTGATCAATAAAAGTAGGTAAACCATCTTCATTCAATCCCTTAAACTGATACGAGAATAACCCACGTACCGGATAACCTTTAAGTGCAAATCCTGTACCGGAAACCACGTCAATAACTTCTGCATCCGATTCCAGGTCTGTAACTTCATTTTTTGCCTGAGAGAAGATAAAATCCGTAGTCCACCCAAAGTCTTTCGTTTGAATATTTCGTGTAGAAAGCGTAAATTCAACACCATGTGATTTCATGGTAGCCACATTAGCCAGTTTACGAATTTGTCCTCCGACACCGGGAGTCTGTATCACACCAATCAAATCATAGTTATCACGTTTATACCAGTCAATAGCAAAGTTGATACGATTGTCCAGGAATCCCATATCTGCACCAATATTCAACTCATGTTTCTTCTCATAAGTCAGGTCGTCATTTGCCAAATCTATAATCTTTAGACCACTTTCCTGAATGTTGGCAAACGGACGATAAGGTTTATAACTCTTTAATACCATGGTAGAGTTAGTAACCGTATTCGGCCCCGGATCTCCGGTCAAAGAATAAGAAGCCTTCAAAGCAAAGTGTGCCAAAGCCGGTTTCAATGACTCAAAGAATTCCTCCTCGTGCATATTCCATGCTGCTGATATATTCCATGTGGGTAACCAGCGTGCACTACGACTCTTGCCTAAACGGTTAGTACCCTCATAACGATAAGTACCATTCACCGTATATTTACCCTGATAAGAATAAGTAGCGTTTGCAAAGAAAGCTGCTGATCTGGAACGGGTATTAGTCAATGAATAATAGTCAGTGCCCTCTTCTATGCTCTTTTTAAAGAACTGATAAGTATAGAACGGAATTTCGCCCTGCGTATATTGCATACCCCAACCATTAAAGTAAGTCTTATTACGATCGGAAGAGTTTGTCTCCATACCGGCAAAAAGATTCACAATATGTTTTTCGGCAAATACATGATTCCAACTTCCAGTAGCGCGGAAGTCATATCCCAGCATCTTATAGTTCGTACGTTGATAAATACCTCCTTGAGGCAATACGCTAATAGGTAATGCATATGGGTTATCCGGATCAGTATACAAGAAGGGGTTACGATCACGTACCGTAGCATCGGGCATAGCACGATAAGCCATAGCCTGGTTAGAATCATCCGTAATGAGGTGTTCTTGTGAAGTTGCAGAATACTTCACAGCTCCCAATGCTGAAAATTCCAACCCTGTAATAGGTTTCCATTTCAACTCCCCCTGGAACTTTAAATCTGCCACATCCAGATTCATATAGTTATTATCCAATTCATGAAGGATATTGAAATCAGCATAATTACGGGTATACATTGTCTTCGAATCCAATGCACGGGAAGTGTTCAACGCATACGAATACGGGTTAATATCAAAGTCACGCTTCACTTCACCATATACAGGATCCACACTTTGGCTCAAAGTACCAGGAGCCTTTTGTTTCCTATAGGCTGCCGAAGATATAAGATTAATGGATAGCTGTTTTGAAATATTATATGTAGCATTCAGATTAGCCGTATATCTGTTTACCTCACTATCTTTATACCATCCCGGATCGGCCATAGCACTTAAAGAGGCATAGAAAGAAGCTTTTTCCGTACCGGATGAAAGACTGACAGAATGATTATGCATCACAGAATTACTGAATAGTGCATCAAACCAATCTGTATTTCTGTACTCAGCCTCCTGCAAATAATCATTCATTGCAGTGTCTGTGTGTTCCAAGGCAAATGTACCGGTCACCGGATTATAAGTATTCATCAACTGATACATCTTACCATAGACACCACTTTGAGCAGCACGATAAGTATCCGAGAAATTTAACCAGCCTTTCTCCTTCATCTCTTTGTAAACTCCCATCTGTTCCTGTGAATTCATAATATTGAAGTCGGCATATCTCGGAGTCATACGCATGGTAAATTCACCGGTATAGGAAATATGACTTTTTCCGGCCTGCCCTTTCTTGGTAGTAACTACAATCACACCTGCCATGGCACGTGCACCATAAATAGAAGTCGCAGATCCATCCTTCAAAATTTGGAAACTCTCAATATCATTTGCATTCAGACCTGCAATGGCAGAACTAATCAATGTAACGGCGTCACCAGAAGACAACTCATCGGCACTTACTTCCGTAACATCTTCCATTATGATACCATCAACTACCCACAACGGTTTAGAACTACCATAAATAGATGTAGCACCACGAACACGTATTTTAGGAGCTGTACCGAAAGTTCCGGAAACATTTTGTACAGATACACCTGCCGCACGTCCTTCCAACGAACGGCTAATATCTGCCAAACCATCCAATTTCACATCTTCACTGGACAATTTGGTCGCAGCACCTGTAAAAAGTCGTTTATCCATCTTTGTCATACCGGTAACCACTACTTCTTCCAAAACTTCAGCATCCGGTTTCATCACGATTTTCATCGTCCCGCTTTTTATATTCACCTCTATCGTCTGCATGCCGACGTAAGTTATTCTCAGTATTTTTGCCGTACCCGGCACATTAGTAAGTGTAAACTTACCATCGAGATCTGTTACCGCCCCCTGGTTTGTACCTTTAATCAAAACAGATGCACCTACAATAGGCTGATTGTCTTCTTCAAAAATGACTAGTCCCGTCACTGTTTTTGGAGTTTGCGCAATCGCCAAGCCAATTCCAATAAGTAGGCAGGCTAATGATAAAACAATTTTTTTCTCCATAAGCTCTCTTAAATATATGTGTTAATACTAGAATCTACCATGTTCTAGCAGAACTTATGAAAAGCAAATTCTCAACAGTTATTTTTTATTATTCAAAATAGCTTGTTCGTTATGAAAAATTTCATTTGAATGTAATCAATGAGATTATATCTAAAAAACAAACTCATAGTTTACATTTGCTTTTATGTTAACATTAATGTCTTTTTCTATAAAGCGGTGCTATTTTTATGTTATTAACAACAAAAGAATCTTTATTATTCACTAAAACAAAGCATATTTCTATCATTTTGCTTTTTAAAGCAATCATATAACCACTATTTTCTTGATTAAAAATAGATATAAATGTAATATAAACACTTAATCAAATACATATTCAAACAATATGTATTTGCAAGTATTTTAGATTTTATTTCGTATTTTGCTTTGATTTTATAGAATATTACTTAATTTTGCAGATGTGGAACATGAATAAACGACTATGCTTTCAGAGGATATGATCAAAACACATTTACGAAAGAAAGATTAATGTCATTCTTCATCTACACTTCAAATAAATATATAGCTCAAAGTTTGAAAAGATAATAAAAATCTATATTCCTGAAAAAGTAACAGAAGTATCATGAAAACAACAGCTACGGTAGAAGCAAATATTTGCTAATATCATTGATTAGTACACTTTAACCAATCTATCAAGTTCTGCTAGAACTCCATCTTTTAATCAACATTTTAGAAAGACAAGAAGCACACAAAATAGGATATTTAATTTGAAACTCTTACCTTTGTCCGCTGATTACATGAAACGACAATATGACAGAACAGGAAGTCAGAAGGTATCTACGGAAAATGAGCGAGCAGGATTCGCAAACTGCTTTCCGGGATTTTTATGATATGACGTATGACCGTCTGTTCCGTATTGCTTATTACTACACTCACCACGAAGAATGGTCGCAAGAGATTGTGCTCGATGTTTTCATGAAACTCTGGGAACACCGTAAGCAATTATTAGAAATTACCAATATCGAAGATTACTGTTTCATACTCGTAAAGAATGCCTCTCTCAACTATATAGAAAAAGAGGAGCGCCGCCCCACCCTATCAACAGAAACCCTACATGAACACTCCGATCAAGCAGTATCACCTGAAGATACTCTGATCAGCGAGGAGCTTTTTTCCCGCTATGTAAAAGCTCTCGACCGGCTACCGGAACGTTGCCGTGAAGTCTTTATCCGCATCCGCGAAGAAAAACAAACCTATGCACAAGTAGCAGAAGAGTTGGGCATCAGTACAAAAACGGTGGATGCGCAATTGCAGAAAGCAACCATTCGATTGAAAGAAATACTGCTCTAATAAACAGTCAGAGTCCATCATCTTATTTTCTCTATTATCTGAGGTATATCATCAATTAGCCTTTAACACTTTTTATTTCTATCGCCATAGGGAATTTCTTTTTTGCTCCTGTCTTTACTCATGAACTATATAAACTAAACTAAATTAAAACGACATGAAAAGATTTTGCAAACAAATGGCAGGAACCGCAGGGCTTCTCTTTATCCTTGCCGCATGCAGTAACAACAGTTCCAGTTATCCCGAAGAGTATGTAGGTTTTGAGAAAGCCACCAAAAACTATTCGTTCGACAAAAACAAAGACACAGAAGAGTTCGACGTAAAGATTATTGCCGCTGAAAAGAAAAATGAGGATAGGGAAGTTCTCATTAATGGCATAAACATGCCGGGTAAAGCAGCTATTTTCAGTATTGAAGACAAGACGGTCATTATCCCTGCCAAGAAGAAATCAGCCAATCTACGAGTGAAGATCTATCCGAAGAGAGTGACAGACAAAGCTGAATTCCGCATCGTCTGTACCCCGAAGGATAAAGAAGGCAAAAAGACACAGATCACTATCCATCTAAGTCCCCAATAATGGGAACTACAACTCCATTCTGTTTCATCCTACCACTAGCTTTTTCTCACGTGAGCTTGGTACATAAATGCCTTAAGGCCGTATGAAAACTAAGCTTTGCTTTATTGTTTTTGTTCTTTTGCCCGTAACAAAACTTCGTCCCACAGTTGCGGGCTCTACGTTTTCCAATTGAGGGCTGTCGGTCCCACAACTGCGGGCTACACAGCCCTCAACTGAAAAACGAGGTTTTGCTTATAGCATAATGACATTAACATTAAGGCTTTAGGAGAAAAAGGAAGGAGCATATCAAGTTTCTCCTCTATCATTCAGCTTTCTATATAATGGGATTATGAAGCCTGACTCCTCAATTCTTACGAAGTGATAACTTCTGCGATGAAAATTCAGTTTAAAAGGAGATATTTGCATGAATACAGGCAAAGTTTGTATAATACATATTAAGGACTTGTGAATTAGTGAATTACAAACATAAAAACGCTCTTTTTTTCTATTTTTCGGTGTAGGATGCAACTTTCCTACACCTTCCTACACCACTTCCCACGCCACCTATCTATTTGATAACCAGATAAAAATGATAGCGGGTGTAGGATGTAGGAAAAAAAAGTAATTTCGGCATAGGGAGTTTTTCCGTTTTACCTGTCTTTATAGAAAAGAAGAAGAACATGGAACAAGAATTTGAAAGAATACTCGATAAACTCGCAACCTCCACCCGTTCGCCGAGAGGAAGATTCTCGAAAGCCAATAGCTGGATACTTCTTGAGAAACGGTTGCCGCATCTGCAACGCCGCATCCTTTCATTGCACACAATGGCTGGTGCAGCCGCTGTCGCCGTGCTTTGTGTACTGGGCTGGTGGGCATATTATATGTTCGCCCCGGTACCATTGCAAACCGTATCCACATTGGCAGAAACACGTACCGTAACACTGCCCGACCAAACAGAAATTGTACTGAACCGCTATTCTTCTCTGACTTATCCCGAACGTTTCAGAGGAAAAGACCGGAAAGTACAGTTACAAGGAGAAGCTTATTTCGAAGTCAGCAAAGATGCAGCACATCCTTTCAAAGTAGAAGCCGGAGCAATTATAGTACAGGTTTTAGGTACACATTTCAATGTCGAAGCCTATCCCGAAGATACACAAGTGAAAACAACCTTGTTGGAAGGTTCCGTTTCTGTCAGCCTCATCGGTAAAGCAGAAGAAAGCCTGATACTTTCACCCAATGAAAGCGCTATATATAATAAGGATAAGAAAAGTCTGACTCTACATACCGAAAATAATGCATCCGAAGAGATTATCTGGAGAAACGGAACACTGCTTTTCAAAAGCATTCCTTTACAAGAGATTGTCCGACAACTTTCTAACGCTTTCCACACAGACATTCGTATTGAAGACGCTGACTTACAGAACTATCGCATGACGGCTACTTTCTCTGATGGCGAAACGCTGGAAGAAATTCTTTCGCTGCTTTGCCGCAATCAAAAGTTTGAATACACAAAAACTAATGACATAATAACAATCACACAAAAATTAAACTAGAATGAAATCCTCTATCTGTTCACCCCGCACCATCAGGAAATTTTTCCTGGTGGGAGCGGTTCTCCTATCAACCTGTACACTACAAAGTACGATTGTATTTGCCACCTGCGTTCTACAGAAGACCAATCCTTCACAAACGCGTTTCAGCATCAAACTGCAAAATGCGACACTGGAGGAGTTTGTGAAACAAGTGGAACAAAAAACCGGGTACAGTTTCATATACGGAGAAGAAGTACGTCTGAATGGACGCATCACACTGGCCGTCCGAGACCTTACTATTAACGAAATTCTCCGGAAAGCTTTTGAAAACCAACCGATAGGTTTCGAAATCTCCGGAAAACATATTTTGCTAAACAAGCGGCCCGTGCCGCAGAAAACCGTAAGCCGTCGGTTCACTATCAGCGGATACGTGACAGACGGAGCGTCTTCCGAGACGCTGATTGGTGCCAATATCCTCGATAGTCGTCAGCGTGTGGGCACTGCCACCAATCCTTTCGGTTTCTATACTCTTACTTTGCCGGAAGGAGATGCGGAATTGATTTTTTCGTATTTAGGGTACGAAACCCGGCACAGTTCGTTCCCGCTAAACAAAGACACCGTGCTCAATATCCGCTTGGACAGCAATAATGAACTGGCGGAAGTGATTGTCCTTTCGGACAAGAAAGAAGCCGGCATCCAAGCCACCGCCATGGGAGCGTATGAAATTCCGATGGCACAAATTCAACATACTCCAGCCGTACTTGGAGAAGCTGATATATTGAAAACCATTCAGTTAATGCCAGGTGTACAAGCCGGAACGGAAGGCTTTTCCGGTTTATATGTACGCGGAGGAGGACCGGACCAGAACCTGATATTGCTAGACGGTATTCCGGTATATAATGCAGATCATCTTCTGGGGGTGTTCTCTGTATTTACTCCCGAAGCTATAAAAAACACTACACTCTACAAGAGTTCCTTTCCCGCCCGTTACGGCGGTCGGCTTTCCTCTATTGTCGATATACGCACCAACGACGGAGATATGCACCATTACCACGGTGCACTCAGTGTAGGTACACTTACCGACAAACTGCATTTTGAAGGACCTATCTGGAAAGGACACACTTCTTTCAGTCTTAGTGCACGTGCCACGCACACCGCCTTCTTCAAAAACCTCATAGTGGATAAAGATGATTATTACGCTGATAAATACAACTACTACTTTTACGACATCAATGCCAAGGTGAACCATAAATTCAATGACCGCAGCCGCCTCTTCATCGGTTTCTATAAAGGAAAGGACCACTACCACTTTGACACCACCGACAGCAACAACTACTATCAGAACAACGACGACACTAAAGTCTATTATAAAGATGACAGCCACCTGAACTGGGGAAACACGATAGCCTATGGCCGCTGGAATTATGTATTCAATAGTAAGTTGTTCTGCAACACCACTATTTCCTACAATAACTATCTGATGAAATTGAATCAGGATGTGGAAGATACACGCACCTACCGGGGGCAAATATTAGATCGCTATAGCTATTTATCCCAATTCCGTTCGGGCATCAGTGACTGGAGTGCGCGCATGGACTTCGATTTTACACCCGCTCCGGAACATCACATCAAGTTTGGAGCAGAATATATCCACCATACTTTCCGCCCGGGCATCTCCACTTCCAAGACTCAGGAAGTGGAAAACGGAGAGCAACAGGAAGAAACAATTTATACCGCCAGCAATAATCATGTACTACGAGGACAAGAGGTATCACTCTATGCTGAAGATAATTTCAACCTGAACAGTCATCTCAGCCTAAATGCCGGTATAAGGGCATCTCTGTTCTCTACACAAGGAAAGAACTACTGTTCGATTCAACCACGCCTCTCTACACGCTACAACTTCGGACAGGGATTCTCCGCCAAGGCATCCTATACATGCATGGCACAATATGTACACTTGCTTTCATCCACTCCCTTCTCTATGCCTACGGATCTTTGGGTACCAATTACCAAAAACATACGCCCCATGTATGCCAATCAATACTCTCTTGGAGGCTATTATACCGGTCTGGCTGGCTGGGAGTTCTCTATAGAGGGATATTATAAGCAGATGCGTCACATACTGGAATATCAGGATGGCGTTTCCTTTTTCGGCACTTCCACTAATTGGGAGGAAAAGGTAGAAATGGGTGAAGGACGTTCCTTGGGTCTGGAAATGATGGTACAAAAGACTTTGGGAAAGACTACCGGTTGGCTGGCATATACGCTGGCAAAGACCGATCACCGTTTCAAAGATGGTGCCATCAGCCAGGGTAAATGGTTTCCTTATAAATATGACCGCCGCCACACCATCAGTCTGTGTTTGAATCATAAATTCAGTGAACGTATCGATGTCGGAGCTTCGTGGATATTCAATACCGGGGGATGCATCACAGTACCTGAACGGGAGACCATTATCATCCGTCCCGAAGGCAATATAGAATCTGCTCCTTATATTTCCCGGCGCAACAACTACCGCCTGCCAGCCAGTCATCGCCTAAACCTGGGTATCAACTTCAACAAGAAAACCAAGCATGGCATGCGTACCTGGAACATCAGCCTTTATAATGCCTACAATGCTATGAACCCCAACCTGGTTTACAGCAAATGGGAACAAGGTTACAATCTGATTTACAATGACTTTTACAACAGCATATATCAAGGAAACGGTAATCAATACAACTCAGAGAAAAAGTCGAAAACTGTTATCAAGAAACTGACGATACTACCCTGCATACCCTCTGTGACTTATACCTATAAATTTTAAAAGCCATACCAGATTATGAAAACAAGAATTAAATTACACCTTATTATATATATAGCTTTCGCCGGACTCTTTATGGCTTGTGAAAATGAAATCCCATATAATCCCGGACAACAAAATCCGCAGCTTATCATGAATGCCCTGCTCAACGCCGGACAAACAGAGAATCTCGTTTATCTGCATCTTAGTGAAGGAAACAGCATCGGCCGCATCAATGAAGCAACTCTTTCCCTCTACGTAAACGATAAGCAGGTTGAATCCCCTCAAGCCATATCTCCCGAAGAATACTATGGAAATATGCAAAATCAGCTTGACAAGGGGCAATATGAAGCATTACTAAAAAGTATGCGCTTCAAAATATTCCGTCTCACCGCCCGCTTACAACCCGGAGATAACATTCGCCTGGAAGCCACAGCGGAAGGCGGAAAGTATCATGTCAGTTCGCAAGTAACTGTTCCCCGTCCCCTACAAAGCCTGCAAGTGGACACCTGTACCGCCCTCATCCGCCAATGGGGTAGCATGAGAGCCCATCGTCAATACCGCATCACCTTAGAGGATCTCCCTAACGAAAAGAACTATTACCGTCTGGAGATAGTGAATAACAAAGACTTCCGCTGCGTTATCTACACGCCCAACGAAGACGAGAACGGAGACTATATAAAGGATGAAAATGGAGATTACATTTACACCATAACGAAAGACACAGTTGTCAACTATAGATATACCGAACTTATCAACCGTGAAGACGTGATCCTGACCGACGGACATGTCACCAGCTCGGATGATGATGAAAATGCAATGTTTCCCACTAACATTGAAAACAAATACAGTATCTTCACAGATAATCGTTTCACCAATTCATCTGCCACGCTGAAAGTTTACACCCCACTTTACGATGACAACTATGATATTCTCCAATCACTGAATTATACCCGTTGCTACCTGAAACAAAATATCACCGTGCGCGTGCTCAGTTTGCCTGAAACATATTATCGCTACCTGAAAGCTTTAAACTGCATGGATGACGAAGATTATGACGAAGCCCTGATGGAACCTATCAGCCTGCCCAGCAATGTAGAAGGCGGATTGGGCTTTGTAGGTATTTCATCTGAAATTCAATACACCATAGATATGCCGGATAAAAAATGGGGATGGTGGTAAAATCCGGATAAATACTATCATTATGATCACCCGTGTTCGATAACCATATTACATTCATATTACAAATAAGGTCTTAAACAAGCAAAATAATACCATATAATTGATCTATATCAAGAAATGCTCCCTTAAACTGCACTTTCCTTCTTCTTTGCTTTTATGTTATAAAACATATTTCTATATTTGCATAGGTAAAAAGAAAAAGCTAAGCGCTTAGAGCTGTTTTCAATAGGTATTAGATTTTTAGAGTTAGAATTGTTTTTAGGTATAACAAATTAAAAGTAGGTATTATGAAACGTTTAGGATTAACATTAATAACAGCAGTCTGTCTGACTGCTACGACATTTGCAGCAGGAAATCAACCTACAACTGCAAAATGGGATGGTAACATCAACGTAACCAAGTTGAGTAAATATTTAAAATTGTCGGCTGGCCAGCATGAAGAAGTAGCAAACATCTGCGAATACTTCTCTACACAGATGGGACGTGCCACAACTGCAAAGAAGGACCAGGAAAAGAAACTCCACAATGCAGTGTACGGAAACTTGAAGTTGATGAAGAAAACGCTTACTGACAAGCAATACGCTGATTATGCGAAAGTATTGAATGTCACTTTGCAGAATAAAGGTATCGAAGTGAAATAATAAGAGAGGGCACTGAACATCACGTTTTGTGCCCTCTTTCCTTTATCAACACTATTCAAGTGTCGACTCCCTAACCAATATATATTTCATTTACAAACAATATCTGTCTTGTAGCTCCTTTTTATATTTCTTAGAGACCAGCAGCTCATCTACATTCTCAAATGGCGGATACAACACACATTTACCATCCTTGATAATCATCAGATAATCAATATTGATTATGAAAGACTGATGAATCTGCACAAAACAAGGAGCATATCTCACTATCTGATCGGCCGTGGTACTCTTCTTCAGAGGTAACGGCGTTTGTCCACTCAACACCGCCTCCCACTGTTTCCGTTCAGAGCAATACCGGAAATATCCAATTTCGGCAGGTCGTAATGCCCGCATGTCATTTGTCGGAGTAAACACCATAAATGTCTGACTAGTGTTTGCTAATGCCGCAGGAAAAAATGCAGCTTTCCGTTCTAATTCTATTCTTTCCATAAATCGGGAAATTATAAGTTCCAGATCTTTGTCCTCAAAAGGTTTCAACAAATAATCAAAAGCAGATTGACGAATGGCTGACATCATGTATTTATCGTATGCAGTATAAAAAACGACTTTCATGCCCCAAGTCAGAGATTCGCGAATACTGTCCAGCAAATCCATCCCCCTCATATCAGGTAGCTCTACATCTAAAAAGAGCAAATCGGGACGCACTTTAGCTATCAGTTTCTTCCCGGATACTCCATTGCGTGCAGTACCTTCTAAATGAAAGTTTTCAAATTTCTGTAACCCGAATACCAGATTATCCAAGGACAACTCATCGTCATCTACTATTGCAACCTTATACCTGTCCATACCTCTCTTGTTTCTGCGAAATTAAAGAACTGAAAGCAATTTAAAAAATCAGAATATGCCATTTTTAGGATATTCGATCAAAACAACGGATATCCAATCAAAATTGAGGATTATTCAAAAATCATTAAACTGAATAATCATAATTCAACGGTAAATGAAAACTTACTTCACATCCGGTCTCGCCATCCGGCAAAGGAATATTGTGTACCGAAGTTTCAATCATTTCCTTATTCTTAGCATTCAAAATCTGAATAGTTTGCATGATTACCTTCATTCCGGTCCCTGTCCCTCTGTTAGCACTGTTCAGTTTGAATCCGCCCCCGTTATCCGTAATCCGGACACAAATATAAGTACCGGAACGATGAACATCAATCCAAAGGCGCCGTTCACCTTCTTTACCCCGAAGAGCGTGCTTGATGGCATTCTCCACCGGTATCTGTATTAACATGGAAGGCAGAAGCAACTGATTGGTGTCTACATCTTCACCAACTTCAATAGTCACCTTAAATTCCGGTCCCAAAGAACGGCGTTGAAGATCAATGTAGGTTTGCACAAAACCTAATTCTTCTTTTAAGGTAACACACATTTGCTCAGCTAATTCCAAATTCCGTCGCATTAGTTTCACCAATGAGGAGAGCTCTTTTTTATTCTCCCCTTCCCGACTGCCCATTTCCTGGTTCAGCACATTGAAAATAAAATGCGGTGACATTCTGTTACGTATATTCTCCAAACGTAAAGAAGATATGGTACGCTGACTTTGCGCGAGCAGAAGAGCCCGTCTTTTCTTTTCATACAGATAGATGAAACAAGCAATAACCAATACCAAAACGCAAACTCCAATCCAGAAGAAACGTCCCTCGTGCAACTTTAACATCTCTACCTTCTGCTGCTCAATCAATATGTTCTTTGCCAACAGTGTAGAGTCCTGTTGATATCTCAATGACATATCGGCCGTACGCATTCTTACATGTTCATTACGGATAGAATCGTCCAGCCGGCTGTTTTCTTTCTGATAAAAGAAAGCATTTTTATAATCTGCCGTCTTCTCGTAAAACTCCTGCAAATACTTATTACGGATATGCAGCATGTCCGGCTCTATATGATTCGGATTGGTAGCCTTACTTAGCAGATTCCTTACGGTTGCCATATCATTTCGCTCCAGAGCCAGACCGATGCGTTGGGTATCAATATAATAAAGCGCTCCTGCTGCCCCTATTTTCCGAAAAAAGGGTTGGCATTCATTGATATATTTAGCCGCTGAGTCAGGTTCATTCATTTGCAGATAGACATCCCCCAGATTCACCATGCACAGGTTTTTCTCAAAGCCCATATCGGGATGAGAAACCGCCAGCGAGAAACCTTTCTTGAAATATTTTAAAGCTTCCGGATAATCCTCACGATAATAATATGAATTACCACGATTATTCAAATAGATATATTTCTCGTAAGGAAGCATTTTATCATAAAACATCCCTGCCAGATTATAGTAATAGTCGCACTGATCAAAGTCGTGTAAAGCCATATACACCTGAGCCAGCCCATAATAAACAGGATGACGACGCCCCTCCGATATTCCTAAAGAATCTCCGATTTGCAGCGCTTTACGATACCAAAATGCACTTACGTCATATTTTCCCTGCCGGCTGCATGCATCAGCCAGATTGATAAGAATATCCGGGACTGATTCTGTCTTCATTCCCTGCAAACGTTGTTTGTAAGAATCTGTAAAGCAGACAATAGCCGAATCCATAGCGCCTACACGCACATAAATATTACCTTTTGTATTCAGATATTCCGAGCGTAAATCAGCAAGATAGGGTGAAGATTGTTCACGGGCACAAAAGTCTTCTATTCGTTTTATTAAATAGCGGGCTGAGTCCACATCCGAAGTGAACATATACGTTTTTAATACTATAGCAGAGTAATAATACCATTCCAGACTATCAGTCGACATCTCCATCTTTTGCTTTGCCAGCGCACGTATCTGTTGTGGATGAGTGGTCAAAGAGTCTGTAACCGAACGATAAAAAGAGTCGTATTTTTTCTCCCAAGAGGAATGCTGCTCAGACTGTTTACACGAAACAGCTAAGAATAGTAGTAAGAGAACCGGAAGAGAAGTTCTCCACAGAATTTTGCCATATATCGTGTTCATAGCTATTGACATTTATATAAAGAATAAAGATATCCTTCATGCATTGCTACAAATATAATAGTTTTTCCCATTTAGTACAATTTTAAGACCACTTATCCGCTAAGATATTTATTTATCCTGTTTTTACTTATTATATAATTTGGGTATCACAAATACTTATTTTAACTTTGCATAAACAAATTGAAGTAATCATTAACAGTAACCCACAAATTACGAGACACAATGAGAAAGCTTATACTTTTGGGGATTTGTATCTCCTTTCTTCTCCCCACAGCTATGCAGGCGCAATACTTGCGTTCATCCTATTTTATGGAAGGTAGCAGTACCCGCATTCAGTTAAATCCGGCGTTGCAACCCAAACGTGGTTATGTCAATCTCCCCGGCATCGGTTCCGTGAATGCCGAAGTAGCCACTAACTCACTTGGCATACAAGATGTCATCGACGTTTTCGATTCCGACGGTGAATTTTATAACAATGATAAATTCTACAACCGCCTGAAAGGAATGAATGAAGTGAATATCAGTGCGAATACAGATGTTATATCCTTCGGATTCTATAAAGGAAAAGGTTTCTGGTCATTCAATGTAGGGGCACGGGCTGATGTGGACGCCACTATTCCTAAAACCATGTTCGACTACCTGCGCGCAACAGACGCTGATAATTTCAGCTGGAGCGGTGAGAGTTTTGATATCCGCAATGAAAAACTACGTTTGAACGCTTACATAGAAGTCGGAGCAGGATATTCACGTGCCATCAACGAGCGCTTAACCGTAGGCGGTAAAGCCAAATTACTATTAGGTGCAGGAAACATAAACCTGAATATCAACCAGCTCTACATGTATGGGAAGGATGCTGGCATCGACTCGGAATTCCAACTAAAAACGGATGCATATCTGGAAGCTTCTGCAAAAGGACTTGATCTGGAAGAAGAAAACGGATACATCACTGACCTGGATTACAATAGTTTTGGTATCAGTGGCTATGGAGCAGGTATCGATTTAGGAGCAAGCTATCAGGTGATGAAGAATCTGACTGTTTCTGCCGCCATTCTTGACTTGGGATTCATTTCCTGGGGCAAATCAAGTACTCAAATAGCTGAATCAGATAAGAATACTACTATTGATAAAAATAACTATAGCGAATCATCCGATGTGCTGGACTTTGATTTATTCGGTTTGAAGAAGAAGGAAAACAAATCGCGCACCACCTCCTTATCACCGACTATGGTTATCGGAGGTGAATACGGATTACTGAACAACAAACTGGGATTAGGATTATTATCAACAACCCGTTTCGGCCAGTTAAAAACGTATTCTGAATTGACATTCTCCGCCAATTATCGTCCCAATACTTTGATTAATACTACGTTGAGCTATTCCATGTTACAAGGTGGCGAAACATTCGGTATTGCTTTCAAGATAGGTCCTTTGATGCTGGGTACTGACTATATGTATTTTGGAAATAACTCCAAACATGTGAATGCCTTTATCGGACTTTCTATTCCTTTGGGAAAGAAAATATAATAGCTACGAGTACAGGCTACAAGCTACGAGTGCTATGCAGAATAATAGCGCAGCAACTTGTAGCTTGTAGCTTTTGTAGCTTGTAACTATTTAATCGTTATCATCGTTGCCCCGAAACCATATTCCTGGAAAGAGGCATCCTGATGCCGGAAAGTAGGATATTTACGTTTCAGTTCATCCAGCAACGCTTTACGAAGTACACCGTCACCTTTTCCGTGGATAAAGACAATACGCTGTTCACGTTTATTCTTATACTGTTCCAGCACTTCACGGAATTTATCCAGCTGATAATTCAGTATCTCACTGTTGCTCATTCCATGAGTATCATCCAGCAACTCACCAATATGAAGGTCTATCTCAATAATGCCACTTTGTCCGCCACGTTTCACAATCGGCTGAGATTTGGGTTTGTCTACCACTGTTTTCTTAAGCAAAGCTGATTGCAATTCTTCAGCAGAAACATACACTTGTTTAGTGGGAACATCATCCTTTACTATATCGTAAATCAATGCAGGCGTTTCAAAGAACTCCGACTCCTGAAATGTATGCAATTTATAGAACTTCACCGTATCAATACGGAGTTCCACGCTTACTGCCGGCTTCATAGCAAACGAACGCCCTTCCTTAAAAGCAATAAATTGCACAGCTACGTGTTCACGATCATTCAGTTCTGCTTTTTCAAATTCTTCCAGCAAGAATTTTGTATTCGGCTCTACTACTCCATTGGAACGGACCTCCCATGCTTTTCCTTCAGCACAGAGATAGGTATAATACAAATAATAGTTACTGTCATTCACCAGATAAGCTTCAAAAGGAGTCGTGCTGACTGCTTTGATATCTTCCGGAACGAAAGCCAGAAAAACATTCAGCACATCCCCACCACGCATTTCCGGCTGACGAAAAGCAGAAACTTGAGGCTTAGACAAATGTCCCATTTCTTTTTCTTCCTGTACAGGATGGGAAATAGAAGATCGCACCGGCTTCTCTTCTACTTTCTTCGGAGTAGCTTTCGGCACCGGTCTCGTCATATTATAATCATCCGTATCAATCACCACACACTCACGTATGGGCATCGGGATATCAAATCCATCAGCATCTTCTACCAACACAATATCCTTTCCCCGAAATCCCGTCACAATACCACCCCCGATCTCATTCAGGAAGCGTACTTTATCACCTATTTTCATCTTCTTTCTATTTAAGTATTTGACGAATTAGAATTTACGATTGAAGTTCGAAAGCCCAATCGCTCTACAAAGATACGGCAACTCAATAAAAAAAGATAGAAAAAAGAGAATAAATATCCGTACCTTTGCAGCCCGTAAAGAAGTTTATCATGAAAGAAGATCCAAAACATATCCGTATCAGTGAATTTAACTATCCGTTACCGGATGAACGTATCGCAAAATTCCCTCTACCAGTGCGCGATCAGTCCAAACTCCTGGTCTACCGCCATGGTGAAGTATCCGAAGACCGCTTTACTTCACTTCCATCCTATCTCCCGACGGGAAGTCTGATGATATTCAATAATACAAAAGTGATACAGGCACGCCTGCACTTCCGTAAAGAAACCGGCGCTCTCATTGAAGTCTTTTGTCTGGAACCGATTGAACCGAACGATTATGTGCTTAATTTCCAGCAAACCGAACATGCCGCCTGGCTTTGTATGATCGGTAATCTGAAGAAATGGAAAGAAGGTACGCTGAAACGGGAAATGACTGTAAAAGAGCAACCGATTACTTTGACTGCTACCCGTGGTGAATGCCACGGCACCAGCCATTGGGTAGATTTCCGTTGGGATAATCCGGAGATAACTTTTGCTGATATCCTTGAAGTATTCGGTGAACTTCCCATTCCGCCTTATCTGAATCGGGATACACAAGAAAGTGATAAGGAAACTTATCAGACTGTCTATTCTAAAATAAAAGGTTCAGTAGCCGCTCCGACCGCCGGGTTGCACTTTACTCCCCGTGTATTGAACGCATTAAAAGAAAAAGGAGTAGATTTGGAGGAATTGACATTGCACGTAGGCGCTGGAACTTTCAAACCTGTAAAGAGCGCAGAAATCGAAGGACATGAGATGCATACCGAATATATATCTGTTTCTCGCGGGACAATTGAAAATCTGATTGCCCACAACGGAAAAGCAATTGCCGTAGGTACTACCTCCGTACGAACACTGGAAAGTCTCTATCATATCGGTGTCACCCTTCTGAAAAATCCGAATGCAACAGAAGAAGAACTTCATGTTCATCAATGGCAGCCTTATGAGACAGCTGAAGAGACTGCAAGTATCACATCTGTAAAAGCGTTGCAGGCCATTCTCGATTACTTGAACCGCCATGATATGGAAGCGTTGCACACCAGTACGCAAATTATTATTGCACCGGGCTACGACTACAAGATTGTAAATACCATGGTCACTAATTTCCATCAACCACAAAGCACCTTACTATTACTCGTCTCCGCCTTTGTAAAAGGCAATTGGCGAAACATATATGACTTTGCATTAAACCATGATTTCCGTTTTCTAAGTTATGGGGATTCTTCATTATTAATACCGTAACCTGTATATACAAATTAAAATACCTAATCATGAACGACGAACTAATATTAATTGAAAATAAGATATACGAAGTGCGTGGCACCAAAGTCATGTTGGACTTTGACTTAGCAGAACTCTATGGAATAGAAACAAGAACATTAAAACAGGCAGTAAGACGAAATATTGAAAGATTTCCTGAGGATTTTATGTTTATGCTCACCAAAGAAGAAGCTAACAATCTGATACACATAGGGGTATCACAAAATGTGATATCCCCTGAATATAATGTTGGCTCTACAAACATATTTGCTTTTACAGAAAATGGTGTATCAATGCTTTCATCTGTTCTGCGTAGCCCGCTTGCCATTCAAATCAATATCAATATAATGCGAACATTTACGCGGATGCGCCAACTTGTTTTCGCATGCAAAGAAAGCAGTCTTTCCGTAAAGGATGAATTAGAACAAATAAAAGTACAACTATCCGAGATAGCCGAAGATTTGGACAGTAACGAACAAGATCATGAAAGCCTTTTCAATGCCATTGCAGAAATATCTCTCAAACTACAACTTAACCAATCCAATCCCGGACGTGTTACCGTGAAAGGATTCACCAAAAATGATTTATGATAATGAATAGCGATAATAACCAGGAAATGTTTCCTCTTGTCGATGAACAGGGAAATATTACAGGCGCCGCTACCCGTGGCGAATGTCACAATGGCAGCAAACTATTGCATCCGGTAATTCACCTTCATGTTTTCAATTCCAAAGGTGAATTGTATATGCAGAAACGTCCCGAATGGAAAGATATCCAACCGGGGAAGTGGGATACATCCGTAGGAGGACATGTGGATTTGGGCGAAAGCGTAGAGATGGCTCTGAAGCGCGAAGTGCGCGAAGAACTGGGCATCACGGACTTTACGCCTGAAACGGTTACGCATTATGTATTCGAGTCCGCACGCGAAAAAGAACTCGTCTTTGTGCACAAGACCATATACGATGGTGAGATACTCCCCAGTGATGAGCTGGATGGCGGACGTTTCTGGACGATAGAAGAAATTAAAGAGAATTTAGGCAAAGGGATATTCACTCCAAACTTTGAAGGGGAGATTGACAAAGTACTCTCATTAAAATAAAAAGACCGCCCTTGCGGAAACGGATGATGTGCCCGGGGTAAACAGACCATCTGTTCCTGAAACACAAATGGGAGACCAAAGCCTCCCATTTGTTGAATATTTATAAATCTGCTCTTGACAGCTTTTACTTCGCCAGATCTTCAATTACCTTCATAATCTTCTGCCCGATTTCTTCTGCTTCTTCCGGTGTGGAAGCTTCGCTATACACGCGAATAATCGGTTCGGTGTTGCTCTTGCGCAAGTGTACCCACTTATCAGCAAAATCTATTTTCACTCCATCGATGTCATTGATTTCTTCATCCTTATAAAGCTCTTTCACTTTAGCCAGAATAGCATCCACATCCGTTTCAGGAGTCAGGTCTACGCGGTTCTTTGCCATGAAGTAAGACGGGTAAGTTGCACGAAGTTCACTCACTTTCTTACCCTCATGTGCCAGATGGCTCAGGAACAAAGCAATACCCACCAATGCATCGCGACCGTAATGACTTTCCGGATAAATAACTCCACCATTGCCTTCACCACCGATTACAGCGCCTACTTCCTTCATTTTAGTGGTTACGTTCACTTCGCCCACAGCAGAAGCAAAGTATTCCTTACCATACTTACGGGTTACATCGCGCAACGCACGTGTAGAACTCAAGTTAGAAACCGTATTGCCCGGAGTATGCTTCAACACATAGTCAGCCACACTTACCAGCGTATATTCTTCACCATACATCTTTCCATCTTCGCAAATCATTGCCAGACGGTCCACGTCAGGGTCAACAACAAAAGCCACATCCGCTTTACCACCCTTCATCAGGTTCATTATGTCACCCAGGTTCTTTTCAAGCGGTTCAGGATTGTGTTGGAAGTCACCTGTCGGCTCACAGTAGAGCTTCTCTATATGCTGCACACCCAGTTGTTTCAACAATTCCGGCAGAATAATACCACCCACCGAGTTTACACAGTCAATAGCCACGCGGAAATTCGCTTTTCTGATAGCTTCTACATCTACCAGGTTGAGCGCCAGCACACTATCTATATGTTTTTGATTATAAGTCAGATCCTTGCGATACGAGCCCAGATGGTCTACATCAGCAAATTCAAATTCTTCTGCCTCAGCAATACGAAGTACTTCATTGCCTTCGGCTGCATTCAGAAATTCGCCACGTTCATTCAGCAATTTCAGAGCGTTCCATTGTTTGGGGTTGTGCGATGCTGTCAGGATAATACCGCCACTGGCACCTTCCATGGTTACAGCCAATTCAGTAGTCGGAGTGGAAGCCAAATCAATGTCGATTACATCCCAGCCCATACCCATCAGAGTACCTACTACTACATTCTTCACCATTTCACCCGAAATACGGGCGTCGCGTCCTACTACAATTTTGTTACTTTTTACCGTGCACGTTTTGCGAATAAGTGTGGCATACGCTGATGTGAATTTCACAATGTCAAGCGGATTCAAGCCCACACCCGCTCCTCCGCCAATGGTTCCGCGGATTCCAGAGATAGATTTGATTAGAGTCATTAGGTTAATGATTTAAAGATTGTTGGTTATACTATAATTATTTATAGATTTGATATTTCTGAATATAATAATAATAAGGGTATACAGATTGCATAGCCGAGCTATGTCCCATTTTAGAAGGAACAATCAGTTTAACGCATGCGCCATCACGCACATACGCCAACGGCACCAACCAACCGGCAGGCACAGAAGTTCCATAATAAGAGAGCATAAATCCTTGTGTAAACTGACCGGCAATAGAAGAGCTTGTTACTCTATAGTTAAATTCATCGACTACTTCTGCATAATCCAGATTGGACACAGTTACCACTTTATCCATAAGGCTATATTCCGAGAAGCGAACCAGAATCTGATCATTCGCCTTTACCGTATCGGCCAAATTAGTGGAACCCTTATTTATGATCTGCATATATACACCACTGGCAAGCTGTACATATTCATTCTTGTTCACATCCGTAGTCGAGTCGTTTCTGTAAAATTCAGTCTGAGATATAACAGTGATACTACTGTCCCGTATAAATGCCTTTATAGCATCTTTTTCGTCCTCCAGCATTTCTGCATAAGTCTTGGTATTATCACAAGCCTGGAAAGCCAATCCACATGCCAGCAAGGACAAAAAGAATAATGTAAGTTTCTTCATTATCTGTTATTTAGTAATTCCGTACAAAAGTATTCGATTTCGTTGAAAGTTGAAAGCTCTACGAGGAAAGTTCGTATCTTTTAACCTTTGTGCCCCTCTTTTTTTATCCTTTCGCATTCAGTAAAGGCTTAAACTTCTCTAAAGCACGCTCCAAAACTTTCTTTGCTTCATCTATTGTACCATAGAATTCACCGCCTGAAGCATTCAAGTGTCCACCTCCATTGAAGAATTCGGCAGCCAATTGATTACAGGGAAATGTGCCTACCGAACGCAACGAAACTTTAATCATTGGCTTCTCCGTATCTTCACGTAAGAAACAGGAAAATACCACATCCTTTATACTCAGAGGAATATTTACAAATCCTTCACTGTCACCCCGGATATAATCAAAGCGTCCCTGTTCGTTTCTGGTCAACGAAATCAAGGCTGCATGATAATCAGGATACACCTTCATTTGCGAAAGCACATATCCCATCAACCGCAAACGACTCTCAGAGTAAGTATTATAGACTTTCCTGTAAATATCATCTTTATCGATGCCCTTGGAAAGCAACTCGCTGATGATAAAATAGATTTCCCGGTTATTGGAATTATAGGTAAAGCCACCCGTATCGGTCATCATACCGGTATAAATACACTCTGCTCCCGCTTTGGTAATTTCATTGAAATAACCCATACGGCATATCAGACGGAATACCAGTTCGGAAGTGGAAGATATATTCGGATGTGAAATTGTAATATCACAAAATTCTTCGGGATACAGATGATGGTCTATCAATATTTTTTTTCCTTTTGCAGCCTTTACGGCATCTGCCATTGCATCAATACGACTCAAAGCGTTGAAATCCAGACAACAGATTATTTCGGCCTCAGATATCAGCTTATCGGCAAATTCTTTGTAGTGATCGTAAAGTAACACATCTTTGCTACCCGGCATCCATCTCAGAAAATCGGGAAAGGCATTCGGCACAATGACATTTGCCACCTTATCCTGCGAATTGAGGAAATGCCACAATCCCAATGAAGAACCTATGGCATCGCCGTCCGGCGCTACATGGGCAACAATAACAATTCTCTCCGCATGCCCCATCCACCTGGCAAAACGGTCTATCTTAGCTTGTTCGATTACTTTAGTCAACATACGCTTAATCTATGATTTACAAACAGACGGCTGGAGTGCCCCCATTCATCTATAACAATTTGAAGCGACAAAAGTACGAAAAAGTTCGAGAGTTGAGGGAAAGTAGTGCAGGTTTTATTTAGTCCTTGCCCACAGCCTTATTTCCCGGAGCTTTTTTCATGCTCTTCATAACCGGCAAGATTGTATAGAACAGGGATTGTACTGTTTCCAACACGATAGATACCGAATTTAAAGTAATAACCTTCTTCGTCATTGCGCCCTATTAATATCTCTTCCTTATTTACAATATGCTTCTTAACTTCTTTTCCAGCCTGCTGATAGGACATGATCACATCCAGAAGACCGGGCTTCAGAATGGTTTCTTTCTCTTTCCCGTACAGAGTCCAGTCAATATCCACCCGGAAGGTTATCCAACACTCTTTCGGAAAGGAATCAAACGGTATTTTGTAGGCTATTGTCGAAGCTTTATAAGTGGAGGTTACGGGCTTCATAATCTCTGCCTTGTCCGGGTTTACATTACAACGGTCGGTTTTATCGGTCAGCCATTTGCGGTCCGAGTTAGCTTTAATATAGAAATAGCCTTGTGAAAAGCCGAAAGCAAGAGGTGGATAGCCACCTTGCTCAATCAGCCAGCCATTAGGTTTTCCGGCTTTATAGATTGTATCTCCTTTGGAATTGATTTTAGTTATTTTGTCATGGGCTATATTCTTCTTGAAAATCATCCTCTTTTCCAACTCAAGGAATTCTTCAACGCTAAGTCTCATCACTTTACCGTCAGGGTCGGAAACAAGTGTACGACTCGGCATACCATGCCATTGTGCAAAGATGGTAGACACTTCCTTATCCAAAGTCCGCGGAATGTAAACAGAGAATGTATAACTCATGGATGAGCCTTGCGGACAACTTCCTTTACCGTAATGGTATACAGTCTTCATTTTCTGCGCATTAAGGTATTCAGTTGCCGGATAGTTACGGAAATCATTGGCAACAGCATAACAATAACACAATTCGGCACGACCTTTGGTTTCTCCCTGGGCATAGCCTTCCAAAGTATTGTCTTCCTGTTTCAGCTCGAAGCGATAAGAAGGTTTGCCTTGGAAAGGACGGGAATAATCCAACTGAATGGTATGGGGTTTATTTGTACCGACGGCCACCCAACGCCCGTCAATAATCTGATTTGTACGGGCTGAATCAGCCTGCACATTTACGCGTTCTTTCAGGGGTGTTAAGTTATCTGACTGTGCACGGACCGGACTTACTGTTACCAAAGACAAAAGACAAAGGGGGATTAATACTGCGGTTCTCATTCTTTAATTGATATTTAATAATGTATACGAATCAAGAGTTAGATGGAGCTTATTTGAAGGAGTTATCAGCCTGCAAGCAGACTGATAACTCCTTCAACTCCTAATTAGGTAGAGGTACCATTGCCCTGCGGCCATAGTTTAATTTCAAACCTTTGTTGTAGGCTTCGGGGCCATGCAGATCTTTAATATCCATTTCACCCAGGTTTACAAGGATACCACGCGCCATAAGTCCGGCATCTTCATTTGCAAGACGCGGTAAATTTTCAGCAGCTTCTTTCAGTTCAGACAAAAACGGACGGATATAGTCGCGCATTTCAGGGTCTAAAGATAAACATTCCAAAGAGGAGTAACCTATTTTCCTGTCCTTTTCTTGAGCCGGAGTAATAAGGCGGGCAATACCTTCCTGTGCTTTACCCAGATAAACAACCGCATAAGCTGCCTCGGAAGCTATATAAGGATTCTCGTCTTGCAAGAGTGCCAATAATGCTTGCGGACAAGTATTAATTTGATTCTCTCTGGCAAGATTTGCATATCCTACTACCCCCCAGAATCTCATCTCCGGCAGAGGGCTGGCAATAGCTTTCTCCAACATGGGAAGAGAAGCTACAGTTGCCGTTCCCGCAATTTCGACAAGCCCATAAAGTTCATCCAAGGGATATTTCTCTTTGCGTACTTTCTCATAAAGTATATGTCCGGTACGTGAATTTGGGAGGAAAAAGCCCAAATCATGGGTAGTACGAATGTGGTCGGATAATGCTTGACGCATTTTATATAAGGTTTCCGCATACTCAGGAATAGCGGATAAATCATGTAATTCATCCGGATCTTTTTCAAGGTCAAACAGCATTTCCGCCGGATGAGGTTCAAAAGTCTGCTTCCAGTCCGGATTGGTATTGTGACCTCCCAGCACCAGTTTGTCCCAAGCTTTATTGGATGGCATTCCCCATTGATAATAATTACGCAGAGCAAACTGACGGTAGGGAATATAACTACGGATATACTTGAAGCGACCATCCGTAACAGCGCGTACCGGCATGAAATGGTGCAGTTGGTTGGCTGCCAATGCAAACTGTACTTCACGCTTTTCTTTACTGGCGAACTTGCCGTAAAGCGCCTTTCCTTGCATGTTCTTGGGAGGCTTTACACCTGCTAAACTAAGTACAGTAGGTCCCAGATCGGTGAAGTTCACCAAACCATTTTCTTTACCTTTTGCTCCATTTGCCAGGTGCCGCCATTTAGGAGGAAAGTAGGCTATCATAGGAACTTTCAGTCCGCTTTCGTACAGATAACCTTTACCACGCGCCACGCAACCGCCATGGTCACTGAAAAAGAAAATGATGGTATTGTCTTCCAATCCTCTAGTCTCTAAATCTTTCAGGAAGATTCCCAACCAAGTATCCACATCCTGTACTGCTTCCAGATGACCTGCATAATCCGACCGCACTTCCGGCAAATCAGGCACATAGGAAGGTAAAGTAAGTTGTTGTGGGAAAATACCTTCTTGAGTATAATCCCTGCGTCCATCAGTGTGGAAAGTACGAATACGTCCCATGTGTGAAGTTACTGTGTTATATACAGCGAAGAAAGGCTGATCCTTTCCACGTTTGGTACTATTGTAAGAAGCTTTATTGTTACATTCGTCCCAACAGCTTTTGTTATCTGTAGTAGAGTTATAATGTGTTTTGCTATTGTTTGTGCAGTAATACCCGGCTTCACGCAATCTTTGAGGAAAGAATATATCAGCCGGAGTATCATAAGGAACCGGATGTATATCCATTCCGTAAGTTGATGAATAACATCCGGTGATAAGAGATGAACGAGCTGCCGAACTTTGTGGTGCCACAGACCATGCATTCATAAATTGTATGCCACGAGCTGCCAAGCTGTCTGCGTTAGGCGTATGTACATCGCCATTGCCATAGCAACCAAATTCATAAGCACTAGTATCTTCGAAGGTTAGCCAAAGGATATTGGGTCTTTCGTTTTTTTTGTCAGCTGCCTCGGTTTGTGAGGAATATAAACCACAAAAAGCAGTACACATAAATAAAGGTAAGTGTCTCATAAAATAGTATGTATTAAGGATAATAAATTCTTGAGGCTAAAGTAGGGCGTTTATGAATAACAAGCGTTTTCTTATGTCGAAAAGAGTGCTAATATTGTTTCAATAAGCTATATTTCGACAATATTAGCAGTGATTCAACAAAATTACGGTTAGTCATAGACGAATGTGGATAAGATATTATATAAAAGAGGTGAAAAGACTGGAGGCGAAACTTTACTTTTGAAATAATAATCTAATCAAAAAAAACATGAGAAGCTTAATCTTAGTACTATTACTGTTAAATGCATTATTCTTATCTGCCCAAGAGGCTACCAACAACAATCTGTCATTCGATAATTCTTTACGCACTGAATCAGAAAAGTTATTAACGGAGTGGATGGACACATTCCTGACTTATCAATGCGACAATTTACATCCGTCTCTCAATGGTGGTGTGCTGTGCCCTGCCTGTGCCCGCATGCATGGGCGCATCGGAGATGCCGTACTCCCCTTAATGTATCTGGCTGATAAAACACACAAAGAGAAATACCTTCTTGCTGCCAAACGCCTGATGGCCTGGATGGAAAACGTGCATCTTCCCAATGGCTCGTGGATGAACGATGTACATGTCTCCGACTGGAACGGTACAACAGTCTTCGCTTCCATAGCTCTTTATGAAGCATTACATTACCATGGGCATTTATTAGACGATTCTACCCGGAACCATTGGAAGCAAAGACTGATAGAAGCCGGTGAGTTCATGCTGGCAACTCCTTTTATATACAGCCGCAAACGGGAAGGTATGCGGAATATGAATGTGAATTATTCAGCCTCAGCCACCTATGCATTGTATGCCATTGGAGAGATGTGCAACCGGCCTGATTTTCAAAAAGAAGCCCGTCAGATAGCTGCCGATCTAAAAAACTTTTTCACTGAAAACGATACTTTTCTATATGGTGAAGGTCCCAATATAGGTTCAAAGACAAAAAACGGCTGCCTTCCGGTAGACCTGCTTTATAATGTAGAAGAATCCTTGCCGAATATGGTATATTACGCCCTTATGGCGAAAGACACTGATTTACTGACTCTCGTTGACCGTTCAATGGCTACTCACCTGGAGTTTATGTTACCCGATGGTGCCTGGGACAATAGTTGGGGAACCCGTAGTTTTAAATGGACTTATTGGGGCGGACGCACCAGTGATGGTTTTATGGGAGGCTATTATGCAATGGCTGCCCAACATCCGGAATATTTAGAAGCAATCCATCGTAATATACAATTACTGAAAAAGGCTACTTCCGAAGGTCTGCTTTATGGTGGCATGCATTATCGGGTTTCCGGGATTTCCCCATGCATTCACCATACATTCGGTCACGCCAAGGCAATCACTTCTTTTTTAGAACTTCCTCCCCTGAATATCACTTCTTCCCAAGAGCTTCCGCGTGATAAAGCCTATGGTCTGAAATATTTCAAGGATATCCATACCTGGCTTATCTCTCAAGGCCCCTGGCGTGCTACATTCACCGGATATGATGCAGAATATAAAATTAAAGGTACTCATCCGATGGGAGGCGCACTCTCTATGCTATGGCATACACAGGCAGGACCTGTTTTTGCCGCTACAATGAACAAATACCAGTTGATTGAAGCGCCTAATATGCAGAGTAATAGCCGTAAGTATATCATGGGAGGTACACCACGGATCGAGTTTATGCAAAATGGGACCATATATAGCAATTTGGATGACCTGAATACAGATATCATCTGTGATACAGAAAAGAACGGCTATCGGTTTACCGTGAATACTCATTTGGTCGATATAAATCAAAACGCACCTGCCCAAGGAGAGATTCCTGTCACAATTTACTATACCTACACCCGGCAAGGTCTTGAAATAAACGTAGAAAACTGCTATGACGCTACATATCTGATGCTGCCAGTCATCGCATCACCCGCAGAAGAGGTAAAAGTAACTCCCCAAAAAGCATCTATAAACAAGGATGGAGGCACTTTATCCATCACCTGTACAGCCGGACATATAGAAGTAGCGCCAACCGATAAAGATGGACGAATATTCAATCCGGTTCCTGGATTTTCTTTTGTACCTTTGCGAATAATTCCTAATAGTTCGGAAAAGAAAATTCGTATAAATATTCTTTTTCGCTAATCTATTTTGTTAATTTGTCTCGTAATAGGATACGACTATGAAAATAATACAAACTTTGTTAGTACTTTTAGGAGGGTTATTTCCATTTATGCTGAATGCCGGAACAACGGAGGATATTTACTTCTCTCACATCGGTATGGAAGATGGATTATCACACAGTACCATATTCGCAATTAATCAGGATAAAGAAGGGAATTTATGGTTTGCCACGTACGACGGTGTGAATAAGTACGATGGTTACAATTTCACTGTATACCGCCATGAATATACAAACCCCAATAGTATTGCCAGTGACATAACCCGGTGCATAGCCATCGATGATTCGGATCAGATATGGGTGGGTACCCGTGAAGGCCTATCCTTTTATAATCGTCGTAAAAACTCGTTCTCCAATTACTACTATAAGAAGAATGGCATCAATGTCCCCATCAACAGCATTGCTCCCATTAAAGAGAACTGGCTGATGCTGGGTACGGCAGAAGGTATTTTACTTTTCGATATCAAGAAAGAATGCTTCTTAAACGATACTTTGCCTTCCCTGCATTTGTTGAAACCAACCGTTTTAGTACGCCAGGGCGAATACATTTATATAGGTGCCGAAGATGGAGTATATACTTACACATTATCGGGAGGTAAATTGGAAAGATTAATAAGTATGCCCGCAGGGATACGCATACATGCCATTTTGTGTCAGATGTTCAGCCGAATATGGATGGCAACCGAAGGGGATGGACTATTTATGTACGATGCCAAAACCAAGGAGTTGAAAAACTATCGTTATGAAAGTGAGCAGTCCGGTTTAAATTCCAATTATGTACGCTCATTGGAGCTGGATACGGAAAATCGTTTATGGGTAGGGACTTATAGCGGACTGAATATCTATAAAGAAGCTACCGACAATTTCTCTTCTATAAAAAGTTCCGAGATACAGGAAGGAAGTCTGTCACAAAATTCTGTCAGAAGTATTTTTAAAGATTCTCAAGGCGGCATGTGGTTAGGAACTTATTGGGGCGGGTTGAACTATTACCATCCTCTTTGTAATCGCTTCCAGCGTATCAAGCATGTTCCTTTTCTGAATTCACTTAGTAATAATGTGGTCAGTTGTATTGTAGAAGACAGTGAACATAACCTGTGGATTGGAACAAGTGATGGCGGATTGAACTTCTATGATTCCACCTCAAAATTATACAAGAACTACCTGTTTAAATCAGGATCATTGGATGTACCTTTCAAGGATATTAAAACAGTGTATGTAGACGAGGAACATGATAAAGTATATGTGGGAGCCCATGCCGGAGGCATGATGGCCCTCCAGCGCAAATCGGGACGGGTAGAATACTTCAATCGCCAGAACAGTAACTTACCCAGTAATAATATCTATTCTATCATCTCCGATGAGAACGGAGGATTATGGGTCGCTTCACTGGAACATCTCCTGCATTTCGATATAGACAAGCGCAATTTTACAATTGTAGACAAAGATCAGAATGGGCGTAAATTACAACAATATAACCGTTTGTTGTTTCGCGATTCCAGGAGACGTATATGGGTAGGAGGTGAAATGGGGGTATCTGTTTATAATCAGATAGGAACAGATTTCCTGGCCAATACAGATTTCCATATAGACCCGATACTACAGCAGGCATTTGTGAATTGCTTTTATGAATCTACATCGGGATATATCTGGATCGGGACACGTAGCGGACTTTTCGCTATGAAAGAAGGAAGTAAAGAGCTATTGCAGTATACCACGGCAGATGGTTTGCCGAGTAATGTTATTTATGGCATCATGGAAGATGCTTACGCTCGTTTGTGGATAAGTACCAATCAAGGTTTGAGTTGCCTGAATCCGGAAAATGGAAAGTTCCGTAACTTTACTATATTGGACGGTTTACAGGGAAATCAGTTTAATGCCGGATCTTATTGTCGTCAAGATAACGGTTACATGTTGTTCGGGGGTGTCAACGGCATTACATTATTCCGTCCGGAAACACTGATTGACAATCCTTATACTCCTAAACCGGTAATCAACAAGCTGTTTGTTTACAATAAGGAAGTCCTTCCCAACGACGAAACGGGAATATTGAGTGAAACGGTTGAATATGCAGATCATATCACCCTATCCTCTTCTCAGAATTCATTCGCCATATCTTTTGTAGTGTCCAACTATATCGCTGGCAAACACAACACTTTTGCTTATAAACTGGAAGGGTATAATGACGAGTGGTACAGACAGAACGATACCAGTCCGGTTTCGTACTCTAATTTGCCGGCAGGTGACTATACTTTTTATATAAAAGCAGCGAACAATGACGGTAAATGGAATGAAGAACCGACTGTACTTCATATTCGCGTTCTGCCTGTTTGGTACTGTACCTGGTGGGCACTTTCATTGTTTGCTCTGTCTTTCATGTTGGTGGTATTTGGCATTGTCCGCTATTTCTGGTTGCGTAAAAGTATGCAGGCTGAAATTCTTATGGAAAGACTGGACAAGGAGAAACAGGAAGAAATCAGCCAGATGAAAATCCGTTTTTACGTTAATATATCACACGAATTACGTACTCCGCTCACCCTGATTGTAGCACCACTGCAAGAATTGCTAAGTCGCATATCCGGACATTGGGAACATGAACAGTTGCTGTATATACAAAGAAATACCAACCGCTTGCTGCATCTCGTCAATCAGTTAATGGATTACCGACGGGCAGAGTTGGGAATCTTTGAACTAAGACTGGTAAGTGCCAATGCCTACAAAAGAGTTTTGAATAGCTTCATGAACTATGAAAGTTTGTCGAAGAAAAAAGATATAGACTATAATTTCTATACGGAATTGCAGGACAAAGAACTGTTATTCGATGAAAACTATCTGGATCTTATTGTTAACAACTTACTGTCGAACGCTTTTAAATATACCGAAGAAGGTGAAAGTATTACGGTAAAACTGTATCAGGAAGCAGGTGATCTTGTACTGCAAGTTACAGATACAGGTATCGGTATTCCCAAAGAAAAACAGGAGAAGATTTTTGAGCGGTTCTATCAAGTGGAAAGCGGACGTGAAGGAAGCGGTATTGGTCTTTCCCTGGTACAACGGCTGGTTGAATTGCACCATGGAAGAATTGAGTTGGAGAGTGAACCCGGAAAAGGTTCTACTTTCTCCATTTACCTTCCGCAAGATAAATCTGTATATAGCCGTGAAGAACTGCTTGGAGGAGAAGAGAACGCAGACAATCAACGGGTATACTCTACGAATGCGCACGACGTATATATCGGTGATGAAGAAGAAGCCGATACAGAAAGCGAAGAAGATGAGAATACAAATAAACGAGGAACACTCCTTGTGGTGGAAGACAATAAAGAATTAAGGCAATATCTGGTCAATGGATTGTCCGGCTTATTCAATATGCTGGAAGCTGAAAATGGGCAAAAGGCATTAGACATTCTGAAAGAGAAGGAAGTTGACCTGATTGTAACGGATGTCATGATGCCCGTAATGGATGGTGCCAAATTATGTAAGTTGGTAAAACAAAACTTACGCACCTGTCATATTCCAATATATATGCTGTCTGCCAAAGCAGATATTAAATATCAATTGGAAGGTTTACAGGTAGGAGCAGATGATTACATAGCCAAACCTTTCTCGATGGCAATATTGAAAGCAAAGATTATGAACATGCTGCGTACACGCCACCGCATCTTCGAACACTATTCCAATACCACCGAAATAGAACCGGAGAAACTTACCAATAACACGATGGATGAAGAACTGCTCAGAAAAGCGATTGCAGTGATTGAAAGAAACATGGACAATGTAGAATTTTCTACAGAGCAATTTGCGCGTGAGATGAATATGAGCCGTTCTAATCTACATCTGAAATTAAAAGCAATAACAGGAAAGTCAGCTATCGACTTTATCCACAAGATACGCTTTAACCGCGCATGTCAGCTTTTGCAGGAAGGAAAATACAATGTTTCAGAAATCAGTTTTATGGTAGGCTACAATACTCCTTCTTATTTTGCAGCACGCTTCAAGAAGTATATAGGTTGTCTGCCTACCGAATATGGAAAGAAATAAGATATGAGAAAATATAAGATGTGGACACTACTCATTGTTCTGTCCTTGTTAGCAGCATGTAAACAACCCCAATCATTAACCCCTTCTGTCAGTGAAGTCGCACAAATTAAGGCAAATGGTACATCCATCCGGCTTTTCTGTTTGACAAACAGGAATGGAATGGCAATCAAAGTTACCAACTTTGCCGCCTCGCTAACGTCCGTTTCCGTACCCGACAAAAAGGGGAACTTCGAACAAGTAGTACTGGGCTTCGATAGTTTAGAAAGTTACTTGGGAAAGCATCCTAAATTTGGTGCCACTGTAGGCAGATTTGCCAATAGAATCAAGCATGGCGAGTTTTGCCTGGATAACCAGATCTTTCAACTTGAAAAGAACAGTAAAGGAAATTCTGTTCATGGCGGAAGCCGGGGATTCAATACTCAAGTATTCGAAACGGATACCTTTTATGTAGTGAAAGACACGGCAATAGTTGTCTTTTCTTATAAAAGCGCTCACCTTGAAGGAGGATTTCCCGGCAATCTGAATCTGTCAATCGCTTATAAACTGACTGATCGCAATGAAGTAATCCTGGATTATACGGCCACCACGGATCAGCCTACTGTTGTAAATTTCACCAATCACAGCTACTTCAATCTGACCGGCTGTAAAGAGCCTGTACTGAACCATCTTTATACATTGCATGCGGACTCAATTACCCCGGTAGATTCAACAGGAGTCCCTACCGGAGAGCTGAAGGCAGTTACAGGAACGGAGTATGACTTCAGAACTCCACGAACAGCCAAAAAACAAATCCGACGGATGATGGGAAAAACTTATGATATCAATTATAAACTAAATAAACACCCGGATTCTTTGGAATTAGTAGCTACAGTCACCGAACCTGTATCTGGAAGAATACTAAAAGCATACACCACTGAACCCGGGATGCAATTTTATATTCCAAGTTCCAACATGGATTATCTGAATGGGCATGGCAATAGAAAGTACGGTAAATACTATGGATTCTGCCTCGAAATGCAGCATTTCCCAGACTCCCCCAATAAGCCCCAATTTCCTTCTACAGTATTGCGACCTGGCGAAATCTACCGACAGACAACAATCTATAAATTTGAAAATTCACCAGCAACGAAATGCCACCTCCGTATCAAGTCCGTACCTCCTCCGTACTGAGTCCGTATCTATGAGTATGGAGATACTACGGAGAAGATACGGAGATGGTACGGAGATACTACGAAGGAGGTACGGACATGATACGGAGATACCTCAATGGTCTTTCAGCAATCAATCCTGCATATTATTTCTTTATTGAATAAAGGCACCCCCTTCCATAGGGCTCTGTGGCGCACATTTTACACAAAAACATTCTAAGGTGAACAATATTAGCATGCAAAAAGCATAAAATTGTGAGTATCAAAAACAATACTTTCTCACTTTTTTTTGTGCTTGCAGTAAGTTTGCCGTCACAAAATGATCTCTAAAGTTAAACCTTAGATTTATTTATTATGTTCAAATTAAAAGAATCTATTTTATTGTTTTTCCTCGCTTTCGTCAGTACGATTGCATACGCGCAAAGTCTGACAGTTACTGGTAAGGTAGTCGATAGCGAAGGTTATGAAGTTATTGGAGGTAGCGTTATTATTAAGGGTGCTGCCGGTATTGGAACTGTTACTGACATAGATGGTCACTATTCGCTGAAAGTGAACGATGCATCTAAAGATGTATTAGTTTTTTCGTATGTGGGAATGACTCCCCAGGAAGTGAAAGTCAACAATCAGAGTGTTATTAATGTAACGTTGCAGGCAGATGCCGTACTGCTGGACGAAGTTGTAGCCATCGGTTATGCAACTGTAAAACGTAAAGACCTGACCGGTTCTGTTGCTTCGGTTAATAGCAAAGAACTTTCGAAAGTTCCTACCAGTGATATCACACAAGCCCTTGCCGGCCGCATGGCAGGTGTGCAGGTTATGCAGAGTGAAGGTGCTCCCGGAGCTTCCATTTCTGTTCGGGTTCGTGGTGGTATTTCCATTACTCAAAGTAACGAACCTTTGTATATCATCGACGGTTTCCCCAGCGAAGACGGTATGTCTACCCTTGACCCGGCGGAAATTGAAACAATCGACATCCTGAAAGATGCTTCTGCTACAGCTATCTACGGTGCCCGTGGTGCTAATGGTGTAGTCGTTATTACTACCAAGAGCGGTGGTAAAGACGGAAAAGCGACTGTTACATTTGACAGTTATGTAGGTTTCAAGAAAATAGCCAAGAAGCTGGATGTACTTTCTACTTATGAATTTACGATGTTGGATTATGAACGTCGCGTTTACGACGCTACCACTCCGGACGACTGGGAGAAAGACATCAAAAAGTTCACCGAAATCTACGGCAACTACAGTGACCTTGAAAAAAACTATGGCAATCGTAAAGGGCTGGACTGGCAAGATGAAACATTGGGACGCACGGCAATTACACAAAATTATCGTGTAGGCGTTTCCGGTGGTACTGATAAATTAAATTATAACCTGGCATATTCTTATTATGACGAAGAGGGTGCCATGGTATATAGCGGCAACAACAAGCACAACATTTCATTCAACATGAATCATAAAGTGAATGACCGCTTGGACATCACCGCCCGTATCAGCTACGACCAAATGAAAATTACCGGTATGGGTACTTCTGAAGGAGGCGACCGTTTCAATAAGATGCAGCACATTTTGCAGTACCGCCCCACAGTAGGTATCAACGGAACTGATGACCTGTTATTGGGAGATGAAGACCCTATTTTCCTGGATGATTCGGGTAACGTAATGCAGAATCCCTTACTTTCTGCGGCAGAAGAGACGAATGATCGTGAATATCGTACATTCCAGGCTAACGGTGGCTTTACTTTGAAACTTTTCAAAGGTCTCTCTTTCCGTAATACCACAGGTATGCGTTACCAGACACGACGCAATGATGTTTTCTACGGAGACAAGTCAATCACAGCAAAACGTTCAAGCATCAATGGTAGTATTCAAAATCTGGAGACCGGTAGCTTCCAGACTTCAAACGTATTGAACTATAACTGGTCGGGTAAAGGTCATGACGTGACTGCCATGGTAGGTCAGGAATATGTAGACCGTTGGAACCGTAATTTCAAAGCAGCAGCATCTAACTTCCCGAATGACGATATAGGTTTGGCTGACCTCTCACTGGGTCTTCCGACAGCAGTTCAGTCTGCCGAAAACTATGATGATAAATTGCTCTCTTTCTTCGCCCGTTTCAACTACGGCTTCAAAGATAAATACTTGTTTACCGCTTCGGTTCGTGCCGATGGTTCTTCCAAATTCGGTAAGAATAACAAATGGGGCTATTTTCCCGCATTCTCAGCAGCTTGGCGCCTGGGAGAAGAAGAGTTTATCAAGAACTTGAATATCTTCTCTGACTTAAAAGTTCGTTTGGGCTATGGTATGGCGGGTAACAACCGTATCGACAGTTACCTTAGTCTGGCTGTATTGGGATCTGTTACTTATCCCAATGGAGACTCCACCCAGCCCGGTTATGTTTCCAAGCAGATTCCTAACCCTGACTTGAAGTGGGAAGCTAACAAAACCTTCAACTTTGGTCTTGACTTCGGTTTCTTCAATCAGCGTTTAACCATTTCTCCTGAATTTTACATAAACCGCAGTAGCAATTTGTTGCTAAACGCCAAACTGCCTACTTCATCCGGTTACAACAGCATGGTTATCAATGCCGGTGAAACAGAAAACAAAGGTATTGACTTAACCATCAACTCAACCAATATCACGAATAAGAATTTTACCTGGAACACATCCATCACTCTGTCACACAATAAGAATTCTGTAAAGAAACTGACGGGAGAAGATGTGCAGCTGTGGGAGGCTAACTTCGGTTACAGCCAGAATACGCACATTATCGGTGTGAACCAACCTTTGGGACAGATGTACGGATACGTAACAGATGGTCTGTACCAAGTATCTGACTTTGATTACGATGCAGCAACTAAAACTTACACACTGAAAGACGGTGTTCCGTATGCAGGCGAAAAAGGTAATGTAAAACCGGGTATGTGGAAGTTTAAGAATATAGATGGCAGCAAAGACAATAAAATTACAGAAGCTGACAAAACAGTCATTGGTAACGCTTATCCGAAAATTTACGGTGGTATCAATAACACTTTCACTTACAAAGATTTCGATTTGAGTATATTCCTTACCTATAGCATCGGTAACGATGTATTCAATGCAACCAAACTGACCAATACCAAAACTGCTTTGCAGAACAAAAACGTTTTGGCAGTAGCTGACTCTAAGCACCGTTGGGTATTGGTTAATAAGGCAGGTGACTTGATTACAGATCCCCAGGAGATGGCAGACATCAACAAGGGCAAGACTGTAGCCGCCATTTATGATAACGAAGCAGGTGATACTTACATTCACTCTTGGGCTGTAGAAGACGGTTCTTTCCTGAAACTGAGTAACATTACTTTAGGTTACACATTCCCGAAGAAGATGATCAGAAAAGTCGGATTGAGCAAATTACGTCTTTATGCCACAGGCTCTAACCTGCTGACCTGGACCAAATATTCCGGCTTCGATCCTGAAGTTTCTACTATGGGAAATGGTCTGACACCGGGCGTTGACTTTGGTGCTTATCCCAGAAGCCGCGCGTTTGTTTTCGGTATTAATTTAGCTTTCTAATGAACTTCAAATGGAGAATACAATGAAAAAATATAAAGTGATTGCGCTAAGCGCACTGATTGCAGCAGGATTCACCTCTTGCGACCTGACAGAAAAACCTACTTCTTACTACGAGAAGGACACTTATTTTGAAACTATGGACCAGGCAAAAATGTCAGTAGTAGGTATTTACGATTGTCTGGCTATAGACAAGCATTACGGACAATATGAAATGGCGATGCCTGCTTCGGACGATACCTATTATATTCAAGGAACAGGTACGGATAACACACGTCGTGATATTGCCCACTACATGGTGAAACCGACCAATACTTGGATTGCATCCATATGGGAATACAAATACCTGGGTATTGACCGCGCTAATTTTTCCATTGCCGGTATTGAGCAGATGACAGGTTACGAAGAAGATTCCAATTTAAAGGAGTTAGTGGCTCAGGCACGTTTCCTCCGCGCATTTCTGGCTTTCGATTTAATTAAATACTGGGGAGATGTTCCGTTCAAAACCACTTATACTGCCGGATATGAAGAAGCTTTCAAAGGTCGTGTAAGTCGTGAAGAAATCTATGACCAGATTATAGTTGACCTGAATTTCGCTAAAGAGAACCTGCAAAAAGACAATGCTTCACTTTCACCGGAAGTTCCTTCACAAGGTGCTGCCCATGCATTGCTGATGCGTGTTTATCTGCAACGTGCCGGGTACAGCTTGCAGCAAGACGGTACATTGACCCGCCCGGACGAAACTAAAAGAAAAGAATACTTTAACGCTGTGATTGCCGAATGGACCGCCTTCCAGAACAAAGGCAACCATGGTTTTTATACAGGTGGTTTTGAACAGTTATTCAGAGGTTATTCAGAAGGCATCTTGAATTCCCAAGAGAGTTTGTGGGAAATTGCTTTCAATCCTACAGGAGCCGGCTACAAGGACAATGCAGGTACTTGGGCTACTTATAACGGACCAGCGGTAGAGGCACCGGGCAAAAATGCTCCTGCTGATGCATGGGGACGTGCCAATGCTTTCTTCCGTGTACTGCCGGCCTGGAAAAACTTCTTTGAAGAAGGCGATGAACGCAGAGATGTAATGGTATGTACCTATCAGTACAAATGGAATGCAAATGCCGGCAAACATGATAAGGTTGAAAACGCAAAACTGACTGACTGGTATCCCGGCAAATGGCGCAGAGAGTGGATGCCCGGAGGTTTTGTAGATCCCAACAACACAGGAGTGAACTATTGTCCGCTTCGCTTCGCCGACGTTGTATTGATGGCAGCCGAAGCTTATAATGAAACAGGCAACACCCCGGAAGCCTGGAAACTGCTGAATATGGTACGTGAACGCGCAAAAGCTACTCCGATAACCGATGCCAACTACAGCAGCCTGATGAAAGCTCCACAAGTTTATGATCTCCCATATATTCAGGATGGAGACGCTGCCGGCAAGTTCCGCACAGCTCTTTATTGGGAACGTGGTTTCGAGTTAGCTTTCGAAGGTCAGCGCAAATACGACCTGTTGCGCTGGGGTATCTTGGGCGACGCACTGAAGTTCTTCCAAGGAAATATGGACAAAACACTGAAAGGCAAGTATGTAGCCGGTGATAAATTCGTCAAAGGCCAGCATGAACTTTTCCCGATACCACTGGGAGAATTACAGGCTAATCCGGCTTTGAATAACCAGAATAATCCGGGTTACGAATAAATCCGGGAAATATAAAATTGGCAATTGTGATGGAGAGAGAATCTGTTTCATACTCTCTCCATCTGCTTTACTTATAAAATGTATTGTATGAAAAGATTTTTATTATTTTGTTGTGCGGTTGCTACATTACAAGGTTTCTCCAGCTGTTCATCCAGTCAGCCTAATACAGAGTATGGCTGGTTGAAAAATGCAATAGACACCTCTGTACAGCAATTGGAAGAAACAGTGGCCGATGTAGGTGATTCAGTCTTATTACCCCGTTCCATCTGGACAGGATATGATATGGATTTTCTCTGTCGGCAATTGCAAAGAGATCCTGCAACCTTTAAGGATTCTTTGCGGATTAAGCCAGTGAAGGATGCCATAGGAACCCGTCGCTATTGCTCTTCCATCTATGATTGGACAAGTGGTTTTTTCCCCGGAAACTTGTGGTATGCGTATCAGCTGACCGGTATTGAAGGTTTAAAGAACGGTGCCGTGAAATTCACGAATTATTTGTATCCCGTAAAAGACTATAAAGGTACACACGACATCGGATTTATGATGAATTGCAGTTATGGCAATGCATATCGCTTGGCTCCCGCCGACAGCGTTCGTCAGGCATTGGTGCAAACAGCTGATAACTTATGCAGCCGTTTTGATCCGACCATAGGTTCTATTCGTTCCTGGGATTTCGGGAAGTGGAATTTCCCTGTAATCATTGATAACATGATGAACCTGGACCTGCTGTTTTACGTAAGCCATCTTACCAATGATTCCAAGTATAAGGAAATCGCATTGAAACATGCCGAGACAACATTGAAGAATCATTTCAGAACAGATCATTCATCCTATCATGTAGTCAGTTACAATAATGATGGCAGCGTAGAAATGAAATGTACCCATCAGGGAAAAAATGACGATTCGTCATGGGCACGCGGACAAGCCTGGGGAGTATATGGATATACCTCTTGCTACCGTGAATCCAAAGATACAGCCTTCTTGCAGCAAGCCAAAGATATTGCAACGTTGATTATGACTCGCGTAAAGACTGAAGATGCGATACCCTTATGGGATTATGATGCACCGGATAGCCCGGAAACACCCCGTGATGCATCTGCCGCCTCTGTTACAGCTTCTGCTTTGATAGAACTCAGCACGTTGGTAGAAGACGGACAAGTATATTTTGATTATGCAGAAAAGCTACTAAAATCTCTTTCTTCCGATGCTTATTTGGCAAAGGTTGGTACGAATCAGGGATTTATCCTGATGCACTCTACAGGTTCATTGCCCAATGGCTCCGAAATTGATACTCCTATCAATTATGCCGATTATTATTACCTGGAAGCATTGGCCCGGTATATGCAGGTAAAAGGACTCGATTATAAATCGCTTTAAACGAAATTAATATACCATGAAAATAGCAAAGTATTTTTTATGTCTGGCTCTTTTGCTGGTCGCCATAAGTGCGGAAGCGCAACAATTGCGGAAGGAAGCTTTTAATTTACTGAACCTGGATTATCCGGGTTTGGAGAAAGTAAAGGCCGCATGCGCCCAACAACAATGGGATAAAGCGGCTCAGGCTTTATTGGACTATTACCGCCAACGCACCGGCATAGGACATCCTGATATTAATCTGAAGAATATCAAGATATCAAAGGAAGAACAAAAATGGGCGGATGATGCCTTGGAACATACATTTTTTGTGCACAAAGGATATCAGCCTTCCTATAATTACGGTAAAGACATCAACTGGCAATATTGGCCGGTACAGGACAATGAGTTGCGCTGGCAGTTGCATCGCCATAAATGGTTCACCCCGATGGGAAAAGCATATAGAATCTCAGGAGATGAGAAATATGCCAAAGAATGGGCATACCAATATATGGACTGGATTAAGAAGAATCCTCTGACAACCGTAGAGAAAGAAGAATACGAACTTGTCAGTGCAGGTGAAGTAAAAGGAAATGCTGAGAATGTACGCTTTGCATGGCGTCCGCTGGAAGTGAGTAACCGTTTGCAGGATCAGACACTGCAATTTCTATTGTTTATTCCCTCACAGGCTTTTACTCCGGAGTTCCTGACCGAGTTCCTCATTAATTACCATCGGCATGCCTTACACATTCTGGGCAATTACTCCGATCAAGGCAACCATCTGTTGTTCGAAGCACAGCGTATGGTGTATGCAGGCGCATTTTTCCCTGAATTTAAAGAGGCAACCGGATGGAGAGAGAGTGGGATAAGCATTTTGAACCGTGAAATAAAAAAACAGGTTTACCCGGACGGCGGTCAATATGAACTGGACCCGCACTATCATTTGGCGGCAATCAATATCTTCTGCAAGGCCCTGCGTATGGCAGACGTCAATGGTTTCCGTCAGGAATTTCCTGCCGAATACGTGAATACTGTGAAAAATATGATTGAGTTCTACTCTAATATCTGTTTCCCGGATTACAGTAATCCTTGTTTCAGTGATGCGAAACTGGGAGACCGCCCGGCAGAAGTCCGCAATTATCAAGACTGGCTCAAACTGTTTCCGGATTGCGACTGGATTCGTTATTATGCTACTGAAGGTCGTGAAGGTTCCCCCCTACCCAACCTTTCTCACGGAGCCTTGACTTCCGGTTTCTTTACTTTCAGAAATGGCTGGAAACAAGATGCTACTGTAATGGTGGTAAAGGCCGGTCCCAAAGGTGAGTGGCACTGTCAACCGGATAACGGAACTTTTGAGCTTTGGTTCAATGGTCGGAATCTCTTTCCGGATAGCGGTTCATACGTCTATGCCGGTGATGATGAAGTGATGAAACTTCGCAACTGGTTCCGCCGGACAAGTTCACATAATACCCTGACACTGGATGAGAAAAACTTGCAGACCACACAATCCGTTACTAAACTTTGGCAACCCGAAGGTAATGAACAAATCCTGGTGACAGAGAATCCTCATTATGAGGGTTTGAAGCACAGACGTTCTGTCTTCTTTGTAGACCAATCTTATTTTGTCATTGTCGATGAGGCTGTGGGAGATGCAAAAGGAACAGTGAATCTGAACTATCATTTATGTGAAGGTACTGTAAATGTGGATGGAAAGAACCATATTCTGACCACCGCTTATGACGGGCCAAGCAATATGAAGCTACAATGCTTTGCCGAAAAGAAAGCTTCGATAAGAGAAAAAGAAGGATGGCGTTCAACTGCTTATCGCGTACGTGTACCCCGTACTTCGGTTTCTTTTGATGTGGACAAAAAGGATTCGGAAGCTGTACGCTACATAACCATTATCTATCCTTCGAAAAATGCAGCTTCTTTTCCTGCATTCAAGGCTAAATTCCTGAATAAGAAGTTTGATGAGAATGGAGTGAAGATAGAAATATCTGTTGATGGAAAGAAACGTCAATTGGAGTATAAACTATAAGAAGACTTTTATTATGAATCGCTTATCATACTTATTTTTGCCTCTCACTGCCATCGGAGTCTCCGCTTGCAGCTCCAATAAGGCCAAAGAAGAGGTGAAACGTCCGAACATTATCTTTATGATGACAGACGACCATACTACGCAGGCTATGTCATGCTACGGTGGACGCCTCTTGCAAACTCCCAATATGGATCGGATTGCCAATGAAGGTATTCGTATGGACAATTGCTATGCGGTCAATGCTTTATCCGGTCCGTCAAGAGCTTGTATCTTGACGGGCAAATTCAGCCACATCAATGGATTCACTGATAATGCCAGTACTTTCGACGGCAACCAACAGACCTTTCCCAAATTATTACAGTCGGCAGGCTACCAAACTTCGATTATCGGTAAATGGCATCTGATTACTGAACCTCAGGGATTTGATTATTGGTGCATCTTGACCGGACAACATGAACAAGGGGATTATTATAATCCCGATTTCAATGAGAACGGAAAGCAGATTGTAGAACAGGGCTATGCTACCGATATTATCACGGATAAGGCCATTGAGTATCTGGAACACAGAGATAAAAGTAAGCCTTTCTGCATGATGTACCATCAGAAAGCTCCGCATCGTAACTGGATGCCTGCCCCCCGCCACTTGGGTATGTTCAATAATACCGTTTTTCCTGAACCGGCCACACTCTTCGATACGTATGAAGGAAGAGGTTCCGCTGCCAGGGAACAGGATATGTCTATTGAACATACATTGACCAATGATTGGGACCTGAAACTGCTGACTCGTGAAGAAATGTTGAAAGACACGACCAATCGCCTCTATCAGGTCTACAAACGTATGCCGGCTGATGTGCAGAATAAATGGGATTCAGTATATGCCCAGCGCATTGCCGAGTATCGCAGTGGTAAACTGGAAGGTAAAGAGTTGATCAGCTGGAAGTATCAGCAATATATGCGGGATTACCTGGCTACAATTGTTGCTGTGGATGAAAATATAGGGCGGTTACTCAGTTATCTGGAAAAAATTGGTGAGTTGGACAATACAATCATTATCTACACTTCGGATCAGGGTTTCTTCCTGGGCGAACATGGTTGGTTCGATAAACGCTTCATGTATGAGGAATGTCAGCGTATGCCACTGGTCATCCGCTACCCGAAGGCTATCAAGAGCGGAAGTGTTTCGAATGCCATTGCCATGAATGTGGATTTTGCTCCCACTTTGCTGGATTTTGCCGGAGTAGACATACCCGCCGATATTCAAGGCCGGTCGCTCAAACCGATTTTGGATAATGAGGGAAAAGTACCGGCAGACTGGAGAAAAGCCGCCTATTACCACTATTATGAGTATCCGGCGGAACATTCGGTTAAAAGACATTATGGTATTCGTACAGCTGATTTTAAACTGATTCACTTCTATAATGATGTGGACGAATGGGAAATGTACGATTTGAAGAATGATCCGAATGAATTGAATAATGTGTTTGACAAACCAGAGTATGCCGACAAGCGGACAGAACTGATGTCACTGCTGAAAGAAACCCAAAAGCAGTATAAGGATGATGATCCGGATGAAAAGGTAAATGAGCTGTTCAAAGGTGACAGACGATTGATGAAAAATAGATAATCTAAATGAATACCATGAATAGAAGAAGTTTTTTAAAAAATACAAGCTGGTCCTTCCTCGGATTAGCAGTTTCCGGTAGCTTATTGTCCGCATGCCAACGCGGAACTGCCGCAGGAAAGAAAATTATGCCCTCTGCCAGTAATCTGAAATATTTCTGGGGAGACTTGCATAACCACTGTAACATAACCTACGGTCATGGCGACATGCGTTCTGCGTTCGAAGCCGCCAAGGGGCAATTGGATTTTGTATCTGTCACTCCACATGCCATGTGGCCTGACATACCCGGGGCAGATGATCCTCGCCTGAAGTGGGTGATTGATTATCATACCGGTGCTTTCAAGCGTTTGCGCGAGGGAGGCTATGAGAAATACGTAGCCATGACCAATGAGTACAATAAGGAAGGAGAATTTCTTGCCTTTGTAGGTTATGAGGCACACAGCATGGAACATGGAGATCATGTGGCCCTGAACTATGACCTGGATGCGCCGTTGGTGGAATGTACCTCCATTGAAGACTGGAAACAAAAAGCCCGCGGACATAAAGTATTTATAACTCCGCATCACATGGGTTACCAGACGGGCTATCGTGGATATAACTGGAACTTCTTTACGGAAGGAGACCAGACTCCGTTCGTAGAGATGTATTCCCGCCACGGATTGGCTGAGAGCGATCAGGGTGATTATAATTATCTGCACGATATGGGACCTCGCCAATGGGAAGGTACAATTCAGTGTGGATTGGAGCAAGGCAAGAAATTCGGTATTATGGGCTCTACAGATCAGCACGCCGGATATCCGGGCAGTTATGGCGATGGGCGTATAGGTGTACTGGCAGAGTCATTGACCCGTGATAAGATCTGGGATGCAATGAAGAACCGTCACGTTTGTTGCGCTACCGGTGATAAGATCAATATAGATTTTCGTCTGAACGACGCTTTTCCGGGCGATGTGGTACGGGGTAACAGTCGCCGTATTTATTTGAATGTGGAAGGCGGCAGTTGCATCGATTACATAGACATTGTCAAGAATCGGAAATGCATAGCCCGTTTAAGTGGTCCGTTGTTGCCCGAAATGCCGGAAGGAGACATGGTACGTTGTAAGGTAAAGATTGATTTTGGATGGAACCGTGAAGAGCAGTATGTACATTGGCAAGGTAAACTATCTATCAGCAAAGGAACTATCAATGCTGTGGAACCTTGCTTCCGTGGCGCTGCCTTCACTTCTCCGCAACCGGGAGAACCCGAGTTTGAGACAAAGGTGAACCGTATTGTGTCTGTTACGGACAAGGATACGGAGTTGGACATGTACAGTTCCAAGAATCCGAATACCACCACTCCCGCCATGCAGGCCGTCATTCTGGATGTCACTATGCCTAAAGACGGTATGATTACGGCAGAGTTCAACGGCAAGAAGTTTGAACATTCACTGGGCGAACTTCTGGAAGGTTCCCGCTCCCATTTCATGATCGGATGGCTTAGTGAAGCTATCCTATTCAACCGTGCAATGCCGGAAAGTTGCTTTATGGTTGAACATTATATGGAAGACACTGAACCCGAAAGAGATACGGACTATTACTATATCAGAGTTCGCCAGCGTGACCAGCAATGGGCATGGAGCTCTCCTATATGGGTGGAAAGAACATAATGTTTCCTTATTTGATGTAATAAATTATGGAATACGCAATTGGCATTGATTTAGGTGGTACATCTATAAAATATGCTTTGGTAGATAAAGCGGGTAATTCTTTCTTTGAGGGAAAATTACCCTCTTTTGCTTCTGTCTCAGCTGCAAAAGTGATGGAACAACTGATAAAGGCTGCCACCTTGCTGAAAGATGAAGCCGCAAAACAGAACTGGACCGTACTGGGCATAGGGCTCGGTACACCGGGAATTGTAGATGAAACAAATCGTATCGTACTGGGAGGTGCGGAAAATATTGTCGGCTGGGAAAACATAGATGTAGCCTCCCTTATGGAGAAACAGATGAGTTTACCGGTAGTTGTTGGAAATGATGCCAATCTGATGGGACTGGGAGAAACGAAATATGGTGCAGGAAGAGGTTGCACTCATGTGGTGTTTCTGACTGTAGGAACCGGTATCGGCGGAGCTGTCATCATTGATGGTAAATTGTTCAATGGATATGCTAACCGGGGTACGGAGTTGGGGCATGTACCGTTGATTGCCAACGGTGAAGGTTGTGCCTGCGGGGCAATCGGCTGCCTGGAACATTATGCTTCGACTGCCGCCTTGACAAGACGCTTTAGCGCATTGGCGAAAGAGCAGAATTTAAGTTTTGATACGGAAATAAACGGGGAATTGATTGTTCGCCTGTATCATGAAAATTTCCCGCTCGCTGTCGAGTGCATGAACGAACACTTTTACTATTTGGGCAGAGGAATTGCCGGCTTTGTCAATATCTTCAGTCCCCAACGGATTGTGATAGGAGGAGGTGTTGCAGAATCCGGCAGTTTCTATTTAGAAAAAATAAGGGCGGTAGTCAAAAAGCACGTAATAGCAGACTGTGCCCTGAATACCAAGATTGTAGTAGCCGAATTGGGCAATAAAGCCGGTCTTATCGGTGCAGCATCACTAATTCTATAAACAAACGAATTATTATGAAAAATAACAAGAAATGGGGTATGCTGGCATTGATCATGATGTTCTGGTTTACCATTTCATTCATTACAAACATTCTCGGACCGTTAATTCCTGACATTATCCATAACTTTGAGCTGAAGGATCTGGCAATGGCGGGATTTATCCCGACTTCTTTCTTCCTGGCTTATGCCATCATGTCGATACCGGCAGGCATATTGATAGATAAATATGGAGAAAAGCCAGTGCTGTTTACCGGTTTCCTTATGCCATTTATCGGAACCGTCTTGTTTGCATGTTTCCCATTCTATTTGATATTACTGGTGTCTTCCTTTATTATCGGCTTGGGAATGGCCATGTTGCAGACCGTAATTAACCCTTTGCAGCGTGTTGTCGGTGGAGAAGAGAACTATGCATTCATAGCCGAATTGGCACAGTTTGTGTTTGGAGTAGCATCGTTTATCAGTCCTTTGGTTTATACTTGGTTAATACATGCGCTGGCACCGGGAGTCTATCAGCCGGGAAAGAATTTCCTGCTTGATATTTTGGCGGACATCACTCCGGTCACTCTTCCCTGGGTTTCCCTTTATTGGGTATTCACAGTGTTATTGCTGATTATGCTGCTCATTGTGTCGTTGGTCCACTTCCCGCGCATTGAACTGAAAGATGATGAACGCAGCGGTTCTTCGGCTTCCTACAAGAAATTGTTCCGTCAAAGATACGTATGGCTTTTCTTCCTGGGAATCTTTTGTTATGTCAGTACGGAGCAGGGAGTTTCTATTTTTATGAGTACTTTTCTGGAGCAGTATCATGGCATTGATCCGAAGACCGTGGGTGCGCAAAGCATCAGTTATTTCTGGGGTTCAATGACTGTCGGATGTTTGTTTGCCATGTTCCTGTTGAAGTTGATAGACAGTAAGCGTTTGCTGCAAATATCGGGCATACTTTCCATGAGTTTGCTGTTAATTGCATTATTCGGCTCCGCGGAAATAGCGGTGTGGGCTTTTCCTGCAATAGGCTTTTGTATCTCCATGATGTACTCCATAGTATTTTCACTTGCCCTGAATACAGTAACCCAGAATCACGGTTCTTTTGCAGGCATCCTTTGTTCCGGAATAGTGGGAGGTGCAGGTGGCCCGCTGCTCGTCAGCCTGGTATCCGACGCCACTTCGTTGCGAACAGGAATGTTGCTTATTCTGATTTTCATGGGATACATTACGTTTATCGGCTTCTGGGCACACCCTTTGGTTAATAATAAGACAGTTAGCTTGAAAGAGCTGGTTACCTTCAAAAAACAAAAATAAGATTCTGAGATGAAAAAGATAGTATTGGGCTTATCGGCCCTCTGCCTGTTAATGGCATGTGGCAGTTCCGAGCAACCTGCCGTGATAAAGGTTTCCGAAGAAACATTGATGCATGAAGTCCGCGCAACTCCCTCTCCTGCCGATGGCACATACGTCAAGGTGAATCCACCGCGTTTCATGTGGCCGGACAAATTCCCTCATTTAGGTCCGGTGCTGGATGGAGTTCCGGGACAAGTAGATGAAAAGCCAAAAGTAGTTTATCGGATTCGTATCTCCCAAGACAAGAATTTTCGGAAAGATGTCCTTACCGGTGAACGTGCCTGGGCTTTCTTCAATCCTTTCCAGTGTCTGGCACAAGGGAAATGGTATTGGCAACATGCTTATGTTACCCCCAAAGGTACCGAAGAATGGTCGCCGGTTTACCAATTCTATATAGATAAAGATACACCGGAATTCAATCCGCCGACTTTGGAAAAAGTCCTGGCAGAATATCCTTCCCATCACCCGCGTGTGTTGCTGGATGCAGCTGACTGGGAAAAGATTATAGCGAAAAATAAAAATAATCCGGAAGCCCGGGCTTATATGGACAAGGCTTCCCAATGCATTTCCCGTCCGTTGAAGCATCTTCAGGAAGAGATAGATACAACGAATGTAGTTACGTTGACCAACATTGTGCAACGTAAATCGGCCCTCATCCGCGAGAGCCGTAAGATTGTAGACAGAGAAGAGGCCAACGTGGAAGCATTGGTCCGTGCTTATTTGCTGACAAAAGACGAGAAGTATTATCGGGAAGGCATTAACCGCCTGAGTGAAATTCTTTCCTGGCAAAAAAGCAAATACTTTGCAGGCGACTTTAACCTGTCCACCCTATTATCGATGAGTACATCCGCGTATGACGGATTTTACAATTTACTGTCACCGGAAGAGAAACAACTGCTGTTGGATAACATCCGCAAAATTGGAGACAAGTTCTATAATGAATACGTGAACCATCTGGAGAACCGTATTGCAGACAACCATGTGTGGCAGATGACTTTCCGTATCCTGACGATGGCGGCATTCGCTACGGTCGGTGAAATACCGGAAGCGTCCGTATGGACAGATTACTGTTATAATGAATGGATTTCACGCCTTCCGGGCCTGCATAAGGATGGTGGCTGGCACAATGGAGATGCCTATTTCCATGTAAATATACGTACCTTGATAGAAGTGCCGGCCTTTTTCTCACGCATATCCGGCTTCAACTTCTTTGCAGATCCGTGGTATAACAACAATGCCTTATATGTTATCTATCAGCAACCTCCCTTCTCCAAATCCGGAGGTCATGGCAACTCACATGAAGGACAACGCAGCCCGAACGGAGGGCGCGTAGGATATGCCGATGCCCTGGCACGCGAATGTAACAATCCGTGGGCAGCTGCTTATGTACACGAAATTATGCAGGAAGACCCTGACATCCTGTCGAAGGCTTTCGAAGCCAAACCGGCAGATTTGACCTGGTATCGCTGCACAACCCCGAAGGAAAGGCCTGCTTATAGCAAACATCTGTCGGAACTACCGGAAGCCAAAGTCTTCAAACAAGCAGGCACTGCCCTAATGAATACCGATATAGGGCATCATGCCAACAATGCCATGCTTTCTTTCCGAAGCAGCCCTTATGGTTCCACATCCCATGCCCTGGCCAATCAAAATGCTTTCAACACCTTCTTTGGGGGTAAGGCTATCTTTTATAGCAGCGGGCATCGTACAGGATTTACAGATGATCATTGTATGTATGCCTACCGGAATACCCGTGCCCATAACTCCATATTAGTAAACGGTATGGGTCAGAAGATAGGAACAGAAGGCTATGGTTGGATTCCCCGCTACTATGAAGGTGAAGAAATCTCTTACGTTGTAGGCGATGCCTCCAACGCCTATGGGAAAGTAGTCTCTCCGTTGTGGCTGGAACGCGGACGTTTATCCGGCACTCAATTTACACCGGAGAAAGGTTGGGATGAAAATAAGTTGGAATTCTTCCGAAGACATATCGTTCAGCTCGGACGCTCGGGTTTATTTGTTGTTTACGACGAACTGACAGGTAAAGAACCGGTAGAATGGAACTATCTGCTACATACGGTGGAACTGCCTATGGAGGTGGGTAAGGAAGAAGGAGGATTGCGCATCCTGGGTAAGAATAAAGCGGATGGAATATCGATAGCTCATTTATATTCTTCACAGGAGATGACTTATGCACAAACGGATACATTCTTTGTAGCCGCCCTTGACTGGAAAAAGCGTCTTGGCAAGGCTCTTGCTAATCATTATCATTTTACGGCAACGACAACTCCTTGCAATAAAGTGTTTTTTCTCAATATAATCGATGTACATGGAAACAACCGCGCCGATGCCGTGATAAATCGTCAGGGAAATCGCATTACAGTAGAAGGATGGGTTATTGAATGTAATCTGGATAGTGAAGGCAAAGCGTTCCTGCACATAGAGAATACGCAGAACGGTGCTTCACTGGACTTCAACTATAATTCGAATAAGGGTGCTACGACTATCGTCGATCAGGTAGGCGGAAAGAGAATAGAGAAAAGACTGGTTGATTCCTTACCGAAACCTGAAATATAAAACCGAATATTAAATCATGAAAGTTACTAATATGGTAAAACAAATTCCAATGAAGCATCTGGCATTTTTTTCTTTGCTATGCTCTTCTGCGGCTTCTGCGGCCGAACGTCCCAATATCATCTATATATTCACGGATCAACAGACAGCCAGCGCCATGAGTTGTGCCGGAAATCCGGACCTGCACACTCCCAATCTCGACCGATTGGCAGCCGCCGGTGTAATGTTCAATAATGCTTATTGCACCGCTCCGCTCAGCGGTCCTTCACGTGGAGCCATGTTTACGGGGCATTATCCGGATGCAGTAGGACTGTCAGTCAATGGTTCACCGATACCCGACTCGCTCAGGACACAGACATTAGGCACCTTGATAAAGAATGCCGGATATGATTGTGCTTATGGCGGTAAATGGCATCTTCCTCTTCTTGATGTCCCCGACAAAGAATACGGCTTCGACAACATTTACAAACATAGTGACGACGGACTGGCGGAAGCTTGCGCCGAATACCTCTCACGCAAACATAAAAAGCCTTTTTTCCTAGTAGCTTCTTATGACAATCCACACAATATCTGCGAATACGCACGGAGCCAAAACTTCCCTTATGGAAATATCGATACGCCTGATATACGGGACTGCCCGGGAGTACCTGCCAATTTCGCCAAGAATCCTTACGATGCCGATGTCATTGAAAGCGAAAGGGTAAACAACTATAATGTATATCCGACTGCCGGTTTTACTCCCGAAGACTGGCGTATGTACCGTTATACCTATTATCGTTTGGTAGAAAAAGTAGATAAGGAGATCGGAAAAATTATTGATGCTATTGATAAGAACGATCTTTGGAAGAATACAGTGGTGATCTTCTCCAGTGACCACGGAGATGGTATAGGGGCTCACCATTGGAACCAGAAATCTGCTTTATATGAAGAAGTTATCAACATTCCTCTTATCGTAACCCTGCCCGGCAAGAAGAATGCAGGCAAAGTATTGCCTCAACTTATCAGCAACGGTATAGATTTCTTCGCTTCCGTATGCGACTGGGCAGGTGCCAAGATGCCGGAAGGGGCAGCCGGAAAGTCTTTCCGGAAAGTTGTGGAAGAAGGTAATCCACAGGCCTTGCATCAGGAATACATCATCACCGAAACACGGTTTGACGGTAGCAAGACAAGAGGCTGGGTAGTGCGCACTGAGCGCTACAAATATGTGCTTTATGATAAAGGAAAATATCGTGAGCAACTGTTTGATATGCAGCATGACAGAGGAGAAATGAGAAACCTGATCATGGAAAATGCCTATAGCCAGGAACTGCAAAAACTTCGTGATGTCCTTGAAAAGTGGATGAATACCTATAATATACGTCCAACCCGTCCGAAGCTGCACGATGTTCCCGGAAAGAAACTCAAAAGCACAACCCGATATCAGACAGCTTATAAATAGATTAAGAAATGATAGCCCGCCTTATTATCTTTAAAGTGCGATAGGCGGCAATTAGTTTCCCGGCGTGAAACTGACAGTTTCATTACTTGAAACCAGTAGTTTCACACCGAGAAACTGACGGTTTCATCCCTTGAAACTAATAGTTCCTCCGCAGGAAACTTTTTCTTCCTTTATAGTACTAAGCAAGGTTTTAAAAATAACTTGGTACATAAATGATAATTTAGCGGCGAGGGAATGGGTACGCGGACTACGCGGATAAGGCGGACGAACGCGGACTTTAATCTTTTAGACGCGGATGACACGGATGACGCGGATTCTTTTTTCCTTCGGTGTGATATGCCGGTATGTATAGCGCAGCTTTAAAAATCCGCGTCATCCGTGTCATCCGTGTCTGAAAGATTACTTGCACGCCGAAGGAGAACCTTGCTCCAGCGCTACGCTGGTAAATTATCATTTATAAGCCGACTCGCTGCACTTGCTTATGTACCAAGTTATTTTTTAAGCATTACTAAAAGAGTACAGTGCAGGATGATTTCACAAAAAATAAATATTAAGGCTAAAGCTGAATTCAACTTTTAAGTGCGACACGTCTTTTAGAGTATTTGCAAACCTCTTTCCTCTTCAAACTAAATACCGGCAGGAAGAAGAAAATGCCGATAATAGACATCACCAATCCGCCAATAGTACCCGCAGCCAACGGAAACCAGAAAGCTTCCTTATCCGTCCCCACCATAAACGGGATAAAACCCAGAATGGTGGAAACTACCGTAAGAAAAATAGGCAGTATCTTTGCATTCCACGCCTTTGTATATGCCCGGAGCATAGAAAGCCGGGGAAAGCGGCTACGGATGCTGTTATACTCATTCAGAATATAGATGCTGGCATTTACCGTAATACCACAAAGCAGCACAAACGAAGCAAAGCCTCCCTGGTCGAAATTCAAGCGGAACCAATAGAATGTAAGGAACACTCCTATATAAGATACCGGAATAACAAAGATAATAGCCAAAGGCTGTTTCAGAGAATTAAACAGAATACTCGTTGTAAAGAAGATAATGGCAATCACAACCAGCAACAACAGGTATTGCTTGTTATCTTTCTTACCCCATGACCACGATTGGCTATCCGATTCAGCAGTATACCCCATCGGAAGCAATTTATTAAACTCTTCCAAATCCCGCTTCTGTATTTTATTGCCTTGCTCGTACGAGCCGATATACTCATATTGCAGACAAAGACGATATTGCTGATTCTCTTTGGCTATCTGTTGCGGCATCTGCCCCTTCTCTACCGTAGCCAACTCGGAAAGTTTATAATGCTTTCCGCCATCCACACCGTAAGGAAAAAACTGCATGGCCCATACATCATAGTCGTGAGACTGTCGGGAAGAAAGTCGAATACTTTCCGTACCGCTTTCCGTCACCACCGAACCCACCTGCATATTCTTGCCGAATATCGGCTGGATAGCGGAGAACAAATGCTGGGCATTAATCCCCTCCTGAGCCATACGCTCCTTATTCAGATTGAAGTAAAACTCTTGATAATCGTCTTTCCACCAGGAAAATTCCGACTTGATAAACACTTCCTTGATGCGACGGTGCGAAAGCAATACCTCCTTCAGCTTTTCGGCCCATGCATAGAGCTCGTCATAATTGTAGCCATACATCTTGATGCGATAAGAACCTGCGCTCTCACGAACATCATTACTGAAGCCTTGATCTTGCAAGCCATATACATCCCAGCTACCACCTCCTAACTCAGATACTTTACCAATCAGATTCGCCTTTAACGTATAAGGGAAACCACTATGCTGATACTCTTTCTTGAAATAAATCTGAAGATTGGCCCTGCGTGCATTATAGACAGAAGCATGAAACTGCTTAATCTCCTTGAAGCCGCTAAGATAAGTTTCCACACGTTTCACCAGCGTATTCATCTGTTCCAGCGTACTTCCATTCGGTAAGTTCGCATTCGCATAGAGCACCACTTCTTCATTGCGACTAAAATAACTGCCTTCGTACACTTTCTGCACAAACAAACGAAGACTACCACCTAAAGCCTTATCCACCACGGGTTTCACTTTCTCTTTATAAGTAGAGGAGCCCAACGTCTTGTTATACCGTTCTATCCATTTGCCTTCACCCTCCAACTTCTCAGGAAGAAGGAAAACAGGCAACCCGAAACCAAGCAGGAGCAAAATGCACACCGCCACCCTCCAGCGCAGAAGAAAGCGGATGAGCAACTGATAGAAATGCGTGAAGTAAACAGTCAGCCTGCGAATACGTATATGACTCCGCACCCAGCGTTTCACGCTCTGCCTCTTGACAAGCTTTATTCTATCAATCATGGCCGGAACAAAAAAGAGAGCCACGAAAAGAGATACCGCCAGATTAATAATCACCACAGCTGCGAAGTCTTGCAGATTCAGCCGGATTTTCTCATCCAGAAAGAAGATAATAACCAAAGCCCCCATTGTGGTCAAGGTAGCCGCCAGTACGGACATAAAAGCTTTCAGATTACGCCTGTGCAAAATGTGGTCCGTCATCACAATGGTACTGTCTATCACAAGATTCAAGGACACAGTAATCCCTGCCAATGAATACAGTTGCATCTCCAGCCCGAAAAGATAATAGAAAATAACCGCCACGGAAATGTTGATAGCCAAGCTGGTAACAATCAGCAACAGATACTTCAGATTCAACGTAATAATCCAGACGAATATCAGCAGGATCAGTACTGTCAGCCCCGTACGGAAATAAATTTTATTCAGTTCCTCGCGAATATACTCCGTGGCATCATAGCTGGTATGCACCTCGTAGCCGGGCGGCAAAGTCAGACGTATTGCTTCCATTTCCTGCATCACTTCATTGCTCAGTTGCAATTGGTTAGCAGTCTCTACGGCCGTGACAGACATATAAATGGAATTCAGACCATTGATACGGTAATAGCTTTGGGGGGCTTCTTCCATACGCGCTACAGTCACCAACTCGTCCAAGCGGATAATCTTGCCGTCCGAAGCAGTCACCGTGATGTCCGAAGGAATAAATTGCCCGCTGACTCCATCCGGTATCAAGACCAGACGTATCCACTGCTTACCACCGGCCGTATCCATGTTGTGCGTTCCCAGAAACTCTTTATTATAATGTAACTGGATGGCCCGTTGAATATCAGAAATGCTGATTCCCAGCGTCCGCAATTGTTCACTGTCGTATTCCAACCGCCATTCCATCGGGGTAGCACCACTTAAATCTATCTTATAAATGCCTTGCAACTTAGCCAGACGCGGCTTGATATGTTCTTCTGCATACTGCTGTATCAGTATAGGCGTGGACGGTGCATTCAGTGTGAACGATAAGAACGGACGGGCTGTATTCGCATCGGGCACCTTCATGTCAATATACGGATAACTGACTCCGGAAGGCAGTTGCGACCATGTCTGCCGGATAATAGTAGAAGCCTCAAAACGTACCGCATCCACATCAGCGTGTTTATCCAGATCTACCGTAATGGAACCGTAGCCATTGCTTGAAGTAGAGTACATTCCCTTTACCCCTTTGATGCGGGCCAGCATGGACTCCAGTTTGCTTGTCGCCTCCATCTCTACCACCCGCGACGAAGTGCCCGGCATGCTAAAGCGCACCGTAAAGCCCGGCAATGTGCGCGACGGATTCAGCTTGACCGGAAGCATCGGAACCAAGGCCAAACCCACCAGTGCCAGACAGACAAAGGTGACGATGAGGGTAAAAGGGGAAAGGCGATTCATAGTGATTGACTATTAGTGATTAGTGACTATAATCGAATTTGTCAGAAAGAGAGAAGCCGCTGGCAAAATCGTGCAGGGTCAGCTTGCGGATTTTATAATAGTTCAGCCAATAGTTTTTCAGGGCTGAGATATAGTTGCGCTGGGCTTCTTGCTGACGGTTCAATGACAAGGTAAGGCTACTGATATCCGCCTTACCGATGATGAAGCGTTGGCGGGTTTCATTGTATGCCAGGATGGAAAGGTCGAGGGCTTCCTCGGCACTTGTCACCAAGTCTTGCTGGACATTGAAATCACTTACGGTCATAATGACTTCTTCTTCAATGCTGATTTCGTTCTGACGGGAAGAGGTCTTTACTACATTCAGATTGTTACGGGCCATATTATATTTCCCTTTACGCACTCCCCAGTCCACTAAAGGAATGGAGACGCTGACAGATACCATTTCCTGCTGCATAGGCCGGTTGTAGGCTTCGCCAAATTTCTCCGCCACCTGGTTGAAACCGACACTGGCGTTGATACTGGCGTTGAAGCGGGATTCTTTCTTGGTTTTGTCTACATTCCGTTCTGCTTCCAATATGTCCTGGCGTAATCCAAGGAAGTTCGGGTTGTTGGAACGGGCGGCATCCAAGGCAGCATCTACAGGGATGTTTAGTTCTCTGGGACGACTGGGGAGAAGAAGCCGTATCTCTGTATTCTTTTCCAGATTGAGGAAAGAAGCCAGCGAGAACATGGCACGTTTCAATGAACTTTCAGCATTCTGCAAAGTGTTACGGGCATTCACCACGTCCAGCTTCAGCGTCAGAAGATCGGCACGACTGATAGAGGCTATCTTCAGACGTTGCATACCAATACGATAAAGTGTATCGGAAGAAACGACATTCTCCTTTGCCAAGTCATACTCAGCCTGCGCCATGGCAAGTGCAAAGAAATAGGTAGTGGCCTGCTCGGATACCTGCTCAGCATTGTAGATATATTCTTTCTTTACTTTCTCGTATTTCAGCGGTTCAATCTTTCGTTCCCAGCGGAAAGGATTATAACCTACCAGACTTTGCGAATAACCTAAACGAACGGGAACACTGGTATACTGCGTGTAGGGATTGGAACCGAAACTACGCATATAGCCCAACTCAGTATCCAGATAAAAAGTACCACCCGTCAGGTCAAAGTTTTGCCTGACTGCCAGGTTGCCATAGGCATAGAAAGACTGTTGGCTACGGTAAATATCCAAATCCTGTTCGGAGTCATAACGCTTCGTAATGTCACGGTTATACTGTGCAGGAGTCATATTCAGCGTCAGGCTCGGCAAGCGATTTGCCTTATAGGTACGATATTCCCAATAGCCTGAAAGATACATATTTTTAGTACGGAAAGCTTCCAGCGAACTGTCGTTCGCCATCTTAATCGTCTGCTGCAAGTCCAGCGTTACCTGCTGTTGCTGCGCGACGGACGGAAGCGCCTGAGAAAGTCCTAAAAGAATAATTAAACCAAATTTCTTCATTATATCAAGCTTTTTTATCCCGGTAAATAAACCAATATATCAACGGAATGATGAACAGACTGACCAATGTACCGATGAACATCGCCCCAATCATGGCAATGGAAAGCGGCTTCTGCAATTCCGATCCCATATCGAAAGAGAACAATAACGGTACCATGGCAAAGATGGTAGTGAGCGAAGTCATGATGATGGGACGCAACCTGCGCCGTCCCGCCTCATGGATAGCTTCCAGAAGCGGCATCCCCGTCTTACGTAATTCATTAATCGCATCCAGTTTCAGGATGGAGTCATTGATGATAATACCACACGTAACGATCAGACCGATGGCAGACATCAGATTCAGCGTATGTCCGCATATCCACAACAGTACCAAGGCAAATGCTACGTCTATCGGTATCTCCAACAATACTACAAGCGGTTGCACAAAACTCTCGAACTGTGCCGCCAGAATGAAGTACATCAACAGAATGGAAATAAACAGAATAACCACCAGTTCATCCAGCATCTTCCGGTTAGAGAAGAAACTTCCTGAAAAAGCGGTATCCCAATCACCGGTAGCATCCACCACTTCCTTCACTTGCTCCATAAGCGGTTCCGCCTCTTTTACTTCATAAAAACGGAACGGAACATATTCTCCGTTACGTCCTGCGGTAATCGCTTTCAGATCTTCCGCCGGCGCCACTGATACCAGCTCACGCAAAGGCAGATATTCAACACCATATTGATCTGCCCGTGTCGGAACGAGTGTTTCCTGTAAGATGTTGTTGACCGTTTGTTCCTCTCCCACAATGCTGATAGGCAGATATTGCTGGTAAGAATGAAGAGTAGCTATGCTGTTTTCTTTGAAAGCTATTTTCAGTATGCGATACAACTCGTCATACGAAACATTATAAAGTAGCAATTTTTCTTTATTGATACGAATATTCAGTTGATTTTCAAAGGCAATACCCGTGGGAGCATATCCTGTACGGGTAGCAAACTCAGCTTCCAGATTACGTAATTCATCCGCTGTCGGCACTTTTTCCTTGTTGCGGGAATAGAGTTCAGCCACAACATCGGCTTCTCCCGTCACAAACAGTTTCTCAAATACCGTCTCGGGTGGCGAAAAAGAAATCACGGCCAACGGATATTCCGCTTTGAGGGTACGGTAAACCTTTTCCTGCAAAGGGACTATCTCAGAGGGATTCTTTGTCTTGAAATAAAGTTCTGCTTCCGAAGAAGAAAGAGCCTGCTCCCGGTTCAGGAGATAGTCTTGTTGTCCGACGGCGGCAGTCTGTTCGATAGTCTCTGTCTTAAACAACTCAAATAAATTATCTACCCTGCGACGATTCTCGTCCACATGGATATTCTCATTCCATTCCACACGGGCTATCAGCTCGTTCTGATCTATTTCCGGCATACGCTCTTTTCCTATGAAATAGAACATGAATACACACAATGGCACGGAAACTATGCAGAAAAATACGCTTGCCGTTTTATGAGCAAATATAAAATCAATCCCGGCATCATAGAAACGATCAAGTGTATGATCCTTTATAGGATTATTGATTCGGATACGCGAGAACCATGATTTGCGCAGTCCCGTCCGGTAAACCAGCATATAGAGCACCGGCAGCAACATGATGCCCGTGAAGTAAGAAACCATCAATCCAACGGTTACCGAGAAAGCCTGATCGTAGAAAATGGCTCCGGCAATACCACTCATAAAGATCAGTGGTACAAACACCGCAATGGTAGTCAACGAGGAACTGAGCATCGGGGTAACCACCTCACTGGTACCCGTAATACAGGCACGTTTCAGCGAGTATCCTCTTTCCCGATATTGAGAAATATTTTCAGTTACGATGATGGAACTGTCAATCATCATACCCAATGCAAGAATCAATCCGGACAGGGATATGATGTTCAGTGACATCTTGAACAGATAGAAAAAAAGAAAACAGATCACAATGGAAACTACCATACTCAGTCCGATGATGAAAGGAGATTTGACATCCCCCAGAAAGAGTACGGCTACGATACAGATAAATAGAAAGCCCAACGAAAGGTTTTGTTGCAAGTTGGAGATAGTATAATCTAAAAGCTCTGTCTGGTTTCGGCTAACGCTGAATTCAATGTCAGGATATACACTCTGAAAATAATTCATGGTGCCGCCAATGGCCTGCTTCATGTCATCCATATTCTCGTCCGCCTGCTTGATAATGGCCAATGTCACTGCCCGTTTACCATTGCTCATGGATACGCCTTTTTCCCTGACGGGAACAATACCTATCCGGCAGAACTCTTCCAGACGGATGATGCGTCCATTTTTGTTAATAAGAATATTCTTCACATCCTCTTCCGTACGCAACAGAGTGGAAAACTTGATATTGTATTCATAATATCCATCACGTACGGTCATACTTCCCGGTTCCACATTATTTTGGGCAAGAGCAGATTCTACATCCTGTATGGAAAGTCCCAGTACGGCAAGCTTATTTTCATCGGGAACAATCTGCAACTGGCGCTCCACCAATCCTGTGATATCCACCATGGCTACCTCTGTCAGCTGCTCGATACGCCGTTTGATAACGCTTTCGGCAAATTCACACAGATCGAGGAAAGCACGTTCGTCCGTTTGTCCGTAAGCGCTGTCATTCTTCAGGGTGAGGCTGAGATAGAATACCGGAATATCGGTAGCACTTGCTTTTACTACTTTAGGACGGTCTGTATCCTTAGGCAGGTAGTTCATGGCGGCGTCAATCTTCTCATTCACTTCGATAAAAGCAAGATCCGTATTGGTGCCGAAGTCGAAATTCAGCCGGATAAGACCTGCCCCATCATGCGCCTCGCTATCCATATCTTTCAGACGAGCCACCTGGATAAGTTGTTGGCGCAATGGTTTCACCACCGTATTCTCCAACTCACGCGCAGAAGTATTCTGTGCCGAGATTTGTACTGTAATCTCCGGGATGGCAATATCCGGCAGCAGAGATACCGGCAACGTGAAATACGTTACCATACCGACAATAAAACATGCGGTAAACGCCATCAATACGGCAATGGGCCGCTGTATCAAGAACTTAACCACCCCTTTTATTTTTTATTTTCAATAACTTTCACCGGTGCCTCATGAGCCAGGTTCACATTGCCTGTCACAATCACCACATCTCCTTCTTGCACTTCATCTTCCACAATCGTGTATTCATCGGAATTTTCCAGTACGGTCTGCACGTAGTTCCATTTCGCTTTATTATCTTTCAGTGTAAAAATCACCTGCTTACCGGAACGCAACACCACTGAACTCTTCGGAACAACCAACTGTTCACCTAGCGAACGATGTACATTAACCCGTATGTTCATGCCATTAAAGAGTTTGCCCTGTCCGTTGACAACGGCCTTCACTTTCACCATGCCTTTATCGTCCACCAGCGGATTGATTTCGGAGATACGTCCTTCGTATTTGGCAGAAGGATCTGCATAAGGGGTAACAACCACTTTATCGCCACCTTTAATAAGGGGGAGTTCACTCTCCAATACAGTAAAGTCAGCTTCCATGCCCTGTGAACCGATAATTGTACAGAAAGCATCTGAACTGCTGGGAGCATTATAGGGTTTGGAAAAGAGATTAGCCACCACCCCGTCAAAAGGAGCAATCAGAGTGGCATGTTCTTCTTCATATTTAGCCAGTTCATATTGAGAAAGGGTCTGATCATAGCCGCTTTTCACCCGTGCCAGTTGCATGATATCATCGGGTACATTGGCAGTATCATCCGCTGCATACCCCTGCCCTATCAATACATCCTGCAATTCCAACTTAGCTTTCTCCAAAGCATCTTTGGACTGTGCGGTCTTATTTTTTAAACGAAATTTATCCAGCTCTGCCAGTTTTTGTCCTTTGTGTACCCGGTCACCGTTCTTCACATAAATCTGCGCCACGATACCCGAACTTTCAAAACGCAAATCTGCCATTCCTCCGGCCACTATCTTGCCATTACTTACCAACTCGTGATTGAATATCTGCCGCTTCAAAGGCAACACGGTCACTTCATTCTTCTCATCCGGCAATACGGTAGCTACTCCTTCATCGGCGGCTTCTTCTTTTTTCGCACCGGAACATGCTGCCAGTAAAACAACTGCCGCACACAACAAATATTGGTAGATTTGAATCTTCATATTTTTATTTCATTATAGCTTTCAATGCAACAAATATAACTTATATATCGAAACAACGCCCAGACTAAAAGGAAATAAATCCTACTTCCCCAAAGCAATAGAATTTAAAATCTTTCGTACCACCTCCTCAACATCAGGTTTACTTTTTATCAAATTATCCCTCATACTGATTTGCGCACATAAAATCTGAAGACCTCTTTTCTTCAACAAATAATAAGAACGATATCTCACGGTACTGCCATCCATTTCCTTGCTGTTTCGGAACACTATAAACGACTTTGCTTCATTCGATGACGCAAGTATCTCCACAGACAGGGCGTTAAGCAATGCAACTTTCTTTTCGATATACGGAAGAGTCACATCCGATTTATCTAACTTTTCATACAAATCAATCTCGATGCCCAAATGATTTGGAATATCTTTTTTATCTTTCAAAGGAGTATTCCAAGCAAAATAACGTATTAAAAATCCACGTGCCTCTCTTCTACCCGGTTCTGTTCCATCACCAGGCATCCCCTCTATAGGTACCCAATCATCAGGCAACGTCACACAAAACAAGCTATTCTTAATTACTTTCCATCCTATACTATTTGCCATTAATATCAAAGGAGTCATGATCAATAATAACAATAATCCTATTTTCTTTAGTCTCATATATTATTCCAGTTTTGGTAAATCATACACATACAATTCATTATCTACCAGATTGTCCAATGCGTATATTTTGTTATATTGGAGACTGATTGCCATCATTGACAGTTTTCTATCAAGTGAAAAGCAAGCCACCGGTTGTCCATCCCAACCCCAAACCTGCAATTCATACCGTTCAACCCCGGTATGCTGATTGGCGCAAAGCACATAAATATGGTTGTGAGTTGCATACGGTTGAGCTATATAATAAACAGGCTGATTTTGCATTTCTTCTCCAAACGCTGTATGACATGGATTGATTTGAACATCCACATCATGCAACAAATTCAGACTATTATCATAAATACGAAAACGTTTAAACCCCATATAGAATACTATGAATTTGCTCTTGTCCGGGTGAACTGCACATACTTTCAGATAAGGTACGAACAAAGGAGGAGAATGAAGTACTTCGTCCGAGTTTATCCATTTCGGATAATCACCTTTTTCTTCCAACTTACCAGTTTTCATATTCAATAAACAGAATTCATTATTGCTCTCAATACGTCCCAGAGTCAAATACACGCTATCCATAAGCTCATAAAATCCGTTATTTGAGATACCTTGTGCAAATACAGCTTTCGTATTGACTACAGACAATCCATTTCCATCATATCTTACATTTTTATGCAAATTACTTCCCGCCTCCATAACAGAAAACAAATTATGTCCACATTCTGTATCAAAACTCCTACTATCCAACATATTAAACTCATCCGGCCCCTGTCCTCTGGTGCCAGATTCATTAAGATACGTGCCATCATCCAATCTAAAGAAAGAGAATAGATGTTCTTCTTTCTCCTTGTACACAATAAGATAATCAGTTAGACACCCGATGTAACGAGGCAACAATATAGGTTTGGATATAGGAATAATACTCGCCGTCAACTTCCCCATTACAGGGAATGACGTAACTTGAGATATCTCTTGCGTAGAACTTGCACAAGAAAAAGCCAAAAGTGCAAAGATTCCTCCCCAAAAATATGACTTCATAGTTCTATTCATTTACAAGCACTTCTTTTTTTAATGCCAACATTGCCCTTGTTCCCACACCGTAGTAGCTGTACTCGTATAGCAATCAAAACAACGAATATAGCAAAAGAAGCGATCAGAAGAATAATCATCCTGACTAAATCTCCAACAATACCAACCGTCCTGATTCCATTCATAATTTGCCAAAGCTTCTATATTAGCCAATAACAAATCAGACATCAGATTCTTTTGATAATTTCTATAAATACCATAGCCAACAGATAACGCCAAAACGGCAACAAGCATAATCATTCTTTTTTTCATAAACATTATTTTTTATATGTGAATAAATAAAACGACTTTATGTCTATTAATAAAATCATCATCTACACGACAAGTTTGAGTATACAATTTATCATTGCAAAATTAGACATATTTTCAAGACAATCTCTCATATGCACATGGACAAAAAGGGAAAATATCAAAAGTATTATTTCACTATCTATCAGCCTAATAAAATCTTGTCCATTCCCAAACAGGTGGACAAGAACATACCTCCTTCCTTATTTAGGGACTGTAATAATCACTACCGGATTAGAATCATCCGTCAATTCTTTCAGTGCCGAAAGTTTTTCATTTTCTGCCGCTTCAGGATTTTCTTCCAACCAGGTCATCACTTCTCCGGCATCAATAATCATTCCATATTCTCCCTGTGCACTGCATGCCTTGGGATGGAAAGCCATAAAGCCGGTCAGGTCATCTTTTATACCTTCCTTTTCGGCATACATCCGGGTAGTATTTGCCTTCCGGTCGTAGATTCCGTTAAACGTTTCCGGTTCATCTGTATACAGTCCCCGGATACACTGAAAGAAAACAGTATGATCCGTCTCAAAAATACATCCCACCAACAAGCGTTTTTCGTTATCTTTGGATTCAGTACGTGCCTCAGCGCCCCAATGCCATTTACCGGTGGAGAATGCGATATAAGGTGTCAGCTCATTTCCACTCACTGTATAAATGGTATCATTGAAATTCTCTTTGTAACGTATCTTATTATCACTCTTCCACAGGAAAGGAATACCCGCTACACTTGCCGAGGCATCTCCACTTTTAAATGTAGTCAGAATAATACCTGCATTTCCCTGCTTTTTGACGCTGATACTGTTTATGTCATCTACTCCTCTATTAGGCAAAACCGGAAGTAGGCTAGGCACCGTATCTAGCTGTTCTCCCGCTTCATTAAATAACAGCAAAGCGCGCCCGTTATCACCTACAATATTACCGTAACGACCTATTATCACGGAATCCGTAAAACTGAAATCACTCGGTGAATCTGGAGGAGTAGGTATCGTTACACCACCACGGTAATTACCTTGCAAATCATATTTCTGTAACTTACCGGGTCTGCGCATAAAATAAAGCAGACCGTTTACGTCATTATAAGTAGGCGCCGCAGTTGAATAAGCTTCCGGATCATCGCCCAAATGTCCTACTTTGCTTAAAAACTTACCGCTCTCTTTATCAAAGATAAAACAAGTTTGACGTGAAAAGACAACAATCTCTTTATCCAGTAACAGAATATTCGGACTTCCACCTACCAGACACGAATCGGTTGTTTCTAATGGAACATAGCGTACATCGCTTCCTAATTCCGAAAGTTTCAATTCGGCAGGCTTTTCCATAGCTCCCGCCACATCAATACTAGAACATAATCCATCTGCAGAGGATTGCGGAGTACCGGTACAAGCCGCCATCAGACAAGATAAGCCTGTGGCATACAACCATCCTTTTCTCATAATTCTTTGTGTGTTTTCAGATTCAACATTTATAACATATCCGCAAATAAACTAATATTTTTAGTTTTAAAACTAAAGTTTATCGTTAAAGAAGTAAAAAGGCTTATTTAAAACGCGACTTTTCATACAATTCCTTCTTATTGATTATGAACAGTGATTGATTATTCTCTATATTTTCACAATCTTCCAACGCCATTATAAGTTTATCCTTATCTACTTTGAGATAAAGAAGCTAAACGATATTTTCCTCCATTCACTTCTGCCGGTAGAATATAAGTAGTTGTATTATGAGTTTCCTTATTATACAGAGTCAACCTTACCGAGTCCTCACAAGAGAAAACAAAATAAAGATAGTTCTCTTCTTCATAAACATATCTGATAAGCGTTGCCAACTTTTTGTTTTCAGGCTTATTTACATAATCAATTAAGTCATAAACATCTTTATTGAGGCGCTCCACTGCCGGAATAGCATATTCCCCGAAGTTTACGAGATATTTAGGCTGAACCATATTATCATTTACTACCGTATAGATTGTATCACTCAAAGCTTCCCAATAAGTGATAAAACCACCATTATCATCACAATTCATAAAATCAAATAGTAGAAATCCGGTGTGAAGCGAATGGCCCTCCAGTGTCTGAGTTATCGTATATTTTTCATCCAACAATGAAAGGGCCGGCGTCACATACCCTGGAGTTCCATTAAAGCTATTCTTTGCTATATATTTATTTTTCCCATAAGGACGGATAAGCTGAGGAACACATTCTACATCCGAATTTTTTACAGCCTTTTCCGTACGCAAATAACGACCGGAAGGAGCAAAAACCAATACTCGACCCTGATTAAAATCATAAATACATAATTCTTCATTCTTAATAAAGAAAGAAGATAAATTCACATACTCCTTATTACCTTGTCCTATTCCGGATATGTTATATAAGTAATTACCCTCCGTATCAAACGTCAATATTTTATTTCTGGACCGTATAAAGTATTTGTCCTTAACCTGATCTATCGACACGATGTCATACAACAAAGAAGAGTCCGATGTCTCAAGCGGGATTATTCTGCCTCGCTGTAAAGGCAGTTCTACACTCTGCTCTACATCAACAAATATTTCGTTACTAAAATCAGAAGATGATTTAGTAGCGGTACAACTATATAGCAATGCTGTTATGCATAAAGTTAACATAATATTTTTACTCATATCAAAACATTTTCATGAAATAAAATCATATATCGAAACTTCAGAATTCAAAATTCTGGCGTAAAATACCTTTCTTTGATTTGTTTCAAATAGGTATCTGTATATTTCCCATAATTCCTATCGGGTATGAACAAATGTTCTATTTTATTGTCAACAATTACAAAAAAGCAAACAAGGCTGGTATTATCTAAAGATATACCAAGCTTCTTCCTACCTATATTTATAGTATTCCCTTCTTTAAATTTTTCATTTATCGAATAATCAGATGCCAGATATAGAATCGCAGAAGCCTCCTCAGACTTGGAGAAATTCTCTTTTATACACTTCTTTGCATAATTAAGACATGCATCACATGATTGAGAAGAGTAATAGCAGATAAGCCGTGGTTCACTTAATTTAAGTTCCTTCACGCCAATAGAATTATCACTACAAATAATCGAAGCTGTTATATTATCCTGTATATACATTTCTTCAATAAAATGTTCATTTTCCCAGTCTGAGATCGACTTTTCTAATGACATTTTGTAGAGTATAACAGATGAAACAATTAAAATACTAAGAAGCAAAACAAACTGTAAGGAAATAATCACCTTTTTCATGATTTCTAATTTATTTAAAAACATATTTTATAACAACAGGATTATCGTCATCTTTTATACTATCAAACACTTTACGAGTATCAGCATCCAAATCTTCCGCATTTAGTATATTAAGACCATAATTGGGATCTGCTCCTATCAAATAAACTCCACTTTCATCAACAAATGAAGGGATGCATTCATGACCTTCTTTAAAGGCATTAAATACTACAGGCTCCTTACTTTGTTTATCATAAATAAGAGTCCAATATTTATTATCATAAGCAAAATCGGTAATATAATATCGTGAATTCTCACCATATGAAACAAAAATATTCGCATATTTAGCTCCAACTGTACGAGCATATTTAAAGTAATATTCCATAGGTTCATCCTTCAAGTCTGAAATTTCAAAATTCTGTTCCCCAAAATCCCAATGATATTTGGGAATCAACGAATTATTTTCGAAGGTGAAAACATCTCCATTATAGGATTGTACAAAATGTACTTTACCTTCACAAACATAAAATGGCGAATACGTATGATGATAAAAAGTATTAAAGAGAAGAAATTTTGGTAAATCATACAACTCTGAGATAATCTTGCGTTGAACAATATTATATACCACCATTTTATTCCCTTCACGAGAATCGCTAAAAAGTAAATATGTATCCTTGTCTAGTGCAATAAATTGATGTACAGCAGGTACAGTCAATGGAAGAGGGATCTTCTCTTTAAAATTTTGCCCAAGACTATCATATCGAAGAATACCTCCCATAGGAGACAAAAGGTCTAAATCACCCGTAAAAGGATTAAAATAAAAGCTATATAATTCTGTATATTCTCCCGGACCATTACCATGTTTATTTATATCATATAAAAAATTACCATTTTCATCAAATACTAATATTTTTTTTTGAGGCGTATCAAGTATATAATATTTACTATTATAATAAATACGTTCACCTACATATTTTATCAATGAGTTCTCAGATGTTTCCAAAGGAATTATTTCAACTCTTGAGAAATAATCGTAAAAAGAAGGTGAAATTGTTTTTTTTAAGTCAATCTTACATACTGTACTATCTCTATTAATAATTTGTTGATTGCATGATGTCATTAACAACATACCCCAAATAATAACAATAATAATTCTCATATCACATATACTTTTTTATTATTTATAATAGGATGGCCAACATATCAATACATTAGCCACCCCATAGCATTCGTACAATTATCTGTGATTTATACAATAATCAATAACACCCATCCAGAATGAGCTACAGTAGTCTTTAGGAACACCTGTTGCTTCACAATAAACTCGGCAGCGATGGAGATCTATTGTTTCTGTACGCTTTTGATAGCAATCTCCACTTCCTCCTGTACTACATTTAATCTCAACCCCTCCGATTTCTCCACCATCAATAGGATCATCTTCCCCACTGATAGCCTCAATCGTCGATGTATTCATATCGTAAGAGCGATCAGAACTCAATACAGTTCTCACATTCAATGCAGTAATAGCAATAACCACAACTGCAAACATTACAATCTTAATCTTTTTCATTTTTGATTTTTTAATTGTTAATTGTTAATTCAAATTTATAGAAAGCTTTCTAATTTCATTTCTCATTTCATTGATTGCACTTGAAAAGACTTTAGGCTCTTTTGTTAGAACAATAATGCTCATCTTCTCAAACTTTTCTTTATTAAAGTAAGCAGAATCTGTATAAAGTTTAGCCAACATATAATAAGGATAAATACGAATAGGTAATCTATGAGTAGAAGCAATAAAACACGATTCAGCCTTCTCATACAAACCTAATTGTAAATAACATTTTCCTTCTGCATTGAGTACAGCTACATCACTGGAAACTTTCTCTGTACGCTCCAACACCTCAATAGCCTGACTATACTGCTTCTGTTCCATCAGCACATGTGCATATCGAAAAAGAAGTTTCGGACTGTGCATAATCTTCTCATAAACTGATTCGTATGCAGACGCAGCTTCCTGATATGCATTTTCCGAGTAAAGCATGTGAGCAAATAACACCCTCTCTTTATAGTGCTTAATATCCTTCAACTGATAAATACAAGATACAGAAACAACAAGTAAGAGAATGGATACAATATACGCAACAATACTTCCGGAAAAACAACGACGTTCTTCTTCCTTGCCGTTAGAAACACATAAGGAGGCAAGTAATATACCAACTACCCCAAATGGAAACACCTGGAGCGGATAAGCCGAAAATGCAAAAACACATAAAGATAACAGCCCGCCACATATACCATATTGCCTCGTTCGATAGCCTTTCCGAAAAGTATAGCAGATGAAAGCACAAGCTAAAAGGAGCAAGATGACTCCTCCTTCAACCGTCAATTGCAGATACTCATTAAAAGCATATACAGGAGAACCGGCTACTCTCTCTTCCCATTCCGAGTAATCGCCTTGAGAAAAATAAGCGGATTGTTCCTGACCGTAAACTTTCGGAAAACTCCCAGGCCCATATCCCGAAATAGGACTTTGGGCAATAACAGCAAGTGTCTGTTTCCAGATAAATAAGCGTCCGCAAACAGAATCGGACCTCATCGAAATCAATAAGCCTGTAATAGTTCCACCTAATATCAGGAACAAAACCATACAAAGCACCGTCGCCTTAAAGTGCGATACAAAATATTTTCTTAACTCCCCCACCCATTGAAAATGGAGAGACAATACAAAAAGACTACTAGCAATCAATGCTCCCCAAGCCGAACGACTCATCCCTGCCGGAATCATAGAAAATAACAACACGGCTAAAATCGCCCAGACATATTTATCCCGCTTCTGAGCATTAAGCATCTGTCCTAAACAAATGGGGAAAATTACCGCCAAATAACCTGTATATGGTCCGGGATTATAAAACGATCCCGTCACAGCAAACATCTTATGATAAGAGCCTGTAAAACCGTATATTTGCAATATGCCCCATATGGTTTGTATGCATCCCAGCAAGGCCAAAGCATAAAATACTGTCTTCTTACATACGGGACAACAGGATAAAATAAAGCGCAATGCAAACCAGAATACACACAGCAAAACAGCATAAATTATTTTCCAGTTAGCTAATTGTTCTTGATAATCGTATCTTATTAAATACCATCCAATCAAAACAATAAACAGCATATCGGAGATTGCAAAATAAAATCTTACTTTACTTACAAACAGCACAATGCACGACACGAAAGCCACTACTCCTACAGCGCAGGCAATAGGAAAAAGCTGGAAATAGTTATCCACTATTTCATAAGGAACAAAGGTACTGACCGGTACAAGGCAGAGTACTATTGTAAAAAACAGAGATATGATAATATTATTTTTCATTTCAATATCGATATAAGTATACCTCTTCAATCACAAAGAAAATCTCACAACTTTTTAAATATTCTATTCCATCGAATCTGTCCGGTTTCCAAAACTTTTGAAAACCAGATGAATTGCCCTACTCCCAAGATGAAGTCATCCGGCAGTAATCCCCAATTACGAGAATCGTACGAATAGTTCACATTATCCCCTAGCATGAAATAATAATCATGCTTGAAGTGATATTCAGTCAATAAAGTATCCGCTAAATAAACCAATCCCATCTCTAATTTCAGCGATTGTCCGGTTTCATATTCTATACAGTGTCGGTAGTGGTTGTAGTTACAGGAATCAATTGGCAATATATCTCCAACTTTAGGAAGATACACTTTTTCCAGACTCTCGCGAGCAAACCACTGATACGTATCACCAGGTAGTGCCACACAACGTTTACAAAAAAACAATTTTGCACTCAGTATCATCTTTTCTTTATCTTCAGAATATGGATAATTAAACACCACTACATCATTCTTTCGCACCTGTCTGATACCTTCCAGCCTATGCACCAACTTACGTTCGTCCCGTGACTCATCTTCTTCTATAATTCTACGCCCCGGAATTTGCAAAGATGCCAAAATATAATCTCCACCCAACAGAGTAGGAGACATGGAATAAGTAGGTATAACGCAAAATGTGAACCAATATATCCTGACAGATAGATATATCTGATATAAGGAGAACAATACAAAAGATGTATATCCTACCCTTTTCCATACTCGTTTTATTTTTCCTTTCATATCTCAAAATACTATATCAACTCCTAAATTCTTATCGGTTCAATCATACAATTATCACCTATTCATACCCTACAAACTTCTGCTCCCCATCTTCCACATAGAATACCTGCTCTTCCTTCCCACGCGTCAAATTACGCAGCCACAATAAGGCGCCTTCAGGAATATTCCGATAGACTAATTCATTAGTAGTAGCAGTCTGTACTCCCAAAGAAATCCATCCTTTCACACCAGACTGATAGAACAACTCATACACATTGCCCGGAGTGATAAAATTATCATCATTGCGAGGAACAAACAATATCTTCTTTATAGTACTAGCACGTTGCAGGTCCAATACGATGGAATCCCGCGGCCCTGACGAATAATAGAATGTCAGCCAATCATCATCACACGCCTTGTCTATGTCGTGCGCGGGATTCTCATCCACCGGACCACCACCGTATATAGCTTTTGAAGGAAGATGTTCTTCACTGTCCACACTATCAAAGAATGCCAGTTCCGCAATTTCCGCCCTACAATCTGCTGTGGGATAGGCAGGAGGCGGTGGAGTGAAACGCACATAACGATAAGGGCGTGAAATCTTCGGATAATAATAATTGAGGTTAGTGCGAGGAGTATCGGTCAAGCAACAAAGCAACTCACTCGTACGAAAATACCGGTCATTACTCACTTCAATCTCAGCACCTGTCATGGTAGCCATATAACCATAAAGGTATTGTCTTAACGGGTATTTTCTCCTTATATGGGCAGTGACCGCCTTCGACATATCCGGTTCAAAATAGCGTACATTTCCGTCTACTACCATAAAAGGACATCCGGCAGGAGAACGCGTTCCGTTCTCAGAGGTCAAAGGTTGGAAAATAACGCCCGGTTCTATATTGTTCACCCGTGCTTTGCCGCGTCGTAATGGAACTGCATCCACTGTGACATATCCGGAAGGACTGAACATTCCCAGCAGAATACTATTTCCTTCTATATTGTCATCAACCTTTACCTTGAACTCATTCTCACCAAAGTACTCTGCCGTCACATCCTGATAAAAAGGTCCAAACAATGAAGCTGTCTTACTATCGTGCGCTTCAAAAGTATTCCTGTAGACTTTACCTTTCTTTCTGCCGTCCGTAGACCCACGTTTCACCACAAAGTCAGACGAATCCATATACCAGAACGGAATAAATCCTCCGTCCGAATCCTTCAGTACGTTCCACATATGGTCGTGTTGATTAGAAGGAGAATACCAATATTTATCTATATTTACCGGAAAGCCCAATGCCCGGAAAACGTATACAGCATGATCAGTTATTTCGCGACATGTACCTACCAGATATTCCGATAAGAAACGGGCACCTAAATGTGGCATACGATATTCGGTAGTGAGGACAAATAAGTTAGTTCGCTTGAAGTGGCGTGCTAGTACATTCACAGCTTCCACCATATCATTACCGGTATACAGCGAATCAAGAAGAGGTTTATAACGGTCATAATACATTTTCCGCCAATTGTCCAATGGTTCATCTCCTATACGATAGGGCAATACCCATTCACAAAAGTCGTTAAATGAATAATTCTTTGCCCACGGACATTCTTCCCAGACCTTGAAGGATTGTTCGATATTTTCTATCAAATAATCAGCAGACATGTATTCAATATCCGGACGTTTCGGCAATGTTCTGTAGTTAAAACCAATCCACTTGCGCTTCCATTCGCTATCAGGCAGATAACCTCCTATATTCAGTTCCACCGCGGCCTTCATTACCGCTTTCACACTATCCAGACGGTCATCTTCATAACCGCCATGCCCAGGCATATTTCTTATAAGAAAGCGGGCGGCTTCTAACTTCAAACTATCATTTTGGTAGTAGTTCAGCACTTTTTCCAGTTCTATCCTGTTTTTTCCGGCCTGTTCGAGTGCAAAATCCAAACGTTTATCTCCCGCACTTTCGCATGATACAAAAAATACAATTGACAGAGACCATATTATTGTCATCTGTACTCTATTCATAGTATTATAATTAAATTATTATAGTAGTTCTTCTCTTAATAATCTTTTTACTTGGAGACCTAATGCTACCATTAGACAGATGCAAATGTAGAGAGCTGAGGTTAATTAATAGCGGCATACAGACTTAATTGAGGATTAATAAACGGTTAATTCCATGTAAATACAGAATTCAAACTAATTTAACTGAAGTTTTACATGCAAAGTGATAAAATATCCTCCTTCTTTCTTCATCCTCCGTGTCTCCGTATTCAATCCTGTCATTAAAAAAAGACTCTTACTCTTTCTTTTCAAAAGCATTGCCCTTTCTTTACTTTTACATAGCACTTTGGTTATATGCATATTCTTTATTTTGCTATGACCACAAATGTGAAGCACGTACTTCACAACCGTGAAGCAGTAGTACCACAATTGTGGAGCACGTGATCAACAATTGTAGAAAGCACTATAACATTGGCTATCAACAGAATAAACATAGGACATCAACATAAAAAACATAGGCAATTAATATAAGCAAACCATACTCTGAGCATCATCGCAAGGCGGGAATTCTCTCATCGAAATGGCACGAACGATTGTTATCCTCCATATTCGACGTATTTATGATGAAAAAAAGTCGAAAAGCGGGGGGGTACTGAAACAGTTTATTCATGTGCAATAAGCATGTAATAAACAGATTTACAGCAGCATACTCCCATTTTGTGTTAGTGTAGGTAACTCTACCTACACCCTAATTCTACTTGCTTCCACCACTGCTTATTGCCGATGAATAGGGCGATACAGAACATAAGTGCAAGCGTGTAGGTAAAAGCGATCATAAACTTTCAGTAAAACCTGAGCCATTTATTAATGTAACGAACAAATACTTTTCTTAAAATAAGACTATATGATACTTTCAAGATGGTATAGGCATCCGAAGTAAAAGGTGTAGCCATCTATTCAAAAGGGTGTAGCCATCCGACCAAAAGGGTGTAGCCTTTTATACCCTCGCCAACAAGCCTCGCAGAAAGGATACAAACCTACTATATCCATAGTAACAAAAGTAGAACTCATAAAGAAAGGACATATTATTTCAATTCCATTTTGGCAATTATCAGATTGTCATCAGGCTCAACATGTCGCCCTAAAACTTCATCCGAGGATATTTTATCTGATGGCACCAAACTATAAAGAGCATTGTTATGAGCCATAAGAGGCATAAAGAATGCAAGTCCATCTATATCATTTACTATAGGATTTTTTGCATAAGCAGAAGCTTCAATATAGGAATCGGCTTGTTTGTGATCAATTATTCCCCAATAGAAATTTGAATTCAAGGTATAGCCTACAAAAGAAAATGAAGGGGTGTCCAAAAATCTCAGTAGCAAGGGAACATCCTTCATTAATGTATGAATCTGGTCTATAGCAACACTTTCAACTGCTATTTTCTCCTTATAAGCCTCTTGAGCTTTTATATACTTTTCATCAAATTGCATTATATATTTTTTCTCCAAGTTTGAAGGAGAGGATGTTTGGTAAATTACATTATCCAAAGCCAATATCAAATAGCCGTCACATAAAAAATTAAAAGGATTTACTATAATGCCGGAGTTATCTATATTCTTATTAAAGAATAAATCTGAAACCGTTTGACTGTTATCAATATTAACAAACAACACATTCGGACATAATTCCTTTTGAGTATATTCTTTATTAGGTTTATAATCTCCACAGAAAGCAATCCACGAATCATCTAAAACAAAAAAGGAATCTGCAGAATAATTCGTTTTTATCTCTCTCACAAAACATCCGTCGGAAGAAAAGATAAATATTTTCTTCAACGAGCAATCCCATATATAAATTTTATCCTCATACACATTGACATCTGTTATACTTACATATTCGTTAGTCCCCATTCCTCGATTACCATATTTGCGAACAAATCGTCCAGATTTGTCGAAACGCAAAACAGACTGCGTTTTTTCCCTATCAACTACATAGTAAGCATCATCTGTTACAAGAATCTTATCGACAGAACCTATCAGACATTCATCTTTCGTCTCAAGAGGAATATACGAGATAGAATCAACGAATGAAGACAGTTTCACTTCATGTTCATTAGTCCGCAAAGGAACATCAATCACCATTGCCTCTTGCTTGTCAGTCTTTCCCGGATTTGAACATCCGACTAATGTTACAAAGAAAAATAGTAAAAATTTTAGCTTCATAATTATTATCTATATATGTATTAATATTTATCACATTCTTTACGATTTTCGATTATTGGCAAAACAGAAGTTTATCTTCTGTTCATTTATTATTTCAATTCCATTTTGACTATTATCGGATTGTCATCAGGCTCGATATGTCTTCCAGAAATCTCGTCGGAAGTTATTCTCTCCGGTGATCTATAACTATAAACCGTATTTTTATAAGTCGCCAATGGAACAAAAACAGCTATATCATCCATATCATTTACAATATTCATTTTTTTATAGCCGGAAGCCTCAATGTACGCATCAGACTCCTTATGATTAATGATACCCAAATAGTAATAATCCTCCCAATTATATTTTAAGAAAGCATAAGAAGGAGTGTCCCAAAAGGTATAGACATAAGGTATTTTCTTCATAAATTCAATACCTTGATACACATCAACTGTTTCCGTTTTCAATTTTTCAATATAATCTCTCTGAGCTTTCTGATACTGCTCTCCAAACTGTAAGACATACCTCTTTTTCAAAACAGCAGAGGGCAAAGCTTGATAAATAGTATCACTTAAAGGAGTTACAAAATTAGCGTTGCTGACGAAATTGAAAGGAGATGATATAATACTAGAATAGCACATTCGAGAATCAAAAAACAAATCAGGTTTAGTCTCTCCATTATCAACATTAACAAACAGCAAATTAGGATATAAGTTACTTCGCTCATATTTTTTATTCGCCTTATAATCACCATAAAAAACAATCCAAGAATCATCTAAAACAGCAAATGATTCTGCCATATAATCAAATTTCTTCTCTTCCAAGAAATGACCGTCATGGTCAAAAATAAATAACTTCTGCAATGAACAATCCCAAAGATAAACTTTATCTTTATACACATTAACATCAGTAATTTGCATATATTCACCTGACGCAGGTCCCCGACTACCTAATTTACAAATAAACTTTCCGGATATGTCAAAACACAAAACAGAGCATGCTTTCGTCTCATCAACTATATAATAAAAATCATCCGTTACAATAATTTCATCAATACACCCAATCAGACATTCATCTTTCGTCTCAAGAGGAATATACGAAATAGAATTAACAAACGAGGACATCATTATCTGATGATCATCACCCTTCAAGGGAACGTCAATCACTCTAAAATCTTGATTACTCTTTTGATTGGGTGCTGAACATCCGGTCAATACCAGAAAGGCTATAAATATTTCTTTTAGTCTCATCGTCTTTATTTTTACCATTAAACAGATGCAAATGTAAAGAAGTGCAATTAAGAGACTGAAACAAATGGGCTTAATTTGTCATTAAAAAAGGATTAAGTTGAAGTTTATAGGTACATTTCCCTAATTTCTTTCTCCAAAGAAGTAAAAACATAAATTATTTTCCGTTTACCGTCTGATAAAAAGCAAAGGCAGACACCCAACAGCATAGCAAACAATATCCCACCATGAAAATGACGTACCCAATACTACCCTTGCCAGCGTACAATTTTGCAACCCCAATAAAGTAACCAATTGCAGATACTGTAACGTTTCAATACAACAAGCAAACAGGAATATCCATAGTGGCAGCCATCGCAATGGGCGGGTAATAAACATACGCACAAAGCAATATACGAGTATTACCACCAATACATCTCCCATATAGGGACGTATGAATGCGTCACGCACAAAAAGGGCTATTAATGTTTCGACCACAAACAACCCTGCAAAACAAATTGCATAAAACCAACGGCTACCAATAAATGTATCATTTCTATTATCCATAAATCGCTTTTATTACATATTTGGAAAATTAAAATCTATTATAAATGGGAAACTTCAAAATCTCAGCAACAACAATATCGGATTATCATCTTCTGATAAATTAATTAATGTCTCACGAGTTTCATTTCTTAAACTCATAATATATAATAATCGGATTTGAATCTTCCGTCAAGGTCTGCAATTTATCGGCCCCTTCTATACGAGGATTTATTCCGCCTTTCTTCATATTTTCTAAAAAGATATCCTTGGTGAAACCGTCATTCATGCCGATGCAATATACCCGGTTCTCATCAAATGAATAAAGATTGGGAATTAACAATGTACCTGCTTTATCCGTATAAAGCAAATCGTCAGTTATACCTGACATAACATAAGCTTTATTCTCTTCTTTCTTATAAAGAATGGAATAACCATAGTGGCCTACATGATAGCCGAAATGAATATATTTAGCGGTTTCCCAATAATCAAATACATTATATATCTTACCGCTTTTCATCAATCTATCGTATATTTTTGACACTCTTGCAGATTTCGACATATCATTCTCTGCTATCAAAGTTTCCAAATATTCCTTTGTCACAAGCTTTTTACTTTGCAAAGTAATATACGGTTTTATTCCTTTGGGAGTTATTTCAAATATTGTATCCATGAAGATCTGCATAAATTTGGGATTTCCGGTAGGACCGGAGATAAAAGTATGTTGATTAGTGCTGAATAGTTCATTCCAACCTTTATTATACTGAGAAGCCTCAAATTGAAAAGAAATTCTTTTCCCATTAGTAACGTCTACTTTACTCAAAAGAAATCGTTTCCCGGATTTATCAAATGTATACAGATTCGTATACAACGCATTCTTAAAAGGTTGAATAAAAGTAGATCTTGTTCCTTTATTTTCCAATTTAAACGAACTTTCAAAAGTTCCATTACCACTATACTTCAATACATTCTGAGTTTGGGAGTCCAGTACATATATTTTTTTATTTTCCCTATCGATACTTATATCATCCGGATCAATGTATTCACCGGGTCCTTTCCCCTTACGCCCTATCATCTTTATAAATTTGCCTTGCTTATTAAACAGAAAAAGACCTCTGCCTTTTTCCAATACATACAAATTATTATCACAGACTTCTAACTTATCAACTTTTCCTAATAATGATTCATCCGTATCTTCCAATACAATAATTCCCGCCTTGCTGAATAAAGAAGAATAAGTCATCTTCTCCAACTTTTCAGCACGATCCAAATTAATCACATAGCCATTTTTCTTTGCTAAGCTACTATTCTCTTCACCAGGAACAGTCAATAATCCCAGCATTAATGCCATTAACATTGTCAGTATTCTCATTGTATGTTACATTTTCTTTCTCTTACATTACCAATTACAAAAATAATCATCAAAACAAGATAGTAAAAGGAATAGTCACTATACTTAGTAAACTTCAATAATATATTTTCTACAGATGGATACAAAACGCTCCTCTCTCCTTCAAAGCTATACAAGGAATAGCTAAACGGTAACAATCATTTTTAAGGATATCGCTACGATAGTCTGAGAGAGAAACATCCAAAACAACGGTTCGGATGCGGAACAAAGAAGTCAATTCTTCAATACGACCATTGTAGCCTTTGGAAATATATAAATAATCGATCTGTAAAGGGTGCTTTGAAATCTTATTTTTCCAGCGGGCATCATGGAGCAGGCAAACCCGCCTGCCCGCATAGGAAACAATGTGATTATGAAAAGCCAGACCGGAAGTAGAATAATCAGCAGGCAAAGCATTGGGAATAGAGAGATGCTGACGATTCCAATAAGGTACGAGTGCACGGTGCAAACGGGAAGTATCCGGCACACTATCAGCATAAGCCAACCAGGATTCTCCATTATTAGCAACGCAATGGACGGCAGGACAGCCACGGACATTATAAAAAGCAATGCCGCGCTGAGGAGAAGACAGGCTGACGGAAATCGTATGATAAGTGATCAGCAACAACAGGCAGCAAAGCGGAAAGGATATGCTGCGAGCAGTTCGGATAGCCAAACTCCGAAACAAAAACAATAGAAAAAGATAAAACAGCATAATCTCCCAATGATCTATCCAAAGCTGATCTATAGAGGACATTGGCAGTTCTTCTATCCAGCAGAGAACTTTGTTCTGAGCACTTAACAGAGCATCGACTACTAAAGCACAGCCAGATTGAAGGAAAGAAAAAGGAGTCAGGACAAGCATAAGAACCGCAGAATACAAAATCAACGTCACCATAGGAATCACCCACAGATTTGTCAGCAGAAAATGAGTAGAGAAACGGGAGAAATAGAATATAACTAAAGGAGCCGTACCGATTTGCGCAGCAACGGAAACCGTCAGCAATCCCCAAACATAACGAGGAATGCAACGCCTGACAGAGAGCAGGCTGTAAAGTTTGGGCTGTATCAACAAAATAGAAACTACCGCTACAAAAGACAATTGAAACCCCACATCAAAAAGCCAAAGTGGATTATAAAGTAACATTAAAAAGGCAGTAGCCGCCAATGTATTCAACGATAACAATTTCTCAGATTGTAAACGGGATATAGCCAGCAGAGAGAACATGATTACGGATCGTACCACAGAAGAAGATAATCCCGTAAGAAAAGCGAATGCCCACAAAAAGAGAATAACCAGAAAAAATCCCAAGGGTTTAAAAGCCGCCCACCGCTTCCACAAAAAGGAGAAGAAAAACAAAAATAAAGTAGAAAGCAAGCCTATATGAAGTCCTGAAAGTGCCAGTACATGACTGGCGCCGGCAATTGAATAAGTTTCCCGCATATCCTCGCTCAAATTCTCCTTATCTCCCACCGTAAGAGCCGAAAGTACTGCAAGATTATCTCCCTGAAAACCTAAACGATGATATAGTTCCACCACTTTTTCCCGATAGTCCAAAGCTATTTGCCGAAGAGAACGAGAAGCATCATGACCTATTATCCGCCAATGTCCGGCAGAGATATACGCTGTGCCGGTACCAGCTTTACGAGTAAGATAACGTACATAATCAAATTCGTCAGGATTCCCATTATTGACAGGAGGGGTAATACGGGTATGTACCCATAATCTATCTCCCCTCTTTAATGCAACAGTAGCGGAATTTCTCGGAAAATAGAATAAAAATGTACGTCCATATTCACTTTTCTGCAAATCCTCATCATTCACTTTTCCCTCTAATTGGGCATGACATAACACGCTTCGTTCTTTCATTTCCGGTTTTTCCAGAAGAATCACCTGATAGACTGCCGCCTCATCGGAAAAAGGAAAATCCGTACGATGCAAATATTCTTCCGTCATACCGGCGCCTAATCCGAAACAACAGAGAAAGACGAAAACTCCATACAGCCAATGAATACGATATTTATCAGAAAGGAAATAAGTCAAAAACAGTAACATGAAACCTGCCAGACAAATCCAAACAGGAAAAAGATTGGAAACCGGACAGGATGCCTCTGCCGGAATATTTAAGGAAAGTTCCGCCCGCTGCCGGAAGAAATGCGCATCTCCACATACAATACCGCCTGCAAACGGCATCAGAAGTCGTAGAAACGGATGTCGTTGCAGGCTGTTAATTATCAATGGAGGAAGAATTAGAGATCCTTCAGCGAATGTATCATACCTTCAGGATCAGGAGCTGCAAACACGGCACTACCTGCAACCAATGCATCTGCACCGGCAGCTATCAGGCGGGCACCTGTCTCCAAATTCACACCACCATCCACTTCTATCAATGCTTTCGAACCGGTACTGTCTATCAAAGCACGCAATTCCCGTACTTTTTCAACTGTATGTTCGATAAATTTTTGTCCGCCAAAACCAGGATTCACACTCATCAGCAACACCATATATACATCCTGAATAATATCTTTCAACATTGCCACAGGGGTAGCCGGATTCAGTGTAACGGCGGGCTGCATACCCGCTTCACGTATTTGTTGAACCACCCGATGCAAATGCGGGCAAGCTTCGAAATGCACATTCATGGTGTGCGCACCCAACGCTTTCACCTCATTAATGAATTTCTCGGGTTGCACAATCATCAGATGTACATCCAAAGGCTTCTTTGACAGTTTTGCCACATACTTCAATACCGGGAAACCGAAAGATATATTAGGAACGAACACACCGTCCATAACGTCAATGTGGACCCAGTCGGCTTCACTGCGGTTCACCATTTCCAAGTCCTTTGCCAGATAAGCAAAATCTGCGGACAGGATAGAGGGAGCTATGATTGGTTTCATAATACACTACATTTTACAGGTTATATACAGATATAACGTACAAATGTAGACAAAAGATTTCATTCATCCTAATATTATACCCTGCAAGCCTTGCGGAAGCTGAGGCACTGTACGATAATTACGGGCAAGGTTACGAAGAAAATCCAAAGTTTTCCCGGAAGGCTGCGGATGTCCATCCGGCAATGCATTATCAGCACTTCTCGGTTTCACGGATGAAGAAGAAAAAGAAGGAGTAGTTTTTTTATCCATAGGCTTATTGAACTGAGAATTAATAATTAATTAGTTAAAGCTACGGGCTGCAAAAAAGAAGCAGGAGGTACTTTATATACTAAGAACGGAAGAAGAAGAGATATAGTATACAAGAAGTTATAAAAAACATGAGAGATGTAAATAAATCAGCCCAGGTTAGTGCCAACACACCATACCTGGGCCAACATCTGGTTGAGATGAAAATATTTATTTCGCTTTGGCTAAGTCAAATGAGAAAGTAGTCACGGGAAGTTCGAAAGGTTCATTATTCACTTTCACACCAGTTACCTGAAGCTTGAAAGCTAATTTATCACCAGCATAGGCAAAACTACCTGCTTCAGGTGCTGCAATTGTCACCTCCACTTTCAAGTCCGGGATTTCACCTTCTCCCTCACCTTCAGTAGGTTCTGTCGGGAAATTGATTTCAAGAATTAGTGGTTCAGGAGTGAACGCCATGCTAATAACTGTCTTATCGTCATTGAAAGTAGGTGTATACTTCACTTTATAACTTACATCACCTACGGCTTCAATAATTCCGGGAGCTGCCTCCCCCATAATGGCTGTAATCAAATCCGCTACCGGGAACTTTTCAAAAGACACATTTTCATTGGTTACTTCTGCGCTCACATCCGTACCTTGAGGTTCTTCACCCTCTTCTGCAAGAGGAGACACAGATGTAGTTTGCATTTTTCCAGCATAATTACCTACCACGTCAGTCAATGCGGGAACATTAGGTTTAGGTTCATCGTCATCATCACAAGATGTGAAAATAGTTACCAGGCCCAAGGCCATTACAAGAAACACGAAACGCTTTAAACAATGTACTTTTTCCATTACTTTAATAAGTTTAGTCTAGTAAATAATAAAATTAATAAAATCACATAATTAAGGTTGTACGTACATTAGGTTAAATGGCCTTATTTGTGAAATACTGCATTTGGAAAAAGAAAAAATTTATTAAAGGATGTATCATTTAGTCCATCGTCAGCACGATTCCATGCTTCTCCGCCATCCGGCGCAGGTTCAAAATAGCATAACGCATCCGCCCTAAAGAGGTATTGATGCTGACTCCTGTCATTTCTGCTATCTCCTTGAAACTGAGGTCTTGATAAAAGCGCATATGTACTACTTCCCGTTGTTCGTCCGGCAGATGTTTCATCAGGCGACGTACATCCGAAAGAATCTGGTGGTTCACTATTTCAGCTTCAACCGTTCCTTCAGACAGACGGATATTATTCAATAAATTCCGTTCTTCTTCATCACAAGACACCAGGTTTTCCTGCTTTTCCTGACGGAAACAGTCGATAATAAGATTATGTGCGATACGAGTCAACCAAGCCGGGAACTTACCGTTTTCATTGTAGCGTCCCTGCTGAATGGTGACAATGGCTTTTGTGAAAGTTTCCTGAAAGATGTCTTCCGCCAGTTCTTCATTGCGCACCGTATAATAGATGTACGCATAAAGACGATCTTTATAACGGTTCAACAGAATATCGAATGCCTCGTTATTGCCTTGTGCATAAAGGGCCACCAACGTTTCGTCAGCAGCATTTGTTTGTACTTTCATTACGTGTGTTTTTAGATTTCAGCGTAATGTATTCCGATAGGCATTCTATATTTGGTAGTTAATAATATGCAAAGAAAAGAAATTTTCAGGAAAGAAACAATATTAGAAGCAATTATTAAGTTACAAGCTACGAGCTACAAGCTACGAGTACTATGCAGAGTGACAGCGCAGCAACTTGTAGCTTGTAGCTCGTAACTCGTAACTTGTAACTATTTCACTCTGAATTCTTCCGTCAACCGGAATCCACGCAAAAGTTCATCTGTCTTCAAGCGTTTCTTACCGGGAAGTTGCAAAGCACGTATACCGATAATTCCATCAGCAGCGGCTACATGGATATAAGTCTTACCATCCGTCAGCAAAGTTCCGGGGGTCAACTGGTGAGATTTGATTATTTTTTCTGTCTCAAATATTTTCATAACTACCGTCTCTCCATCAGGTTGAACTAATTCCGACCAGGCAGCAGGATAAGGAGACAGACCGCGAATAAAATCATAAATACGTTTCACTGGCTGATTCCAATCGATACGACAGGTATCTTTAAAAATCTTCGGTGCAGGACGCAATTCGCCTACAACTGCCATTTCTTCCTGTGGAATAGGTTTCACTGCATCATTCAGGATCGCATCTACCGTTTCAGTCACCAGTTTTCCACCAAGCATCATCAGCTTATCATGCACAATACCCACATCATCCGTATCTGCGATAGGAATACGAACTTGCTGAATCACTTCCCCCGTATCGATTTCATGACGCAGGAAGAAAGTTGTGATACCTGTTTCCGTATCACCATTAATTACTGCCCAGTTAATAGGAGCGGCTCCCCGGTATTGAGGCAAAAGAGAAGCATGAAGATTGAAGGTTCCCAAACGTGGCATATTCCATACCACTTCGGGCAGCATACGAAAAGCAACTACTATCTGCAAATCGGCCTTCCACTCACGCAGAGCCTCAACAAAAGCCTCATCTTTCAACTTTTCCGGTTGCAACAAAGGAAGACTATGTTCCAGCGCATACTGTTTCACTGGAGAAAACTGAAGTTTATGTCCCCGCCCTGCCGGTTTATCAGGCATGGTGATAACACCTACTACATTATATCCACCTTCTACTAAACACCGCAAAGACTCCACAGCAAAATCCGGAGTCCCCATATAAACTATTCGCAAATCTTCTTTCTTCATCATATAACAACTTTATTAATCTTCAGAGAAATGCACCAGTACCTGACGGTATGAATTGAATATCTTCGACTTGGAAACAAATCCCAGATAGTGCCCTTCTTCATCTACCACAGGAAGGTTCCATGCTTTCGTATCATCAAACGTGCGCATCACCTGTTCCATACTATCCGTGTCATAGAGGCGTGCCGGAATAGCCGTCATCAGCTTGCCTACCGTAAAACGATGATACAACTCCTGCCGGAACATGATATTCCGGATATCGTCTAAGGTAACAATACCAATCAGTATTCCGCTCTTATCTGTCACCGGGAATATATTACGCCGTGAGGCTGAAATCGCTTTCACCAATTCACCCAAGTCCATCTCCGGATGAACCACTACAAAATCTTTCTCCACCACATTTTCCACCTTCATCAGAGTAAGTACTGCTTTATCTTTATGGTGAGTCAGCAATTCTCCCTTTTTAGCCAAACGCATGGAGTAAATACTATGAGGTTCGAAAACAATAATTGTCAGATAAGAACTGGCTGCTACAATCATCAGCGGGAGGAAAAGGTCATATCCGCCCGTCAGTTCGGCTATCAGAAAGACTCCGGTCAACGGGGCATGCATGACACCACTCATCACACCCGCCATCCCCATCAGGGCAAAATTCTTTTCGGGTAGGTAATAAGAGAAATCAAACTTATTACTAAAAAAAGCGAAGACAAAACCGGCTATACATCCCAAATACAAAGAAGGCGCAAAGATACCACCACAACCGCCACCACCATTTGTCGCGCTAGATGCGAATACCTTGAACAAGATAATGAGCATCAAATAGAGTAATAGCAAATTCCCATGTCCGTAGAAAAAAGAGTTGTTCATCACTGTATCCCAATCGGCATTGGAAGTACCGTTCAGCAACAGTTCAATAGTATCGTAGCCTTCACCGTAAAGCGGTGGAAAAAGAAATATCAAGATACTCAACATGACACCACCCAAAGCCAACTTCTGGTAAGGGCCTTTCAACTTGCCAAACAAACCTTCCACAGAGTTCATTGCACGGGTAAAATAAAGCGAAACCAGTCCGCAAAAAATACCCAGCATGATAACGTAAGGAATACGTTCCATCTCAAATGCCTGATCAAGGTGGAATTTAAACATTGCTTCTGTTCCGGTAGTAATATAGGACACTGTAGCAGCCGTCACTGCAGAAATCAACAACGGAAGCAGAGAAGTCATAGTCAGGTCTATCATCAGTACTTCCAGTGTGAATACCAGTCCTGCAATAGGCGCCTTGAAGATACCAGCAATAGCACCGGCAGCACCACAGCCTACTAAAAGCATCAGTGTGCGGTGCTCCATCTTAAAAACACTTCCCAGATTGGAACCAATAGCGGAACCTGTCAATACGATAGGCGCCTCTGCTCCTACCGAACCACCGAAACCAATGGTTATGGAACTGGCAATCACAGACGACCATGTATTGTGCCGCTTAATCCGTCCTTGTCGGCGGGAAATCGCATAGAGAATTTTAGTAACCCCATGACTGATATCATCCTTCACCACATAGCGTACAAACAATCCAGCCAGAAAAATACCCACTACCGGATAAACCAGATAAAGGTAGTTGGCTTCCGTTGTATTGAAATTATTCGTCAGGAAATTCTGTATCCAGTGTATCAGCATCTTCAGTATCAAAGCCGTAATAGCCGTAAAGATACCTACCAGAAAGCTGAGTATCAAGATAAACTGTTTTTCCTTAATATTCTTTTCACGCCATAAAAGGAAACGCTGAAACAAACTTCTCTTCTCTTTTTCCATATACCTATATTTACCAATCTAAACGAAATAAAGAATTTACTCTCGTATCCATATAAATAAGAGAGAAAATCCTTCGACAAACTCAGGGCATACCCAAGCTTACAGAAATTAAAAATAACGATACCTTTTTTAGTTCGTTATTTTATTCCCGGATAATTTTTATAACACCACCCTTATCCAGTTTTATGATGCTGGATGGTTTCGGATGTCCCATTTCTTCCCGTCGATAGCCCACTACGTAATCGACCATGGACTTAAGTTCTTCTGTGATCTCACTGTAATTTGCCGGCGAAGGTTGCCCGCTGATATTGGCCGACGTAGAAACAATCGCCTTACGGAACTGTTGACAAAGCCGTTTTGAGAACCCTTCATTCGTTACCCGGATGCCCACGCTACCATCTTCGGCAATCAGATTAGGTGCCAGGTTTCGCGCACCGGAGTAGATGATTGTCAATGGTTTATCTGCCACTTCAATCAAATCCCATGCCACTTCAGGCACATCCTGCACATAGAAGTCCACCTTTACAGGAGAATCTACCAACACAAGCATCGCCTTACTGTCCGAGCGCTGCTTAATCTCATACACACGCCGCACAGCTTCTTCGTTGGTGGCGTCACAACCTATTCCCCAAATGGTGTCGGTGGGGTACAGAATGACTCCGCCTTCGTTCATCACTTGACAGGCTTTTTTAATATCTTCTATCATTTCTTGGTGTATAAATACAGTGATTAACACGCAAAAGTACTATTTTTGCACGGATTAATAGAAAAGTTTAAGAGAAAACAATGGAAGAAATTCAATTTAACCACACCCTGCCCATACAACTACGATTTAATGATGTCGATAAGTTCGGCCACGTAAACAATACGGTTTATTTCTCTTTCTATGATTTGGGAAAAACCGAGTATTTTGCCTCCGTATGCCCGGACGTCGATTGGGAGAAAGACGGTATTGTCGTCGTACACATAGAAGCGAACTTCCTTGCACAGATTTATGGCTCGGATCATATCGCTGTACAAACCGCCGTTACTGAAATCGGCACCAAAAGTTTTCACCTCGCACAGCGGGTGATTGATACGGAAACACAGGAGATCAAGTGCATATGTACCTCTGTGATGGTAACTTTTGATTTAGAAAAACATGAATCTAAACCTCTGGAAGAAGAATGGATTCAGGCAATCTGTAAATACGAAGGAAGGGATTTGAGAAAGAAGAAATAAATCTTTCCCTTCTATTTCACCCGGTGAATCTTTCGATATTCAGCGGGTGTATATTTTTTCCATAACTTAAACTGACGAGCTAAATTTTTATAATCGGACAACCCCACCGACATAGCTATATCTGCAATAGGCTCGCTACTTTCCAATAGCAACTGTGAAAAGCGTTCCATGCGTAGATTAAAGATATACTGATAAATGGAACTTCCTGTAACCTGTTTAAAATGAATTTCTAATAACCTTCTGGATAAAGGAACCTGCCGGACAACATCTTCCACTGTTATTTTAGTTGCCAGATTCTGATGAATATACTTCAGTGCAACCAAAATATAAGGATCACCTGTAGAATAAATATCTGTTGAAAGCCGGTTTGTGATAGTCGTGGGATGTATGACAACATCCTCACAAGAGGCTTCTTTATCCCGCATTAACCTTTCTATTAATTGGGCTGCTTCATATCCTCCCTTCACAATATTCAGATTTACGCTGGATAAAGGCGGATCAGACAAGCTGCAAATAATTTCATCATTATCTACTCCAAGAACGGCAATTTCTTCAGGAATCTTGATCCCCAATACCCGGCAAACCTCCATTATTTTATTCCCTTGTGTATCATCGCAAGCCATTAATGCCAACGGGTGCGGCAATGACTTTATCCAACTGGCTAACGGTTCTGATTCATAATACCACAGATTCTCCAAAGGCTGTTTCTGGTATTCAAAGAAATTGTCCCCAAAGCCTTTCTCAATTATCCTATCCCGGAAGCCCATGCAGCGCTCCTCCGACCAAACAACATTCTCATAACCATAAAATGCAAAGTTTCGGAATCCTTTTTGCAAAAAGAAATCAGCTGCCATTTGTCCAGTCAACTTATATTCACTCGTAATGTTAGGGATAACCGAAAAACGCGATTTAAAGTCCTGAGCCAATGCTATTATTCCATTTTTCCGGAACAATTCGACTTCATCATCATCATCAAACTGAGCGATAATAGCATCTGCCTGCCACTTTTTAGCCCACTTCAGTACTCCAGGTATACCATGAGATTGTTTATAAGAAGGGGGCATCCGGCATACCACCCAAGGTTCCCGTTCCTTGGAATATTCCAAAATCCCCCTCAACAAATTGTGAGCAAAAGCTTCGGTAAAATCTGTTAAAAGAATTAGCCTTATCATAATAGCCGCAAGTTACTCACTTATTTCATGCCATCCAAAAAGAGCTTTATTTTTTTCTCAGGCACATTCCATCCAGAAACTGTCAAAGTCACAGATTCTACTTCAGCAACCTGTTGCGGTACAACGCATTTCAAAGTCCGTTTTTCTCCGGGTATCAAAGATAAATAATTATCTTCCCAAAATACCGGATAAAGTAATTCGTCTTTTTCATCTTTCAAAGACAAACGAATAAAAAAAGCTAATGCATTCGGATCATTCTCAAGTGCAACCTCTACTATTACATCATTTTCTTCTTGTTCAACTGTGGCACTCACCTCACAATTTACCTGAGATAAATTTGCTAAACCGGTAAAATCAGCCGACTTCTTAATCGGAGTGCGTACCCAATCAGTATTTGCCCAATCGTTTACATCAGGAGCAACAGCGAGCCAATAGAAATTATCGACAACATATGCTCCTTTTTCATCATTCAATTTCAAATATAAAAAGGTATTCTCTTTTACTGCCGGAACATCAAAGGCCTTTACCACTGTATAAGGAGCTATTTCCAATGTTGTGGTTTGTTGAGTCACAACTCTACTATTACAATCATACAAAGACATACCCCCTTGCATCTGAACCGTTCCTGCGCTCTCATTCACCGCATAAACTGCATTTTTACCGTAATGGTATATCAATTGTTGCGGCATATTAGATTTCTTCACAGAATAGTATGCAGCTGTCGGAATCAGATAATAGTCATACAACTGCCAATACAATGAAGGCCAGGCAGAATTAAGCATCCACTGTACAATACCTGTAGTACGAGGAATATTCACACGGAATGCCTCAAACATAGTACGTGTACCTTCATAATTCAACCAATCTGCTTTCCGTAGAAAATCATCCAAATCCTTAGCCTCGCCATAACGAGTTGCCATATTTTCTTTCAGAACTTCCAAAGAATTCATTGCCGCATCTGAAACAGTGCAATGATAATCCCATTCTTTACCCACCGGCCAAAGTTTATCAGTCGGAATCATTCTTCGTATGGACTCAATTACAGGTAATTGTGCACCAATTCCCGTCTCTGTATTAAATCCAAATGCTCCGCCCGGTGCTTTTTCCGAATACCAATAATTAGGAGCAACATAATCATACGGTCCTTCCATTTTCATACCCGTAGGTCCGGTTACTGTACTGGTGAGTTCTTTAGCAGCACCTATATAAGGGCGATCATCTATCTGAGAAAGACAAGCTTTATACCGTTTCTCCAGTTCAGGGCGGGGAATCATATCACTTCCTACAAACCATGCAATAATGGCCGGATGATTGCGCAACCAAAGTACCTGGTCGTTTAACGAACGAGCTATCAGAGTCATATCTTTTTCAGACTTAATGCCTCCAAACTCATCACATGAAGAACCGAGATAATTATCCCACTCCCAATGACAGCTCCATCCCACTAATACCAATAACCCGTAGCGATCACACAAATCATACACATTCTGCGAAGTTCCCCAAATATTTTCAAATCGAATAGAGTTCAGATTCATATCACGCACATACTGTACCTGTATTTCATTTGAAGCAGGAGTATCCCGCAAGAAAATATCATCTGTCCAACCGGCACTTCTTACCAATACTTTCTTACCATTCAATAGGAAACCTCGATACCCCTCTTCCGTGAAATAATCCCTAACCTCACGTACACCGAAGTTTATAGTTTCTTTATCCGATACCTTACCATCAATCTCGAATGCCAAGTCCATACCGTACATTTCCGGTTTACCCATATTATGGCACCACCAAAGACGGGGATTCTTCAAATGCAATACATCAGCTTCCTTTGAAGTCACCCTTACTATTTTTGATTCTCCGGCAACGAGTGATACCGGAATACTAAACGTCTTACCTTCCAGTGTCCCAATCAGCTGACCTTTCACCGCTTGTTCGGATTCATTTGTCAGTTGAGTTTCCACTGTCAGCCAAGCCTCATCCAAGGTCTCCGTATTTACTTTAGAATGAACAGCGGAATTTTCCATACTCACCTCATCATTCATCACCACACGTACTTCACGAAAGATCCCCATACTCTCATCAGCCGGACGTGGATTCCAATCTACAAAACCAATATTCGGTTCACCGGGTTGAGCCCGAAAAACTTCGACAGCCAGTATGTTTTTTTCCCGGACGATCTTCGTTATATCCAATTTATGTCGACGAAAGGTACCATATACAGAATCACGAGTAGCTACCTTTTTTCCATTTAGCCAAATATTAGCAGCATAACTAATGCCGTCAAAAATTAAGGCAACATGCTGCCCTTTTGTCAAAGACGGCAATTCAAATTCCTTTCGATACCACCATGTAGTGTCGAAAAGTGATTTATCAATGTTCTCATAATTTGTTCCTTCCAATACATCCGTATATATTCCATTCCGGATTAATGTCCCCATCACAGTAGAAGGCACTACTGCATCATACCACTCTTTTTCTTCTATTTGAGAGTTCGAAACTTCTTCACCCGGTAAGGATATCTTAGCCGAAGATTGTACTTTCCAACCATCCGAAAGTAGTAAACCACCTGCAGGTAATTCTTTTCTTTCACACGAAACTATTGTCATTGCAAGACAGCCGGACAATATTAACGATTTAATTAAATTATTTTTCATAAGCTCTTGCTCTAAATTATTTTCAATGTTTTCCCACCAAAGCAGATGCTCCCAACAATGCTACATCTTCTATTTCTGTAACAAAAATTTTCACCCGCTTCACTGTTTCCGTATAAGGAAAAGCCTGCATAGCTTGATACATGGAATGCTTATAATAAGTAAATGCGGATGAGATTCCTCCACCTATCACAATCACCTCAGGATCATACGTAAACAACACAGCCTTCATCAATTCACCTATGTGAGACCCAAACACACTCCAAATTTCCATAGTCTTCGCATCTCCCGTCGCAGCTTTTTCTGCCGCTTCCTTCCCTGTCAGATTATAATATCTGACAAAAAATCCACTACTACAATAATGTTCAAAATCATGAGAAAGGTAAGGCAATGATCCTATTTCGCCTGCACCAGTATTCTGCCCACTGTAAAGTTCACCATTTATAATAATCCCCGTCCCAACACCTGTACCGATAGTCATACCCACCAAATTCCGGTATTTTCGTCCTTCACCAAAAAGTTTTACTCCCAATGCAAAGCAATTAGAGTCATTATTGATATAAACCGGCACTGAGAAACGTTCCTGCAATAATCTCTTTAACGGAACTTCCGTCCAAGAAGGAATATTCGCTACATTATATACGATACCTTCTTCCGAATCTACCACCGAAGGAACACCCACGCCTATGCCTGCTACTTCCGGACACATCACCCTATCTATCAAGCCCTCTAACCGACCTAATACTTCTTCATACGTTGCTTTAGAGGGACAAGTAACAACTTCTTTCCTAACTAAAGAACCATTTTCCACTAAACCAACACGTATATTGGTTCCACCTAAATCTATACCTATTTTCATTTCCGATAATTTATACTCAAGAAAGGCAGGCAGAGAACATCAAAGGGGGGAGTTCCCTGCCTTTCACCTGTCTTACTGTGCGTGTTAAAGTTATTTTTTTCTAAGGCACCAGAAGGTGGCATCAGTCCATGCTTCAGCATCAGAAGGATTCCAACACAGTACCATTGTATCATCCGTCAATTCCAGAATCTCAAATGTAGTAATTATATTGGAATCATCATAAAAGGCATGTCCACTTAGCACTGATACACCTGTCAACTTTAGCTGACCGATAGACCATTGTTCACCATTATCCGGATTATTCTTAACAGCCGACATATCAAAGGCAAACCGCCCTTTTTCCAGGATATTCCCATCTGCATCGATCTTAGTCAGATTCGGACCACCATTCAGATCGAAAATCAATTCACAGTCCAAATCCTCCAACTCCTCAACAGGTGTTACGTCCCAACTCGGTTCAAGTTCTGTCAACCAACCACCTGTACCATATACTGCATCGTAGTCTTCCAAATTCCAGACCCACGCTTTACCATTAGTTCCGGAACCGGCCAAAAGTCCCCATTCTTCAGCTACAGGATGGTCGATTTGTTTAATAGTCACTGTCCGGGTAGCAATCACTTGCCCTCCATCACAAAAGCCAATGAACTTAATAGTTTGTTCACCCAGAAAGGGTAATGCCGCCGTAGCGGTCTGCTGAGTAGATATACCTGTAATATGATCCCAATAGCTACCTACACCAGGTGTATTATTGGTCATGATGATCTCATTTCCACCATCTGTAGTAGCATGCACATCCAGTTTCAATTCACTTTCACTAACAATACCTCCCATTTCCTTATTATCAACCACCGGATCGCATGCTGCCAGCAGCCATATCGATAAAATTCCTATCGCTATATTCTTCATATCCGAAAATTTTAAAATCATTAATTCATATTACTCTCATTTCCCCAGCCCGGATTTTGTTCCAATATACCGGCAGACAAGTCAATCTGTGTCTTAGGCAATGGCATCAATCCCTTGGTAGCTTGAAGTCTTTGTGCTATATCTCCCATATCCATACGGGTCTCGACCATATTATCCAGTACTTTCACTCCATTTTGCTGACTTAAAACTTCTGCCGCAATACCCCAACGAAGCAAATCATAATACCGTAAACCCTCAAAAGCAAGTTCCCAATGCCGTTCATCACGTAATGCTTCATCCGAATAGGTAACAGGATCTAATCCTACTCTCGCACGCACACGATTCATCGGAGCTGCATCCCGTTTCAGTTCAGCAGCCATCAACAATACATCAGCAAAACGGATAATTACCAAATCCTGCGTATTATTCAACTGATAATCCGAATCAATTTCCGGATAGAGAATACGGCTATAGTTTACACTCTCTCCATCTTCATTATAAGCATTGACAGCCATATACTTTTTCTGCCAATAACCGGTTTCATTCATCTGCTTATCACATCCCCAGCCATAGTCGGGCATTTCCTTTTCCACACTCAAAATAGATGCCTCACGACGAATATCCTTCGAAGGCCATGATTCCCATAATCTTGAGTTCACCGTTCCTATTCCCCAACCAATTCCAAAGGGAAAAATATCATCCAAATTTGCCGGCTCTCGGGGAGATGAATAAAGACAAACCTCATTGTTATACCAAGGGTTATCCCAAGTGGCCTTTGCTGAATAGCGAATAGCAAAAACAGTTTCCACATTGGCCCCATCTTCCCCTATCCAGTTCAAATCATTATCTTGTGCATATTTATAATCTTTCTTGGTATAAATATTACTATAAGGCCACAAATTTCTGAAATCACCTATCAAGTCATGTCCACTGTTGTTAATGCAATCATCCAAATACGTGATGACATCGGTTCTGGATAAAGTACTGTTATCCAGCAATGGCATACTTTCCTGCTGATAATAACCGGTATAGAACAAATAAGCACGCGCCAGTAATGCTTCAGCCGCCCATTTGGTAGCCCGTCCCAACTCAGAATTATTGGCAGCACCATATTTAACAGAAGGTAATTTTTCTATAGCTGTTTTCAAATCAAATGCAATCTGTGCATACAACTCTTCCGCAGTAGCGCGAGGCACATTCTCAGGTTCAGAAGTTGTAAGTAAAGGAACAGTACCAAACAGCCGACATAAATCGAAGTAAAAATAAGCACGCAAAAAATGTGCTTGCCCCTCAATCTTATTACGGGTTTCCTGGCTCTCCCAACTAATACCATCCAATGAATTCAATAACATATTACTACGATAAATAGCCCGATAATCTTGTTTCCAAACATCAGAAAACATGTTTTCATCAACTTTCTTCAACCGATCCACAGCATGCATGCGTCTGTCATCCGGACCACCACCACCGAAACGATCGTCAGAAAGTAATTCAGCTGTCAGAAAGAAACCTTGTCCATCCTCACCCGGAGTCATTTCACGAAGTAATGCATATATACCTGTCAATGCAGTTTCTGCATCTCCCGAAGTTTTAGGAAAATTGGAGTTGTCCTTTTTGGTCAGATTCTCAGTATCAAGAAAACCCTCACAGCCCATAAAGAAAAGGGCTACTATCGAAAATATCCATATTTTTTTCATACTACTTCTCTTTTAAAATTTAATATTTGCCCCTACCATATAGGTTCGCGGACTTGGATAAAAACCTAAGTCAATCCCAGACACCCAATTTTGATAACCACCATAACCCACTTCAGGATCCATACCCGAGTAACCGGTTATAGTAAACAAGTTCTGTGCTGCCACATACAAACGAAGTTGTTTCAACGGCAGATTTTTAAATAATTTCTTGAAGTCATAACCTATTGTCAGATTCTGCATCCGGAAATAATCTCCATCTTCCATATAGAGATCCGAAACATACTGCCAGTTAGAATGAGTACCCGACGTCAGACGAGGTAATCTATTGGATGTACCTTCACCATGCCAACGGCCAAATATATCAGATGTATAGTTCTGGCGTGTGTAATCTACATAAGAACGATAAGATTTCATTATTTGATTTCCAAATACACCATTCATGGTCATACTTATATCAAAACCTTTATAGGATGCGGTCAAGCTCAATCCCAGATTATAATCAGGATTGGGATCGCCTATCATACCCTGATCCCCATCATCAATCACACCATTATGATCGCGGTCTACCCAGATTACATCCCCCGGTTTTGTCCCATCCAATTTAGCACCTTTATAGTTAGCAATCTGTTCTTCCGATTGGAACACTCCATCTGTAGAATAGCCATAGAAATATCCAATGGGATAGCCTACTTGCGCACGATACATTTCTGTAGTTTGGTTACTCAATACATCCGGGTCCCCATGAATAATACCTTCCGCATTGGCAATGCGCGTTACCTCATTTTTATTGTGTGCCAAATTAAGAGTAGCACTATATTCAAAGTCCGAAATATGATCATTCCAATTCAGTGATATTTCGTACCCCTGGTTGCGCACATCACCACCATTCACAAACGGGGCTCCTGTACCAAAAGAATCCAGCATCGGTGCAACAAGTAGCCAGTCTTTCGTATCTTTAATATAATAATCAAAATTCAGTCCCAGACGATTATTCAGAAAACGCGCATCCAGCCCAAAGTCCAACTGCTCGGAAGTCTCCCAGGTAACATCCGGATTAGCCAAAATATCAGGATAGCCTCCGGGTGTCAGAATCGACTTATCCGGTCCGAAAGTATAATCCGCGCCCCCAAACGCAATCGTTGAAAGATATTGAAAGCCGTCAATCTCCTGATTACCATTCTGTCCCCAACTGGCACGTATTTTCAGAAAATCCATCCAAGACTTGGCAGACTCCATGAACGCCTCTTCCGAAATGGCCCAACCAGCAGATACGGACGGGAAATATCCCCACCGATGTCCACGGGCAAACTTAGAAGATCCATCAATACGTAACACCGCAGTCGCCATATACTTGTTAGCATAATCATAATTCACTCTGCCAAAAAAAGAAGCCAGCGCTTCCTTGCCCCAGGGATATCCATAAAGGCTGGTACGATTAGTGATAGTGGGCGTATTACTCAGGTAGGCATGCTTGAAGTCGTCAAAGATAGAGTTGATGTTACTTCCACCCAACGTATCACCCAAGCCATGCTTTTCTATAGATTGACCTATCAATACACCGAAACTGTGATTATCCAACTTGAAATCATACGTTACCGTATTTTCCCACATAAGGTTGCCACCCATAGTCATCTCTTGGCTTACACTATTATTATCATTGAAAGTATTGCTTGCCAGCTTATAGACAGGGGTAAAATTACGACTGTTATCCGCATAAAACGTATAGCCAAAATTTGATTTAAGTTTTAATCCGGTTATCGGTTGAATAGTCAGAAAAATATTCCCTTGTAATGCGTGAGATTTGCTTATATTCTGCCCATTTGCATAATACATCTGTCCAATGGGATTAGCTTCACGTATTTCCCATGGAATGGCATAATGATAATTACCATTTTCATCCTTGTTCGGTAAAAAAGGATTAGCATGCAACATATTACGAATGTCATTACTCCAAGTATCATCAATGGCAATACCGTTTCTTTCAGAATACGAGTAGGTCAGATTTTCACCTACCTTAATGATATCCAGTTTTCCTTTACGATACAAGGTATGTTCGGAATTGATACGTGCTGTATATCGGGTATATTCAGGTTGTGACGGTGCTCCAAGAATACCTTCCTGATTAGTATATGCCAATCCGATAGAATAAACAGATTGTTCCGTACCTCCGGTAATATTCAGGGCATGATTCTGTATCGGTGCATTCTCATTCCGTGATTCATCCAACCAATTGGTCCCTTTCCAAGTTCCATTCTTTATAGCTTCCCAATCAGGAACCAGCGACGCATAATCATAATCAGGTAAGCCATCCATCATACGTGCCTCACTCATAATCATTGCAAATTCCTGTGCATTCAATACATCAGGCATACGATAGACATTCTGTACACCATAATATCCATCATAAGATATTTCCGCTTTACCGGTATGTCCTTGTTTCGTAGTCACCAGAATCACGCCATTGGCAGCACGTGAACCATAAATGGCAGCCGAAGCAGCATCTTTCAGCACATCAATAGATTCTATATCGGTAGGGTTCAGGTTATTAATATCTCCTCCCGGCATACCATCTATAATATAAAGAGGTGAAGCTGAACCTGTTGTTCCCAAACCACGGATAGTTACTTTAAAACCTTCACCGGGCATCCCCGAACTCTGCGTTATATTCACACCTGGAGTTTGGCTTTGAAGAGCCCCCAAAGCATTCACTGTGTTCAGTTTGGCTATATTATCACCTTTTACCTGAACAGTAGCTCCTGTCACTAATTTCTTTTTCTGTACTCCATAACCAACCACTACCACTTCATCCAGCATTTCACTGTCCTCCTCTAATGCAATTTTCAAAGGAGTCGTGGCAGAACTTACTTTAACAGATTGTCCCAAATATCCCACATAAGTGATAGAGAGTTCACATGGCAAAGGAACAGATAGAATAAAATTTCCATCTATATCCGTAACTGTCCCGTTAGTCGTCCCCTTTTGAAGAACATTTACGCCGATCAGCGGCTCACTGTCTTTAGCAGCAACCACCGTACCTGAGATTTTGTAATTTGTTTGTGCCGTAACGCCCATACAAACCAAGAGCAACAAAAAACATACAGATAAAAAAGGTACCCGAACAGATACATTTTCCTGCAAATCAGATTGGTTCTTTTTCCATTGCATAAGATACAAATTTAGTGATTCATAATATTATTCCGGTTGGTTAGCCCGGAGACTTATATAAGTCTGATGTCTTTCACATTGACAAATGTAGGCAAGTACACACGATTTCTGTACTCCTTTTACGTAGGAAAGTCTTCATTTTGCGCAAACCTGTTTTTATAAGTTAAAAGTTCCTATACTCCAGACAGACAACTTTACCTAAATATGATAGAAGCTGAAAGATAATCGAGCAACTACGTCTCAGATACAATCCAGGTAAGAAGCGAACACATTCCAAATTATTTTATCAAACTGATACCTTATATTATATTTTGCAAGATAAAAAATCCATTTTCCTCATTATTGCTAACAGACACTTCGATCAAAGCTACGCTTCCAGAATATTACAACCACTATTTTGAAGATTTACATCATCTATCCAGAGCAAACAGATGGTTCATTTATCCTAAACCGACCATCTATTCAGACCAATCGCACGGTCTTTCTTCCCTAAAAAAGTAAGTCTCATTTGCCAAGGCTACACCCTTTGCTCCAAAAGGTGACACCATAATAACTAAAGGGTGACGCCATCACTCACAAAGGGCGTCACCCTTCTAAAAAACACATGATATTTATTCTATTTCGAAGAGAAACGACCACTAAGAAAAAGTAACATTTATAAAGAATATCCGGGAAACAGATTCCAAAACATCTTCCATTTAAGGATTCTATAATCTTAAAATCTCATTTCCTCATCAATTACTACCATTTCGCATCACCCCATCAAACATTCTCTGCATCTTTTCGTCCACCATAGTAATTGGTACGAAAAGGAAAGATTCTAAGGCGTTAGAATTTACATTTTGTCATTTTGCAAATCATTCCCAATATAGTGTATTCTCTTAACCTGATCAAATCCGGTATGTTTTTACTGACTCCATAACAGACAAATCTGCCTCTTTTTTCATAAATTTGCCCCCATTATGGAACAGCAACAATCATCTTTCAAAGAAAAGGAACGTACAGATCTACGCGAACCGCAGCACTTCAAGGTGATCATCTATAACGATGACTTCACCACGATGGAGTTTGTCGTCAAGATACTTACTACCATATTCTTTAAATCGACAGCAGAAGCAGAAACGCTGATGTTACAGGTACACAAGAGTCAATCGGCAGTGGTAGGCATCTATACATACGACATTGCACAATCGAAAGTACAGAAAGCCACCCGTATGGCACGCGAAGAGAATTTTCCACTCCGGCTCACCGTTGCGCCGGAAGAAGAATAAGAATTAGGAGAAGATTATGGATATACAAAATACAGTGCATGTGAACAGCGCATTCACCTATGCACAAAAAAAGGCGATATCTTATCGCCATGAATTTATCACACCTGAGCATTTGCTGAGTGCATTTCTGGAACAGAGTCCTTTTGCCAGTGCCTTAAATATGTGTTTCTGCGATACCCAGGAACTTGCTTTCTCTTTAGAGAATTATTTCACGGAAGAACTGGAAAGCGTTCCCGCAGACATGGATTATGAACTGGAAGTTTCAACCCAGCTCAACGAACTGATACAACATGCCTATCTGATGATAGACTATTCAAGTGCTGAAGCATTGAACGTCCCTCATCTAGTGCAAAGCATGCTCCAGCTCAAGGAATCCTGGGCATGCCATATCCTGAAAGAAGCTCTTGAAGAAGATCTACCCGAATTTATCAGCCAACTCATCTCCCGATATGAAGAAGTGGAGGTAGAAGACGATCTGCAAACCTCTCCACAGGAAAAAAGCGAACCCTGGCGAAACTTTGTAACTTGTCTGAATGACTGTCTGCAAGACCACAATCCACTCATCGGACGGGAAGCTGAACTGGAACGAACCATTCAGGTGCTCTGTCGCAAAGAGAAAAACAATCCGTTGCATGTAGGCGAACCGGGCGTTGGCAAAACCTCCCTCGCTTACGGGCTCGCTGCCCGCATTGAAGCACGTGAGGTCCCCGAACGACTCCTCGACTGCCGTATCTACGAACTGGATTTAGGTACTCTACTGGCAGGTACGCAATACCGGGGTGACTTTGAAAAACGCCTGAAAACCATTATGGAAGGTGTTCGTAATGAAGGACGTGCTATCATCTATATCGACGAGATACACAATCTGATAGGTGCCGGACGTACAGGAGACGGTTCCATGGATGCATCCAACATGCTGAAACCCTATCTGGAAAGCGGAGACATCCGTTTCATCGGCTCTACTACTTACGAGGAATACAACCGTTACTTTGCCCGCAGCAAGGGGTTGGTGCGTCGCTTCCAACAAATAGATATACTTGAACCAAGCATTGAGGAAACCATCCATATTGTAGAAGGACTGAAAGAAAAATATGAAGAATTTCATGGAGTAACCTATCAACCTGATGTAATCCCTTACGCCGTCAAAGCAAGTGTCCGCTATATCAGCGACCGTTTTCTGCCCGACAAGGCTATCGACCTGGTGGATGAAGCAGGAGCTTACCGAGAAATTCACCCTATACCTTCCGGAGAGCAAATTGTAGACAAGACATTGATAACCGATGTACTCGCCCGTATCTGCAAAGTAGATGCACTCGCCATGAAAGAAGAAGATACCACCTCACTGGAAACTTTGCATGCACGTATCAGTGCCAAAATTTACGGCCAGGAAGAGGCAGTGCGCCAAGTGGTGGAAGCCGTACAAATGTCCAAAGCCGGACTGCTGGATGAAAACAAACCGCTGGCAAGCCTGCTCTTCGTCGGTCCTACCGGAGTAGGTAAAACCGAAGTAGCCAAAGTGCTGGCCTCCGAACTGGGTATTTCCCTGCAACGTTTCGATATGAGCGAATATACCGAAAAGCATACCGTAGCCAAATTAATCGGTTCACCCGCCGGATATGTAGGCTATGAAGACGGTGGTTTATTAACCGATGCCATTCGCAAAACTCCCAACTGCGTACTGCTGCTTGATGAAATTGAGAAAGCCCATCCCGATGTGTTCAATATTCTGCTACAAGTAATGGACTATGCTGTTCTTACGGATAATAAAGGACGAAAAGCCGACTGCCGCCACGTTGTACTTATCATGACTTCAAATGCCGGTGCACAATTTGCCCGTCAGGCATCTATCGGATTCAGCAGTCAGATTACAGCCGGGGAAGCCATGTTGAAGCAGGTCAAGAAGACCTTCAAGCCGGAGTTTATCAACCGTCTGTCCGCTACTGTCGTTTTCCACGATATGAGTCGGGAAATGGCCTCACTGATCCTCGACAAGAAGCTTGGGGAACTGAGCAGCAAGCTTGCCGCACGCCAGATAGAGATGGAACTGAGCCCGGAAGCTCGCAACTGGTTATTGCAACGTGGATTCCTGCCCGAATATGGCGCCCGCGAAATGAACCGTGTGATAGCTTCTCATTTGAAACCACTCCTGATGCGCGAAATCTTATTCGGTTCCTTAAAATCCGGTGGTAAAACTTGCATACAGGTAGATAAAGATCAATTAGTCTTACAACTTTCAACAAAGTGATACTATGGTCTTTGCACTAACTGACGAAATTACATTTCCCGATCCGCACTACGGCGATCCGGACGGATTGCTGGCAGTAGGCGGTGACCTGTCGACCGACCGCCTCATCCTGGCTTACTCCAACGGGATATTCCCCTGGTACACTTTTCAGGAGGGAATGATACAATGGTGGTGCCCGCTGGAACGCTTCGTCATTTTCCCCGACGAAATCCATATCTCCCACTCCATGCGAACGCTCATAAACAAAGGGAAGTACGATGTCACTATCAATCAGGCTTTCGATGAAGTCATCCGTAAGTGCGGAGAACTGAGGATGGATATGGAAGGTGCCTGGCTCGGTCCGGAGATGATAGAGGCTTACACACTGCTACATGAACAGGGCTTTGCCGCCAGCGTGGAAATATGGGAAGGGGAACAATTAGTAGGCGGACTCTATGGAGTCACCTTGGGGCGCTGCTTTTTCGGTGAAAGTATGTTTTCACTGGTTCCCAGTGCATCCAAGTTAGCCCTCATCCACTTGGCACAATTCTTCGGAGAGCATGGCGGAGTACTGATAGACTGCCAGTTCGAAACTCCCCATCTGAAATCAATGGGAGGAAGATATATCAGCTACGAAGAATATATGGAGCTTTTGCAATCATAACTACCTTCGCTGGTCACACCAGCGTAAATTGCAAATGTTCATCCGTACTGCGCCCCTCATCGTATGCGAAGCCCTCCCACGTAAACGCTTTCAAGTCTTCGGGATTTTCAATGCGATTTTTAATAATATAGCGTAGCATTTCTCCGCGGCACATCTTGGCATATATCACAATTGTCTTTAGCTGCCCGCCTTTCCATACCTGGAATTCGGGAGTAATGACACGGACTTCTTCTTCTACTCGCTTCCAGTTGAACAGATCTCTCATCTCACCACTGGCAAGATTAACGAGTATACCACCCTGACGTTTGATATTCGCTATAAAATAATCCGTCAGCAAAGGTTTCCAGTAATCAAACATAGTCATCCCTCCCCTTTCGGGCAGGCGTATATCTCCTTCCATACGATAAGGCTTTATCCCGTCCAACGGACGAAGCAGTCCGTACAGAAAGGAAGTGATGCGCATGTGTTCTTGAGCGTAGCGAAAATCATCTTCGGAAAAATCTCTCGGTACTATACGTTTGAACACCGCACCGGTATAGGCACAGATAGCGGGCATTGCAGAATTTGCCTCCGAAAAGAAATCCTGATAGCGCAGATAATTCTCAGCGGCAATCTTGGAATTTATACGTAACAGACGTTCCAGGTCAGCAGCTGAAAATTGCCCCATATCCAAGGCATTCTGTACTGCTTCCGCCTGAAAGTACGGAACAGTTATTTCAGGGACTCCTACAGATGTGCGTGCCGTCATCGTTTTGGCACAAGAGATGAATGTCAACATATCACGTTCAAAGTTTTTTGGGAAACAAAGATAATACAAATCGAATGTAGAACTTTCATGCTCGCATGAAAAAGTTTTGCGCAAAGTTTTTCCGCATAACCTTCCTCTGTTTCCATACTTTTTCGTACTTTTACGCCTTGTTGGAAAAATACAGGCTTTTCCCGAGAGAAACGAAACCTCTTCCAACCACGAGACTGAAAAAAGGAAAAAACAATATATAAAATGACTCACAAATGGAATTATCAACCCATTACACCCGAACAGGCAGAGACAAGCCAAAAGTTGGCCCAAGAATTAGGGATTAGCCCGATTCTTGGCGGATTATTGGTGCAGCGGGGAATAACGAAGGCACAGGATGCCAAGAAGTTTTTCCGCCCGCAGTTGCCCGACTTGCACGACCCATTCCTGATGAAAGACATGGATGTGGCCGTGGAGCGCCTTAATAAGGCAATGGGAAAGAAAGAGCGTATTCTGATTTATGGTGATTATGATGTAGACGGCACTACCGCAGTGGCACTGGTCTACAAGTTTATTCAACAGTTCTATTCGAACATTGACTATTACATCCCCGACCGCTACAACGAAGGTTACGGGGTATCTACCAAAGGGGTAGACTATGCCGCAGAAACCGGTGTAGGATTGATTATCGTACTGGATTGCGGCATCAAAGCTGTAGAGGAGATAACCTATGCCAAAGAAAAAGGCATTGACTTTATCATCTGCGACCACCATGTGCCCGACGATGTACTTCCACCTGCCGCCGCTATCCTGAACGCCAAGCGTTTAGATAATACGTATCCTTACGAGCACCTTTCCGGTTGCGGCGTAGGCTTCAAATTCATGCAGGCATTTGCCATCAGTAATGGCATCGAGTTCCATCACCTCATTCCACTGCTCGACCTGGTTGCCGTAAGTATCGCTTCGGACATTGTTCCCATCATGGGAGAAAACCGGATACTTGCTTTCCACGGATTGAAACAGTTGAACAGTAATCCCAGCGTAGGTTTGAAAGCGATTATCGACGTATGCGGATTGACAGAAAAGGATATTACCGTCAGCGACATCGTGTTCAAGATAGGCCCGCGCATCAATGCCTCCGGACGTATTCAGAACGGAAAAGAAGCCGTCGACCTGCTGACTGAAAAGGATTTTTCCATGGCTTTGGAAAAAGCCAATCAAATCAATCAATACAACGAAACCCGGAAAGATCTCGATAAGACCATGACCGAGGAAGCCAACCAGATTGTAGCTGATCTGGAAGGACTTGCCGAACGCCGTTCTATCGTGTTGTATAACGAAGATTGGCACAAAGGTGTTATCGGTATTGTTGCCTCCCGCCTGACGGAAATTTATTATCGCCCCGCAGTAGTGCTAACCCGTACGGACGATATGGCAACAGGTTCCGCCCGTTCCGTATCCGGCTTTGACGTGTATAAGGCGATTGAATATTGCCGTGATCTGCTGGAAAATTTCGGTGGTCATACCTATGCAGCCGGTCTTTCGATGAAAGTGGAGAATGTTCCCGCCTTTACCAAACGCTTCGAGGAATTCGTTTCACAGAACATCCTACCGGAACAGACAAGTGCGGTCATAAATATCGATGCAGAGATAGATTTCAGGGATATTTCTCCGAAATTCTTTAATGACCTGAAGAAATTCAATCCTTATGGTCCGGATAATCCGAAACCGATATTCTGTACGCATAATGTCTATGATTACGGTACCAGTAAAGTAGTGGGGCGTGATCAGGAGCATATCAAGCTGGAACTGGTAGACAACAAATCGAATAATGTAATGAACGGCATCGCCTTCGGACAAAGTTCGCATGTACGTTTCATCAAAACCAAGCGTTCGTTTGATATCTGCTACACCATTGAAGAGAATACCCATAAACGGGGTGAGGTACAGTTGCAGATAGAGGATATTCAACCTAATTAATAAATTGGAAGTTGAGAGTTAAGTTATGTAACATAACTTAACTCTCAACTTCCAATTCTTCGTATTATGACTGCGCAGTTCAACTCCCAACCTTCAACTCCCTACTCTCAACTTCTCAAAGAGTACTGGGGATATGATAACTTCCGGGGCATACAGGAAGACATCATCAATAGCATTGGCGAAGGCAAAGACACCCTGGGGCTGATGCCTACGGGCGGCGGAAAGTCCATCACATTCCAGGTGCCTGCACTTGCCAAAGAGGGGCTTTGCATAGTTATTACTCCCCTGATTTCTCTGATGAAAGACCAAGTACAGAACTTGAAAAAAAGAGGAATCAAAGCACTTGCCATCTACTCCGGAATGTCCCGGCAAGAGATTATCGTCACGCTGGAAAACTGTATTTTCGGCAATTATAAATTCCTGTATATATCGCCCGAACGGTTGGATACGGAAATCTTCCGCACCAAGCTACGGAAAATGAACGTCAGCATGATAACCGTTGACGAAAGCCATTGCATTTCACAATGGGGATATGATTTCCGTCCTGCCTATCTGAAGATAGCCGAAATACGTGATCTCCTACCCGGTGTTCCTGTGCTGGCACTGACTGCAACCGCTACTCCGGAAGTCGTGAAGGACATCCAGGCGCGGCTGTGCTTCCGGCAGGAAAATGTTTTCCGCATGAGTTTTGAACGGAAGAACCTTGCCTACATAGTCCGCAAAACAGAAAATAAGACCGGAGAACTTCTTCACATCCTACGCCGTATGCCGGGTAGTGCCATTATTTACGTACGCAATCGTCGGCGAACCAAAGAAATCACCGAACTTTTAATTAACGAAGAGATTACCGCCGACTTCTACCATGCCGGTCTGGATGATGCCACCAAGGATATACGTCAGCATCGCTGGCAGACAGGAGAAAGCCGTGTAATGGTTGCCACCAATGCTTTTGGCATGGGTATCGACAAACCCGATGTACGTATCGTAATCCACCTCGATTTGCCGGACTCTCCCGAAGCTTATTTCCAAGAAGCAGGACGTGCAGGACGTGACGGCAACAAAGCGTATGCCGTAATACTCTATGCCAAATCGGACAAAGTCACCCTTCATAAACGTATCCCGGACACCTTTCCAGAGAAAGATTACATCAAACAGGTATACGAACATCTGCAATATTATTACCAGATGGCAATGGGAGACGGTTTGGGATGTGTCAGAGAGTTCAATCTGGAAGACTTTTGCCGGAAGTTCAAATACTTCCCTGTACCTGCCGACAGTGCATTGAAGATTCTGACGCAAGCAGGATATCTGGAATATACCGACGAACAGGACAATGCCTCCCGTCTTTACTTCACCGTCCGCCGTGATGAACTGTATAAATTACGCGAACTGGGAGAGGACATGGACAAACTTATTCAAATCGTTCTGCGGTCTTACACCGGAGTATTCACGGATTACACCTTTATCAACGAGAATTCACTTGCGGTACGTAGCGGATTAACGCGGCAACGGGTGTACGACTTGCTGATACGTCTATCCAAAATGCGTGTCATCGACTATATTCCACATAAAAAGACACCTTATATCATATACACACGCGAACGCGTAGACAGGCAACATCTGCAAATCTCCCGCAGCATATACGAGGAGCGTAAGGAACGTTATGAAGCCCGCATTCAGGCAATGGTAGATTATGTAACGACCGAAACTGTTTGCCGCAGCCGTATGCTTCTACGCTATTTCGGAGAGAAGAATGAACATAACTGTGGAATATGCGATGTCTGCCTCAGCCACCGTGCCGAGACTCCCGAGCTTTCCTCCCAACAAATAAAAGAAGAAATTAAAGAATTGCTTCGCAAGCAACCTCTGACACCTGCCGATATTGCCTCACAGATAGAAGCAGATAAAGAAATCATTTCTCAATGCATCCGGGAGTTGCTGGAAGATGAAGATTTGAAGGCGGAAAATGGCATCATAAGCCTGAAAGCATAAAAAAGGCGTACAGTAAATGCACGCCCTTCTTCTTATTATATCAAAAAATTATTCCGCTACCGCCGGTTTCTCAATACCTTCACTGGTTGCACGTTCTTCCATACGCTGGATACGGACATCCAAATCAGGATGAGTAGAGAACAATTGATTCAGCTTACTACTTTTCTGCGCACCGGCTTCTTCCTGCAATTTCTTCAGTTTTTGGAAAGATAAAGCCATTGCCCAGGGATTCTTACCATGACTTTTCAGGAATTCATATCCATAGTCATCAGCACTTCTCTCCTGCTTCTGTGAATATGTAGAGTTTACCAGAGCCTCACCCAGATCACCCAACTGAGAATCAGACAACTTAGCAGCCGTACCACCTTGTGAAGAAATACCATCCTTCAAAGCTGAAGTCAGCAATGCCGTACGGAACCCATTCTTAGAGTCCTTGTGTGCCACGTGACCTACTTCATGTCCGATTACACCCAGCAATTCATCATCCGTCATGATATCCATCAAAGACGAGAAAATGCGCACACTACCGTCAGCACAAGCAAATGCATTGACATCTATCACATAATAAACTTTGAAGTTCAAAGGAATTCCCTCTACATCCGTCAAGCCTTCAGTCAGCTTTTTCAGACGAATTGTATACTCATTATCGTCGGCACATACCTGATTATGTGTATCCATCCAGTCGATATACTCTTTTACATATTCTGCCATCTGAGCGTCAGTCAGAGTAACAGCTTTAACAGCTTTAGCCGCACCTTTCAGTGCTTTTACATTAAACTGAGCCATTGCAGGCATTGTCACGGCCATACATAACATAAAGAAGGCCCACTTCATGAAAATCTTTTTCATTCTTGTGTTTTTAATTTAGAAACGATGATTAATTAATATAATTGGTAAATGTATCGCAAAAGAACAAATTTTAAATGATACCATCAATAATAACACGGATGTTTTTTCTTTTTAGACCGAGTTCTTGGTATGGAAACAAGATTTTTATGTAAGTTTGCAAAAAGAATAAAAACAAAACACCTAAGAAATACAGATTATGGGATTCTTTAAATCTTTCTTCTCCGGCAAACAAGAGAAACCGGAAACTGAAAAACAGAAAAACGATCAAAAGAACTTCGAGATATTCAAGTATGACGGCATGCGTGCACAACGCATGGGGCGTCCCGATTATGCAATCAAATGCTTCACGGAAGCCCTCGCCCTTCAGGAAGACTTTGAAACCATGAGCTATCTGAGCCAGGTTTACATTCAAACCAATGCCCTCAGCGAAGCACATGAACTGCTGGAACGCATGGCAAAACAGGAACCGGACCACACCTCCACTTTCCTCACCCTTGCCAACGTATGCTACCTGCAAGAAGACTATCAGGCAATGGCAGACGCCGCACAAAAAGCTATTGAAACAGAAGAAGGAAATGCCATGGCATACTATCTTCTGGGCAGAGCCAAGCAAGGTATGGACGACGGTATCATGAGCATCGCCCATCTCACCAAAGCCATTGTACTGAAAGACGACTTCACCGAAGCCCGCCTGCTGCGTGCCGAAGCCTTAATCAAGATGCAGCAATACAAGGAAGCTACCGAAGATATCGACGCTATACTCTCCCAAGATCCCGATGAAGAAGCTGCATTACTGCTCCGCGGTAAAGTGAAAGAAGCAGCGGGACAGCAGGAAGAAGCCGAAACCGATTATCGCTATGTAACAGAATTGAATCCATTCAACGAACAGGCTTTTCTTTGCCTGGGACAACTTTATATCGTCCAGAAGAAGTATCCCGAAGCTATCGCACTCTTTGACGAAGCCATCGAACTGAACCCTAATTTCGCACAAGCCTATCATGAACGCGGTCGCGCCAAGTTGCTGACTGGTGACACGGCAGGCTCTGCAGAAGATATGAAGAAAGGATTGGAGTTGAACCCCAAAGAAATCCAAGGAATCAGCGGACAATACGACAATCAGCCAAGACAAACGGACGTTTTAGGATTGTAGTGCCATGAAAAGCGGCCTCTTTATACTCATTGTATGCCTTCTTTTTCCTGCCTATGTCTGTGCGGACACTTCTAACTGTTCAATCTCACAATTGCAGAAAATTGAGACAACAGCAATAATGTTTGATACAAAACTACAAACACTCCTGGGATAAATGGCGTAATTTTGGGCATTTAATTTTAAATTATTTGTCATGAAACACACACTATTATCCAGTTTGGTAGCAAGTTCAGTATTAGCTATTCCGCAAACTTTATTTTCCGCAACAGTTGAAGAGAACAGCCCAAACACACAAACCAAGCCGAATGTTCTTTTTATATTTGTTGATGACCTGACCTATGACGGATTGAATATTCTCGGCAACAGTGAGATTATATCTCCCAATCTCGATAAGCTGATATCAAACGGAGTACGATTCTCCAATACATATATTATGGGTGGTTGGAATGGTGCTATCAGCATCGCCAGCCGCTCACAGCTGATAACCGGTCGTTATATTTGGAATACCCACAAAGCCGAAAGTCAAAAATACGAAGCAGAACTTGCCAATGGAGAGATGTGGCCGCAAGTAATGACACAAGCAGGCTATAAAACGTTTCAAACAGGAAAGTGGCACATGAAATCCGTCACCGCACAGCAGCTATTTGACAAAAGTGTGAAAGTCAGAGGTGGCATGCCCAAAGATACCAAAGACGCCTATAATCGTCCTCAAAGCAAAGAAGATAATACCTGGCTTCCCTGGGATAAATCAAAAGGCGGATATTGGAGTGAAGGAAAACACTGGAGTGAAATATTGGCCGACGAAACAATAACATATATGGAAGAGAACAAAGATTCTAAAGAGCCTTTGTTCATGTTCTGTGCCTTTAATGCTCCGCATGATCCGCGTCAGGCTCCAAAAGAATATGTAGATATGTATGATGTGGATAAAATTTCGGTGCCCCAAAACTTCCTGCCTGTCCATCCGCTTGGCGAACAAATGAAATCCGGTAAAAACTTGCGTGATGAGCAACTTGCTCCATTTCCCCGCACCCACTACTCCGTACAGAAACATCGTCAGGAATATTATGCATTGATTACTCACATGGATGCTCAAGTAGGGCGTATCATAGAAGCATTGAAAAGAAATGGTTTGGATAAGAATACGTTAATTGTCTTTGCTTCGGATAATGGTCTGTCGGTGGGGCATCATGGCCTTATCGGCAAACAAAGTATGTACGACCACAGTGCAAAAGTGCCACTGGCGTTTTGCGGGTTAGGTTTGCCTACAGGTGAAGTTCGCAATCAGTTAATCTATCTGCAAGACTTGGTACCTACTGTTTATGATTTGGTAGGTATCAAGAAACCCAATCATTTGGAATTCATCTCCCAAATCAACGCTTTGAAGAGTTCCAAGGCTTCTTCTCATCGCAAAGCCATCTATTCCGCTTATCTGCAAGAAGCCCAACGAATGGTAACAGACGGACATTACAAGCTATTCTTTATCCCTGCCTCCAAAGATGCCTATCTGTTTGATTTAGAAAAAGATCCACAAGAAACCAATAACTTATTTGGCTCTCCTCAATACAAAAGGATAGTAAAGAGATTATGTGCTGAATATCAGAAGTTATCTAAAGAAAGTGGAGATACATTTAACTTGGCAGCAATATATCCTGAATTGTTTCAATAAATACTGTGCTTTTTATGAAGAAATTATCTTATTTCGGATTGCTGTCTATTCCTATGTGCCTTGGACAGCATGTGTCTGCACAAACCGCAGAACAAGCAAAGTCAGCATCCCAGCAAAAGCCGAACATCATTTTCATCCTCGCCGACGATATGGGCTATGGAGATGTCTCCGCCTACAACAAAGACTCGCATATCCAAACCCGCCACATCGACCAGATGGCCGCCAACGGCGTAATGTTCACCGATGCTCATTCCTGTTCAGCCGTCAGCACCCCCACCCGCTATGGCATCCTCACAGGGCGCTACAACTGGCGTTCCAGCCTCAAAAGCGGTGTACTCTATGGCTACTCCCGCCCTATCATCCCCACCACCCGCAGTACCATGGCATCCATGCTGAAAGCAAATGGATATACCACCGCCTGCATCGGCAAATGGCATTTAGGCTGGAACTGGGGCACGAAACCGGGACATGAGAAACCCGACGCCAACGCCCTCAACGACGAAGACGTGGACTACTCTAAACCCATCACCAACGGTCCTGCCGACTTAGGCTTCGACTACTTCTACGGCTTCTGCGGTTCCCTCGACATGGCTCCCTATGTATATATAGAAAACCGCCAGCCCACCACCACGCAAATAGGCACCGTACCCGCAGGAAAGAAACCGGGCTTCTGGCGTGCAGGCGCCATAGGCAACGACTTCAACCACCAAGACTGTCTGCCCAACCTGACCCACCGCGCAGTAGACTATATCAACCGCCACGCACAAGACGAACGCCCTTTCTTCCTCTATCTGCCCCTACCCGCCCCTCATACCCCCATTCTGCCCGCCGAAGCCTTCAAAGGAAAAACCGGACTGGGTGATTACGGCGACTTCGTTCTGATGGTGGACGATGTAGTGGGACAAGTGCGCGAAGCCCTGCGACGCAATGCCATAGACTCCAATACCATCGTAGTTTTCACCACCGACAACGGTTGCTCTCCCGCCGGAGGTATCCCTGAGATGGGCGCTAAAGGGCATCATGCCAACTACATCTGGCGAGGCATGAAAGCCGATCTCTTCGACGGTGGTCACCGCGTACCCACCATCGTGGAATGGGGCAACAGTGCAGGTCGAGGCACCTGTACGCAAACCGTCTGCCTCAACGACTTCTACGCTTCTTTTGCCGCCCTCAACCATTATCCCCTGAAAGATAACGAAGCGGAAGACAGCTACAACATTCTTCCCCTCATCCGGAATCCGCACCACATGCCAACCATCCGTGAAGCCACCGTGCACCACTCCATCCGCGGAGAGTTTGCCATCCGTAAAGGAGACTGGAAACTGTTGTGTTCCCCCAGTTCCGGCGGTTGGAGCTATCCCAAGCCTGGTGTGGACAAGGAAGCCATTGCCCAGCTCCCCCCGATACAACTCTATAATATGAAAGACGATCCCACCGAAAGCAAAAATGTATATCAGGAACATCCCGAAATAGTCAGCGAGCTGAAAGACCTGTTGCAAAAGTACATCCGTGAAGGCCGGAGCACTCCGGGCAAGGCACAGTCCAACGATGCCGTGAACAAATGGGAGCAAATCAAGGGAATCATGCACGACGATTGATGGATTTCCGGCAGAAAAAGACAACCGGAAGCACTCGTCTGAAAGCTAATTTTGAAGAAGAAATAAAAAAAATATCATTTTTTGCTTGCATATAAGAGAAAAGTATTACTTTTGCCACGAAATTAAAAACAAAAAGAAAACGAAAGTATGAATTTGTTTACTTATACATATTACTTCTTTTTTTACTTTTACTTTAGCCAGAAAGTAGAGCGGGAGTTTGTATGTGTCAAGTGACAGTGATGCTTAAGAACTGAATAGAGAACTAAAGTAATATACTTAATCCCGCTCCATTGTATGGAAGCGGGATTTTTTATTTTAAAGAAACAGTATGAAAAGAATAGCCATTCAAGGAACATTAGGGTCGTATCACGACATTGCCGCACACAAGTACTTCGAAGGAGAAGAAATAGAGTTAATCTGTTGCGCTACTTTTGAGGACGTGTTTGCAGCCGTGAAGAAGGACAGCAAGACCATAGGAATGTTGGCAATAGAGAATACCATTGCAGGTAGCCTGTTGCACAACAACGAGTTGCTGCGGCAGAGCGGAACACAAATCATAGGCGAATACAAACTACGCATTTCACACAGCTTTGTCTGCCTGCCCGATGAGGACTGGAACGATCTGACGGAAGTCAACTCCCACCCCATCGCACTGATGCAATGCCGCGAGTTCCTTGCCCAGCACCCGAAGATGAAAGTAGTGGAAGCGGAAGACACCGCCCTCAGCGCCGAAATCATCAAGCGGGAAAATCTGAAAGGACACGCCGCCATCTGTTCCAAGTCCGCTGCCGAGCGTTACGGCATGAAGGTGTTGCAGGAAGGCATCGAAACAAACAAGCACAACTTCACCCGTTTTCTGGTAGTTGCCGATCCCTGGCAAGTAGACGAAATACGCCGCCATCCACACCCGGAAACCAACAAGGCAAGCATGGTATTCACACTGCCCCACACGGAAGGGAGCCTCTCGCAAGTACTGTCCATTCTTTCGTTCTACAGCATCAACCTGACCAAAATACAGTCACTGCCCATCATCGGGCGGGAATGGGAATACCAATTTTACGTAGACGTTGTTTTCGACAACCTACTGAGATATAAACAATCCATCGCGGCCATCACACCGCTAACCAAAGAACTTAAAATATTAGGCGAATATGCAGACGGAAAATCAAACATCTAAGATCAAGCCCGCCGACCGGTTGGCCAGCGTAAGCGAATACTACTTCTCCAAGAAGTTGAAAGAGGTGGCACAAATGAATGCCGAAGGAAAAGACGTAATCAGCCTCGGAATCGGCAGTCCCGATATGCCTCCCTCGGAAGCAACCATACAGACCCTGTGCCGCGAAACACAAAATCCTGACGGACACGGTTATATGCCTTATGTCGGCATCCCCGAACTTCGCCGCAGCTTTGCCGCCTGGTATAAGAAATGGTACGGCGTGGAGCTGAATCCTAATACTGAGATACAGCCGCTCATCGGCTCAAAAGAAGGTATCCTGCACGTCACACTGGCCTTCGTCAATCCGGGCGAACAGGTATTGGTTCCCAATCCGGGCTACCCCACTTATACCTCATTGAGCAAGATACTGGGCGCGGAAGTCATCAACTACAACCTGAAAGAGGAAAACGGCTGGATGCCCGACTTCGACGAACTGGAAAAGATGGACATGAGCCGCGTAAAGCTGATGTGGACCAACTATCCGAACATGCCGACCGGAGCTAACGCCACCCCGGAACTCTATGCAAAACTGGTGGACTTTGCACGCCGCAAGGACATCGTGATTGTAAACGATAACCCGTACAGCTTCATCCTGAACGACCACCCCCTCAGCATCCTCAGTGTGCCGGGCGCCAAAGAGTGTTGCATCGAGTTCAACTCCATGAGCAAGAGCCACAATATGCCGGGCTGGCGTATCGGTATGCTGGCAAGCAACGCCGACTTTGTGCAATGGATCCTGAAAGTGAAGAGCAACATCGACAGCGGTATGTTCCGCGCCATGCAACTGGCAGCCGCCAACGCTCTGGAAGCCGAACAGGAATGGTACGACGGAAATAACAAGAACTACCGCAACCGCCGCCATCTGGCAGGGGAAATCATGCACGCACTGGGATGTACATACGATGAAAAACAGGTAGGTATGTTCCTCTGGGGAAAAATTCCCGATAGCTGTGCCGACGTTGAAGAACTGACTGAAAAGGTGTTGCACAACGCACGCGTATTTATCACGCCTGGATTTATCTTCGGAAGTAACGGAAAACGGTATATCCGCATCTCGCTTTGCTGCAAAGACCATAAATTGGAAGAGGCATTGAAGCGCATCAGGGAGATGAAGTAATATATTTACAAAAAAGAGCTCCTGTAACACAAGTCACTCACCGTTTTAAAAAACGTGCCCGACGTTTTTAAAGAATAAGGGCAACGTTTTTAAAAAACGAGGCCTGTATTTATTAACACGTTCGAAAGGCTTTATCGACGGGGGTTACAGAGGGTTCAGAAGACACCGAGAAATATCTATACAATAAAAATATAATTGAACAAAAATAAAAGAATATGGAACTTGAATTAGAATCGATTTTGCTGCCGGGTATTGAGGACAAACGTCCCATGGTAATTGCAGGTCCTTGCAGCGCCGAAACAGAAGAACAAGTAATGTGCACCGCCAAGCAACTGGCCGAAAAGGGAATGAAGATATTCCGTGCCGGAATCTGGAAACCGCGTACCAAACCGGGTGGTTTCGAAGGTGTAGGCGTAGACGGTCTAGCATGGCTGAAAGAGGTGAAGAAAGAAACCGGAATGTACGTTTCTACCGAAGTAGCCACTTCGAAGCATGTATACGAGTGTCTGAAAGCAGGTATCGATATCCTTTGGATTGGCGCACGCACCACTGCCAACCCGTTTGCCATGCAGGAAATTGCCGATGCACTGAAGGGTGTGGATATTCCTGTGTTTGTGAAGAACCCGGTAAACCCGGATCTGGAACTCTGGATCGGTGCCCTGGAACGTATCAACAATGCCGGTCTGAAACGTCTGGCAGCCATCCACCGCGGTTTCAGCAGTTACGACAAAAAGTTGTACCGCAATCTGCCGCAATGGCATATCCCCATCGAGTTGCGTCGTCGCATCCCGAACCTACCGATCATCTGCGATCCCAGCCACATCGGTGGTAAGCGCGAACTCATCGCACCGCTTTGCCAGCAGGCTATGGACCTCGGTTTCAACGGTCTGATTATCGAAAGCCACTGCAACCCCGACTGTGCATGGAGCGATGCTTCGCAGCAAGTGACTCCGGACGTACTGGATTACATCCTGAACCTACTCGTCATCCGTAAAGAGACACAGACCACGGAAAATCTCAGTGAACTGCGCAAGCAGATTGACGAGTGCGACAACAACCTGATGCAGGAACTTGCCAAGCGTATGCGTGTGGCACGTGAAATCGGTACGTTCAAGAAAGAGCACGATATGACGATTCTGCAAACGGGACGTTACAATGAAATTCTGGACAAACGCGGTTCTCAAGGTGTGCTTCTGGGCGTGGATTCGGAATTTATCAAGAAGGTATTCGAGCTGATACACGAGGAGAGTGTGAGGCAACAAATGGAAATTATAAACAAGTGATTAGCGACTGGTGATAAGTGATTAACGGCTACGCTATCTTTCACTTATCACTAATCATTAATACCTAAACACTAAATTTATGCGTATTTTAATACTCGGAGCCGGCAAGATGGGCTCTTTCTTTACAGATATTCTAAGTTTCCAACATGAAACGGCAGTGTTCGACGTGAATCCGCACCAGTTGCGTTTTGTCTATAACACGTATCGTTTCACCACGTTGGAAGAGATAAAGGACTTCGAACCGGAGTTGGTAATCAATGCCGCTACGGTGAGATATACGCTGGACGCATTCCGCAAGGTGCTGCCTGTGCTGCCCAAGGATTGTATCATCAGTGATATCGCCTCGGTGAAGACGGGATTGAAGAAATTCTATGAGGAAAGTGGTTTCCGTTATGTATCGTCGCATCCGATGTTTGGCCCTACGTTTGCCAGCCTCAGCAATCTGAGCAGCGAGAATGCTATCATCATCAGTGAAGGTGACCACCTGGGAAAAATTTTCTTCAAGGACCTTTACCAGACGCTCCGCCTCAATATCTTCGAATATACTTTCGACGAACATGATGAGACGGTAGCCTATTCTCTGTCTATTCCTTTCGTCTCTACGTTTGTTTTTGCAGCGGTGATGAAGCACCAAGAGGCTCCGGGTACTACATTCAAGAAGCACATGGCTATTGCCAAGGGTTTGCTGAGTGAGGATGATTACTTGCTTCAGGAAATTCTCTTTAATCCGCGCACTCCCTCGCAAGTGGAAAATATTCGTCTGGAGCTAAAAAATTTGCTGGAAATTATCAGTACGAAGGATGCGGAAGGGATGAAGCAGTATCTGACGAAGATTAGGGAGAAGATAAAATAGATCAGAATTCCATCAGCAATTAATGAGTTCTTTGGCTCGTTTCCGCTATTGTTTTTATCTGGGGATAGTTTGTCCCCAGATAAAAATAATAATATTCCTCCTCAGTATTCCTTCCTTTCACACTACATAAGAAATCCAAGAGTTGCGATTCGCTATCATTTTAGTATCTTTGCATTCGCAAAAACAATTATCCAATGATAGACCAACCTACCATAGACAGAATTCTGGATGCCGCACAGATTGTAGACATTGTATCGGACTTCGTTACGTTGCGCAAACGAGGTGTGAATTATGTAGGCTTGTGTCCGTTCCATGATGACAAGACGCCATCTTTCTACGTATCGCCTTCCAAAGGGTTGTGCAAATGCTTTTCCTGCGGTAAGGGTGGCAATGCGGTGCACTTCATTATGGAGCACGAGCAGATGAGCTACCCTGAAGCTCTGAAATATCTGGCAAAGAAATACGGTATCGAAATCAAGGAGCGCGAACTGTCTAGTGAAGAGAAGCTGATGCAGAGCGAACGTGAAAGTTTGTTCATTGTGAATAACTTTGCACGTGATTACTTCCAAAATATACTTAAAAACCATGTGGACGGACGTAGCATTGGTATGGCATACTTCCGCAACCGTGGTTTCCGAGATGATATCATCGAAAAGTTCCAGTTAGGCTATTGCACCGAAAGTCACGATGCCATGGCCCAAGAAGCCATCAAGAAGGGATTCAAGAAAGAATATCTTGTCAAGACAGGGCTTTGTTACGAAACGGACGATCACCGCTTGCGTGACCGCTTTTGGGGACGTGTTATTTTTCCAGTGCACACACTTTCCGGTAAGGTGGTCGCTTTCGGCGGGCGCGTGCTTAGCAGTGCGACGAAGGGAGTCAAAGTTAAATATGTCAATTCTCCCGAATCGGAAATCTATCATAAGAGTAGTGAGTTGTATGGCATTTATTTTGCCAAACAGGCTATTGTGAAACAAGACCGTTGCTTCCTGGTGGAAGGATACACGGACGTTATTTCCATGCACCAGTCAGGTGTGGAGAATGTGGTAGCTTCTTCGGGTACGGCACTGACTCCGGGACAAATTAAGCTCATTCACCGCTTCACCAATAACATTACGGTACTCTATGACGGTGACGTGGCAGGTATCAAGGCTTCTCTCCGTGGTATCGACATGCTGCTGGAAGAAGGAATGAATATCAAAGTTTGCCTGCTTCCCGACGGGGAAGACCCGGACTCCTTCGCACGCAAGCACAACGCTACAGAATTCCAGAAATTCATACAAGATAATGAAACTGACTTTATACGTTTCAAAACCAATCTTCTACTGGAAGATGCAGGAAAAGATCCTATCAAGCGTGCTGAATTAATCGGTAATCTTGTACAAAGTATATCTATTATTCCTGAAGCAATTGTCCGCGATGTATATATTAAAGAATGTAGCCAACTGCTTCGTATAGAAGACAAGCTATTGGTTTCGGAAGTTGCCAAACGACGCGAAACGCAGGCTGAGAAGCAGGCGGAACAAAGAAACCGGGAAACAAGAAAGAATAATGCAGCCCGCGACGCTGCACAAGCACCGCTTCCCGACGGAATGCAACCACCCTACCCTGAAGACATACCTCCTTATCCCATGGATGGAGAAATGCCTGACGGTGGTGCACCGCTTCCACCGGAAGCTGCCGAATACGTATCTTATATCCCGCAGGAAGGAAAAGAAGGACAGGAATTCTACAAATACGAGCGCCTTATCCTGCAAATGGTAGTACGCTACGGAGAGAAAGTATTGTGCAACGTTCCCGATGAGGAAGGGAAAGAAATTCCCATCACGGTAACGGAATACGTAGTCAATGACTTGAAGGAGGATGAACTGGCTTTCCACAACCCGCTGCACAGGCAGATGTTGACAGAAGCAGCAGAGCATATACATAATGAAGGATTCACCGCAGAACGGTATTTCCTGGCACATCCCGACCCTATTATCAGTAAACTAAGTACAGAGTTGATCGCCGATCGCTACCAACTGAGTAAGTATCACTCCAAAGCCCAAAGGTTAGTAACCGACGAGGAACGCCTATTTGAATTGGTGCCTACGCTCATGATTAATTTCAAGTTCGCCATCATCAGTGAAGAAATGAAACACATGATGTATGCCTTGCAAGACCCTGCCGTAGCCAATGATGAAGAACAATGTACCTCTATCATGAAACGCTACTCAGAACTGCGTGAGATCAAAAGTATTATGGCCAAACGGTTGGGAGACCGGGTCGTACTCGGTTAAATCACCTTACTCTTAATGAGAACGATAATTTCCTCATGCAGAAACGACAGTTTCCCCTAATGGGAACGACGATTTCTCCTAAAGGAAACGCGCGTTTCCTTTAATGGGAACAACGATTTCCCTTCACGGAACTGTAGTTTCCTTTCATGAAATAACGTACGAGACTGTTATGTAAATGAATTCTGGCGAATGAGATTCATAAACTCTTCACGAGTCTTTGCCTGATTGAAAGCACCTGTAAAATCGGAAGTGGTCGTTATGGAATTTTGCTTTTCAACCCCACGCATTTGCATGCACATGTGCTTGGCCTCCACAACCACCATTACGCCCAGAGGGTTCAGTGTTTCCTGGATACATTCTTTAATCTGGAGCGTCATGCGTTCCTGCACCTGAAGGCGATGGGAAAAGATATCCACTACACGGGCAATCTTGCTCAGCCCTGTAATGTAACCGTTAGGAATATAAGCCACGTGTGCTTTTCCGTAGAACGGAAGCATGTGATGTTCGCAAAGTGAGAAGAAATCAATGTCTTTCACAATCACCATCTGACTGTATTCTTCCTTAAACTTGGCAGAGCGGAGCACTTCATGCGGGTCCATGAAATAGCCTTTTGTCAAACTCAGCATAGCCTTTGCTACACGTTCGGGGGTTTTCAGTAGTCCTTCGCGTTCGGCATCTTCGCCCAATAAAGTTATAATACGCTGATAGTGTTCTTTCAGTTCATCCAGTGCAGGAGATACGATTTCTTCTTTTCCTAACATGAGTAAGTTTTTATAAGGGGATGTTTATCTGCTCTTTCACAATAGAAACTTCTTTGAATACGCCTGTAGCACGCAACTGGCGCATCATGGCATCCGCTTCTTCAATACTGCGGAAGTCTCCTACACGGCACAGCCAGCGGGGAGAGTTGAAAGAGGTATAAACAGAAAGTTCCGGGAAATATTCTTTGATTCGTGAGCCCACAGCGTGAGCTTCGTTCTTGGCTCTACTGGTATTGTTTCCGGCATACACCTGTACACGGAAACCCTGACTTTTAAGCACTCTGTTCTCCGTTCCGTTGGGGATATATTCCTGACCTATCAAGGCCTCTATGCGGGCATCCTGATGGATGGTTACCTTACCTTGTCCCGGCACATTGCGTTCCAAACTCTTCACAATGTTATTCTGCGCCGAAGCAAAAGCAGCGAAAGCAAAACATGCAATTAAAAGTAAACCAAGCTTCTTCATAATGAATAATATAATAATAGACGGTTGATAATATGATTATAGAGACTGATAACCGACAACCGGCACTTCACCGGTTATCAATTATCAATCTTCCATTATCTATTAATTAAAAGCATCAATGATACCTTTGAAGTCTGCTACCTTCAGAGCTGCACCACCGATCAAGCCGCCATCAACATCAGGATTAGCGAACAATTCCTTAGCGTTAGACGGTTTAGCGCTACCACCGTAAAGGATAGAGCAGTTGTCAGCAATTTCCTTACCGTACTTGTCAGCAACTAATGAACGGATGAAAGCGTGGATTTCCTGAGCTTGGTCGGGAGTAGCGGTTTTACCTGTACCGATAGCCCAAACCGGTTCGTAAGCCAATACGATCTTAGAAAAATCTTCAGCAGACAGGGAGAATACAGAAGCCAACTGAGCGGCAACTACTTCATTCTGCTTGTTAGCTTCGCGTTCTTCCAACACTTCACCGATACAGAAGATCGGAGTCAGGCCGTTAGCCAAAGCCAATTTAACTTTTTCTTCCAGGATGGCAACTGTTTCGCCATAGTAAGCACGACGTTCTGAGTGACCCAGGATTACATATTTAGCACCTGTAGAAGCAACCATAGCAGCTGAAACTTCACCAGTGTAAGCACCTGATTCTTTATCAGCACAGTTTTCAGCACCTACACCAATCTTAGCGGGGTCTACCAACGGAGTAACCGATGCCAGATGGATAAAAGGAGTACAGATGATTACATCACAGTTAGGCTTTTCGTTAGCCAATACTTCATTCAGTTCTTTTGCAAGAGCAATACCCTCCTGAAGGGTTTTGTTCATTTTCCAGTTTCCTGCAACAATGTTTTTTCTCATTTTGTTTTTTATTTATTAAAAGGGTTAATGTATTTTTAATTTATAATTTGTGGTCTATGGCTGAGGAAGCTCTTGCTTATCACTCATCACTCCATCGCTAATCACTTTATTTTTCGCTCTCTTCCTTTCCCTGCGCTTCACAACCAGAATATCCACGCCGATAACCATCAGCAACGGAATAATAAACCACAAAAAAACGTAACCAATCGTGCGCAAATCACTTTCTTGTTTCTGCTGACCGAGTTCTAGTTTATCCAGACTATCCGTCAGCACGTATTCATCCGGCAAGCTGTTATCACTCCACTTATTCAGAATGACACCATCCTTTATCAGCATCAGTCCGGGATTGGAACGAATAATGGTCTTCAAAGTGATGTCGTCCATCTGGCAGAAAGGATATTCTGCACCGGTCTTGTCACGCCACAACTCTATTTGTTCCTCCGGCGAAGAAGTCAGGGCATAAAAGCCGTACCCATGCTCCACACTATAATCATAGATCTCGTTAATAAGGTCTATATTGCTATCGTCAGCATTTTCAATACGATGAGCTACTAACAGGAATGTATATCCCTTATCTGATAAAATGCTATCGGTCAAATCCTCTCCGGTTTCCAGACTTACAATAGAGAAGTCGTGAATCGGAGGCTCGTATCCTTTTTCCTTCAACACCGTACGTGTTTCAACAAACGTCCATGTGCTATCCGGGTAATTATCCAGTGTAAATTCCTGCTTTTTTCCGTCCTTCTCCAGAATGAACTTGCTCTCAAACACACTGGGTTTTGCTCCTTCGGGTATTTCCATGCCTTCTTTGATATTCTTTCCGATTTTGTAAGGACGGAAATCAAGGATGGGCAGATTGTCCAGACAATAGAACGAAAGCACAAATACGAAAAAGAACGTATACATAGAAACCATCCATGCCATCTTTGCCGTAATAAAGCGAATGATTTGTTTTCCACCTTTGAAGACAGATACGGCTGCAATAAACAATACCACATTCTTACCGAACGTTTCCCAATTTGTCAACACCCATGCATCACCGAAACAACCACAATCGGACACCGGATTCGCTAACGCCAGATACAGTGTCAGCGGTGTCATCACGATCATCAGCAACAATGCCAGAGTCGTAGCAAACCGCCGCCGTATACCGAAGAACAGGAATACTCCCACGGAGAATTCCAACGCCGACAATACGATGGCAAACAGTAGCTGCAAATATGTAGGAGACCACGCGGCCATTCCGAAAGCCGTCAGATAATCCTGAATCTTATAAAAAGAGCCTAACGGATCGACTGCCTTCACAAAGCCGGAAAAGATGAATACCGCCGCCAATAAAAAACGGCAAACATTCACCCAGCTCTTCCAGATTATATGTTTCTGTTTAGTCTCCAAATTCAATCTTAATCAAACCGAATACGGAATAATTAATCATGTCCATATAATTAGCATCCACTCCTTCCGAAACCAAAGTCTGTCCTGACAGGCTTTCAATCTGTTTCGTACGGTAGATTTTCATCAATATCAGATCAGTGTATGAACTGACACGCATGCTGCGCCATGCCTCATCGTAATCATGATTCTTAGCAAGCATCAGATCCAATGAAGTTTTAGCATATTTGTCATACAACGCCATTGCTTCTTCATTCGTGATATCGGCTGATTCCGCATATCCCAGTTCCAGCTGTATCAATCCGACAATGCCATAGTTGACTATCGCAATGAACTCGGAACGTATTCCTTCGTCCACCAACGTCACTCCTTTGGTTTCAATACTCCTGATACGATTGGCTTTAATGAATATCTGGTCAGTCACGGAAGCCGGACGGAGAATACGCCATGCCGGACCGTAATCATGTAGTTTCTTGGAGAACAAATCACGACAGATGGCAATGACATGCTCAAATTGTTGTTTGGTATCTTTCATTTCCTTACAAATTGGTTGCAAAGGTAGGAATAATTAAAGAAAAAAGAAAAGAGGGCACTCTAAATTATATTAAAGTGCCCTCTTCTTTATGGGTTTATTGATATCTTACGAACAACGTAATACCTGTCCCGGACGTAAGATTGTTTTCCGTGTAATGCGATTCAACTGACAGAGCTTGTCAATAGATACTCCCTGACGGGATGCAATCTTAGACAATGTATCACCACTCTTCACTTTATAGAACAAACCTTCACCGGAAGCCATGCTGCGAGCAGTTCCTTTTGAAGTCTTGGTCTTAGTGAAAGTATAATGATCAGCAACAACGTCTTGCTTTTCAAAGTCGAACATTAAAGCGGGGTCGATAGGAATTCCCAGGAAACGGGTTTCAAAGTGAAGATGCGAACCGGTAGAACGTCCCGTATTACCACCTAAAGCGATAGGTTCTCCGGCTTTAACCAATTGATTAATTTCTACGATCTGTTTGGACAAGTGTCCGTAAACAGTTTCCAGTCCATTGTCATGACGAATAACGATATACTTACCATAGCCACGGCGTCCCTGATTCTTTACTACGCGTACTTTACCATCGAAAGCAGCTCGAATCGTATCACCGATGAATACTTTAACATCCAAGCCATAGTGCATTCTGCGTCTTCTGGGACGATAACCGAATACATCGGTAATCTTCGTATGCGTGGTAGGCATACAGAAACCTGTCAGGTCCACTTTATAGCTTTCAGGAACGATAGCATCGCCATAAGCTTGTACATACTCATTGTTCCAAGTCGGATATAGACTTAGACCTGGATAAGCAGATTGTTCAGCACGTATCTGTTTCTGTAAAGCCAACGAGTCAACGCTCTTTAGTTTCCTGTCGATGGGGGCTTGTCGGGCAATCAAATCCTGAGAAAAAGAATTCAGGCTGACCATTGCCGTCGCAGCTATTAGGATCGTTTTAATGCAATTGAAATTCATTCCGTTTCGTCATTCTTTTAAAAAATTCTCCCAAAGGTAGTATTTCTTCTCTAAATGAAAAGGCTGTTCTTAACTATTTTTTCGGTAAGGGACTAAAAGGTACATATCAAATCACCTCCTAACTCCCTGTATATCGGCAAGATAAGGACTCATATGTTTTACAACATAAAAATGCAAATAAAGTGTATGTTTAACCGTTATTCAACTAATGGAAGCCCAGTTAACGTTAGTTTTCCGAAGTGCCTTTAGTTGGCGCCACAGGATTTCATTCTCCGGACGAATACCGGTAGGATCAGCATCCACCACTTCTTCAGCAACATTGCGCACATATTGCAGCAGCTGTCCATCGCGCGCTATATCGGCAATTTTCAGGTCGAAGGCAATACCGCTTTGCTGTGTGCCTTCCAAATCACCAGGACCTCGTAGCTTCAGATCGGCTTCAGCTATTTCAAAGCCGTCATTTGTCCGTACCATAATTTCCAGGCGCTTGCGGGTTTCCTCAACCAACTTGTATCCGGTCACTAAAATACAATAAGACTGTTCTGCCCCACGACCTACACGACCACGCAACTGATGGAGCTGTGACAAACCGAAGCGCTCTGCATTCTCAATAATCATCACGGAAGCATTCGGTACATTTACGCCTACTTCAATCACAGTAGTCGCTACCATTATCTGTGCTTCGCCCGAAACAAAAAGCTGCATCTGCGCATCCTTCTCAGCTGCTTTCATCTTGCCATGCACTTTGCAGACTTTACAATCCGGAAATTCCTCACAAATATGGAGGTAGCCTTCTTCCAGGTTCTTCAAGTCGATTTTCTCACTTTCCTTAATCAAAGGATATACAATATATACCTGTCTGCCCTCTGCAATCTGCCTATGGACGGATTGGTACAAGCTTACACGGTGCGCATCATATTTATGAATGGTCACAATAGGTTTACGTCCCGGCGGCAGTTCATCAATGACGGAAACATCGAGATCACCGTATAATGTCATGGCCAGCGTACGCGGAATAGGGGTAGCTGTCATGACTAGCACATGGGGGGGCTGTGCATTCTTAGTCCATAAACGTGCGCGTTGTGCCACACCGAAACGGTGCTGTTCATCTATCACGACCAGCCCCAGTGAAGAGAAATTCACGGTATCCTCTATCACGGCATGCGTACCGATCAGTATTCGTACATCTCCTGTCAACAGACCGGTGAGAATGGCTTCCCGCTTTTTTCCTTTCACAGAACCGGTTAGCAATTCCACACGTATATCCATTCCGTACAACAACTCGCGGATTGTTTCAAAATGCTGGTTAGCCAGAATCTCGGTAGGCGCCATCATACAAGCCTGGTAACCGTTATCCAACGCTATCAGCATACTCATCAGTGCCACCAGCGTTTTTCCACTACCTACATCCCCTTGCAACAGACGGTTCATTTGCTTACCGCTCCCCACATCCCGGCGTATTTCTTTCAGTACACGTTTCTGGGCACCTGTCAGTTCGAAAGGCAGATTCTTGGCATAGAAAGTATTGAATATCTCTCCTACCGTTTCAAATACATATCCACGGTATTTCCGTTGCCTGTCTTTGGCATAGCGGAGAATATTCAACTGTACATAAAAAAGTTCTTCAAACTTCAAGCGATATTGCGCTTTACGAAGCAATTCCGGATTTGCCGGAAAATGAATATTCATCAAGGCTTCCGTCAGCGGCATCAAATGATGTTCTGTCAATATAGCGGGAGAAAGCGTTTCGGGCAGCGGTTCGCGGAGTTGCTGCACTACGGCGCTCATCATCTTCTCTATTGCATGAGAATTGAGGGAACTCCGCTTCATTTTCTCCGTTGTATTATAATAAGGTTGCAATCCCATTGTCGAGAGCTTCAGTTCCGAAGCATTATCGATATCCGGATGAGCAATGTTAATCCGTCCGTTGAAGACGCTGGGTTTACCAAATACAATATATTCCTGATGTACCTTATACTTACCGACGAGAAATTTAATTCCCTGAAACCAGACTAAATCCACAATCCCCGTACCATCCGAGAAATGGGCAATCAGACGGCGCTGCCTACCTTCTCCAATCGTCTCAAAGCCCAGGATTTCGCCTTTCAACTGGATATAAGGCATCGTACCGTCTATCTCATGGATATAATAGATACGGCTACGGTCTACATATTTATAGGGGAAATAATACAATAAGTCGTGAAGGGAATAGATATTCAATTCCTTATTGAGTACTGAGGCACGTTGCGGCCCTACACCCGACAGGTATTTTATGTCACGAGAAGCTAAATCAAACATGAATCCAACAAAGCAGCGGCTATTTTCAAATCAAAGGGAGTCGTAATTTTAATGTTTTCCCGATTACCTGCCGCGAGGTATACAGATACTCCCATCGCTTCCACTACCGAAGCGTCGTCCGTAAAGAAAGAAGTATAAGGTTGTTCATAGGCCTGTTTCAGTAAATCGGCATCAAACACCTGGGGAGTCTGTACCAATTTATACTCATCCCGGCTGACGGTCACGCTTTCTTCTCCTTTAAGATGGCGTACAGTCTCCACCACATCTATCACGGGAATCACCGCCTTTTTTTCGGCAGCCAATTCATAACAACAGGCTATGACTTCCTGGGAAACAAACGGGCGTACCCCATCATGGACACCAACCAATCCCGGAGTAGTAACATAAGCCAATCCATTCTTTACCGAATGGAAGCGAGTTTCACCTCCGTCCGCCACTGTATGCGGCAAAGAAAAAGAATGCTCCGCACATAGCTCTGTCCAATAAGACTGCTGGCTATGCGGGAGCACTAATATTATATGTATCTCCGGATTGTAGGCATAAAAGGCTTCCAAAGTACGCATCAAAACAGGTTTTCCACCTATAGGCAGAAACTGTTTGGGAAGTTCGCCTCCCATGCGCAACCCTTTACCACCGGCAACTATCAGAGCATACTCCATCAATTAAAAATTAAAAATGAAAGTTAGATGACGCACATTGCCTCTTTCAATTCCTGTACCTTCTCTTTTCCGAGCATCATATCTACAACCGTTAGAGCAAATTCCATCGCAGCACCCGGTCCTTTTCCGGTAATGATGTTACCGTCTCTTTCCACCGGAGCACCTGTACATTCAGCACCTTCCAGGTATTGCTCGAAGCCGGGATAGCAAGTTGCCTTGCGGCCTTTCAGCAAGCCAAGCTTACCCAATATCATAGGAGCGGCACAAATGGCAGCAATCGGTTTATTCTTTTCAGCAAAATCCAAGACCAGTTTCCGAAGTTCCGGGCACTTCTCCAAAGTAGCTGCTCCGGGCATTCCACCGGGTAAAAGAACTAAATCTGCGTCATAGAAATCACAGTTCACTACATTCTTATCGCAAAGCACCGGTACATCATGTGCACCTGTTACTATCTCATCGGGAGTCACCGTTATCATTTCCACGTTCAGCCCTGCACGTCTCATTACATCCACAGAGGTGAAAGCTTCCACTTCTTCAAATCCGTCTGCAAAAAAAACATAAACTGTACCCATAATTGTTCTCCTTATTATTTTAGTTTAAAGTAATATGTTATCGTTCCTGTCTGGTTATTCAAACCGCTTACAGCATTGAAACGCGCTTTCTTAGCAGCATCTTCAGCTGCCTTCCGCAAGGCAGAATTTATGGTATTGGTCTTCCGGTCAATACTGGTAGCAATAACATGTCCTGCCGGATTTACAGTAATAGAAACCACCACAATCCCTTCATCCTGCACATTATATGCCGGACGCGGCAAACCTCCTTGTCCTATAGAACGTCCGCCGAGGTCAAAAGTTCCGTAACCTCCCGTTCCGCTCGACGCCCCTTCCGGCGCATTTCCGGTGGGACTTCCCTGGATACCTGTTCCCTCAGTCGTACCTTTGCTTCCCATTTGTGCTCCTTTTCCGAAGGCACCTGCCACCCTCTTACGGGCAGCCTCTTCCGCCTCCCTGCGTTCCCGCTCGGCTTTAGCTTCCGCCAACTTCCGGGCTTCTTCCGCTTTCTCGGCTTCCGTCTTCTCCGGCTTTTCCGGCTTCTTCTTTACTTCTTCCTTTTTAGGTTCCGCTTTGGGCTTGATAACAACGGTTTCTTCATCCTCCTGGGTAAGCATCTCCTGTTCTACCGTCTCCTGCACTTTAGGGGCAACGGTCTCAGGCATCACATCCACTTTCACCAGGGAGGGATCAGCACTTCCAAATGCATTGGGCACTTCACCCAGCATTACCGGCATACCGTCTTCATCCTGCTGCTCCGGCAAAGCGAAGCCAACCAGTATCAACAGGAGAATGAACGCTACATGTACCAGCAGCGCACCTACCATTCCTATATATTTGCCTTTCTTCTTCGGATCCACCATTGCCATTTACTATTTAACCATTTACAATGTACAATTTACCCATCGTACATTTATTTCCCTTCAGGCGGGCGTGTAGCCAGCACCATCTTGAACTTATTCTCATTGGCAATATTCAGCACTTTCACGATTTCCCTGTAAGGCACAGCTTCATCAGCATAAAGCGCCACATACATTTCCGGTTCTTTCGCAGCGCACGATTGCAGGAAAGGAGTCAATTCTTCCAAAGAAATCGCCTGCTCCTTATCATTTCCAAACGCCGCATAAAAATTCAGATCCTTATCTATAATCACTCGCGTCAAGGGCTTAGCCGACGTCTGCTGTTTTCCCTGCGGAAGCAACACCTTGATAGCGTTCGGCGAAACAACCGTAGACGTGATCATAAAAAAGATCAGCAACAGAAAAATGACGTCCGTCATGGATGCCATACTGAAATTGGGCGATATTTTAGCTCTACGTTGTAGCACGCTCTAATTTTTAATTATTAGTTATTAATTTATTATGCGGGTTCATTCAAGAGATCCATGAATGCCATGGTTTTAGCCTCCATCTTATTCACCACGCCGTCTACCAGAGTCACGAGGTAGTTATAGGCAAACATCGCAATAATACCCACGATCAAACCACCTACCGTAGTGATCATAGCCTCGTAGATACCGCCCGAAAGCAATGTGATATCGATGTTGTTACCTGCATTAGCCATTTCGTAGAAAGCACGCACCATACCGGTCACCGTACCGAGGAAACCAATCATCGGCGCACCTCCGGAGATGGTTGCCATAATCGTCAATCCTTTTTCCAGTTTCGCTACCTCAATGTTTCCCACATTCTCAATCGCAGCCTGCACATCATTCACCGGACGTCCCAAACGGCTGATACCTTTTTCAATCATACGGGCAGCCGGAGTATTTACGCTGCGGCAATAAGCTATGGCGGCTTTTATTTCTCCATCCAGGATATAATCCTTTATCTTATCCATGAACATCGGGTCCTCTTTGCCGGCCTTTCTGATCACATAGTTGCGTTCGAACAAGATGTAGAAACAAAGAATGGACAGCAATCCAAGAACGATCATAATCCAACCACCTTTGACAGCCATGCTCCATAAGTTCATCTCTTCAGGACCAGCTACCGGAGTTAATACCGGATTGGCGCCCGCAATAGAATCGGTCAGCGCCGGAGCCACTTGGGCTAATAACAACATTGCATTCATCAACGAAGACAGTTTTTATATTCCTGAATGGTACGTTCCAATCCCAGATACAGAGCATCGCTTATCAGCGAGTGTCCGATAGAGACTTCATCCATCCATGGAATGTTTTGATATAAATAATTCAGATTCACCAAACTCAGGTCATGTCCGGCATTCAGACCCAGCCCCAGACTACGTGCCACTTTGGCGGCTTCTACAAAAGGCGCAACGGCAGCTTCCTTATTCTGCGGATAAGCGGTCGCATAGGGTTCGGTATAGAGTTCCACCCGGTCGGCACCAGCTTTGGCAGCATACTCTATCATCTCCGCATCCGCCGATACAAATACGGAAGTACGGATGCCTGCATCATTAAATGTTTCGAGTACTTCGGTCAGAAATTCCAAATTCTGCTTGGTATCCCAGCCTGCATTAGAAGTCAGCTGAGTCGGACTATCCGGAACCAGAGTCACCTGATGCGGCTTCACTTTCAATACCAGATCAATAAATTCGGGGGCAGGATATCCTTCGATATTAAATTCAGTACGAAGCAACGGGCGAAGATCATACACATCCCTCTGGCGTATATGACGTTCATCAGGGCGTGGATGTACGGTAATTCCTTCCGCACCAAAGCTTTCACAGTCCAGTGCTACTTTCACCACATTAGGGACATCCCCTCCACGCGCATTACGCAACGTCGCAATCTTGTTTATGTTTACACTTAATCTAGTCATAATTCGGATCATAGTTTGCCGCAAATGTACAAATAATAGCGATACATTGGCAGCGTTCTGAGAAAAAAACGCCATATTTGCATTTCATTAAGAAAGTACAGACGATGAAATTTGCCATATTTGGAAATACTTACCAAGCAAAAAAATCAACACATGCGGAAACTTTATTCCGTTTGTTGGAGCGGCGTAATGCCCAGCTTTGCATTTGCAGGGAGTTCTATAACTTCCTGACTTCCGACCTGCACATGACTATCGCTTCCGCCGAACTCTTTGACGGAGACGATTTTACAGCAGATATGGTCATCAGTATCGGGGGCGACGGTACGTTCCTGAAAGCAGCCAGCCGGGTAGGCAAAAAGAACATCCCCATTCTGGGTATCAATACCGGCCGCCTCGGTTTCCTGGCAGACATTTCTCCGGAAGAGATGGAAGAGACTTTCGATGAGATTTATAATAACCACTACAAGGTGGAAGAACGTAGCGTGTTGCAATTACATTGTGATGACAAAAAATTGATGGAATCGCCTTATGCACTCAATGAAATTGCTGTATTGAAACGCGATAGTTCTTCAATGATCAGCATTCATACTGCTATCAACGGTGCCCATCTCACCACTTATCAGGCTGACGGGTTGGTGGTATCCACCCCTACCGGTTCCACGGCTTATTCACTGAGTGTCGGTGGTCCGGTTATCGTGCCCCATAGCAAAACGATTGCTATCACTCCGGTGGCTCCGCATAGTCTGAATGTCCGCCCCATCGTTATTTGTGATGATTGGGAAATCACTCTTGACGTAGAAAGCCGTAGCCACAGTTTCCTAGTTGCCATCGACGGTCGTAGTGAATCCTGCAAAGAAACAACCCGTCTGCGAATCTCACGGGCTGATTATAGCATTAAGGTAATCAAACGCTTCAACCATGTTTTCTTTGATACACTTCGCAATAAATTGATGTGGGGGGCGGATGTAAGATAAAAAAGAGCCGCTATCCGAACTTCAACTTCTCGGATAACGGCTTCTCTTCGTCTATCAACTATACTTAAAATGTCATAGCCTGCCCTCCAATCACACCTGCGATGGCAGTAGCAACGGCAATAATCACTTTAAAAATCACCTTCCAATTCGTTTTCTTCATAGCGATTCTTTTGATTTTCATTCTCAACTTTTACTTTTCAGCTCTCCTTATCCGAGTGGATTCTCATCCAGTCCTCCATCGCCCGAGTTATCTCCCGATCCACCGTCCGAGCCGCCTCCCGCAGGAACGTTTGATAGACCTTTCAGATAATCGTCCAAACTGACCAGATCCAACTTTTCACCGGCACGCGTAGCAGTCTTGGTTATCTTCAACTCTTTATTGGCTTGAAAGAATATGCGAACGCTGTCCACGCTCTTGGCAGTCACCTCTTCTGCCTTTTCCTCTCCTTTCGACTTAGCAGCCAGCAAAAACACACCCAACCCGGCAATATTCACTGTCTTACCTTCCAACAACTGCTCTTTCAATTTCTCCACAAAATTCTGCATGGTACTCTTGATATCACCAATAGAGAGTGAAGAACGATCCTGCATCTTCTGCGCAATAAATGCCAAATCTACAGTCTGTCCTAAAGTTATTAACTGCGGAAAATACTTTTTGGGAGAATTCTCAACCCGAGGGTCGGACGGTCTCTCCACCGTTCTAAAAATTACACTCATACTTTTTTCATTTAGAGATTTAAATTCTGTTTTAATTCACTCGTTGTGTTGATCAACGATACAAAGGTGAGGATAAAATCTCAAATGAGAAGAAGAAAAAAGCATGTCAGCGACGGTTTTTCTGAGAAAAGTTATAAACACATATAGAACAACGACTTATACGTTCATTCATTTTCCTATTCCATTCACTAATACATCCGGCGCCAGATACATAACGTAACTTAATTTTTCATCATCAGCAAAATTAATCAACGAAGGATAAGCCTAATGAAAGTGAAAGAACTTCTATCACACGTACCCGTCCCATCAAAGATTCTTCGATATTTTGAAGGATATCCAGACTTGAACTACCGGAACAAAGAATACGCAAATTACCAAATTTATCAGTCAACAGTTTCAACATAGTAGAAATTCCCTGTATAAACTGAAATTCATCAAGCAGTAGCAAGCCATTTAATTCTGCATTCAGACAAATTTTCAGAATTCTCTCTTTATAACTACCTCTTGCTATCATAACAGATTCTTTTCCTGTGAAAAATAGTGTTTTTTTGCGCATTGCCCAAAAATCCATAGGGAATTTCATCCAATTACCCCAAAAACATGGAGACTACTTTATACCAAAGCCGCTACCCGAAAATTCGGACAGCGGCTACACAAAAATCCATTAATAAACTTTTCTATAGCTGTCGGACTTAAATCTATACATTCCCGTTTCTTAGGCATTGATCGAAATCTTCCGAAGAGCAGCATCCGTTTGATAACGGAACAAAAACTCACTGTAAAATTCACTCATGTTCATTTTTTGTCAATTATTAAATTCGATGCAAATATAAGAGAATAGCAAGAGCCATTCAATGAGCTACTTCCGTTTATATCTTCTTAGAAGAAGTACTTTCAAGTTGCGATTTATATGTTGGTTTACACATAAACAAGATAAATTTAACAATAAATTAATAACATCTTTGCAGTATTAAACTGCATTGTAAAGTTAGTCAATATTATGTTTTTGCGCAATGGTTCTTTGGGATAGTTGAAGCTTCCTCTGCCATCGTCCATATTTCGTTCTGCTTCCCGTTCTTCGACATTTCCTTGCTATTTGTCATATATCGTTATACCTTTACCCCATTGTGGTAAAAACAAAAACTTACAGAATGAGTATGCGTACCGAAAAGATTTCGGAACTTTACCTATCCTGCAAGTTTTCACATTATTCTTTCCCATAAGGGATATATATTACTAGCTATAGCTCAATCGCCTCCTTGATACAGTCAACAATATAGCGAACATCGTCATCTGTTACGTAAGGACCCGCAGGAAGACACATACCAATCTTGAAGAGATCTTCCTCAATACCATTTGTATAGACCACCGCATCAGCATATACAGGTTGCTTGTGCATTGGTTTCCATACTGGACGGCACTCTACCTTCTTGCTGAGCATGAATAAACGCATTGCCTCTACGTTATCATTTGGCTGACAATCGGTAGTTGGTGAATCTACCTGATGGACAACACCGGCAGCACCACCTACAGCAGTCTTAATAACCTCCTTGTAAGCATTCTCCTGCCCCTTCACCTTTACAGAAGGTTCAAGTGTCATTGTGCAGAGCCAATAGTTAGAATCATAACGAGGATCATTAGGCTGCTTATTGATCTTCACGCCAGGAATGTCCTTCATCAAGTCCTCATACAAAGCCTGAACATGCTTGTGGTGAGCGATATGCTGATCAAGTACTGTCATCTGACCGCAACCTATGCCTGCACATACATTACTCATACGGTAGTTGAAACCGATAGCCGTATGCTGATAGTATGGATATGCATCACGAGCCTGAGTAGCATACCACATAATCTGGTTTACATCCTCTGCATTGCGGCAGATGAGGGCACCACCACCAGAAGTAGTAATCATCTTATTTCCATTGAATGAAAGTACACCGAACTTACCGAAAGTGCCTAGTACTTGGCCGTTGAAACGTGAGCCCATACCCTCAGCAGCATCCTCGATAACAGCAATGCCATACTTATCAGCAATCTCCATAATACGATCAATCCGATAAGGCATGCCATAAAGAGCTACTGGTACGATAGCCTTTGGGTACTTACCAGTTTTCTCCTTACGATCCAAAATCGCCTTCTCAAGCAATTCTGGATCCATGTTCCATGTATCCTTCTCAGAACCAATGAACACAGGTTTTGCACCTAGATATGTAATTGGGTGAGACGAAGCACAGAATGTGAAACTCTGAACGCACACTTCATCGCCTACCTGTACACCACAAGCGATCAGCGCTAAGTGTACTGCAGCTGTACCAGCTGACAAACATACTACCTTTCGATCAAGAGGCTCTGTATTATCAGTCTTGCTATTAGCAAAGTTAGAAAGATCTTGTTCGAATGCATTAACGTTAGGCCCTATTGGTACGACCCAATTAGTATCAAAGGCTTCTTTTACATACTTCTGCTCCATACCGTCTTCACTCATGTGAGCAAGACATAAATAAATTGTCTTTCTTTCTTCAGACATAATATCTTCAAATAAAAAATTAATTTTAGAACCAGATTGATGACAACACTTCAATCAAACATCAAAGACTCAACAATATATCACTTGGAACATTGGTACCAAGATGACTGCTTACGCATGGTCTTGCAGAAGTTCTTTCCGAACTCTGAATGCAACCAAGCTGTACGAATGATAACTTGCTTACAGCCTTTAACAATGATTTCCTGTTTGCCAACTTACGAATAGCATCAATATCCAAATATGTGGTATCAAGACCTTCTACCTCGTTCATATTCGTAAAAATATAATCATCTATAGTATTCTTGCTAGCAATTCTCACTTCTTTTCCTAGCTGACCATTAACACCTGTTACTAGAATATTCATATCAATAAATATCGAATTGGAGATTTATTTAAATTCTGGATACAAATCCATGTCAATGGAGAATGGAGAATTGAAATCCTTGAGTAGAGCGTGTTTGGCATCCTTCTCTGAAAGCAATGCCTTGTCTGCATCAATCTTCCAATCGATACTGAGGCTGCTGTCCACAATAGAGACACCTCCATCGGCTTCAGGAACGTAGAAATTATCACACTTATACTGGAAAACTGCTGTTTGCGAAAGAACGGCGAAACCATGTGCAAAACCTCTTGGAACGAAAAACTGACGATGATTATCTTCCGTCAACTCTACTGCTACATGCTCACCGTATGTTGATGAACCTTTACGGATATCAAGAGCGACATCAAGTACAGCACCTTTCACACAACGAACCAACTTGCTTTGTGTAAATGGAGGACGCTGGAAGTGTAATCCACGCATAACACCGTAAACACTCATACTTTCATTATCCTGTACAAAGCTTACTTTACGGACTTTCTCATCAAACTCACGCTGAGAGAATGACTCAAAGAAATAGCCTCGACCATCCTTAAACACTCGTGGTACTATGATTACAACGCCTTCAATGGCAGTCTTAATAACATTCATGTCAAATATTACAAATTATAATTTCCTGTTTCTTTTAATTCATCAATCACCTTAAGAAGATACTGACCACTTGGTTCCTTAAAATAGATTGAGCGAGCTCACGCATTCGTTTTTCCGTGATCCAACCTTCAAGTCTTGACGTTTCTCTGAAACTTCAATGTACGTTGAAGTTTCAGAGAAACTGTCATGCCCCCTCTAGCGAGCCATGCAAAATCTCAATCCAAAGTTTGAACCTTTAATTCACCATCCTCAAGGAATTACTGATTGACTGTAGTAATTTCATATTCTCCTTGAGCAGAAGGCTTGATGTTCTTAGTCACCTCTACTAGCACCTTATTGGGATAGAAATATAATCCTACAACTGCATAGTTGCTTTTTGGATCCTTCGGCTTCTCCTCTATAGAGAAGCAATTATCTCAAATTCTGTAACACCATAATTCTGCCCTCTCCTAGCAAATGTTTGAATCCAGGCAATTTGAAAGGTGTTGAAATGATCAAGATATCACAGATGCCAGCTAACATCAATACAGATATTGGATAATAGCTTACCTAAATAGACGTTAATTGCTTACTAATACCCTTTGTGATTGGGTAAAGACGACCACCGGAACCTCCAGTAAGAACTATTCCCTTCACAGTTTTCTCCTATTATTCTTTTTTATTCAATTGCTATATCACATTTCCGAAACAACAACTTAACTGAGTCATATTGAATTAGTTATACCCATTAAAGGCTTCTGTGGTAGCCTGACCATCTTTGCTTATATCATCACGGAAAAGCACTTTCTTAATTGTAGTGATGAACACTCTGATATCCATCCATAAACCAATATGTTGAACATAATACAAATCAAGTTCAAATTTCTTTGACCAAGGAATATTATTACGTCCATTCACCTGTGCCCATCCGCTCATACCTGGAGTCACATCATGGCGATGATGTTGCTCTTCTGAATATAAAGAAAGATATTTTACCAATAAAGGACGAGGACCAATAAATGCCATATCACCTTTCAAAATATTGATTAACTGGGGCAGCTCATCAATACTTGTTGTGCGAATAAACTTACCCACTGGTGTAAGCCGGTCGGCATCCGGCAACAATTTGCCATCAAGATCCTTTTCGTCTGTCATTGTCTTAAACTTCAGAGCCTTGAATATCTGCTCGTTCTTACCAGGACGATCTTGTGTAAAGAACACACCAGCACCTTTGTTTGCGAAGTACAACAAAACAATAGTCGCAATAAAAATAGGAGACAATAATATTATTAATAACAATGCCATCAAGAACCCCATAGGCCTCTTAACAAAATGCATATAAAACTTTTGATTAAACGTAAAATTCATACAATATTAAACAGATTTAATTAACTATTTCCATTTAAAATTCTGATCAATAAACAATAAAGAAGAGCACTCAAGCAAATATATAGGCAATAATATCCATAAAAGATTACAATAAAGATACTCAGAGGATATATTTTTTTAAGAACATGCACCAATCCATAAAATACGATAACCGAACACCCTCTTCATTCAATAGATTATATACATTGAATAAGTGTTACCATATCCTTTTCTAAAGTCGCAAGTCTGAAATTCCAGTAATGCAGGAACTTTAAAATGTTTTTCTGCAAAACCAGTTATTACTTTATATCCTAAGAGTGACCGATAGTATGAATTTTGATTTTGAATCTGAAACTAATAGTCATCAACACCTATAATATCTACAAAAGAATCATCAGGATATTTTTTTTCAATTATCTCAAAAGATGGTCTAAAAGTAAATTTAGTAGAATTATTGGCTATAAAACTAGAAAAAAACGAATATTAGCGAATTTGTACCCACTAACTCATTTAACCTTATAGCAGTCAACTGAAAGAAACGCTTATATTCATCATACGAACAATAATCCCATCCCTACCAATTATAAATAATCAGACTTATCCAACAGTGATTTATTAACATTATATTTTCTTATGATCCTATTAATTAATGGATTAGATACATTATCAACAAATTCAACACTATATCCAGAATTATTGCTTGCCAATGATTTTATATTTCCAACAGTAATCAATAGAAGAAAAAGGAGGTGTAACAATTTATAATTCATACATTATGCTAAACCAAATGTCCTGGACAAATTACGAATCCACTTTCTTCTAATTTCCTAAGCCTATCAAGTGAAAAAGCAGCCTCTTCTTTATTACTTCTCGGCAAAGTAGTCACTACATTAACACCTGGTATATAAGAATCCCCGGTAAATATCATATTATCAATAACGAATGACAAACAAGAGCTATCATGACCAGGAGTAAAGATTACAAAAGCAGACAATACAGAATCCAACGAAATCCAACACTCTTTCTTAATCACTCTAACAGCATCAGGTCTATCAAAGATAAAATTAGGTTGATCAAGATGGTACTTTGAGAAATTCCATTTTGGGTTCTGTAATGCCTGTTGCCCCTCAGTATTAGTATATACCACTGCATTAGGCATATATTTCATCAGTTCATTCAATCCGTAGATGTGATCGAAATGTACATGAGTTAAAAGTACGCCTTTTACTTTCCACCCTGCTTCAATTACTTTATCTATATCTCCACAATCAACCAACCAACATTCTTTCTCACCCACAGGAAGAATATATGTATAAGATGTAAATATGCTGTTTACAACTTTATACAATTCCACTGCTCATCTTTTTTATTTCATAGAATATTTCCACAATTCTAATATGACAAAAACTAAATAGTAACCAAAGAAATTCCGAAGCATATCGTTCAATAAGACGAGCATAATGAATATATTTCTTCCAAAGTTTCACTATAATAGAATCACTTTTTTTTAATTGTCTTACGTTCATCGCAATGACCAAAGTTCCCGATCTGTATTATCTCATAAAACAAAATTTCCCTTCTCTTTCATTGGGCATAGGTAATGGAGAATTACCGATTAGCAAGAATGAAGAATTATCACCATCTTCAAATACTCTCCATAATCCTCATGAGCAAGCACTTGAAAATTGCCCTAATCCAAATTCGTATATTTCAGAAGAGATATCAATTCCTTAAATTGCTCTTAAAACAAAATACAGATCCATCATTTGACGCAGCCCCACTCCTTCAAAAAAGAAATGCCATAAACTATGTAAAATAATAAATACAACATTATCATTTTCTTCAGTAGAATGACCTAATTCATCATGATATATAAATCCCTTTTGCTTTATTTTCTTAACACCATCTTTGTATACGATGATTACGAACTAAATTTCGATAAGCACCCAAAACATGGTATACACTTTTCAGATGAGTGCCAATAGGCACTCGTCACTTGTGTAAGCACTTATTGTATGGCTAGAAAGTAAAACCTTTCAAGATCTTCGCTGTTATACATAATTTCTAAATTTCAGTCTCAACGAAGGTAGGCCTTCTAATTTATAGCCTTAAATTGAGTGCTTATGCCAAACAGTGAATAAAGGTATTGCAATGATTCTGATCCATACCCAAACATGCCGCATGACACTCTTGCAAAGGGTTATTCTTCAGATATACAAGAATAAAGAAAAGGCGTTCAGTAACATTAGGCAAGGGACTGTTACTATATATGCAAAAACGGTGACAGTTATTACGACGTTTACCTGTAATATTCACACAAATTATCATCATGGGATGCCTCAAAAAGGGAAGCAAATGGGAAAACTGACTATGATCCAAGCCAGTCAAGGCACGGAAACTTTTAGGGTTATTTTATGCTCAGTATATCACATACTACAAATGTACACGCATACGCGATATATAACAAATCTAATCTACATTAAGCTCTAATGCAGCAGGTAGCAGAATCGAACTGCAAGGTTTTCTTCATTCTAAATGTACCTGCTTAACCTTCAATTATTTTTTTCGGGTCTTGTACCATGATTGATTATCTGGTAGTGATCATTTAATTCAATACCAACACGAACAATTTTTGCGGGATTACCTGCAACTAAGCAATGATCTGGTATGTCCTTAGTAACAACAGCTCCGGCACCAACAAAAACATGATTGCCTATTTTTAAACCAGGAAGAACAATAGAACGGCCACCTATAACTGTATTGTGGCCAATAAATGTATCCGACTGTTCTTTTCCTCTAAAAAAATCATGTCCTAATACCATAGCTTCAATAGAAATTCGAGAATTATCTCCAATATGAATAGATTTTGGATAAGCCCTCTCCATCGTTGCAGATTTAGCCACTGAACAGTTTTTCCCGATATCCATACCCTTAAGACTCTTAAGGTAAAAATAAGTATAAAAACATCTAACCAAACGGCTTAAATGTTGTCTTAATGTTCTCTTTTCCATATGTCTGAAATATTATATTATCATATAAAAGGAATTGATAAAAGACATAAGAGATATTTTGAATACTATCTAAAATTTTGTCTTTACCCTTTATCTAAAATTTGACCTTTGTCACTTATTATTGTTCCAATTCTTAATTATCCTAACCGGATTATCAGCAATCATACAATTACCTGGTAATGATCTATTTACCACTAGTCCCAACAATATAAACATTGTTTCCTATATGTACTCTAGGTAAAATCATAGCTCTTCCACCAATCACGCAGTTATTTCCTATGTATATATCAGAATTCATTTTATATCCTTTCAATGCCCCATACTCATAATCATGTGCTATCAGCATTGCTTCTATTAGAACTCGTACATTATTATCTATATGGATTCCTTTAGGATTTAATCTATCTAATATTGCACTTTTCGAGATGCGAACATTGCGTCCAGTATCATAGCCTCTAAATCCATGATAGACAGATTTTACTTCTCCTAAGCAATTCACTAATTTTTGCCTAATATTTCTTTATATCAGTAGTCATAAAAATCTTATTGAATTGTAAAACATCCATCAATCACCAAGTTAGAACCTGATGTATAAGTACTAACATCTGAAAGCAAATAAAGAATATAACCAGCTATCTCGATAGGATCAGCATATCGCTTCATCGGATACTCCTGCTTGTTGACTTCCACCTGCTCCTCAGAAATATTATCTCGTTTGATGAGAGGTGTATTTACACGAGCTGGTGATACGCAATTCACTCGTACTCCACGACTTGCAAATTCCAAAGCCTGAGCTCGTACAGACCCCATGATAGCACCCTTAGATGCTGCATAACATGAATTACCAATGTGACCGGTCACTGTACCATCGATACTTGCCATGTAGACGACAGAAGCATTCTTGTTGATTTTCTTGCCCTTGACCAATGACTGTACGAGATACACAGGACCGAAGAAGTTGATGTTCATGATGCGACCAAGCTCATTCTCTGTACAAAATTTGAATGGTAAGGTCATACCAATTCCTGCACAATTCACAACTCCATCGAGTTTACTAACCTGAACAATGAGGTTATCACGATCCTCAGAACTTGTAAGATCGCACTTCAATGTGGTGTGACTACCCTCTGATAGCATTCCAAGAGTCTCCTGTAGTCCTGCTTCATTGAGGTCAACAAGAGCAATATTGGCACCCAGTTTGGAAGCTTCAACAGCAACACAACGACCAATACCAGAAGCTGCACCTGTAATCAGAATTTGCTTACCTAATAAACTAAATAGACTATTCATATTCAGACATTCCTAAATATTTGATATCATTGAGTTTAAAAGAGGTACTACCCCAAGAAAGACCTACACCAAAGGCTGTTGCAACAATCTCCTTGCCCTGTAGTTCTGTAACTTCCTTGAAACGATAGTCAATGGTCAAAGGAATAGTAGCGCAACTTACATTACCAAAGTCCTTCATCGAATAAGGCACCTTTTCCTCAGCTATCTTCAACTTCTTGCGAATCTTCTCATTCATGAACTTGTTAGCCTGATGGAAGATAAAGAAATCCACATCATCTACTGTCTTACCAGCAAACTCCAAAACATCCTTGGTTACCTCGGGGCCTTTTGTAATGCCAAATGAGAAGACATCCATACCGTTCATTGCAGAATGCATTGGTGTGCGGATTACGCCATCCTCGTATTCTGTTTCTTCAAGAGAAGATACTGAGAAAGGCTTACGACAGCCACCATCAGGAACAATGATAGAATCAAACTTATTACCATTTGCATAAAGCGCAAACTTTATATCCTCTGCATTAGGATTGAATACCAATGCTGTAGCAGTTCCTGCATCGCCAAAGAGAGGACGTGCAGTCTTATCCTTAGCAGACTTGAACGTAGAAGTTGTATCACCGACAAGCAACAAGCCTTTTTTCATTATACCTGTAGAGATCATAGCAGAGATGACGCTAAGTCCATATACCCATCCTGAGCAACCATAAGAAATATCAAAGCAGCAACATGAATTAGGCAATCCAAGCTTACCTTGAATCACACATGAAGTTGCAGGAAGAATGTAATCCTGTGTTTGACTTACAAATATCAAGCAATCTATTTCTTCATTATTCCATCCCAGGCCCTGAATCAAGTCCTCTGCAGCCTTGCAACAAAGATCTCCAGAAGTTACACCAGGGTTAACAATACGTCTTCTTTCAATACCTGTAGAAAGTATAACCTTCTCAGCTTCACCTTCTTTGAACAATGGCAGAGAAGTATTTTCTTCCACATTCTTTGGTACACAAGTAGTGATACCAGCAATGCTTACATTTTTAATTATCTGATGTGCCATTATTTAATCTATGTTTAATTTCTTGTAGAGTATCTTACCCGACTCCGAATGAGGAATCTCATTGATATGACGAACAGAGAATACCGTACGCACAATCTTTGTACGAGTCACGATAAAGTCAATGATGTCATTCTCAACATAATCAATATCCGTAGTATAAATGATGAGTTTGCTATCATCACCCACACATACACATTCCTTCAGTTTTTCTTTCAGAAAGGTTTCGACGTAATCAAGACTGATGCGATTTCCAAATAGTTTGAGAAATCGTTTCTTGCGACCTATAATGAAATAGAAGCCATCTTTATCTCGATAAGCCAAATCACCTGTATGTAAACAGCCATGATTTTCATCATCCTTCATCAGGTCGTCTGCGCATTCTGCATAACCCAAACTTACATTAGCTCCTTCATATACCAATTCACCAACTTCATTTGCATCTTCAATCACTTTACCATCGTTATCAACCAAAGAGAATGTTCCGCCAGGAATTCCCTTGCCAATACTTCCGAGTTTGATGATGCTATATTTGGGATCAAGATAACTCATGCGAGCTGTAGCCTCCGTCTGACCGTACATAAGGAAAAACTTCACTCCCCTAGGCTCATACTTTTCGATAAAGAACTGGAGCAATTCATTACTCAGCTTTCCTCCAGCTTGAGTCAGTGTACGAAGAGTTGGCATTGGTATTTTCCAAAGTTTCAATTTTTTCATGATTTCAAAAGTGTATGGTACACCAGAAAACGAAGTGAAACTGTTGTCGTTAGCAAACTGCCAAAATTCACGTTCTACATATGATGAAGGAGTCAACAGAAGAGTTGCACCCACTAAGACATGAGAATTGATGATTGAGAGACCAAAGGAATAATACATTGGCAGACCTGTTACAGGACGCTCATTCGCAGTGATATTAAGATACTCAACTATAGAAAGCGCATTACTCATCAAATTTTCCTTGGAGAGGCGAACAAGCTTAGGTGAACCAGTACTACCCGATGTAGTGAGCAAAACAGAAAGTTTATCACTTACAGGAGACTCATTTGACATTATCTCCCATAGTATATAATCCTTCTCACAAAAGATATTTTCAGCTCCTTTTGGTGAAGCAAACTCCTTAGGTGCCCAAACATACCTTGGTAGATAGGTCTGGTATAAAGCATCGAACGCCGAACGCTCGATGTGAGAATCCAGCATAAGAGTCGCATCATCGTTGTTGACAAACGATATATATCCAGCCACAGAACCAATGGTATTGCTACACATACTGAAAACCAGCTGGTAAGGCTTCAGATTGCTTATAATTCTTGCTGTTAAAGCCTGCAACTCACCATAGGAGACTTGTTCTCCTGATGGAGTGATACATGCAATATTGTCTTTAAAATTTTCGAGTTCAAACATATTGATTAGAATTCAATATCAAACTTTTTCGTCAACATATCTTTGCCGATAATGTATGAATTCAAAAGGAATATATCATCTGTATCAAAATCCAAATCGAATTGTTCCTCAATTTCTGCCACAAGAGCAATCTGAGCCATCGAATTCCATTCAGCAGTCTCCTTATATGCCAAAGAGCCTAGTTCATCATCTGATACATTGAACAGCTTCTTGAAGATATCATTGTACTTTTCGATGTTAGACATTAGCTTACTTATTTACCTGATCAAATAAATCTTGAATAGTCTTGGCATTTTTAAATGTGTCGCTAGCAATAGATACACCATATTCCTCATCTACCATTGCAATGATAGAAAGTGCTGCCAATGAGCTCCAATCATCCAGTTCACGGAACTTTGTTTCAGGTGTCAACACTTCAGCATCAGTATCATCGAGCTGATCTGCAAAATTCTGGATAAATTCTTTAATTTCCATATTATTTAAAATTATAAACGTTTGTAATTTATTTCCTATAACTACAAATTCATTTTCTTGGCTGGATTACCCATATAGAGAATGCCATCCTTTGGCTTTCGCATCAGCACGCTACCAGCCCCCAATCTTACATTGTTACCAATCTTAATCTTCTGCAATATAATCGAACCTACGCCAAAGAAGTTGCAATCCCCAATATTCACCTCACCAGATATGCGCATTGCAGGCATAAAAGTGTTATATGATCCCACCACATCATCATGTCCGAATACATCAGCTCCATCCATCACATTAAAGTCTCCAATCGTAACATCACATGAAAAACTGCAATGCTTCTGGATTATATTACCCCTACCGATATTGAAAGTCTCAGGATCTGAGAAATAAACTGTAGGAGCAATGATATTAGGGAAATCTACATTCTGATTAAAAATTTTTGAGACAATACTCCGAACTATCTTTGGATTACCGATGGTAATAGCTATAGATAGCTTAGAGGACCACGCGTTCAGTTCATTGATTCCACCAAGTACATTCCCGAAGTGAGATACTTCTGTACCTATGGCTAAACCATCATCAAAGAATCCTATCAACTCCCATGTAAGTTTTACTTCATTAATCTTATTAAGCAGACAAGCAACTTCACGACCGAAGCCACCTGCACCATATATTGCTATTTTCTTCATTTAATGTTTGTTTACTACTGATTCAAAAATACTGGTAAGTTGTTGGGAGATGGCTTTACCCGAAAATCGTGAGTGTACATCCTCTGAAATAGCCTTGCGGTCATAATCATCAATATGCTCAAACATATCATCTATAGCATCTGATAAAGACTGAGGATCGTTAACTTTGCAGAACTTTCCATTCTCTTTGGTTATAAAATCTCTTGGCCCTCCGCATTCTGTAGAAATAACAGGAAGTCCACATGCCAATGCTTCAAGAGCGGCAACTCCAAAAGTTTCCGTATGTGATGAAACGATAAAGACATCAGATGCTTGTAGATTAGAAATAACATCACTCTTTTGTAGTCTGCCTAAGAGTTTAATATTATTTTGTAAATCACAGTCCTCTATCTGCTTCTGTAAGTTTTCTTTTTCTTTACCACTACCGATAATATTCAAGTGCCATGAATCCTTAGGTCGACTCAATAAAGAGAAAGCCTCAATAAGCACATCAAAGCCTTTAATTGGAAGAAGATTGCCTGTAGAAACAAAATTGATTATACCTTTATGCATATTATCGACATAATCAAAACCATCTCCCAACATGTTATTTACAACATACGATTCTATACCAAGATTCTGCTTTATCATTCTTTTAAGGTCAGTAGACACTGAAACTAAGGCATCTAAACAAGGGTATGTCTGTTTTGCTTGATTGTATACTAGAGGGGTCAGATCCTTTTGTCCCATTTTACTCCAATGTTCAATACCCACCGCAGGAATTCCATATTTATTTTTTAAATAAACAGCCAAACATGAATTCGGAAGGTAATGGCCATATACAATATCCGGGAAACCAAATTTTTTAATTACTTTATTGAACAACCTCTCTATCTGCTTATTTCTTATAAAGTCTGTCAGTTTTGGACTAATAATGTTTGTTACAGCAGCTGATAAATAAAAACTATTATAACAATATATCCCATCTATGACCTTCATAGTGATTCCATGTTTACGATAGTATCTCCTAAACCTTCGATCAACACTCAGCAAAACCACATCATGACCATAATTTCTTAATGCTTTGGCTTGATCAAGTTCGAAACTTCCCCATTGAGGGTCACGAGAAGAAGGTGTCCCTCTTGAAATAAAAAGTATTTTCATCCTATATTATTGAATCATGTATTGCATCTAAATAACCATGACCAAACTTAATGTCAGGCTCAACATAATTCCCTTCAGCCCACTCATTCCAAGACTTTAAAAACAAAATTCTATGTTCTGCTTTTTTGTTCTTTACCAGTTTTAATGCTTCAAGGATAGACTCTTTAAAATATTCTGGAGTAGAATTTTTATAAATACCATTAACTCCAGATCGCGGACTTCTATCCCACTGAGGAAGTAAAGATGGGTAGACATTTTCACGAGAATCCTCTGGTACATAATAGTTTTTCATTATCTTTCGATAATCATAAATGTTTGGTATCTTAATATTAAATCTATTAGCAAGAGCACGTTGAGCAGCAAACCAAAACTTATTTTTGGACATTATTTCTGCTCTCCAAGTACCAAGTGAAGCAACTGCGTCGAATCCTTTTATATTAACAACATAATCATAATATTTCCCGGCTTCATCCGTAGCAAAATATCCCTTTGCAACTATATTACCATTATTATCCTTTAAAGGCCGTCCATTCGTATTTTGAATATTAGCTACAAAATGAATACCAGGCAAGCCTACTTCCTTTGCTAATTTTCTCCAATATGGAATAAAATCTGCAGGAAGATCAATTGGGTCAAAGATCAAGAATAATGGCATACCATCAACTGTAATATATCGTTTATCCTGGAAAGCTTTAAGTACGTAATTAAAATGTTTACGATAATCATCTTCACCAAGATATTGCATTTCTGCAATCATCTCATTTCTTTGTTTTCCATCATTTGTCCATGTGCTTGTCTTCCATGAATGATTTGCCCATCCTAGACAGAATGGAAACTCAGGTTTTCCACTATCAAGAACTTCTTGGAATGGACGTTCCAAGAGCATACGACCATTACCAAACCAATAATGCCAATAGCAAAATCCCTCAATTCCAGCTTCACGAGCTAATCCTGCTTGTGCCTCTCTAACTTCTGGCATTCTCAAATCATAATAGCCCAAATCTGCTGGAACCCTTGGTTGATAATGACCTTTAAATAACGGTTTAGCTTTACCAACATTTGTCCATTCTGTAAATCCTTTCCCCCAATACTTATCGTTTTCTGGAATAGGATGAAACTGTGGAAGATATAATGCAATTACTCTTGCTTTCATATTTAAATAATCTCTTTGTATATGTCGATTAATTTATCAGATATTATATTCCATGATTTGTTTCCTAATTCATATTCATTTTTTATGTTATATTTATAGTCACATAAAAGATTATGATCATGCAAGAGTTCAATTATTGAATTTGCTAATGCATCAATATTTTTGGGTGGTACAATTTTGCCAAACTTTTTATCCACAACCATTTCAGGCAGTCCACCTACATTGGTGGCTATACATGGTTTATTGTAAGCGAATGCAGACATAATAACTCCACTTTGTGTTGCATCTAGATACGGTGTGACACATATTGATGAATTTCTTATTAATTGAGCTAAAGAAGAATCTGGAATAAATTTGTCTATAAGGTATATAAAACTTTTATTCTTGAAATAGTCGTACTTATCATAATTCCATTTCCACCTGCCAGCCACTACAAGTTTAGCTGATGGGATAGTTTTATGAACTAACTCCATAGCTTCCAATAGATAATCAGCACCTTTATGAGATAAGATATTGCCAAACATAAGAATATAACCAGGTTTTAAATCTTCAAAATATGTATTTTCTGTAGAATCATAAATATGAAGGTAAGAATAACATCCCAGACTACTATTGAAAACCTTTTTCTTTTGAAGCTGATAATAATCTATAAAATTCTCCTTCTGTTGAAGATTCAGAAGTATAAAATTATGTACTGCTCTAAATGCCACCTTCCTGACAGAACGATTATAAGAATCATCATTACTAGAATGAGGGAAGGGATCATGAACTGTCATTATCATCTTTTTTCTAAGAAAATACATTATATAACCAGCTTTGGTAAATGGCCAAGTAAAATGTATAACATCGTATTTGCCACACAATAACTTAATTAAAAGATGGAAATAACAGAAGAAAGATCTTATGGAATAACTATGGTGACCAGTATCGTTAACTATATAAAATTTATCTTTATCAATAACCCTTGTAAATTGTTCTAACTCAGGATAGTCACTAACATCAAGAACACCATTTTTAACATTTTGCTTATTAATACAGACAGCAGCATTTTTTAAAATAAATGGAGAAATCTGAAGATAATAATCAACATCTACTTTAGATTGTAGATCGTTAAGCAAAGAAAGATCAACATCCGACAGAAAAGTGGGAGAGATATAAGCAATGCGCATAGAACTAAAATTTCGATATAATTTCTTGCATCATATGCTGATACTTTTGGTAATAAGAATCAGCAAATATTTTAGATTTCTTTTTATCAAAAGAAAGTAATTTATTTAGCACATGCAAAGGAGCTGGTTGTGAAAAATTCTTTGAGATAGCACTAATTCTATAATCCCCCATGCCAGCAGAATCCAAAATATGTTTAATCTTACTAGATCTGTCATTTGTAAATATATTCCTACACTTCTTAATACCATAATTATCAAAAGAGAAAAATGAAATTTGGTTATGTAATGAAACCACAATAGGATGCATATTATTTCCAATGTAGCCAGATGAATACTTAATAAGAGCATACCAGTCAATTGGAGAAAGAGGCAATGAAATCTCATAAGGGCATTTAATTGCAGACCGAATTTGAGCAAATGGCAAAGATACACATACTAAATCTTTATTGCTTGCTAATTCAACAAATTCATCCATCCAAGACTGAGAAACCTTATAAGAGTCAAAAAAACTAACAAGCAAATATTTCTCTGGTAAATGAAACTTTTTTAAAATATCTTCTCTATTAGGAACCAAACAACCTGCATTATAATTGAATGCAAAAACCGGATCTGGAGTTACAGGAGGGATAATAGTTCCATTTGATATGTGAGAAAACATTTTTTGAGTCCAAACATCCCTAACAGATAAATATGAGTAACGATATATATATTTATTCATTTTCTTCTTCAACGAAGGTCCAAAATAATTAAAGGCAGAATCTTGAGAAGAAGCAGACATTACAGCAACTGGAACAGGATGAGGAAGATAATTCAAAAAATCCCCCCAAAATACATTTGGAAACATCCTATCAGTTGTATACTTTTGTATTTTTATAATTGATCTACAAGGGAAAGAAACTCTTTCAATAGTAGGATGATGTTGACAAACTGCATCACTCCCAATAATAACCCCACCAATATTATAATCTGAAATTACGTTTGCAACTTCTTTCGAAGTCCGACACAATCTAGATTCAGTCCAAATGTTCTGACGTAAATTCAAAGAAAAGCTTCTTTGTCCCTCTTGTGAACGACTATTATAAAACGCTTCTAAATCCGATGCTACCCAGTTTATGACAATAGGTTCATATCCATTATTCTTAAAAAACATGTATGTAGAAAGCAACTGTAAAGTAGCACCAAAATTTATCGCAGAATGATAAGCTAAAAGACCTATTCTCATACTATTTTATATAATTCTTTGTTTGATAATCTTTACCTATAATATATCCCCAAACAATAGCGAATGATGCAATATATGAAGGATATAATAAAACGTGTGCAACCATAGAATTAACAAGAAATGAAACTATTGTAAAAGCCATAACTGGAGCATACTTGGAATTGCGACGAATCATGGACCTAAAATACTTTACAAGTTCAATCCAAACAAATAAATATAGCAACAAAGCAAAAACGCCAAAATCGTATAAAACTTCTAACAAATCATTATGAGCAGACAAGTTGGCTTTTGACTTTAAAACAACAGAATTCCAACCATGGCCAAATAAAAATGAAGTAAAGTCTGTATTGATTATCAAATCAAATGTAGCTTTATAAACTTTATCTCTACCTGATCCTTTATCTGATAGAATCGAAGCAAAACGTTCAAAAATAACACCACCCATTTTTTCATTCGCATAAACAGCAACAATAACGAAAAATATGAAGATTGCACCCAATTTTAATGCTTTGGTTATGATATCAGACTTCTTTTGTATCATTTCGTTAACAATATAGTATGAAATAAAACCAAAGCCAAGACAGATCATACCACCTCGTTTTAAAGACGTAACTAATAAGACTGTTACAATAATCATACTTCCATACTTTATAAGTTTGTTATTACTTAGAAAGAGTAAAGGACCTAAATATAAAAAAATATAGTTTGCAGAAGTTCGAAACTCATCTTCCGCAAACAGCTGATTAAAAACAACATATTGATAATTAATATTGTAATTATACAGCATATACAATATACCTACAACAACATAAATATTAAAGGTTTTAGAATCAATATAACTAGCAGCATTAAATAAATTCTGAAACAGAAGAATAGGAAGAATTAATCTTACTACTAAATAGAAACTGTGATATACAGAATCACCTCTATCCAAATGTAAAAGAGTTATTAATACAATATAAAACAAACAAACACTAAACAATATCTGAAATCTTAGATTCAAATTATGTCGGAAAAAATAAAGAAATAACAAAAGAAAAAACAATATAGTAGTAAAATAAAAAACCGATGAATTTGATGTAGCTTCATCAAATTTCACCCTCATCATAGATACCATCTCAAAATTTAAATAATAAAAAATCAAAGACATGATAAATATTTCTATATATCTAAACAATGTTTTACTCATTTTTGTCGAATTAAAAAGTAAACTTAGCCATTACATTTTGAATCCATGATTTAAACATAGCCTTTTGATTCTTGTTAAATGCCCAAAGATATGAAAGGAATATAAACATAATAATATAAACGACCCCTGTTGAAATTAATCTTAAAACACAAGATTCAATAAAAAAAAATGGAATCATACACAATAATGTCGAAAAAGAGACAACACTCAGGCATGGAATAATAACATCTTTTATATATGATTCTATTGTTATACCTACAATTGATTTCGCCATAATCATTCGAATAATCAAAGATAGAAACTCAAACATAACAAAACCTATAGTTACATAATAGATTGGAAATCCTAATTTGAGAATGCCATAGGCTAATGGTACATTAAGAAGAATGATACTACCCATCAATATTTGGTAATTACGAATATTCCCAGTTGCTTGAATCGCAGACATCAATCCAGTCGAAAACTGATATAAAATTGACATTATTAAAATGCATTTACTTAATTCTGAAGTAAATGATGGAATTTTATTACCTAACCAGATATATAACACATCATCCATAAGCACAATCAAAGGGACAGAAATAAATGTAATGGCAAGAACAGAAAATTTGGAAGAAATATTTGCAATTCGATGCAATCGACTTCGATCCCCCATACCTTCACTCTTCATAAGCTGTGGATTGATCGCTCTTTGAAATGTGGAAGAAAAGTGAACTAAAGCATTATTTATTTGATTAGATATACCATAAGCCGCGTTTGAAATCGTTCCCAAAAACAGATTGAAGAGAACTGCTACACCTTGATTTCTCCCCATAAGGGCAGCACTTCCAAATAAGTTCCATCCTGTAAAGCTAAGCATTTCTTTAATCTGTGATTTAGTTACGTATTTTGATAGTACTAATCTATAATTCTTGTATGCATAAAAGCACCATCCATATTTCATAATCAACGAAAGTAGCGCAATTGAAGCAACACAACCACCATAAAACACTAATTTATCAATAAGGACAAACCTAAGAGTAAATGCAACAATTAACATTAAGATTGAGTCAATAAACTCAATTATAGAGAATGGAAGCATATCCTCATGCGCATTCATTATTGCATCAAAAGGGACAGACAATATTCTTGAAAAAGTACTTATTATCAAAAATTGAAAAATAATTTGAGCAACTGTAACTCTGTTTGAATCAATATTCAATTTTTCTATGGATGGAACGCCTAGAAGTTCCAAACCTAGGACAATCAAGATGGCTAGACTGAGATGAAGTATAAAACTTGTATTGTATATACTGTTAATCCTATCAACTTTACCTTCACCCATAGCAACAGACATGTACCGTTGGGATGAAACTAACATTGAGTTATTAAGAAAAGCAAGCATAGTGATGATACCTGCTACAAGATTATATAAACCATAGTCGCTTGTCCCTAAAGTTTTGAGTACCAATGGAACTGACACCAACGACACAGCCATTGTTACTAAAATTTTTAGATATAAAATAACTGTATTGAAAACAACTTTTTGAGTAGCATCCATAACTAATATTCTATTTAAAAGTAAGCATCCACTTCTACCCAAACAGTACCAAATCACTTATTTACTAGAGATTTAACAACATTCAAAAAGAAAAAGGATTTTCGATTTTAACACTTTTAGCCCCTATAAAAGGGCTATTGGACGATATTCGTCTATCATGTTCTCTATTTCAAACTTCAACTTTTTCTGTTCAGCGATAGTTTCGCAACTACAATTTACCAGATTATCATCACCGTATTCATCCCATTCAGAAACAAGTGGACTTTGGAAGCATAGAAGCTTCCTTCACGATTCTTTGCATTGTTCATTTTGATATGTTTTTTAGGCACACCAAAAATAGAGACATAATTCAACGTATAATATACGGTCTAAAACAACTTCTTACACAAGTTTTAACTTTCCAAACTATAGTTTGAATACAGCTATTGGTTGTACCCCATATATCTATCAAAAATTTTAATCTATTTTCCCTCTGATTTCTTTTTCTCATTTGTTTCATAGCCATAACCATAGCCATAGCCATATCTCTTACCATAGCCATAACCATATTTCTTACCATAACCATAGCCATAACTATTCTTACGCTTACTCATATCAATACTATTAATAACAGTAGCAAGTTTTGAGAATTTCTTCTCATCACGAAGCGTATTGATATAGCCAAAAGCAGCTTTCGGAGTAACATCAGCACGACAAACATAAACACACAAATCAGCAACACGACCAATAATAGCAGTATCCGTCACCAAACCAATAGGAGCAGTATCTAAAATAACATAATCATAATGTTCCTTCAACTGTTCAATAGCTTTGTCAAGAGCATCACTCGCCACCAGTTCCGTTGGATTAGGAGGAATAAGCCCCCCCGGAAGAATATCCAAATTAGGACTGATATCACTACGCTGAATCAAATCAAACAGATTCGAATGTTTAGGATCACTCAGATAATTAGTAATACCTTCCGCACGACGAGACATATTAAAGACTTTATTCAGACCGGGTTTACGAATATCCATACCCACAATAATAACTTTTTTACCCATGTACGCAAGACTAACTGCCGTATTACCAGCAATAAAAGATTTACCTTCACCAGGCTGGCTGGAACTGAAAAGAATAACTTTCTCATCACTTCCCAGCATAAAAAGCATGTTAGTGCGAAGAGCACGGAAGGTTTCTTCCATCATGTCATTCCTATTCTCACGAACAACAATCGCACCTTCTTCGGGCTTGGCACCCAAAGGTATTTCACCCAGAACCGCAACATTGGTGATCTTTTCCACATCCTCACGGTTCTCAATCTTATACTTCAACAAGTCATTCAGATAGATAATACCCACAGGAATACCCAAACCTAACATCAGGGCAGCAAGCATAAATACCTTCTTACGAGGTGATACCGGGTACTTACCGGGTAACGGTTCTTCAATGATGCGTCCGTTGTTGGCGGTAGCGGCAAGAGTGATAGCATTTTCCTCACGTTTCTGCAAAAGCATAATATAAAGAGCAGCCTTGATTTCCTGTTGACGGGAAATAGTCATAAATTCCTTCTCCTGTAAAGGGGCATTACTGATACGACCCTCAAATTTACGAGCCTGACGATCAATATCATCACGGGTTATCTGAAGACCTTTTAAGACACTATTGACAGTAGTCTGAACATTATAACGCATGGCCTCAATACCCGTGTTCATATTGATGATAGCAGGATTATTCTCAGAAGACGTACGAAGCAAACGCTTGCGCTCAATCAACATTGTGTTATATTGTTCAATGATCGATGCAAGGTTGGCATCCTTCAAACCTACATTAGCGGGAATGACTTCATCAAGATTCTTAGGATTATTGATATAGTCATGCAGATAGGTCACCAGACTAATCTGAGTAGCATTTTCAGTTCGTTGCTGTTCGTATCTGGAATTTTCCTGCAAAGCAAGCTGAGCATCACTCGTCAAATCAGTCAAACCCGAACGTTGTTTGAAATCAGCAAGTTCACTTTCAGTAGTTCCCAACTCGCGATTGATGATGCCAATACGTTCCTCAATGAATTCCGCACTTTTCTGAGCCACCTCATTCTTCTCATCATTGGTATCCTGATTATAGAAAGCTATAAGGCGATTGATAAAATCAATTCCACGCTGCTTAACAGTACTCTGCAAGCTCAGTAGAGCAATTGTAGTAGTTTTAGATGCAGGTTCAACACTCAGATTCTCTGCATAATTCTCTGCTATGACTGTAGGACTACCAACATAGGCAGCCAAATAGACATCTTCTTCTATAGGTTGAATAGTATCGTTCACAATGGATTCATTAACCGTAAAACTAAGCACACCCACAGGAGTAGGAAGAACAGCGGGAAGCTCATCAAAATTACGTTCAAAGTCTTGTTCAATCTCATCAAGAGTATACTCTCCTTTAACAAATAATTTACCGTCCTTAGTATAAATCATTCGTAACTTAATACCTGCTTCCAACTTTTCAGCCTCTTCCGGAGTCATATAGAGATTAACTGGGGAACTCTTGTATAAAGGAGTATTATAACCGAAGGTACGCTCCTCAGAAATACCAATATAAAGTCCCAAATCATTCACTACTTTTTTTATTAAAGTACGAGACTTCAGGATTTCAACTTCATTATCAAAGTTGTTAGTCATCGAAAACATACCCAAATCCTGAAGAGCACCCAGAGGATTATTGGCTGAATTTCCACTACGCTTATCATTCTCTTTAATCAGGACAGCAGAACTCACATTATAAACAGGAGCTTGGTAACGAAGATAAATATAACAACCTACCAAACAGATCAGCACACTGGCTACAAACCAGGGCCAATAGACAAAATATTTAAAGAAGATGGCATACAGATTGATAGATTCGTCGCTCTTTGATTGATCACTATCTAAATTTTGGTCGTCTCGCAACATGGGAATATTTACAATTTAACAATTTACGATTGAAATAACAATAAGGTTGGTTACCGGACGATATTAACTATCAGACTGGCAATGGATACCAATATGGAAGTAGCACTGAACCAAAGGGTAGTACTACTACCGATATCAGAATTCTTGGCTTTCGTCTTATTAGGAGTGACATACAGGATATCGTTCTGACGCAAGTAATAATAGGGTGAAAGCACCAAATCAGCATTATTCAGATTCAAAGTGATTATCTCACGTTTTCCTGTGGCATCCTCGCGAATCAGCTTCACATTATCACGAATACCATAAACAGTCATATCACCGGCCATAGCAAGGGCTTCTAGAATATTTACCTTTTCATTACCAACAGTAAACGTTCCCGGACGAGCAACTTCACCCAAAACTGATATCTTGTAATTAGCCATACGTACGGTCACAATCGGACTCTCTTTCAAATAAGGTTGCAACTTCTCCCGAATAAGGTCTTCAGCCTGATTCTTAGTCAAACCACCAACTTGAAGACGCCCAATGACAGGGAAATCTATTTCACCCTTATTGTTCACAAGATATTGCTGCAAAGTGGGCTGCGTAGTAGTATTGATATTGGTCAAGGCAGCATTCAACGGTGTCTGCACTGTCAAATTGAATGGAGCAGCTGCCTGAGGGTCAGTAGTATTCACGGTGATACTCAACAAATCTTTCGGCATGATTTCAGCATCATAAAGAGGAAGAGAATTACTGCCACTATTCACAACTTCAGGGTTCTGCATGTAAGGAACACTCTTATAAGAAGTACAGCCTGCCAATGCCAAAGGAATAGCCAATACTAAGAGAAATTTTCTGATTTTCATATTTGTTACTTGTTTTTTTAGCAAGAGTAATGATGTTATAAAAATAAGTCTCTATTTCCCGAATAAGCGCGCAAAGAAACTTTTCGGTTTTTCCGGTTCAGAACCATACTCATATTTGCGCATGAGATCTTCATAAGTAAGTTTACGGTTAATCATCTCGTAAATTATTCCCCAGTCGGGAAGACCGCCAAGATTACGATCGTCAATAAATACATCCGCTTTCAGTTTGCGGGAAAAATGGTTATTCAAGTTCTTCTCCTCTTCCGGATAGTCACGGTTGACGGCATAAAACTCAAGACCACGCTCACGACAAAAAGCAACCGCCTCGTCCAAAAGCTTACCCTCACGGACACTCCAGAGGATAAGCTTATGGCGTTCGGAACTCAGTTTTTTTAGGGTATCGATGGCGAAGGGAATCTCACGACCGATAGAGGGATAACGATGCTCGACTATGGTACCATCAAAATCTACTGCTATAACCAAAATAAAAGATTATGTTAAATTAAATATCAAAGTATACTTGACAACAAGTCAGAAAAGTAAAAGGAAAAGCATATAAATCAACCCGAACATCATCAAAAGCCAAAAAAGAAACAGAATTCTCATGCCATTCTTCTTACTCATTCGCATACACTTGTTCATCATTATTATATATCATCCGCTGACAAAAGTTCTGACAGCAAGCCTATATTGCAATAGAAACCGGGGACGGGAACGCCTGAGGTGATTTATTGATTTATATTTATGCGTAGAGTCCAGACGCTCCAAACAAAATCCCCGGTTATTTTTTACTCATCGACATATTCCCATGGATAGGGATTCTCTTCTATATTACGAAGTTCTTCAACAGCCTCAATCTGTTCGGATGTAAGGGAAGTCTGTCCCCACCCATCCACAATTTTACGGGCAGACTGCAACAAAGCTTCTTCATAAGTCTCACCATAACAATAGGTCAACAGCCTGACTTTGAGCAAGGAATCCGGAAGCCGTTCCAAAACATCACAAGCACGTACAAGAATCTCTTGCTTTTTCTGCTCCTTATCACCATAATTGTATATAGTGGCATTGTAACCCATCAAAAGAGCCAGACACAAGTTGGCCTCTTCTTCGATATCGGAACTTTTTGCAGCAAAAAGAGAATCGGATTTTAAGAGAACATCTTTATTCTGACGGCAAAAGTCATCAGAATAAAGAGGCTCACCATCCATGCCGAGATACATTAAAGTATGGGCGGCATGCTGAAGCTCAACAGCACGAGAAAGTAAAGAATTCATTTTATAATTGAGATGATATTATTTTATAAACTTTAGATAGGATTTGGGCACTTTGACGCTCGCGACCAAAACGCCCTTGATACGGATAACCACATAAGTTTTATTAGCTTCCGTAGCAACCTCACCTTCAATTCCACTGAAATCCCCCTTGACAACTTTCACTTTATCTCCAATAGCAAAAGGTTCGTTATCAAAGTTAACCCCATTAGGATTCAAATCCATCACAAACATGAAGTCTTCCATCTGCTTATTAGGAACAACCAACATGGAATGAGTAAATAGATCCTTCATGTAGAAAAGCTGGACATTATAAACATTGGATATGTCGCAAGCTGTTTGTTTAGTAGCACAGATGAAGATTAAATTTCGAATAACAGGAACCTCACTACGTTTACGGCGATACTTCAGCTGTGATATCACAATTCGCGTGGGAAGATAATAGTCAAGATCCAGCTTCTCTTCGGACTTAAGCTTATCTAAGGATTTTCGGACAGCAAACTCTTGCTTATCACGAGTGCGGGCAGCAAACCAATATTTTTGATTTTCAATCACTTGCAAAAAGAGAATCGAGGATTTTACTATAGTTTCGGGTGCGCTTCGCGGTTTGAACGAGACATATTCTCTTTCAAACCGTAGCAAATAGATATTTCGACTTAATGCGTTATAAACGAAGATATTAAATTCAAAAAAGCGTTTTTTAATCGTTCGTTTAATGGGCAACACTATCATGCCTTTAAAATGAAGTTTGAAGGTATAAAAATGAGAGGATATTAAATATATATACCATTAGTATTATCATACTGATTATTAGTAATATAACTAAGAAAACCCGAAATAATAGAAATATTTTTATTAAACATCTTGCACGTTCAAAAAATACCTCTTATCTTTGCGCCCATTAAACGAACGTTTTCTGAACACCCCCTATTTTTCGCTATACCATTCTAATTTACTGCATATTACATCTGTTCGAAAAGTATTTATTTCATTTTATTGTCTCTCCTCTATTCTGCACATCAACAATCCTTTTATCTTTGCGCCCCTATTTACAAATTAACTGTTTTTAATTAAATAATTTTTCAAAATGAGTAATTCAAAAAAAACGCTGCTAAAAGCGAAGAAACAGGGTTAGTAAAACCAAGTGAACAAAACAGACAATCCTCTGAACAAGCGGAAAATAAGCCACACAGAGGCCGTCCTAAGGGTAAAAAAGTTAAAGGAATTAACAATAACCAAGAAAGCATGCTGGGAAATCTTTTGGATGAATACATCGAGGGTAATTTCTACGTTGGAAACAATGAAAAGATTCCACCCGAAAAACTCGAATTGGCCCCGCTTATAGAGCGCATAGCAGAAACCAAACTCTTCCTAAATAATGACGGAATCCCTATGTCAAAGAGTACTTTAACCAAAATGGCAGAAAAAATGTGGCAAAAGGATAAAAGAGTACGACACAATGAAAAGCATAAGGAGAAATCACCCTACAGAAAAGACAGAAATTAAAAAGATACTGTCAAAACAGCAAGACCTACCTTTGCCCTCACGTTAACAAGACCAAGTCAGACCTCAATGAGATGCCGCTTCCTCTTATGCGAAGCGACATCTTTTTTTATGCTATGGCATGAGCTTGAAAACGTAACCAACATTATTATTAATTAAATATATCGTAAGATGAAAAGACACGAGTTCAAAAATCCGGTTCCAGTCCGTGAAAGAATGGCAGAAAAATGGAAAAAACGGTTCATGTTCGAAAAGGGGTATTCTGAGGAATGTGCAGAATACATGGCACAAAGATTGATCGACCTCATTGACCACATGCAGTATGGCTATGCCCTTATTGCCTTTCACAAACAAGGCACAATCTTCAAAATGGTGAAAGCAACCCTCATACCCTATGAAAGTTTCTTTCACCGATTCTATGAAATGGAGCGCATAGAAAGTACTGTAGTTTACTGGGATGTAGAGTCACAGGCTTGGAGAAGTTTCCAGTTGGAGAATTTATTGGACTGGAGCCCCGTCTGCTAATCATTAATCACTTATCGTTTAATCACTAAAGAAATGGCAATGAATTGTACAGGGGTACTGTATTTCCCCATAACTATAAGTCTGCTCGAAGGAGTAGCAACAGAATTGATAGAAGCCCGGTTCGGGCTGAAAGGTGTAGCGGCATTCATAAAGCTACTCGGAAAAATTTATAAAGAAGAGGGGTATTACCTGGTGTGGAACAAAGAGCAATGCATGCTCTTTGCCCACAAATTAGGAAACGAATTATCGGATGAGGAAATGCAGGAAATCGTAGAACTTCTGATAGCGAAAGACATATTTGACCGGAAAATGTATGAGGAACATCAGGTATTGACATCCGTACACATACAGAAAGTATGGCTGGAAGCTACCAAACGCAGAAAACGGGACTTGACTCCCCTCCCTTACTTCCTTATGGAAACCAAAGTTCCTAAAAACGGGAAAGAAGAAAATGAGATACAGGATGTATTGTTTCCACCAGAAAATGCATGCAATTCCGAACAAAGTAAAGAAAAGCAAAGTAAAGAAAAGGAAAACACTCCCCCTCTAACTCCCCAAGGGGAGGACGGAGGAGAAGGAACGGAGGGCTCTTCTTTCGACATCCCGGGATATGCCTACAACAAGAAGACACACAATCTGGAAGGTTTGATGTTGGAGCTGCAACAACTTCATATCGTAGACCGAAATGAAATCAATGCCATTCTACGGCTATCCGACTACGGAAGACTAGGAGGGTATGTGTTTAAAATAATCAGTAGTACACGATGGAGTACTGTACTGGCAAAAGGAAAATACGTCATCGCCGCACTAAGAAAAGAGAAAACCGGAAACGGCTGATAATCAAGGCTAATATCAGCATTTGCCAAGGCTACACCCTTTGCCTCCTATAGCTACACCCTTTATGACAAAGGGCTACACCATACGGGCGAAAGGGTGTAGCCATCCTAAAGTACCCGTCAAGGCTTACAAAATATACATCAATGTATATTTTTGAAATAATCATATACAGGTAGTACACGCACCGTTTTATCCCCAATAATAAACTTGTCATGCTGATTAAATGACAGCAATAATCCCTCAGGCAGATTAAAAAAGTTCAAGTGCAAATATAGGTATTCCATTCTAAATGGATACTCCTTTCCATTCTGAATGGACAAAAAAATAGCGGCTGACCCACAAAAGGAGTCAACCGCGAATATTAATATAAAAACGCTTTCTTGATTAGAGAGCACCTACTTCTTTCAATGCAGCGTTAGTTCCGTGAACAGCCTTAGCGCTGGCAGCGAATTTTTCTTTTTCATCAGCAGTCAGTTCCAGTTCAACGATCTTTTCGATACCATTCTTGCCCAAGATAACGGGAACACCGATACAAAGATCAGATTCGCCATATTCGCCTTCCAGCAATACAGAGCAAGGAATCATCTTCTTCTGGTTGTGAATGATAGACTCAACTACATAAGCTCCTGCTGCACCCGGTGCATACCATGCAGAAGTACCCAGCAACTTAGTCAGAGTAGCACCACCTACCATAGTAGAAGCTACAACTTCGTTCAGTTTTTCTTCGCTCAACAGTGTGCTAACCGGTTGTCCTTTGTATGTAGCCAAACGAGCCAACGGAATCATAGTAGTATCACCATGACCGCCGATTACCATACCTTCTACTTCGTTTGCATTGCAACCCAAAGCTTGAGACAGGAAATATTTAAAACGAGAGCTGTCCAAAGCACCACCCATACCAATAACACGGTTCTTAGGCAGACCCAAAGATTTCAATGCCAGATAAGTCATTGTATCCATCGGATTAGAAATAACTACAAGGATAGCGTTGGGAGAATATTTCAATGCATTTTCAGCAACTGTTTTCACGATACCGGCATTCACACCGATCAACTCTTCACGAGTCATGCCCGGCTTACGGGGAATACCTGATGTGATAACAATAACGTCAGAATTTGCAGTCTTCTCATAATCGTTGGTGCAGCCTACAATAGTGGTATCAAAACCCAACAATTGAGCTGTCTGCATCATATCCATTGCCTTACCTTCTGAAACGCCTTCCTTAACATCCAGCATTACCACTTCGTCAGCCACTTCATTAAAGGCTAACACATTAGCGCATGTAGCACCTACGTTACCTGCACCTACTACGGTTACTTTTGACATAATCTTCAATTTTTTGTTTATATGTGTAATAAAGTTGCGACAAAAGTACAACGACATTCGTAATTAAGGAAATTTTTCCGTAATAATTTTAGTTAAATGATTATTAAGTTAAGGGTTGGTGATTAGCGATTGACGATTAATGCTTATTTTTGCGGCGGAATAGACCTAACCCTATTTTACACACCTATTATATTAATGAAACAATATGGCAAATAACAAAAATAAGCTGGTGATTATTGCAGGTACTGTATTAGTATTAGCCTTGGTGGGCGTCACTGTATTATTACTCACCGAAAAGCAGACCAACAAAGAACTGGTACAGGAATTTCAACTGGAAAAGGAAGACCTGGAAAACGAATATACACGCTTTGCACAACAGTATGACGAACTGAAATTAACAGTCTCCAACGATTCCCTGTCCGTACTATTAGAACAGGAGCAACTGAAAACCCAACGTCTGTTAGAAGAACTGCGTACCGTAAAAAGCAGTAACGCCGCTGAAATACGCCGTCTGAAGAATGAACTTGCCACCTTGCGTAAAGTTATGATAGGTTATATCAACCAAATAGATTCACTGAATAGGCTTACCGCTCATCAGAAAGAGGTGATCGCACAGGTCACGCAAAAATACAACGATGCTTCCCGCCAAATCAGCAATCTGGCGGAAGAGAAAAAAAATCTGAATAAAAAAGTAACTCTTGCTGCCCAACTGGATGCGACCAACATCAACATTCAAGCCGTGAACAAACGGGATAAAGTAGCCAAGAAAGTAAAAGACGTGGTGAAATTCAAGATAGGATTTACTATCGTCAAAAACATCACAGCTGAAACAGGCGAACGTACTATCTATGTCCGCATCACCAAACCGGATAATGACGTGCTGACTAAAAACCCTTCCAATACATTCCCGTATGAAAACCGCGAGTTGGGATATTCCATCAAAAAGTACATTGAATACAACGGTGAAGAGCAAAATATAACCGTGTACTGGAACGTAGAAGAGTATCTATATGCAGGTACCTATCGGGTAGATCTTTTCGCAGACGGAACACTTATCGGCTCGCAATCCTTTACATTGGACTAAAAAAGATTAAATTATTTTGAGGTCTCACTGAAAGCCTATACATTTGCATCGTTGTTTATGCAATTATTGTTGCATCATAAAACAACGTTTTAATCACCTTAATAATGTATAGACACGATGAGAAAGTTCTTCTGTTTCATTTGGTTGGTATGTCTGACCTTCTCTGTCGGTGCACAAGAGGTTTTGAGCCTCGATAGTTGCCGTGCATTGGCCATTGCCAATAACAAAGAACTACTGATAAGCCAGGAGAAAATTAACTCTGCACATTATCAGAGAAAAGCGGCGTTTACCAACTACCTTCCCGATATTTCCGCCACCGGTGGATATATGCGTACCCAAAAAGAGATTTCACTATTGAGCGATGCACAGAAAGGTGCATTAGGTTCAATGGGAACTCAAGTAAGCGGTGCCATGCAAAATGGTATACAAGGTATACTGACACAGCACCCTGAGTTGACACAGAATCCGCAATTCATGGCGTTGATCCAGGCGTTAGGAAGTGTGGACGTTGCCTCTCCGCTCAACGGCCTCGGAAATTCCCTCGTTGACGCATTTCGTACAGATACCCGCAACATGTATGCCGGCGCCCTGACGCTGACACAACCTTTATATATGGGCGGCAAAATCCGTGCTTACAACAAAATCACCAAATATGCAGAAGAACTGGCACGCCAGCAACATGACAGTGGTCTGCAAGATGTAATACTTAGTACCGACCAGGCTTACTGGCAGGGAGTATCACTAGCCAGTAAAAAGAAGTTAGCCGAAGGGTACCTCAAGTTACTGCAAAAGTTGGAAAACGATGTGGACAAGATGATCGCCGAAGGTGTTGCCACCAAAGCGGACGGTCTATCTGTAAAGGTAAGAGTGAACGAAGCGGAAATGACACTGACTAAAGTCGAAGATGGCTTGAGCCTGTCCAGAATGTTATTATGCCAGTTATGCGGTTTGGACTTGTCCTCTCCTATCACGCTGAAAGATGAACGGGAAGACGATCTCTCTCCTGATCCGGTAGCAGCAAATGGAATTGATCTGAATACGGTTTATGCTACACGGCCGGAAGTACGCAGTCTGGAACTTGCCACAGAAATCTACAAGCAGAAGGTAAACGTCACTCGCTCCGAATATCTGCCGTCACTGGCTCTGATGGGAAGCTATATGATGACCAATCCCTCCGTTTTCAATGGTTTTGAAAAGAAGTTCAAAGGTATGTGGAATGTGGGTGTGGTATTACAAGTTCCTATCTGGCATTGGGGTGAAGGCATGTACAAGGTGAAGGCAGCCAAAGCGGAAGCCCGTATCGCCCAATACCAATTGGACGATGCTAAAGAAAAGATAGAACTTCAAGTCAACCAGTCCGTCTTCAAGGTTAATGAAGCCGCCAAAAAGCTGATTATGGCAGAAAAGAATCTGGAAAAAGCAGATGAAAACCTTCGATATGCCACACTCGGATTTGAAGAAGGCGTGATAGCTGCCAGCAACGTACTCGAAGCACACACAGCCTGGCTTTCAGCCCAGTCCGAAAAGATAGATGCACAAATTGATGTGAAATTGACTGACATCTATCTGAAGAAGGCGTTGGGAGAATTAAAAATTAATAATTAAAAATTAAAAGGGTGAGAATTCATAATTCATAATTCATAATTCATAATTACCTAAATGGATACCAAATCACAAAACAGTAACATGCTATTAGCGTTTTTAACGCTGACAGGCGTCATTGCCATTGTAGCCGTAGTAGGTTTCTTCATGTTGCGTAAAGGACCGGAAATCGTACAAGGTCAGGCAGAGGTCACAGAATACCGGGTATCGAGTAAAGTACCGGGACGTATTCTGGAATTCCGTGTGAAAGAGGGACAAAGCGTGCAGGCCGGAGATACACTCGCCATACTGGAAGCTCCGGATGTATTAGCTAAACTGGAACAGGCTCGTGCGGCGGAAGCCGCTGCTCAGGCACAGAATGAGAAAGCACTGAAAGGCGCCCGTCACGAACAGGTACAGGCTGCCTTTGAGATGTGGCAAAAAGCTAAAGCAGGACTTGAAATAGCCGAGAAATCTTACAAACGTGTGAAGAATCTTGCTGATCAGGGCGTGATGTCAGCCCAAAAGCTGGATGAGGTGACTGCACAGCGAGACGCTGCCATCGCAACAGAAAAAGCCGCCAAAGCTCAATACGACATGGCAAAGAACGGTGCGGAACGAGAAGATAAAGCCGCTGCCGCCGCCTTGGTAGACCGTGCCAAAGGAGCTGTTGCAGAAGTAGAATCTTATATCAAAGAAACTTATCTTATAGCCCAAACAGCCGGAGAAGTTTCGGAAATCTTCCCCAAAGTAGGTGAATTGGTAGGAACCGGTGCACCGATCATGAACATAGCCATACTGGATGATATGTGGGTAACATTCAATGTCCGGGAAGATTTGCTGCAAGGTCTGACAATGGGAACTGAATTCGAAGCTTTCGTTCCGGCATTGGATAAAAATATCCGCCTGAAAGTGAACTACATGAAGGATCTTGGTACTTATGCAGCCTGGAAGGCTACGAAAACAACCGGGCAATTTGATCTGAAGACTTTTGAGGTAAAAGCTTTGCCACAGGAGAAAGTGGAAGGCTTGCGTCCCGGAATGTCGGTGATACTGAAAAAGTAATTAACGGTTAGTGATTAGTGATAAGTAAAGGAATGGCACGAGATAAGAAATATATAGCTTTGTGGAACGTCATGAAACGGGAAGGCCGACGGCTCGTTTCCCGTCCGCTGTACCTGTTCTGCATGGTAATAGCACCGTTGTTCTGCTACGTGTTCTTCACAACACTGATGGATTCGGGGTTACCGGTCAATATGCCTGTAGGGGTAGTGGATCAGGATATGACATCCACTTCGCGCCAATTGATGCGAAACCTGGATGCATTTGAGCAGACCGCCATCGTAGCCCATTATCCTACTATCAACGAAGCACGTGCCGCCATGCAGAAAGGAGAAATCTACGGATTCTACTACATTCCGAAAGGTACCACCGCCAAGGCGCAATCTCAACGACAGCCTACCGTATCGTTCTATACCAACAATACGTTGCTTATCGCCGGTTCTCTGCTCTACAAAGATATGAAGATGATGAGCGAGTTGGCATCGGGAGCCGCCGCACGCACCAGTTTGTATGCTAAAGGTGCTACGGAAGACCAAGCTATGGCATTCCTGCAACCCATCGTCATCGATACACATCCGCTGAACAATCCGTGGCTGAATTACTCCGTATATCTGTGTAACACATTTGCACCGGGTGTATTGATGCTGCTTATATTTATGATAACGGTTTACTCCATCGGTGTGGAAATAAAAGACCGTACCGCACGCGAATGGCTGCGCATGGGAAATAATTCCATCTACATCTCCCTTGCCGGAAAGCTATTGCCGCATACGGCTATTTTCTTCCTGATGGGGATATTATATAACGTATATTTATATGGCTTCCTGCACTTCCCCTGCAACAGTGGCATCATGCCGATGCTTCTTGCCACCCTCTGCCTTGTACTGGCTTCGCAAGGGATGGGTGTACTGATGATAGGTACATTGCCTACCCTGCGTCTGGGACTGAGTTTTGCATCCTTATGGGGGGTGCTTTCATTCTCTATGTGCGGACTATCATTCCCAGCTATGGCCATGCATCCGGTTCTGCAAGGATTAGCCAATCTGTTCCCGCTGCGTCACTATTTCCTGATCTATGTAGATCAGGCCCTGAACGGTTATCCGATGATTTATTCATGGATAAACTATGTGGCGTTACTTATTTTTATGATGCTTCCTTTCTTTGTCGTACACCGGCTCAAAGAAGCGTTGATTTATTATAAATACGTGCCCTAATGAAACATCTGACGTTCAAACAGAAAGTAGTACAAGGTATCCACGACCTATTCTATATCTGGATACGGGAATTCCGCACGACCTTTCGCGATCAGGGTGTGCTCATCTTCTTTGTGCTTGTCCCGTTGGTGTATCCACTGATTTATGCTTTCATTTATACCAATGAAACCATACGGGAAGTACCTGCTGTGGTAGTGGATAACTCACGCAGTTCGTTAAGCCGCGAATACCTGCGCAAAGTGGACTCCAGTCCGGAAGTGAAGATTGTATCTTATTGCGCTGACATGGAAGAAGCCAAACTGATGCTGAAAGATCGTCTGGCTTATGGCATCATCTATATACCTGCTGAATTCAGTGAAGATATTGCACGGGGAAAGCAAACACAGGTCAGTCTGTATTGCGATATGAGCGGATTGCTTTATTATAAATCTCTGCTGAACACCAATACCAGCGTGTCACTGGATATGAATGCAGATATCAAAATGCAACGTGCCGGCAATACTACCAACCGCCAGGATGAGATTACCGCCTATCCGATAAAATATGAAGATGTTACCTTATTCAACCCCGCAAACGGTTTTGCGGCTTTCCTGATACCTGCGGTATTGATACTGATTATTCAGCAAACCTTACTGCTGGGTATCGGACTTTCTGCCGGAACAGCCCGCGAACAGAATCGTTTCAAAGATTTGATTCCTATCAACCGCCACTACAACGGCACATTACGTATCGTATTGGGTAAAGGCTTAAGTTATTTCATGGTGTATGCACTTGTATCCGTATACGTGCTCTGTGTAGTGCCACGCCTGTTCAGTCTCATCCAGATAGCTCAACCGGGTGTGCTGACTCTCTTTATGTTGCCTTATCTGGCAGCATGTATTTTCTTTGCCATGACAGCTTCTATTGCCATACGCAACCGTGAAACCTGCATGTTAATATTCGTCTTCACATCCGTACCCTTATTGTTCCTTTCAGGTGTTTCCTGGCCGGGAGCCGCCATGCCGGATTTCTGGAGATACTTCTCTTATATCTTCCCGTCCACTTTCGGCATCAATGGCTACGTACGCATCAATAGCATGGGAGCTACACTCAACGAAGTAGCCTTTGAATACCGTGCATTATGGATACAGGCAGGCATCTACTTCCTGACTACCTGCTGGGTATATCGTTGGCAGATTATCCACAGCAGAAAGCATGTGATTGAGAAATATAAAGAGTACAAGAATAAATAATAATTTCAGGAGATTATTATCCATTCTGCAGGACATCTTCTTTCTCCGGAGCAGTAGGCTCCGACCTCCTTTCAGGGGCAAACGGGTCAAAATAATAAATATCTTTGGTATCCAGCCAATGCAGGAAGAAAGGTAAACGTCGCATAAAACGACTATAATCTTTCCGTCCGGCAGGTGTCCAGGCAGCCTCGGCAAGTGCAATAAGACGTGGAAAGACCATAAAATCCAATCGTTTGACATCAGCCACACGTTCCGTCCAAAGTGAATACTGCATACCCATAATCTGGCTTTCGTACCCCTTAAACAGATGTTCTATCGAGCGAGGGAATGAGAAGACATCTTCTATCGGATTATATCCATCCCAGTAACGCCCAACATTGTGTGTGGAATACTGCACAAAGTCGCCATACATCGGACGACGCGGAGTCATAATAACACGATATCCACTTTCGAGAGCTTTCAATAGCTGATACCTACGATCATGACGCCACCACATCACTACTGCCTTATCCGGCGATACACCGGCATCCACAATCTCATCCCACCCGATCATCGTTTTACCTTTGGCAGCAATAATATCTGCCACACGGCGTACAAAATATTGCTCCAATCCGGTTTCGTTCATTAATTGTTTATCTTTGATGAACTGCTGTATTTGTGGATCTGTAAACCATTCCTGATTACCGAAATGTACTTCATCACCTCCAATATGAATATAAGGAGAGGGAAACAAAGTGATCAGTTCATCCAGCACATCACTTATGAAACGGAACGTTTCTTCTTTGCACGGGTGAAAAGTAAAATCTTTCCATCGTCCTTCACCCCCACCAGACAATTCCGGATAAGCACGGCAAGCAGCAGTGGCATGTCCGGGCATATCAAATTCCGGCACAATCATTATGTGTCGTGCAGCTGCATAAGCAACAATATCTTTAATATCCTCCTGCGTATAGAAAGCAGCAGGTGCCGACGGATCATGATAATTCCCTTTGGATCCAACCTTTGTCAACAGAGGATACTTCTTTATTTCAATACGCCATCCCGGTTCATCCGTCAGATGCCAATGAAAAACATTCAGGCGAAGAGAAGCCATTATATCAAGCAATTGCTTGACTTTCTCCTTGCCAAAGAAATGACGGCTCTCGTCGAGCATAAAACCCCGCCACGAATAACGGGGAGCATCATTGATTACACAAGCGCTCGTAGTGCCTTTCCCGGAACGCAAAAGTTGCTTCAAAGTTTCTTCTCCCCGGAATGCTCCGGTTACAGTAGCCGATTGAATAAAAACAGAATCGGGAGTTATCTCCAAACGATAAGCCTCATCAGCCCCCGTAGTGCAATCCGGTGCAATACGCTGTACCACTCGTGACGGAAGTACATTATTTGTCTCAAGTGCCTTATTTTCGGCAATAGACAGTACGAACTCTCCTTTTGCCGGGCGATATTGTGCCGGTTCAGGAATCACATTTTGTGCAGAGATAAAGACTGGCAGAAAAAGACTCACTGCCAACAGGTTAATTTTAGTTGTCATCATTGATATATCTTAAAACAATTTCCCCACATCGAAAGATAACGAAGTGGCAGAATATAATTTCATAGAATAATAAAATAGAAAAATTTACCGGATATGTTTTTTAATTAACGGATATAATACTTCCGCATAGCGCATAAAGCCCAGATCTGTAAAATGAATACCATCAACAGTAGCCTCACCATCGTGCCCGATGATATCCTTTGAAGAAAGAAGATAGATATTCTTCTCACCCGTTTTCTTCATTGACTGGAAAATAGCCGCAATCGTTTCATTTTTAGCTTTCACTTCCCGAGCAACCCTTTTATCAAAACGGGAATGAGTGAAAATAGGATCTTCTACAAAAAGTATAGGAGTATCGGGATGTTTGCTGCGAACGATAGAGTAAAATTTCTCCGCCCGTTCTTTCATCTGTTCCACTGTGGCGTTAGGAAGGAAATCAAGCACAAACATGGAAGCATCGACCGTAGCTATAAGTTCCGCAATCTCCAGATCGAGCAAAGCATTACCGCTAAACCCTAAATTGATACATTCACGATTGAGCCAACGTTCCAGAATATTTGTATGGGCCATTCCGGGACGGGAAGCACAACCACCCTGCAAAATACTGGTCCCATAAAAAACAACGGGCTTCTCACGTACCGGCAAATCAACAGTAGGCTGGTCAAGCGTAGAAAGGCTATCCACACCGATTGCCAATGAGGTGACCCCGTCATACAAAGAGAGATATAAAAGATATTCCCGTTCTTCAGGATCCATATTCTTCACGATAGTAGCTTCATTTACCTTTCCCTGAGGACGCCCGCTACCGGCAAAAACCCACTTACCATCTTGCAGACAATAAAGATCCAATCCCTTGATTCCGGTAGGAGTCATGTGGTTCATGCTTCTGTTATCCCTCACTTCCCACTTTGCCCCAATGCATGTAGAGTTGGAACGGAAGCGCAAAGCAAGTCCGGCACTATTGCGTCCTAAATCCCAAAGCGGTTTGCGGGAAACCGATTCCAAAGAAGCCGGAAGGCGTTCGTAACGGGTAAGAGTAGCATCCGTTGCCTTGCCCAACAAGGGGAAAACGGAAGCATCGCGATAAAGAAGTTGGGCCTGAGTGGATGCAGCCAGCAACAATCCCAAAATAAAAACTCTGATTCTCATGATTAGTAGATATTAAGATGATTCAAAGGTACACTGAAAAACTGCATTTATAAACAGTTTTACATCAATTAACAGGTAATAGGCCTCCTATTATGGCTCCACAGCTCTTTTGAGTGCATTCACACTTATTAACCGTCTGAAGTTTGCTTTATTACGAAATATTCGTAGTTTTGTATCGAATTCATTTTAATACTTTATTTCCATGGAAAAGTTGACTATACAAGAAGAAGAAGCAATGATTTACATTTGGGAACTGGGCAGTTGTTTCGTAAAAGACATTGTTGCCAAATATCCCCAACCGGCACCTCCCTACACTACCGTGGCTTCCATCATTAAAAACCTGGAACGCAAACAGTATGTTACAGCCGCTCGCGTAGGGAATACATATCAATACACACCTGCCATTCGTGAAAGCGAATACAAGCGTACCTTCATGAGCGGCTTCGTGCGTAACTACTTTGAAAATTCTTATAAGGAAATGGTTTCTTTCTTTGCCAAAGAGCAAAAGATTTCAACTAAAGACCTGAAAGATATAATAGATATGATTGAAAAAAGATAAACATAAAAAAGAATCGCATGAAATACTATTTTTCTTTATTAGCTTGTCTGGTAAGTTTCATTGCTCACGCACAGACTACTTACTCCTATAGAGTAGAAGGCGAATTGACAGATAATTCGTTTAATGGAAAAATGTTATACATCATGCGATATGATGACAATCGCTATATTGATAGTACCCGAGTTGAAAATCAGAAGTTTGTATTTGAGGGACGGACTGCAATCCCCTCGTTTTGTCGAATCGACGCAGGACGCAACTATGGCAACTTTATTTTGGACGAAGGAACTATAAAAGTCAATCTATATACTCATGTCCCTACGGGTACAAAACTAAATGAAGCTTTCAACAAGACAATAGCTACAGTCGACAGTATCCGAAAACAAGGATTCGCACATCTGGCAGAACTTAAAAAAGAAAAGCCGAATGCAGAAGACTGGCAACCGGTATGGGCAGAATATTATGAGCAGAAAATCCGCCCATCACTCCTTGGATATCTAAAACAACAAATTATATCCAACAAGGATAATGGTGTGGGAGAATATGCTTTCAGAGACTATAGTATGGCATGTAATACCGATGAAATGGATGCCCTTCAGACAGAAATAGGCAATTGGCTGAATTCCTTAAAAACAGTACAGGCAATAAAAGCACGTTTCGAAGCACTAAAGAGCACTGCAGTAGGCAAACCGTTTGTCGATATAGCCGGTGAAAACACAGAAGGTAAAGAAACACGATTGTCTGATTTTGTAGGCAAAGGTAATTATGTTCTTGTTGATATGTGGGCAAGCTGGTGTGCTCCATGCCGGGAAGAAATACCCAATTTAGCAGAAATCTACAATACATATAAAGACAAAGGCCTGGTTATATTAGGTATTGCAACCTGGGATAAAAAAGACAGAATTATTAAAGCGATAGAAGATCTGAATATGACATGGCCACAGCTACTGGATACCCGACAAAAAGTAATGGAACTTTATGGCGTTAATGGTATCCCGCATATCATTTTATTTGCCCCGGATGGCACTATTGTTGCGCGCAATCTCAGGGGAGATGAAATGAAACAAAAAGTGGCTGAGATTATGAAAGACAAATAATAACAAAACAAATCAAGATGTTAGCTTATTTTCTAAAAATCAATTTAGCCATTGCGCTATTTTATGCGTTCTACCGGCTATTTTTCTATAAAGACACGTTCTTCACGTGGCGCAGAGCCGCTTTGCTCTGTTTCTTTGCCATTTCTGCCGTCTATCCGCTACTGAATATACAGACATGGATCACGGAACAGGAGCCTATGGTAGCCATGGCAGATTTATACGCTGACATCGTTTTACCGGAATTTACGATAACACCGGAACAGGCAACTTCCGACTGGAAAACCCTCCTGCTCCAAACGGTCGGTTTTGCTTATTGGGGAATGGTAATTGTATTAGCGATCCGCTTTTTCATACAGTTGGCTGGAATTATCCGTTTAGCTTTCCGTTGCCGGAAAGCAAAGATAGGAAATACGAATGTACATCTGCTCAGACAAGCAAGCGGACCTTTTTCCTTCTTCCACTGGATTTTTATCCATCCGACTTCACATACAGAAGATGAGCTAAGCGAAATATTAACCCACGAACAAACTCATGCCAACCAATGGCATTCCATTGATGTACTTGTCAGTGAGATTGTATGTATATTTTGCTGGTTCAATCCTTTTGCCTGGCTCATGAAACGGGAAATCCGCACTAATCTGGAATATCTGGCGGACAACCGCGTACTGGAAACCGGACATGACTCTAAAGCCTATCAGTATCACCTGTTAGGATTATCACACCATAAGGCTGCAGCAACTATCTATAACAGTTTTAATGTATTACCTTTAAAAAAACGCATCAAAATGATGAACAAAAAGAGAACCCGAGAAATAGGGAGAACTAAATACCTTATGTTTCTCCCCTTGGCAGCCTTACTTATGATAATCAGCAATATCGAAGCCGTGGCCCGTACCACGAAAGAGATGGCAAAAGATGTCATAGAAGCTGTAGAAGAGAATCTGGCGTCCAATTCAACAACGCCGGAGATGGAAGTTGCTACTGAAACGGCACCGCTGGAAACACCGGCACCGCAACAGGACAAAGACAAACTTGTGAACTACAAAGGAGTAGTAGTGGATAAAGACGGAAAAGCAGTGGAAGGCGCTGAGTTTTTCATTGATGAAGACCACAAACTACCACAAGGTCAATCGTATATCACGGGAAAGAACGGTAATTTTTCTTTCAAAGCATTCGAAAATGCTAAAATGATAGTAATTTGGAAAAAAGATGGAAAAATGATGGGAGTACCCGTCACTGTCAACAAAGAAAACAACTCCAACATGAAGATTGTCATGGATAGGGAATGGCTAAATCCACCAGCCGATGATCCTGATAATCCTGTATTTGAAGTAGTGGAACAAATGCCTGAATTTCCGGATGGCGGCATGTCAGGTCTGATGCAATTTTTATCGAAAAACATCAGATATCCGGTAAATGCACAGAAAAATGGTACGCAAGGACGCGTTACTGTACAATTTGTTGTAAATGCAGACGGAAGCATCTCCAACATAGGAATTATCCGTGGAGTAGACCCGGAATTGGATGGTGAAGCGGTACGCGTTATCAGCACAATGCCAAATTGGAAACCGGGTATGCAAAAAGGAAAAGCTGTACGGGTGAAATATACAGTTCCTGTCATGTTCCGCTTATCGGATAATGGTCAAAAAGAGGAGTATAAACCTGTACCTAAAATTGATGAAACCGTTGTCGTGGGATATGTTCCCAAACAAGTCCCTGCAGAGGAAGACCCGGTTTTTGAAGTGGTTGAAAATATGCCTGAATTTCCCGGTGGTATGGGAGGGCTGATGCAATATCTGTCTAAGAATATCAAATATCCGGTAGAGGCACAAAAAGCAGGAATCCAAGGACGAGTCACAATGCAAGTCATCATTGATAAGAACGGTAATGTAACCAATCCCAAAGTTACCCAGCCCGTAGACCCCTTATTGGATACAGAAGCAATTCGCGTCACCGCAAGTATGCCTAAATGGAAACCTGGTACACAAAGAGGAATGCCGGTCAACGTAAAATATACATTCCCTATCGTATTCAGATTACAATAAAACAACTTCCTTTCAACATTAATTCTCTCTCACATAAAGATTATCTGCAATGTCCTACTCCTGATTTTTAACAGCACAATCAAGAGTAGGATGCAGATAACCATTTATTTATGCATCTTCACTACTTCTGTCGGTGCCATCTCCACATTCCGCTTATCTACCTGGCGAACCACGCTTGCCGCTAATTGCAGGAAAGCGCGTCCGGTCACGGTATTCTCGTCAAGCGCTACCGGAGTACCCTTATCACCACTTTCGCAAATGCTTTGTACAATAGGAATTTGCCCCAACAAAGGCACATTCATTTCTTCCGCCAGCTTCTTGGCACCTTCCTTTCCAAAGATATAGTATTTATTCTCCGGAAGTTCGGCAGGTGTAAACCAGGCCATATTCTCTACCAAACCGAGAATAGGCACATTCACCTTATCATTGATAAACATGTTGATACCTTTGCGGGCATCTGCCAATGCCACAGCCTGCGGTGTACTGACTACGATAGCTCCTGTCAGTGCCAATGTCTGAACCACTGTCAGGTGAATATCACTCGTTCCGGGAGGAAGGTCGATTAAGAAATAGTCAAGCCCTCCCCAATTCGCATCCCCTATCAGCTGTTTCAAGGCATTGCTTGCCATGCCGCCACGCCACAACGTAGCCTGATCAGGATCAACGAAGAAACCAATAGAAAGCAATTTGATACCATACTTCTCAACCGGTACAATCAGGTCACGACCGTCTACGTGTTCAGCATAAGGACGCGCATCCTCCACCTGAAACATCTTCGGCATGGATGGTCCGAAAATATCGGCATCCAACAAACCAACCTTGTAACCCAACTTCGCCAAAGATACTGCGAGGTTAGCAGCTACCGTTGATTTACCTACGCCACCCTTACCGGAAGAAACACCGATAATATTCTTTACTTGAGGCAATAATTTGCCTGGTTCGGGACGTGCTGCCTGTTTGCTTTCCGTAGTAATGGTTATTTCTACCTCATCAGATACATACGTATGAATAGCCGCTTCCGCTGCCTTTATTACAGATTTCATGAAAGGATCGGTCGGTTTCTCAAATATCAGTGAGAAACTAACTTTCATCCCGTCAATACGTAAATTATCGGCAATCATTTCCGCCTCAACCAGATTCTTTCCGGTACCGGGATATCGCACTGTGGCCAGTGCATCTAAAATTAGTTTAGGATAAAGTGTCATTACTCTTTTTTTATTTTGAAGTTTGCAGCCCACTCCGCTTACTGCGGTTATAACTGCGATACTCATCTAACTCTATTTCCACATCGGGTTCGTGCAGTTCGCCTTCCTTCGGCAGATGGAACTTGATATACTTGATGTTCAATCCACGGTCCAACCACTGTTGCTCGTAATAGGTTTTGATGCTGAGAATTTCATCAGCCATGCCGGAGTGATACAGATCTTCTGTCAGCACATCCACCGGAAGATGATTTTCCTCGATCATACAACGGGTATAAGTGAACATAAAGTTACTATCTGTCTTGAGATGAACAATACCATCCGGTTTTAGGAATTTACGATAACGTTCCATGAAATAAGTGGAAGTAAGGCGCTTGGTAGCTTTCTTCATTTGCGGATCAGAGAACGTCAACCAGATTTCACTCACTTCATTTTCCGAGAAAAAGCGGTCGATTATTTCAATGTTCGTACGCAAAAAGGCAACATTCTTCATGCCTGCCTGTAATGACTCCGTAGCACCGGACCACATACGGGAACCTTTAATATCCACTCCGATAAAATTCTTATCAGGAAACAATCGTCCCAGCCCGACGGTATATTCACCACGTCCGCAACCTAATTCCAAAACAATGGGACGGTCATTCCCGAAGAATGACTCGTTCCATTTTCCTTTCATCTCAAAGGGCACGTTATCTACTGCTGAATAAGGATATTCGAACACATGCGGATAACTTGCCATATCGGCAAACTTCGCTAACTTACCTTTACTCATGCGTTATTCCACAATGGTTACCCAGCCATGCGTGTCAGGTTCGTCACCATATTGAATACCACGCAATTTGTTGTACAACTTCGTGCAGACAGGTCCCGGTTTGCCGTCCTTGGCTATTACATAAGAATGTCCGTTTTCAGGATCATCTATGCGCTCAATCGGGCTAATCACCGCAGCCGTACCACATGCACCGGCTTCCTCGAACGTAGTAAGTTCTTCTTCAGCCACCGGACGACGTTCCACCTTCATGCCCATATCTTCGGCCAACTGCATCAAGCTCTTATTGGTAATGGATGGCAGAATGGAAGTAGACAGAGGAGTAATATAAGTATTATCTTTTATTCCGAAGAAGTTGGCAGCGCCACACTCGTCGATGTACTTCTTCTCCTTTGCATCCAGATAGAACTCTGCGGAATACCCTGCCGCATGTGCTTCGTGGCTGGCACGCAAGCTAGCTGCATAGTTACCACCGATTTTATAAATACCAGTTCCAAGCGGAGCAGCACGGTCATACTTACGTGTAATGACATAAGGAGTAGCTGCAAAACCGCCTTTAAAGTACGGACCTACCGGAGTAACAAATATCAGGAACATATATTCATTGGAAGGACGCACCCCCACCTGTGCCCCGGTTCCAATCAGCAACGGACGGATATAAAGGGAAGCACCGCTCTCGTAAGGCGGTATAAAGCGTTCGTTCATTTTCACCGCTGTCAGCACAGCTTCTTTGAAACGTTCTGTCGGCAATTCTGCCATCATGATACCACGACACGTAGACTGCAAGCGGGCAGCATTCTCTTCCAAACGGAAAATACGCACCTTACCATCTTTGCCACGGAATGCCTTTAAGCCTTCAAACGCTTCCTGTCCATAATGCAGACAGGTAGCTGCCATGTGCAGATTAATAAGTTCGCTACTGCTGATTTCAAGTTTTCCCCACTCACCTTCGCGGAAATTAATTCTCACATTGTAATCTGTCTTCATGTATCCGAATGACAGATTAGACCAATCTATTTCTTTCATATCTCAAAGTATTAGTAATCTCATTACGTACATTCTGCAACAAATTTAGTCTTTATTCTTCACTTTCCCGCTTCTCCGACAGTAATTTTTCGATTTCCTTGTCAGCTTTGGTCAATTTATCGCTGCAAAACGCAATAATCTCATTCGCTTCCTTTATTTTTTCGGCAAGCGCATCAATTTCCAATTCATTATTGTCTATTTGACGGACAATCTTCTCCAAGCGCTCCATGGCTTGGGAATAGGTTTCTTTTTTCTTTGAAGTAGACATAGGAATATTTTATGATTTATGATTTACGACGGAGGTCACTTCACCCCGGTAAAAACGGGTGAGTATTTCATCTTTTTCATTCAAGAGGGTGGCATCTTTCACTACTTTTCCATCTTTCAAAGTAATGCTATAGCCACGGGCAAGCATTTTCTCTGGCGAAGCATCTACAAGACGCTGCCGCAACAAATCCAGGCGATGCTGCTGGCGCGAGAGAGAGGTTGTAACAGCCTGTGAGATATCCTTCCGGGCGGTAAGCAATGCAAGCTTGGCATCAGATACGCGACGGACAACAGCAGAAGGAATACGGTTTCTATACAAGGCCAGCCTTCGATGTTCCTCCGTCAAACGGGAAATCACGCTGTCGTGCAATTGGGTGATAAGCACTTCCAGTTCATCAGCAGCAAGATCCATGCAATTTATAAGATACTCTGCAGCAGCAGTCGGGGTTTTCACACGGGTGTGCGCCACAGAATCGAGTACCGTATCATCTCTTTCATGCCCTATTCCGGTAATTATAGGCAACGGAAATTGGGCACAAGCGGCAGCAAGCAAATACGTATCAAAACCGGAAAGATCGGAAGTTGCTCCACCGCCACGGATGATGACTACGGCATCAAAATCATTCTGACGACTTAAGATTAGATCCAAAGCTGCTAATACAGATTCTTCTACCCTATCGCCTTGCATCAGAGCGGGAAACAATTCTGTATAAAAGAAAAAGTTTCTGGGATTATTCTTTAACTGATGGCAAAAATCACCATAGCCTGCGGCTGTTGGAGAGGATATCACAGCAATGCGTTGCGGCAAAGTTGGCATTTCCAACTCTTTATTCAGCGTCAAGACACCTTCTTCTTCCAGTTGCTTCAGTATTTCCCGACGACGACGTGCCATATCTCCTAACGTATAAGTAGGATCGATATCCTGTACGGTCAGACTATAGCCATAAAGCTCGTGAAAGCTGACAGTAACCTGAACCAGTACCTTAATACCGGAAACAAAAGCCTGCCCTGTCGCTTCTTCAAAATAAGGTTTCAGCAGCCGATAGACATTCGACCAGATAGTACCCCGCGCCTTTGCAACCAGACCATTGCTACGGGGGTCTTTCTGAATAAATTCCAGATAACAATGCCCGGTACTGTTCGTTCGCACATCACTCAACTCTGCCTGTACCCAATATTCATCAGGCAGGCATTGTTCAAGACTGCGGCGCACCAAGGCATTAAGTTCCAGTAAAGATAATGCTTCCATATTGTTCAGCTACGAGTGACAAGCTACCAGCTACAAGTGACGAACTACGAGTAACAGCTTGTAATCAGTTATTTATTATTTGATTTATAATCATTATATGCCTTCCACATATCAGGTACTCCATATCCGTAGATATTATCCGGGAAACCGGCACGGTCACCGGATCGGCGCACCAACTCAATCACTTCTTTTGCCGTCAACGTCGGGCAAGCCTGCCACAAACATGTCACCATACCGCACATGATAGGTGAAGAAAAAGAAGTACCGTTAGCCCGTCCCTGGTTACCATCCGTACGGATCACATCCGATCCAACCCCTACCGCAACCACATCCGGCTTCACACGATGATCCGCTGTATTACCTACGGAAGAAAAAGTAGCCAGTACAGCTCTCTTGTCAATCGCTCCTACCGTCAACACATTATCAGCATCTCCCGGAGGAGTGATCTTTTTCCAGGAACCTGCACCGGAGTTGCCGGCACTGCACACCAGTATCATTCCTTTATCTGCAATATGGGAAGCCTGGCGCGACATCAATGCATGACGTCCATCCAGATCGCGATATTTATAATTCTTCGATTTATCATCAAATGAGTAGTATCCCAAAGATGTATTGATTACATCCACTCCCACACTATCGGCAAATTCAACCGCAGCCGACCAATAATCCTGTTCTACCAGGTGTTCCGAATATTCATCCTCACTGCGAAGCAACCAAAAAGAAGCTTCGGGAGCCGTCCCCGTCATTATATCAGGTCGGTTCATACCTATACAGGACAGTACACTCATCCCATGGCTGCTTTCTGCAAAGATATCAGCCTGTTGGTTTACAAAATCCTTTGTACCGAGAATACGGATATTCTGCATAGCAGTAATCTTATCGACATTATGAAATCCGGCATCAATAACCGCAATTGTCATACCCTGCCCTTTGAAGCCCGCTTCGTGTAATTTGTCACCGTTGCTCATCTGAATCTGAGTGATAGCACGCCCATAAATGCTATCCGGATGTATCGTCGGTTGGTTCAACACAGAATCACGTTCCGTCGCCATCGATGGTTTGCCGGCACCGGGAGAAATCCAGACTTTCTCTGTTGAAAGCACAAAAGGCAGTGCCGCAATACGATCAATCAGAGTCGTATCGTTGCAGGACACCGTTACAAAATTATCCCATTTCCCCGTTACCACAATCTTCACTCCCTGTTTGCGGATTTCATCTATATATTTACGGCATACCGGGAGATCCGTAGAATCAATCGGAAGGTTCTGCTTCCGGCGGCGCTCAATCGCTTTTGCCGACAAGTATTTCTCCGGTTTTTTTAAAGAATATTCTGTAGCAGCTTTATCTTTTAAACTAATGCGATACTTCAATGTATCTTGTTCTGCCGATGCCCCTGTTGCAAGCAGGGCAATGGCTAAAAAGGATATTAATTTTCTCATTCTATTATTTTATTACTTATTCATTTTCTGAAATAACCAGCCCGATACCCCGTTGGGAAGCAATGAAAGAACCACCTACTACCCGCCTTCCAATATAGAATACAGCCGACTGACCGGGTGCAATAGCCGATGCCTCTGACAGGAAATGTACAAACAACCGCCCATCTTCCAGCCTTTTCACCGTACAGGGAATCGGCTTGCTTCGGTAACGGATGCGTACCGTCAAATCGGAAGCCGAAAAGAATTCCTGCTCATCAATAAGATTATCCTGTTCGGTTAACATATATTCTGTCCGCAATTGTTCGGCATCACCCAGCATCACCGTATTTTTCTGCGGATTTATCTTCAACACATAAGCCGGTTTCCCTAAAGCTATTTCCAGCCCTTTCCGTTGTCCAATGGTATAATAAGGAAAACCTTTATGCTCTCCCAACTTCACTCCTTCGGAACTGACGAACCATCCGGGACCAATCGCACTATCTATTTCAGGAGAATGTTCGCGCAGAAAGTCCCGATAATCACCTTTGATGAAACAAACCTCCATACTCTCTCCCTCTTCCGCCTTCAATTGATAACCTTTCTCACGCAGATATTCCCTCACTTGCAACTTCGTATAGGTGCCCAGCGGAAAAATGCAACGCCTCAGCACATCTTGTCCCAGTCGCCAGAGGAAATAAGACTGATCTTTCTTATCGTCATCTCCGGCCACTATATATATCTTTCCATTCTTTTCTTCCAGACGGCTATAATGCCCGGTAGAGATAAATGCGCAACCTAGTTTGTCTGCCCACTCTGTTAGTATGCGGAATTTAAAGGTAGGATTACACATCACGCAAGGATTTGGAGTCCGCCCCTGACAATATTCATCAATAAAGTTCTGCACAATTACTTTACGAAAAGCCTCACGTTCATCAGCCACATGGTGTTCGATACCCATACTGCCGGCAAGTTGCCGAGCTTCCACAGGTTCGTCTCCCCACACCCACATGGTCAATCCGACTATCTCATACCCCTGTTCTTTCAACATCAGGCAAGTGGCAGTACTGTCTATACCGCCGCTCATGCCCACCAATACTCGCTTATCAGGACTGTTCATTTTAGATATTCATTCTATTAGCTTACAAAAATAGATGATTTCGGGGAGAAGAAACAGAAAAGGCATACCTTTTTCACATGACTTCACATCATTCTCTTTGTTTCTCCTTACCTTTCCGTGCCTTTGCAGCTATGGAGAACTTACGAGTTGTACAACTCGCAAGTTCTCCGTAGTAAACAAAAATAAGAATAGTAATAAGTTCACAGCTTAGAAGTCAGCGTATCTAAAGTCTATTTCATGGCAGACCGCAACTTGCTCAAACGCCCCAAGAAATTACACACATCAGTATTACGGATAGCATCTTACCCATAGTATAAAGTCGACTTTTATGTTAAAAAAACAGCATTGCTGAAGAACCAGAACAGGATAAGACTATGTTGGAACTGACGGTGAGATTCTAACTATATCGAACAAAATTCCGAGGTATTATCATAGCACCTCTTTCTTCAGAAAGTCCGACAAATGCAGGTGTTGTATGCCTTGCACATCTCCTCCACGATTAAACTCATCCAGACTGACAACATACTTTGGATAATTGTCCGTATCCACACCTTCCTGAAACTTATCGCGCAGATATTCGAATAAATCCGTATCATTCCGAATTCCCCTGAATTCTTCGTATTCCATATTGATATAAAGAATATTTGCCTGAGGATTCTCTTTAAGAATATCAATTTGAAGCTGCTTTAAAATACAACTCTTCCCTACCCGCCGTTGTCCGGTCAGCACTTTAATGATACCTTTCCCTATAAAAGGACGTATTCTATACTGTATACAAAGGGCGATTTATCAGCTTCATACTTTTATAATTTATGATTAACAAACAATGCACATATAGCAATTTTATTAAATATAAATTATAAACCTCGTAAGAATGCTACATTTATTAAGTATAAATATCAGTTGGGTTGCCTACAAACTCTCCTATGCATCTTCAAACAGAAACGCTTCGTACAGATTACGCGGAATTTCACGGAATAAGCAAAAGAAAAATCCGTGAAATTCCACGCCTGTTTATTCCTTATTTGAAAAGTAACTGTGCCATGTGATACAAACTCCTGCGCCAAGTCAGGAATTCATGGGCCGTATCGGGAGAAACGAAAGACGTTGCCTTAAAACCGGCCGCCTTGAGGTCATTCACGGCTTTAGTCACACCATCCGGATTCTCCTTGCTTCCGCAACTGATGAAAATGGATGCCACCTGATTCTTATCCTTGATATCGCCCGGTGCATAGGTACCACCGCTCAGTAACCCGTAATAATTGAATACTTCCGGACGACGCAAGGTTATCAGTTTCGTTTCAAAACCACCCATAGAAAGTCCTGCCATTGCACGATGCTTCTTGTCGGCCTGTGTACGGAAGTTACTATCAATATAAGGGATCAGTTCGTCCACCAGCACCGTTTCAAACTCCTTGGCCGTAAACTCATTGATATGTCCGAATTTCACATCATTCGTCATGCCATACGTCATTACGATGATGAACGGTTCAATCTTGCCTTCGGCAATCAGATTGTCCATAATCAGATTCGCATACCCCTGATTGGACCATGCCGTCTCATCTTCTCCCCATCCATGCTGTAAATAGAGAACCGGATATTTCTTCTTATCCTTTCCGTAAGTGGGCGGTGTATAAACAAATGCACGACGATGGGTATCTGTGCTCTTGGAATAAAAATAAACCTGTTGAACATTTCCATGAGGCACTTGCTTCATAGCATAGAAATCCTCATCATGAGCCGGAATTTCAATACCACTTTCCCATCGGCAAGAGCCGTAATAATTCTTAGTACCCGGATCATTAAACACACCACCATCGATAGTCAGGTGATAATAATGGAATCCCTCATCCATAGGGCCATCTGTAGTACCTACCCATACACCTTCTTTATCTTTGCGGAGAACTGTGCCACCACGACCGCCTAATCCAAGACTGACAATGACTGATTTGGCATCAGGAGCAACTACACGGAAGCGGGCGTATCCTTGCGAATTGACCATAGGATATTGCTGTCCGGGCTGATTAAGTACAGAAGGACGGAAATCCTCTTTCACTACAGCAGTATCGCTTGCCGGATCAAAATCCTTAATGATACTATAGACACGTTTCGCCTTATAATTTTCATCATAAGGCAACGGATAGTTACGTGCACCGAGCCATGAATCGCGGTCGGAAAGATTCCAGAAAGTAACATTGTCTACCACATCCTTATGTTTGCGAAGTACTTTAAACAAGCGAGCATACTGATCTTCCTGAAGCGTTTTTACTACCTGACTGATGTTGCCGCCGTCACGACTGAAATTGAGCTGTCCTCCCATCTCCTGATTGGCACGAATATCCAACTCAGTAATATGGATATGTTTCACTATCGTAGAATATTTCGTCAGGGCAGCATCTACATCTTCCATGCTCGGACCATAGACATTGTAATGTCCCTGCATGCCAATGCCATCAATGGGCACACCTTCTTCCTTCATGGATTTCACCATATTATAGATGCGATCGCGTTTTTCAGGATCAGCAGCATTATAGTCATTGTAGAAAAGGAGTACATTAGGGTCGGCCTCACGGGCATAAATAAAGGCTTTCTTAATAAACTCGTCACCGGCAATCTGATAAAGAGGGGAATTGCGATACGGACTTGGGTGTTCTCCCATGCCTCGTCGGCCACCCTGCCAGCCACCATCGGAGATTGCTTCATTCACAACGTCCCACGCATATATCACGTCTTTGTAGCGTTCCACGATAGCTGTAATGTGATGTTTCATATTTTGAAAAAGTTTCTCTTTCGACACTAAATCCCCTTTTTCATCTTTATACATCCATTCTCCTATCTGGGCATGCCACATCAGACAGTGCCCACGAAGTTTGATTCCGTTGCTACGGCAAAAGTTAGCGATCTTGTCGGCATTCTCCCAATTGAACTGTCCGTAGGCAGGCTCGGTGGGTTGCGGCTTCATGTCGTTTTCTGCCGTAATACTGTTGAAGTCTTTTTTAATAATGGCAATCTGTTCAGGATTCGAGATGTTACGCATATTAACAGCCACGCCGATAGAGAAGTAATCTTTATAGGCATCCTTCAGCCCCGTTTCTCCGCTTTGTGCGAATCCGGTATTTGCGCCCATGGTCAATGCCAATGCGCAAAGGGAAAATTTGAATAAATGTTTCATCTGATAATTATTTAAAAGGTTTTCATAGTATATCTATTATCTACCATGTATTTGTACATGCATATCACTCACTAATTGGAAACGGTTACAAAAGAATGCTTTTTTCAGAAAGATTCTTCATATTTGTGTAACACGTTTTTTCGCTTATGTTACCTCCTTTAGTAAAAGTGAAAGAAAATGGATTCTCAAGGTCAGTACCGCCACTGAAGTAAAGAGAAAAAGATGATTGTAACCAAAACGAAACATACATGACACAAAAATATAACACACATGTCTGAACTTTGCCGCCATAAATTAATCGACTACAACTAATGATTATGAAGAAAAGCGCATTCATGTTGCTCATCATCCTACTGTCGCTGACAGCAAACGCTCAGACTCCGTACCGCAACGAGGACGGAAAGAAGATTGATAAAGAAGAGCTGGAAACAAAGGATTACCTGCCGGAAATACACGGTACTATCCGTACTAAGTTTGAGTATCAGACAGAAATGGCTGCCAGTCGTTTCGAAGTACGCAATGCACGCATCAGCATTACCGGAAATGTATTGCCCATCGTAGCTTATAAGGCGGAAATTGATCTCTCCGATGAAGGACAAATCAAAATGCTGGATGCCTACGCCCGCCTTTTCCCAATAAAAGACCTGACCGTCACCGCAGGACAAATGCGAGTACCATTTACAATCGACGCCCACCGCTCTCCACATCAGCAATATTTCGCTAACCGTTCGTTTATTGCGAAACAAGTTGGTAATGTGCGTGACGTTGGTGTTACATTGGGATATAAATTCGGCACTGGAATACCTGTAACCTTAGAAGGCGGACTCTACAATGGTTCGGGACTGACCAATCAAAAAGAATGGCACAAAGAGGTAAACTATTCCGCCAAAGCACAATTCCTTTTCGCCAAAAAGCTGAATCTGGCTTTAAGCATACAGAGCATCCAGCCACAAGAGATAAGGATAAACTCGTATGACATCGGTGCTTTCTATGAATTCGGGCGCTTCCATATTGAAGGAGAGTATTTGTACAAAACTTATGCAGACAATGCCTATGACAACGTGCATGCCGTAAATAGTTTTATCAATTACGACCTCCCCTTACAAAAAGTATTCAGCAAGATGTCCTTTCTGGCACGCTATGATATGATGACCAGTCAAAGCGATGGTAAAGCCATCAACGAAGAAACCGGAGCCTTGACTACCACCGACTACAAACGCCACCGTATAACCGGAGGTATTACTTTCAGTCTCAGCAAGGCATTCCGCACAGATCTCCGGCTGAACTACGAAAAGTATTTCTATGCCAAAAACAGTATTGCCAAAGAGTCTGAACAAGATAAGATTGTATTGGAACTGATGGTTCGGTTCTAACACCTCACATGCACCTGCCAACAACAGGTGCATCGTCCGGTAAGTACTCTTTGACTCTCTCATTCATCCTACTTAAACCGTTTCAAATCCTTCTTCTCAAACACCCATTCCGGAGTGTAGAGCTTACCTTCATCATTGTCAGACAGCTCATACCAAGGCGATAATCCACGGTTAGCGGGATTCACCAATATGTGAATCTGTTGAGCCAGCATATAGCTCTGTGCCAGCAGGAACACTTTCTTTCCTGTTTGAGGGTAAATCGCCACATCCACTACAATGACTGCGTGCCCCGGTGATTCGCCTTTGATAAACACATCTCCAGGTTGTAAAGATGTATAAGGAACATAAACACCAGGTTTTAAATACCTCCAGAAGCATCTGTGACGTATCAAAGCCGTACCTGCTCCGTACCCGCTCCGTACTTTCTTCGTGTAGAAGTACCTTTGACCGAAGAATGTACGGAGCAAGTACAGCCCTGATACGGTTCGGGTACGGTGCAGATACAAAAAAGACACATCATAACGAAAGTATGAATTGTATAAAAAAGAGATTAACAGTCATCCTTTTCATGACCAACAAATAATACAAATTCAATTATTTTATTGAATATACATTATCTCTTCCTAAACTTTTCCATACAAAACTTGATTATTTGCCCCAAAAATCGTATATTTGAGTAAATAACTCAGAGCTTATGGCAAATCCGATTCTTCCTGGTATATCAGAAGCTGAACAAGAACTGTTGTACAAGAAACTAAATGAATACAATCAGGGAAGAACCTCTTACAAAGAGGCAGGTGCTTATCTGGTTGTACTGCCCCGTCCGGAATCTCCCCGCTACTCCTTATGGGTGTATTCTCCTCTTCCCGAACGCCAGTCCATTTTTTACGTCCAGGACCTTTCTACAGACATCCATGAAAGTCTGCGAGCGGCAAGCAGCCTATGTTATTATTCTCCACGTTGCATTCTGTTGGTAGAATATAATGCCAAACGTATGCAGAGTAAGGGAGACGACATTATCTCTTTCGGAAAGTATCATGGACATTTCCTGCACGAAATCTTCCGTATCGATCCGGCATATGTGAGTTGGATTGCTTATAAGTTTACTCCACGTATACCTAAACAGGAACGCTTCGTACAAATAGCACAGGTGTATCATTCCGTCCATCTGGATATTCAGAAGCGGCAGGCACATCAGAAATATTCTACCAGCCGTTTTCTGGGGAAAGAAGGAGATAAAGTGAAAGAACTGACACTGAAAGTACTCCGTGTCCGGCTGGAAGACGATCCTTACAAAACCACCGTGAAAGGAACGACTCCTTATTTCTATGTCCGGCAGATACTGACTTTGGAAGATCCTATCGGCAATCTCGTCACTTTCCGGACCAACTCGCGTACGGCAAGCCGGGAATCGTGCCAGGTGCCCGCTACGGAACATGCCTTCGAGCCCGGAGAATCGGTATATATTGCCTCGGCACGCATCTCTTGTACCTTTACTTCGGGAAACAAACAATACACCCGCCTCAATTATGTCAAGTTTAAATAAACTTAAAAGATAGAGCGGTATTATTCCTATTAAAAACATTCGTCCTTTCTTTGTCGGCAGAAAAGGGGGTGCTATAAAAATAGCTGAGATTATACCCAATGAACCTGATACGGTTAGTACCGTCGAAGGGAATTTTCTTTCTATATTCTACTATTCGTTTATACTACTATCCCTTTCTGTAAGTATAATTTCTAAATTCAGAGTTTGAATGTTTGACGTACAATTCATTACGCATTTTACGGCATCCATTTCTTATTCGGACTCCGCACGCATAGCCCTTGAAGGGGGATGCCGCTGGGTTCAGCTTCGGATGAAGGATGCTTCTTCAGAAGAGCTGAAAGCCACAGCCGTGCAAGTGCAGGAACTCTGCCGCCAATACGGAGCCACGTTCATCATTGATGACCACGTGGAACTGGTGAAACAGATTGGCGCGGACGGTGTCCACTTAGGAAAACTGGATATGCCGATAAAAGAAGCAAGGGAAAGACTGGGCAAAGATTTCATTATTGGCGGAACAGCCAACACGTTCGAGGACATCCGGCAACATGCCGCTGATGGCGCCGACTACATCGGTTGCGGTCCTTTCCGCTTCACAACTACCAAACAAAAGTTATCACCCATTCTGGGGCTGGACGGTTATCATTCCATCCTGACGCAAATGCGCGAAGAAGGAATAACAATTCCTGTCGTTGCCATCGGTGGAATCACACGTGAGGACATACCATCCCTGAAAGCATCAGGACTGAACGGAATAGCATTGAGCGGCGGTATTCTGAAAGCTGAGAATCCGGTACGTGAAATGGAAACAATTATACGACTGACCCAATAGAAATCAATTAGTGAACCATGGAAGATAAAACAAAAATTACTTATCCCGAATCCGAGAAAGTCTATATGCAGGGGCAACTCCATCCTTATCTGAAAGTTGGGATGCGAAAAGTGAACCTTACCCCTACCGTAGTAGTGGAAAACGGGAAAAAAGTTATGACGGAGAATGCGCCCGTCTACATATATGATACAAGCGGCGCATACAGTGATCCGGAACAGAAGGTAGATTTAAAGAAAGGTTTGCCACGCCTCCGCGAACCGTGGATACAGGAACGGGATGTAGAACGGTTGACGGAAATCAGCTCCGAATATGGAAAGATGCGTCTGGCAGACAAAAGCCTTGACTCCCTGCGTTTTGATCATATCACTTTGCCTTATCGTGCCAAAGCAGGCAAGCAGATTACGCAGATGTACTATGCCAAACAGGGTATCGTAACACCGGAAATGGAATATGTAGCCATCCGTGAGAATATGAACTGCCAACAGTTGGGTATAGAAACTTACATCACACCGGAGTTTGTGCGTGATGAAATTGCGGCAGGACGTGCTGCCTTACCCGCCAACATCAACCATCCCGAAGCTGAACCTATGATTATCGGTTCAAAGTTCCTCGTAAAGATTAATACGAATATCGGAAATTCAGCTACCTCTTCCACGATTGAAGAAGAAGTGGAAAAGGCCGTCTGGAGTTGCAAATGGGGTGGAGATACGCTGATGGACTTATCTACAGGAGAAAATATTCACGAGACACGGGAATGGATTATCCGGAATTGTCCTGTTCCGGTAGGTACTGTTCCCATGTATCAGGCGATGGAGAAAGTACACGGAAAGGCGGAAAACCTTACCTGGGAACTATTTAAAGATACACTGATCGAACAATGTGAGCAAGGGGTAGATTATTTTACAATCCACTGTGGTATCCGCCTGAAAAATATTCATTATGCCAATGACCGCCTTTGCGGAATGGTGAGCCGGGGAGGAAGCATTATCTCCCAATGGTGTAAAATCCATCAGAAAGAGAGTTTCCTGTATGAGCATTTCGATGATATATGCGATATATGCGCACAATATGATGTGGCACTTTCATTAGGCGACGGTTTGCGTCCGGGAGCTATCCGTGATGCGAACGACCGGGCACAGTTTGCGGAACTGGATACGATGGGAGAACTGGTAGAACGCGCCTGGGCAAAAAATGTACAGGCATTCATCGAAGGTCCGGGACACGTACCCATGCATAAGATCAGGGAAAATATGGACCGGCAGATTGAGAAATGCCACGGAGCACCGTTCTATACTCTCGGTCCGCTGGTTACAGATATTGCACCGGGATATGATCACATCACAAGTGCCATTGGCGCAGCACAAATCGGTTGGTACGGAACAGCGATGCTTTGCTATGTGACACCCAAAGAACATCTTGCATTACCGCAGAAAGAAGATGTACGCATAGGAGTGGTAACTTACAAAATTGCCGCACACGCCGCAGACCTTGCCAAAGGCCATCCGGGTGCCGAAGTACGTGACGATGCCTTAAGCAAAGCCCGCTATGAATTCCGCTGGAAAGACCAGTTCAATCTGAGTCTCGATCCGGAACGCGCCTTGCAATATTACAAGGAAGCCAACCACCTGAACGGGAAGTATTGCACCATGTGCGGGCCCAACTTCTGTGCCATGCGCATCAGCCAACGACTGAAAGATTGTGATTATGATGCAGAAATAGAAAATACAGAGAACGAATAACTTTTTAAACTTATAAGAAAATGATTGAAACAAAAGTATCCAAAGGTATCATCAGTACCTATTTTGAAAAATTAGAGAGAAATCTTGATCTGGACGTTGCCATTGTAGGTGGTGGTCCGTCGGGCATAGTAGCCGCTTATTATCTGGCAAAGGCCGGATTGAAAGTAGCGCAGTTCGACCGTAAGCTTGCTCCCGGCGGCGGTATGTGGGGCGGTGCCATGATGTTCAACCAGATTGTGATTCAGGAAGAAGCGATTGACATTGTAAAGGAATTCAATATCAACCACGAGAAATATGAGGACGGCTTATATGTGATGGACTCTGTAGAGAGTACCTCTGCATTGCTTTATCATGCCGTACATGCCGGAGCCACCGTATTCAACTGCTATTCCGTAGAAGATGTTATCTTCAAGAATAATACGGTAAGCGGAGTAGTGGTAAACTGGACTCCTGTATTGCGCGAAGGTATGCACGTGGACCCGCTGAACATCCTTGCAAAGATAGTAATAGACGGAACAGGCCATGACAGCGAAATAGCCGCTACCGTAGCCCGCAAGAATGGCAGTCGCCTGGCTACCGAAACCGGTGGTGTAATTGGCGAACGTTCACTGGATGTAATTGCAGGAGAGGAAGAGGTTGTAAACGGTACGAAGGAAATCTATCCGGGACTTTACGTTTGCGGTATGGCTGCTTCCGCCGTTTCGGGCACTCCGCGTATGGGACCGATCTTTGGAGGAATGTTGATGTCCGGTAAAAAGGTAGCTGAGGAAATTATAGCGAAGCTGAAGAAGTAATTTCTCAGAAGCTATATTTCTATTATATACAAGGCGTATGATTGGAACGTTTCTGCAAGGAGCGTTACAAAAAAAAAACACATTAAACTTACGGATATAGAGCAAAAAATAAAAAAGTGGAGAAAGGCATCCCGTTGATGTTTTTCTCCACTTTTAAAGACCTATCCTGTAAATGACAATGACGAAAAGAATAAAATAACGCTTTGCTTCATTTATCTTTCCGTCAGTATATGTTTTTCTGTGACAGGAAAATCCCCATCAAGTGTCTGATTGAAATACAACAAATCCTTACCTCAAATCAGAAATAGAAATCCAAAGAGAGATACAGATATTCCTTGTGGTTTATCGTGTCCGTTTCAAAGAAAATCTTGTCTTCTCTTGCCAGCCAGCCGATAGCGGTATCCAGATCCCTGTCTGACAGTCCTGATGCGGCCTTGAGAGCCTCATGCTCCCATCGTTCACCATTATTCAACAAATTCCAGATGATACCGGCATTCTTACCGATCATGTTCTTGTCCATAATTAACCTGTAAAACTATTCAGTTCAACATACAGTACCTTTCTCTTCCGTAAGCGACTGCTCAACTACATCTTGCTATTCTAACAGAACTTTAACAGCTAAATTCACTGTAATTGACACTAAAGTTACGATAAAATTCACTATACAAAACAATAGCTCGGTATCGATACAATCAATAAATCATGCCTATTCTTGTGCTGATGGTTCTGTATATAAGGTTAATCATGGAGGAGGTATTGCTCCAGGGCAAAAACATGAAGCCAGTATCTTGATTTCAAGTAGTAAACTCCCTATGACATTTATAAATGTTTCAGACTCATATCCGTCTGGACTGTCAGGTTCCTCATATCCAAGTACGGTTAGCAGTACAACAACAGAGGTTTTGGTCACTGCAAATTAATAATTAATTTCAAAAGGGAACAAGGCTGAACTCATTTATGGAACAGCCTTGTTTCTTATGAATTACGTATAGGGAAATATACTTATTTAATAATCATACTTTTTCCAGTCCGCCGATATATCCATATCTTTCGTTGCTGTAAAAGTATAACTATGCAGGCGATTTGTATCAGAGAAAGTTTTGATGGCCGCTCCAGAATCTAGATAGAACCCTATACAATAATAATGGGTTACACTATAATCACCTACGATTTCATCTCCTTCAGCATAGATAGTTACCTCTTCACCATATTTTACAGTCTTCGTTTGCGATGTGTACGACAAACTTCCGGAGCTGAATCCTATTTTCCCTTTTCCTCCCGTAGCACCACCGGTACTGGAAGATAATCTGATGGTTACTTGTGAAGGAGCACCATCAGGATTTGCTTCTCCACTAAATGAAGCATATATATGTTGTTGACGATAATCATCAACTTCCCTATCATCAAGATAATTACGAGTAGATATGAGTTTACCACTCTTGTCATACCACCCAAGAAATTGATTGTTGTTGCCAGGAATAGCCATTACATAATCAGGTGTATATATTTTATAGGTAACCGTTCGAACCCCTCGCGGATATGCCGCCGCGAACGGATCTCCCGGTATCGTTCCTCCGTCACCGGGTCGCGGGTCACGTAAACCACCCTGAACCCGTTGCCCGTGCTGTCCCTGACCTGCACGTGCCCGATTATCTCCCTTGATTTGTTTATGCTGTTGTCCATCGTTTCGATACTGTCGGGTATGCAGCCCTTTACCAGACCCACGATAATGACAACGGCGACGATAAATGCCCAGGGGCCTATCGCCGCCGCGACGAACACGAGTTCATCGGCTTTTCTCCAGAATTTACTCATCCATTCTCATCATGTGGCGGCCGGATGCTCCCCGGACATCGGACACGCAGACCGTGTAGCCAGCATCCAGCAGCCGGTTACGACATGCTTCCATGTCCGCCTCGGGAATCCTGACGGCAGGAATCCGCGCGGCGGTGATATTGAATGACGGCACGCCGGTTGTCCGGGTAAGTGTCCGGGCATCGTCGTAATACGCCTCGTAGGATTCGTCTACATGGAAGAATACCAGGGCATCCGTTCCATGCCTCTCTTTCATCCGCTTGTAACATTGTTCGATTAAAGACTCTTTTTTCATAAATATACGAGGTTTTATATGACACCCAAACACCGGGCGTGCTCCCATGTAATTCAATACCCGGTATTTTGCCCGAATAACATATACGGGCGTTGCCACACGCAAATATATGATATTTACGGCATAAAAAACATTTTCTTCCTGCTATTCTACGTTTTCATACTCACCTCCTTTCTGCTGATACCGGTATGTCGCGGCCATGAAGGCGCCCCGGCCTTTTTACCGGGCGGCGGCGCCGAGGGACTGCCGGGCCTTCTCTATCGAGGAAACGGCATTGTCCATCGAGCCTATGGCTTCCTGCATCTTGTCGCCGCGTGCACTCCACTGTAATGTAATCTTTCATCTTTAACTGTTCCGCCAAAGGAGCGATGCCGTAGGTGGGGCGGCCTGAGGCCAATACCAATCGTACACCGCTTTGTTGCAGGTGCAACAAGGTACGGAGATTGCGCGGTGAAATTTCTTTCTTCGAGTTGGTCAAGGTTCCGTCCAAATCGAGGACGAGCAGGCGATAGTCTTGTCTCATTGCTTTGAAATATATTATTTTTGAAAGGGACAAAGATAGAGTTTTCTCAGGATGAAACATTATTTTTGTAGCATGAAATCAAAAGAACGTGTATTATTGGGGATGAGCGGTGGTACGGACAGTTCCGTTGCTGCCATGAGATTGCAGGATGCAGGTTATGAAGTCACCGGTGTGACATTCCGTTTCTACGAGAAGGATGGAGCGACGGAATATCTGGATGATGCCCGTGCCTTGGCTTCGAGGCTGGGAATAGAACATATTACCTATGATGCCCGTGAGATGTTTCGTTCGCGTATTATCCGTTACTTTATAGATGAATACCTGGCAGGACATACCCCTGTGCCTTGTACTCTTTGCAACAACGAGCTGAAATGGACACTTTTGGCTAAAATTGCCGATGAAAAGGGTATTTATTGGATTTCTACCGGACACTATGTGCGCAAAATTCTACAAGGCGGAAAGTATTATATGGCTCCTGCGGCAGACAGGGATAAGGACCAGACTTTTTTCCTGTGGGGCTTGAAGCAGGATATCATACAGCGTATGCTGCTACCTATGGGGGACATTACAAAGGTGGAAGCACGTGCCTTTGCAGCGGCTCGTGGATTTCATGGGGTGGCAACAAAGAAAGACAGTATCGGCGTATGCTTCTGTCCGCGGGACTATCGTTCTTTTCTGCGACGTGAGGCAGGTGCCCAAAAACTGCCCAATAAGGGGAAATTCATCGATGAAAACGGTTGTTTTTTAGGGTGGCATGAAGGGTATCCTTTTTATACGATAGGGCAGCGTAGAGGGCTGGGTATCCAGATGAACAGGGCTGTATTTGTCAAGGAGATCTCAGTAGAGAGAAATGAGGTGGTGCTTGCTCCTTTAGCATCCTTATATAAACAGGAGATGTGGTTGAAAGGATGGAACTTAGTGGAGGAGAGTCGTGTGTTGCAGGCAAAGGAGGTCATCGTGAAAATACGTTACCGCAAGCAGGCAAACCATTGCAGAGTGACGCTTGCTGCCGGCGATTTGTTGCATGTCCAGTTGACAGAGCCTTTGGAATCCATTGCTGCAGGGCAGGCGGCGGCTTTTTATGCGGAGGACGGCTTGTTGTTGGGCGGCGGAATTATTATATGATCTTTAAATAATACTACGATATGAGGCATACTTTCTATACTTCCATCTGTTTGTGCAGTTTGTTTTCTTTAGTTTTGTTTGTTATGTGCTTGGCAGGATGTACCGGGCAACAGTCTCCCATTTCTTTTTATCGAAAGCCATTGATGACCCTCGATAGTCTTATTGCACTCCGCCCCCGGTTCCAGGCGGAAAAGGAGCAGGAGATCAAAGCCGCTAAGAAGAAATTGGGCAGTCTTCCCGCATCTTCTCCCAAAAGATATGAACTGAATAAAGAGATACAACAGTTGTACCGGGGCTATATTTGTGATTCGCTGATATATTATATTTACGAAAACATTCGGCTTTCCAGACAGTTGAAAGACCATGAGAAGACATTGGAATCAGAAATGTCATTGGCAGTCTATCTTGCCAAATCGGGAATGTATCTGGAAGCTCTGGTATTGATGGATTCTATTAAGAGGGCAGATGTTAACGATGAATTGCTTGATCTTTACTATCGGGCTTATAATCTCATCTATCGTCAGAAGGCGTATATCTCTAAAGACAAGGTACTTGCTGAGCGGGTATTTGCTCCTTTGGCAAAAGTATATCAGGATTCTTTGTTTGCAGTGGTAGATAGCGGCTCTACTATCTATTATGATGTTCATATTCAGAAATATATGGATGAAAAGAAGTTTACTGAAGCTCTGAAGCTCTCTGAGAACCGCCTGGCAATGCTGACGCCCGGTGACCGGGAATATGCCGCTGTCTGGTATAATATCGGTGATGTGAAAAATATGATGGGAGATATGACAGGATTCTTTGAGGCAATGATGAATTCTGCTATAGAAGATATGAAACATTGTATCAAGGATCATGCTTCACTGCACCGCATAGCCCGTACCTTGTACGACTGGGATGAGGTGTCAAGGGCGGCAAGCTATATACAGATATGTATGGAGGATGTGTATTTCTACAATGCCAATTTGCGCAGTTTGCAGATAGCCAAGACTTTGCCTGTAGTGACTCAGGCTTATGAAAAGAAAAACCAGAGTTATATAATGAGCTTGCGTACCAAGGTAGTGGTTATCTTTCTGCTGCTGTTTTTCTGTGTGGGCATATTGATTGTCGTGGTGGTACAGAAGAACAAGCTCTCTCGTATGCATCGTAAGTTGCAGGAGTCTAATGATAGTCTGAATGTATTAAGCCATAAATTGGCGGATGCAAATACTCATCTGAATGAAGTCAATAACGAGTTAGTGGAGAATAACTATATCAAGGAAAATTATGTGGCGCACTTTATCAGATTAAGTTCCGAGTACATAGGGAAGAACCAAAAGTTTAGGCTGGAAGTAAACAAGGCCTTGAGAAAAGGTAAGGTAGAGGATGCTTTGCGTATGACCCTGTATGCCGGTACGGATGATGAAGAGTTGGAAGAGTTTTATGCTAACTTTGATGAGGCATTTCTTTCCATATTTCCCCATTTCATCGAAGAATATAATAAACTTATGGCTGAAGAGAACCGGGTGGTTCTGACTGACAAGCAGAAAGAACGGAAAATGTTGACCTCCGAATTGCGGGTTTTTGCCTTGATAAGACTGGGGTTCAATGATAGTGCAACCATTGCCCGGATGCTCCGTTATTCCATAAACACGATTTATAATATACGCTCTAAAGTCAAGAATAAGGCAATTGTTTCCAAAGACTCTTTTGAATCGTTGATTATGAAAATCGGTATGCTTTCTATGGAATAGACAGCCTTTTTGTCTTCTTTTTCTTTCTTTCTAATCTCATTCTTTCTATATGTGAAGAATGGGCAATTATCTGTTGATCATTCGTTTGCGTGGTATAGAAATTTCATTTTACCTCATTTTAATCTCATTGCCGGAATACGGTTCCCTTTTCCTTCTACTTTTGCTTCATCCAAAAATAATCATTATGAGAGACATGAAAAACTATCTGAATCTGGTTTGGGGAGGTTTGTTGGGAACTGTCGGAGTTTCTTGTACAGAGGCCACTCCTACCAAGAGTGAAAAACCTAACTTCGTCTTTATCTATATGGACGATATGGGCTATTCGGATGTCAGCTGCTATGGTGAAACCAGGTGGACTACTCCGAATATAGATGCATTGGCAGCAGAGGGTATCAAGTTTACGGACTGTTATGCCGCGTCACCGATTTCAAGTCCTTCCCGTGCAGGTTTTCTGACGGGACGCTATCCGGCACGTATGGGTATTCAAGGAGTGTTCTATCCAGACAGCTATACGGGTATGGCACCGGAGGAAGTGACTATGGCAGAAGTTCTCAAAGTGCAGGGGTATGCAACTGCCTGTATTGGGAAGTGGCATTTGGGAAGCCGTGAAAAATATCTGCCTTTACAGCAAGGTTTCGACGAATACTTTGGCATACCGTACAGTAATGACATGAGTGCCCAAGTGTATCTGCGGGGGAATGAGGTGGAGGAGTTTCATATTGATATCAACAATGTAACCAAGAAATATACGGAGGAAGCAGTCGATTATATCCGTAGAAAAGCGGATCAGCCTTTTTTTCTCTTCTTGGCACATAGCATGATGCATGTTCCTATCTACGTTTCCGACGAGTTTGCCGGTAAATCCGGTGCAGGTATCTATGGTGATGCTGTATTGGAAGTGGATTGGAGTGTAGGGAGGATAATGGAAACACTTCGGGAGTTGGGATTAGATGACAATACGCTGGTAGTGTTTACCAGTGATAACGGTCCGTGGTTACAGGAAGGGCCATTGGGAGGCAGGGCTTTGCCTTTGCGTGAAGGTAAGACCACTGCCTTTGAAGGTGGAGTACGTGTGCCTTGCATCGCTTATTGGAAAGGGCAGATTAAGCCGGTGGTAAATACGGATGTGGTGAGTCTGCTTGACTGGTTTCCTACTGTGACTGCTCTTAGCGGAGGTATTCTGCCCGATGTACGTTTGGATGGCTATGATTTGACTGCTGTACTGAATGGAACCGGTAAACGTGCCAGTGAAGACTATGCCTATTTCCGTAACAATCGTGATATAACCGATTATCGTTCCGGCGACTGGAAAATCTCTCTTCCTGCCCCTGGTATTAAAGGAAATTTCTGGAGAGCTTCGACTGCGGAGCATGATACATTACTTTTCAATCTTCGTGAAGATATAGGTGAACGTTACAACTTGTATCGTAAATATCCCGGTAAAGCCAAAGAAATGTTGCAAAAATTGCAGGAGTACACCAGAAATTTCGGAGAGATTCCTCCCGGCCTGGTTATGACTGGTAATGATGCTTCCAAGTATTTGCGCAAGCAGCGCCAAGAGGCCAAGGAGCAGGCTAAGGCTGGAGGTTTAAAAGATAAAAGTACGGAAACAGACGGATTTATAAACGTACAATAACTGTTGAACTTAAATTAATACACATGAAAAAAGTAAATTTATGGATGTTGTTGCTGATGATGTTGGCACAGCTGTTTGCCCTTGATGCTTATGGGCAGCAAAGAATAGTTACGGGGCGAGTACTTGATAACGCAACGGATGAAAACATGATTGGTGTTTCCGTGCAAGTGAAGGGGACGGCTACTGGAGGTATTACCGATATGGACGGCAAGTTCCAGGTAAATGTATCTTCCGCTGATGCTGTATTGGTATTCAGTTATATGGGTTATCAGACGGAGGAGGTAAAAGTGGGACAGCAAAGTGACTTGACTATTCGTATGAAAGAGGATGGAGAGTTGTTGGAGGAGGTTGTTGTTATCGGCTACGGAACGCAGAAACGTAAGGATGTGACGACTGCTATTTCAAGTGTTTCTACGAAAGATCTTGATGAGCGGCCTATCGTGTCGGCTGCACAGGCTTTGCAGGGAAAGGCGGCTGGTGTTTATGTGATGCAGCCCAGTGGTACGCCGGGGGCTGATATGTCTATCCGTGTGCGTGGTACTACTTCTTTCAATGGAAGTAATGATCCGCTGTATGTTGTGGATGGAGTAGCTGTGGATAATATTAATTTTCTCTCACCTAATGACATTGCCAGCATGCAGATTTTGAAAGACGCTTCTTCAGCAGCTATCTACGGTTCCCGTGCAGCAAACGGCGTGATTATGATTACCACCAAGGCAGGAGAGACAGGTAAGGCAAAGGTAGCGTTGAATGCCCAGATAGGCATCAATTCAGTAGCCAATAAGATTGAATCCTTAAATGCAGTCCAATATAAAGAATTGCAGGAAGAGATAGGAGCCATTCTTAATCCGGGTACTGCTGATATTACCGATTGGCATGATGAGGTCTACCAGACAGGGTTGACCCAGAATTACCAGGTATCAGTGTCCAATGGAAACGAAAAATTTAAATATTACCTGTCTGCCGGTTATCTGGATGAGCAGGGAGTTTTAAAGGCTGCTTTTTTCCGCAGATACAATTTCCGTGCAAACTTGGAAAACAAAGTACGTGACTGGTTGAAAGTAGGAGCAAACATCTCTTACTCTGATAATTCCAAGAATGGTATTACTACCGGTATGGGGGCTAATCGTGGTGGTGTGGTACTGGCTGTCATCAATCTTCCTACGAGCGTACCGGTATGGAATGAGGAAAACAATTATTATAACCGTGATTTCTATGGCATGAACCTTGTCAATCCGGTGGAGGCTATGGAAAATGGAAAGAACAACAAGGCACAGGAGACACGTCTGATTGCTTCTGGAAATGCTACCATTACTTTTTTGCCGGAACTTTCACTAAAGAGTTCTTTTACATTAGACCGCAGAAATTACTTGAAGACGACTTTTACTCCACCTGTACATATTGAAGGTATTGATGAATGGGGAAATGCATCAGACAACCGGAATATGAATACGGTAATTGTTTTCGATAATGTATTGACCTACCAGAAAGTATTTGACAAGCATAATGTGGAGGGAATGGCAGGTACTTCATGGACTGCTTCCAATTATAAGAATAGCTGGATCAATGGTTCTCATTTCCGTAACTCGGATATTATCACTCTGAATGTAGCCAACAAGATAGCTTGGAACAATACCGGTACGGGAGCATCTGAATGGGGTATCATGTCTTACTTCGGACGTTTGTCCTATAATTATGACGGTAAATATATGGTGACTGCCAATGTGCGCAGAGATGGTTCGTCCAAGTTGCATCCGGACCATCGTTGGGGGACGTTTCCTTCCATATCGGCTGCGTGGCGTATATCTTCTGAAAAGTTTATGAGTGGACTGGACTGGCTGGACGATATGAAAATCCGTGTCAGTTGGGGACAGACCGGCAATCAGTCCGGTGTAGGTGATTATGCTTTTCTACAAAAGTACAATGTTACCCGTCAGGAGTGGTTCAAGGAGGGTAATGAAAATGCTGTTCCTACCATTACGCAAGCCAATCTGCGTACTTCGGATCTGACTTGGGAAACAACTTCGCAAACGGATATCGGTCTGGATCTTACGATGTTCAATAATCGTGTCAATCTTACGATGGACTATTATTATAAGCGGACTACTGATATGCTGATGTACGTTTCATTGCCTGCGGGTGCTGCCGCTGCCAACAACATAGTACGCAATGAAGGCGAGATGACTAACAAGGGCTTTGAATTTTCCATTAGTACACAGAACTTCAGAGGTGCTTTTACATGGAATACAGACTTCAATATATCCTTTAACAGAAATCGGTTAGAGAAGCTGGAACTACAGAAGATTTATTCAGGAGCACAACTCAGCAGTGATATCTTGAAAGAATACGTTGTACGTAACGAACCAGGGCGTCCGTTGGGTGGTTTTTATGGATATATCAGTGATGGCGTTGATCCGCAAACCGGTGAACTGATGTACAGGGATGTGAATGATGACGGTATTATTTCTGCTTTGGACCGTACTTATATAGGTGATCCTAACCCGGATTTTACATACGGTATGACGAATACTCTCTCCTGGAAGAATTTCAATCTGAGCTTTTTTATTCAGGGATCACAAGGAAATGACGTATATAATGCTTCACGTATCGAAACGGAAGCTATGTTTGATGGTAAAAACCAGTCCACACGAGTATTGAAAAGATGGAAAGAGCCGGGACAGATTACAGATGTACCGAAGGCAGGGTTTGCTATCAAGAACTCTTCCTATTTTGTGGAGGATGGCAGTTATTTGCGCCTGAAGAACTTGACTTTTTCTTATAATTTTACTGGGAAACTGTTGAAACGCTGGGGAGTAACCCGCTTACAACCTTATTTTACGGCAAATAATCTGTTGACTATTACCGGTTATAAAGGTATGGATCCGGAGGTTAATGAATGGGGGAATGACGGTGGTGTTCAAGGCATTGATTGGGGCTCTTATCCTCACAGCAAATCGTTTGTTTTTGGTGTTAATATTGAATTTTAAATAAAACGTATTATGAAACATATATCTATTCTCAGATTATTGGCAGGCGGTTTGATATTTACCACAGCTTCATGCTCACTGGATTATGATCCGGTAGATATGTACTCGGATGTGACGGAGGGGGTACAGAAGGAAGAAGATAAGGGTGTTGTCTTTAAGGATAAGGCTGCCGTGGAAGCCCATTTGCAGACTCTTTATGATCAGATGCGTGACAGGCAGGAACATTGGTATCAGGATATGTTCCTGATTGGAGATACGCATTCTGATAATGCTTATGCAGGCACACGCTCGGGTGCTCCGCAGTATTTTGAAAGTAATACCATTCCAAGTACAATTGCTCCTTTACAGCGTGGGTGGAATCGTTTTATGGAGGATATTGCACGTGCTAATAAGTTGATTTGTAATATTGATGCCGTGACCGATGCTTCCTTGACTGTACAGGAACGGGAATCCTATAAAGCCCAGGCCAAGATTTTCAGAGCCATGATTTATTTTGATATGGTACGTAATTGGGGTAGGATACCTATCGTTATTACAGAAGCGGGTGACATTACTTCAGAAACTATAGAGGAGGTATATCCGGCATATTTTCCTGCACAGAATACGGAAGAGGAAGTTTACCGGCAAATTGAGAAAGATTTGTTGGAGGCTATTTCTGCTGCACCGGATAATAACCCGGAAGACAAGACACGTTTCAGTAAGTCAGTGGCACGTACTCTGTTGGCGAAGGTTTATGCTGAGGAACCTTTGAGGGATTATACGAAGGTCATTAAGTATTGCGATGAAGTGGCGGCGGACGGTTTCCGTCTGGCGGATAAGTTTAACGATCTGTTCGGTGTGAAGATGCAGGATGAAACATTGCCTCCAGGTCCGGCTAATCCGGCAATAGAGGCTAAATATAGAAATACGGTGGAGTCCATTTTGGAAGCACAGTATTTTCCCGGAAGTGGTACATGGCTGCCTAATATTTTAGGACGTTTTCTGGATGACTGGGACAAACAGTTCACTTATGCCAAGTGGATTACCCCATCCAGAGACTTGCTGGCAGCCTTTGAGGAAGCAGGAGACAAGGAACGCCTGAACGAAACTGTGGTGTATTATCAGACGAACTGGGATAATCACTATCCGAGAGAGCATTATCCGTTTATGTACAAGATTCGCTCTTCTTATTCCACAGTTATAAAATACCGTTATGCTGATGTCTTGTTATTGAAGGCGGAGGCTTTACTCTTGGGGAATGGTAGTGTAGGTGATGCGGTTGATATCATTAACCAGATAAGGCACCGTGCAGGACTGGCAGATTTGCCTTCATCTGTAACTTCCAGCAGAGAAGCGGCTTTTGAAGCATTGATGAAGGAGCGTCGGCTTGAGTTGGCGCTGGAAGGACAGCGTTGGTATGACCTTGTGCGTTGGGGTAAGGTGGAAGAGGTGATGAATTCCCTTCCGGACCGTGATGAAGGTCGTGCGAAGTTGGGCAATCTTTTCAATAGGAATTATTATAAGTTGCCTATTTCCCAGTCTGTATTGGATCAGAATCCTAATCTGAAACAGAATCCGGGATATTGATCAGAATATTTATAGATTGAAATATCCTTGAGAAGAATCCCTTTATTTTACCTTGCCCGATAGATATGACGAGGTGAAATAGGGGGATTTCTGTATCACATTTCGCAACAGTTTTTTATTTCCTTTTGAACATAAGAGCAGTAATTGTTGTTAAAAGGGCAAGACGTCTTTTTATGTGAAACTTTTAAAACGAACGAAAATATGAAACGTATATATGCTATAGTAGTGTTTACTATTTTGACAACGATAGCTTATGCCCAGGCGGATGATAAAGGGTATCAGGAAGGTGCTTGGGTATTGAAAGGTGTGACAGGACTCAACATGTCGCAGACGGCCATGTCCAACTGGTCGGCGGGAGGTGAGAATTCTATTGCCGGAAATGCTTATTTGAACGCTTCATTGACCCATAAGAAAGGAAATTGGTTGTGGGTCTCTAATGTAGTATTGGATTATGGATTGTCCAAGACAAAATCACAAGGAGTTAGGAAAAGTTCAGACAAAATCGGAATTTCAACCCAGTTGGGCTATTCTACTGATAATGTATGGTTCTATACGCTTATGGGAGATTTGAATACCCAATTTGCCAAAGGGTATAACTATCCGGACAAGGAACATCAGATTTCTAACTTCTTTGCTCCGGCTTATTCCAATATAGCTTTGGGTATGGAGTGGCGTCCGAAGAGCAATTATTCTCTGCTCCTCTCACCTGTTTCCACAAAAATGACTTTTGTCTGTGATGACTATCTTTCTGATCTGGGAGCATTTGGTGTTGATCCGGGAGATCATTTCAAGATTGAGGCGGGTGCATTTGTCAAGGCCCGTGCAGAGTTGCCTTTGATGGAGAATGTGAATCTGATTACCACTGCTGATTTTTTTACACCCTATAGCAAAGATTTCGGGAATATCGATATTAATTGGGATATGCTCATTAGTATGAAGATTAACAAGGTACTGTCAGCTACCATAAGTACAGCGTTGAAATATGATAATGATGTGAAAACGCTTGATAATGAGGGTATTAAGAAAGGCCCTAAAGTGCAATTTAAAGAGATACTGGGTATCGGATTGGCATATAATTTCTAAACTTTTATAAAGCACTGTTGAAATAACGTAAGCATTTGGCTAATCCCGTGTGAAGTTTCTGTGGTTATCCGGCAAAAAAACGATGATTTCTTTGCCGTTCCTGCAAAAAGTTCCGGTTTTCCGGTTGATTCTTGCGGATTTTTAATGATATCCCGGTATTTCTCCCTACACTTTTAAAGAAGTTTCAGCTCTTTCAGATTATGAGGCAGCAATTCGGCTAGATCTTTTGTGTAGTCATTGTCATATTCATGTATGTGGTTGAGGAAGTGGAGCGTCCACTTTTTGAAGTCCACTCCGGCAACTTTGCAGCATCCCATCAGTGAGTATATGACCGCCGCATCCTCTGCCGCATCATGATTGCCGCAGAAGAGATAGTTCTTTCTTCCCAAAGCTACGGGTCTTACACTATTCTCAATGAGGTTACTGTCCGGTTTGTACCGCCCGTCGATTGTATACCGGGCCAGCTGTCGTGAGTAGGTCAGGAAGTAGTTGATGGCCTTGCCTATGGGACTTTTGGGAAGCACTTTCGGATATTCAGTGATACACCACTTTTCAAAAGCCCTGATAACGGGATACGCAAGACGTTTTCTCAATCCGCATCTCTGTTCATGGTCCATCTCCTGGCTGTCGGCCATGTCCTCCACATCATATACTATGCCTATCTGGGCCAGGGCGTACTCAGCCCTCGCCTTGTCATTGTACAACGCCCTGTCAAAGTACCGCCTGCAATGTGCCCAGCAGCATATGGTTATGATTCCCTCAAGTTTCTCCAGGATACCGTAGCCGGGATAACCGTCAGTCTGTATGGCCCCGTGGAAGTCCTTGAAGAGCTGCAGGACCACCTTCGCACTCCGTGTCCCTTCATTGTAAAAGAAGAACACCAGGCCGTTCATCACATCCCTGACCAGCCAGAGATATCCTTTGACCGTCCGGTGTTTCTCACTGTTGATTATAGGGACCGTCGTCTCGTCGGACTGTACATAATCGGAAGCCAGTACCAGTTCCTTGAGCCGGAAGTAGGCGGGTCTCATCAGGTCGGCGACATCATGGAACCATCCCTCTATTGTGGCGGCAGGTATGCTGAAGCCCAGACGTTTGAACATCTGGATCTGGCGGTAGAAAGGAAGGTGGTCGACATATTTCCCCACCATCAGGTCTGTCAGCAGGGAGGCGCTCGCATAGCTTTTGGCTATGGGCTCGTCCTGTACGGGTGCGGTACGTATCAGTTTGTCCGCTTTTCTTATACCTTTATGACGGATGGTGACACGGACGTACAGTTCGGCCGGTTGCAGCTCCAGATGCTCGGAAGTCTCCGTGTCGCTGAAGAGTATCCATTCATCCTCATGACCGATATAGCCTTCCGGATATACATGTTCCTCCACATGGCGCAGTTCTGCCGGCAGCTTCCGGCGCACGGGGATTCTTTTCTCACGCGCCTTGGCTGTACGGGTGCTCCTGTATCTGTCTATCTCCTCAAGAGCCTTTCTGACTGTATTTGCCTCCTCTTCGGACATATCGGTCTTTTCAAAATCCAGACGGAGCTGGTTGGGGTCATCGGGGACGCGGTGCTTTTCAGACATCGCCCCCCACATTTTGCGCTCCAGGTAAAGCAGCTTCTGTTCCAGCCGGAGGATATATTCGTTCTTTTCCTCGATGATACGTCTTTTCTCTTCGATGTCCCTCTTCTTCTCGGAGATCAGGCGCTCGTATTTCTCCTTGAGCACCCGGGCATCCGACAACTCCTCCACAAGCTGTTCGGCAGCGTTGGCACGTCTGTACTCGGCGTCACGGTCAAGCAACAACCGGCTGACAAGGGATGGTTCGATGGAGCTTTCCGGCATGTTTTCTGTTCTTTATTTCGGATATAAAGATACAAAAAACAGAGGGAACGGGCAAGAGAAAGGCGCTATTTATACGGATTCAGGAGCGTTTTTTCCGGTTCCCATCTGGAACGTTTCCTTACATCCCCGGAAGAAAGGCCCCGCACCATCATGATCAGGTCCGACCAGTTGATTTCCCGGGAAGGGGAAGGGTCGTCAGCGGCAATATGAGGCAGTGCGAGCATGCCACGCTCAAGTTTCATATGGTATATGACCAGCCCGCCAAACTCGGCATGCAGTATTTTCATGCCGGTAAGCCCCTTGTTTATAAAAATGTAGGCGCTGCCATCTTGAACATGCATTCCCATCTGGCTGGTGACGATACCACTCAACGAATAGAAGCTTTTTCTCATATCGGTAGGATACGGGTACAGATAGAATCTGTTGGAATCATTTAGACTGAACATAGGCTACTGGCATAAAAGGATTAGGGAACGGAGCATGTCAAGTGTCATCTCACGGTTTATACGTATAACAACACCGTTCTGATAAACGATTTCACAAAGAGGGCTACAATCCTGAGGAGATGTCCGGGCTGCAGACGGGGAGGAGATGGATATCTTACCGTTGCGCTGGCTCATGCTCACCGGTATGAAACCGGCAGAAGAGGCATTCCGGCTGTCAAGCAGCTTCTTTTTCCAGAAGTAAAACTTGTCCTCGTCAAAACAGATGGTGCGGCAGAACTCACGGATCGTGGTATCGCTGGCTTGCCATTCCGCATAGATCTTTTTAAAGGCATCTAAAGTTAAGTTCTTTTGTTTCATAAGTTATGGATTTATTATGGGGCAAAGATAAAAGATGACAAGACAAAATAGAAAGGGGGATTAGCGATTGCTTACGTATGATTCCCGCCTCTACAGTGTGATTAATACATAATAAATCGCCTGTAGAGACGGGAATCTTTCGCCTTTATATTATATTCTTATTACGCTCCTCTCTTTTCTTGCCATGCAGTGTTTTCTTTTGCCAAAATTATCGCTTAATAATAAAATTGCATAACTTTGTTCCCAGTGAACATACTGATAACAGTCTCGTTAATTAATAATTAGTACAACATGAAACACATTCTTTTTTTAATAATAAGCATTTTATTAACCTCATGCAGGAATAACAACATGGGGAGTGATACTCAAAGCAATGTTTTACAAGCAGACTTACATCCCTCCAAAATATCTGTACATGAGATTTTCGATACTATTCAAGTAATACCGTTAGAGACAACGGATAGCTGCCTGCTACGAGCTCCAGTGAAAATTGTAGTCGGTAATAACCGTAATTATATTCTTGATTGGAAAAATTTTCAAGTATTTGTATTCGATGATAGAGGACACTTCTTGCATACAATCGGTAAAAAAGGACAAGGTCCCGGAGAGTATAGGGAAGTATATGATATGATTGTTGATGAAGGAAAAAATCAGGTAAAACTACTTTCTCCATTCGGAAGCATCTATGTTTATAACCTGGAAGGTCAGTTTGTAAGGCAAATCAGATTACCGGACAAAAGCAATTACCAAGCCATGGAAGCAATGGGAGATAAAATTATGACATGGACAATTCCCAATAGCTGCGAAGAAACCTGCATCACAATCGTGGATGCCAATACCGGAGAAGAAACAAACAGTTTCTGGAAAGGACCGCGCATCCTGAATTCTGTAGCAGTAGGTAATTTTTATACCTACAATGGGAAGAGTTATTTTGCCCCTACCTTTCATAATAATGAAGTTTATGAAATTACGGAAGATAGTCTACGGTTAGCTTATCAATGGAATTTCGGTAAAGACAACATTGATATTTCAAAATATAAGTTTACTTTTATCGATGATAACCAGGCTGAAGAAGGATGCCTTATAACCCAATACATAAAAGATAATACTATACCTTATCTATTAAGAGCGCAGTATCAAAACAGCAAGTTCTTTTACGTTAATTTGTCATATGGCTGGTTTCCGAATCTGACTTTAAAAAACGTTTTCTATCGCAAAATAGATGATAAATGCTTTTTATTTAGAGAATCTAAAGAAGGCATAATAGTAAGGCCGGAAACTTTTGAAGAAGAATATATTGTGCAGTTTGCCTTCAGCGAGGAGTTTGAAGCATATCAGTCCGTATTACCTCCAACAGAGTATCAGAAATTGAGGAACCGGCAAGAAGACGATAATCCCTGCCTGATCAAATTATACTTCAAATAAAATCTCACACGCATTTTTAGAGATAACCCGGCATATAAAACCTATTGTAAACCACTTCATGTGTACTTTCAATAAGAATCTACGCAATCTTTTTCAGCCTCCTGAAATGAGCAAGCAACTCTTCGGCATCTTTCCACGTATGGTAACGGTTCCAGATATCTCCTAATAAAGCTGCACCGCCAAAGCCAAGAGACTTTATTTCCGCAAGGTTCACCTCACTTATTCCACCTAAGGCTACTACCTTTTCATGGATGACTCCGCTTTCCTGTGCTTGTTTCAACTCATCCTTTGAATATCCCGAGCGATATCCCTGTTTGGAAATGCTATCGTAAACAGGACTCATAAGCACATAATTGAACAGGGAGACTGTAGTTTCCACTTCTTCCAAGCTATGGCAGGCACGACTCAGTATTCCCTCATAATTTGCTGGTGCCTCCGGATGACGGGAATTCAAGTGAATTCCGCCTAAAAGATACTTACCTTTTAAAGAGAAGAAATCATGAATGACAATCCGGGTTCTATATTCCGGAGCAATACCTTGCAGCAGATTTTCTACCGCATGAACATCCGCATCCGGTTTGCGTACATGCAGCAAGTCCAGTCCGGCTTTAAATAATTCAGTGACGATGCGTGCTTCATCCGGAATAAAATCCGGAGAGGTGATAATAATTAGTTTCATTTTTCTATCCTTCATTTACCGGAGGCGTCGGAAACGGGAAATGCCACAAAGGACCATTCCCCTGCCCTATACGTAAATTCTTCCCGGCTTCAATAGCACAGGAAATGTATTCTTTGGCCTGTTCCACTGCTTCATACAAGGATGATCCTTGCGCCAGAAAAGTGGCAATGGCGGATGAAAGCGTACATCCCGTACCGTGCAGGTTGGCGGAATGAATACGCCTGCCACCAAAAATATTCAGTTCTTTTCCGTCATAAAGTACATCGCACATTTCATGACCGGTCAGATGACCTCCTTTAATAAGAAAAGCACAGTTATATTTTTCGAATAACCGGCATGCGGCATCCTCCATTTCATCAATCGTCTGAACCGGTTGTTGCAACAATACTTCTGTTTCGTGCAGATTAGGAGTTACGAGAGTTACTTTCGGAATCAACTTAGTACGAATGGCTTCCAATGCCTCATCCGTCATCAGACTATGCCCGCTGGTAGAAACCATCACCGGATCGAAAACCACTTTCCGGGGAGAATAGCGACGCAGTATCCGTACTATTTCATAAATAATCTCTACGTTTCCAGTCATACCTATTTTAATGGCATCCGGTTGCAAGTCTTCCATCACCGCCTGCATCTGTTGGCCTACCAGCTCTGCCGCAACAGGATGAACAGCTTGCACACCCAATGTATTCTGCACTGTAATGGCTGTGATAGCAGTAGCTGCATAACCTCCAAGTGCCGAGATAGCTTTTATATCTGCCTGTATGCCCGCGCCACCGGAACTGTCGGAACCGGCAACGGAAAGGACGATTGCTTTCTTATCCATAAGCCAAATTACAACTTTATAACATTCCCTGTACGGCTACTCTCCCATGCCGCCTCAATCAGGCGGATAACGCCAAGCACTCCGCACGCATCACTTTGCAACACTTCGCCATTCCGGATATGCTGATAAATATTCTCATAAAAAGCAGCGTAGTTTCCGGGAAGGGTAGGATAAGGTTTCCGCACCACATTACCATCTTTTTCCGTATGGAGTATTCCCCATTGGGATTCATCCTCTTCTCCCCAATGCGGGGTATCCGGCAACACACCTTTAGTCAGATCCGCCTCTTGAGGATCAAGACCATACTTCACATAAGAACCTTCCGTTCCATGAAGAACAAAGCGAGGCTCATTCTCACACATCAGATAGCTGGCTTTCAAGGTGATTTTCACTTCCGGCATCCGGGCAGGTTTCATCAGATGGATGATAAAATAATCATCTACTTTACCACCGGTACGTAAAGTTGCAATATCAGCAAATACAGCTTCGGGCATACCAAATAGTTGAACAGCCTGGTCGATGACATGGGCACCCAGATTATAAGTCAGACCACCACCATTCTCGCCGGTTTCTTTCCAGGTATTCGGCTTGATGAAATTCCGGTAGCGGGGAAAGGTTGATTCAAATTCGACCAGACGACCCAACAATCCCTGAGCCAATATTTCTTTCACGGTCAGGAAATCACAATCCCAACGACGATTCTGGTAAACACTTAAGGTCAGTTCTTTTTCCGCAGCAAGGGCTACGAGTTCTTCACCTTCCTCTACAGTAGTGGTGAAAGGTTTTTCAACGATAACATGTTTTCCGGCTTCGAGAGCACGACGGGCATATTCGTAATGGGAACTGTCAGGGGTATTCACTACCACTAACTCCAGTTCTTCCATCCCTATCAACTCATCAAAACTACGCACAATACGGGATTGCGGATACTTCGCCCGTGACAATTCTTTACTACGCTCAGTGACAGCAGTCAACTCAAAATGAGGATTTGTGGAAATAAAAGGAGCATGAAATACTTGTCCCGACATTCCAAAGGCAGCCAATCCGGTTCTTATCTTATCCATATCTTTCATTTTTTCTTTCGGCAAAACTAATGAATTTATCGCTGATGTACCACACATGAAGGAATAAGGTTTTACGAAGAAAGATAATTTAATCCTTCGGAAGCTCCTTTTTCAGTACAATGAGAGCCTGATTCATCTCCACCGCCTTATTCCATATCTGCTGCAACTGTCCATAATATTCGGAAGGCACGACCGAGGAAGACAAAATGAATGTATAATTCACAATGACGTTGTTCCTGTTTCTTTGGATTGCATATTTGCATTGCAGCTTGCCGTCTTCAGTCTTTATCACTTGCGTGTGGGGGATTTCTTCCACCTCATAGCCTTCAGGAAGCGTCAGCGCACAAGAGAGAGTGACTTTTGACGGATAAGGGAACTCTACCGGAAGGATCCGCTCCGATTGTATAAACGGGTTCTTTGTCAATTGCGGAAAAAGAATTGGATTAATATATATATAATCATCCAACTTTTCCGCCTCAAGTACAAAATCAAATTCTTCCTGTATAGTTGTGAAGTCATCTTCCTTATCTGTTAGCTTCAGATTGGTAACCGTCAGTTTTTCTTTCATCAATTCCTGTTTATTCACAAGAGAGTCTTTCGCCTGGTTCTCTTTCCGGTGTTCTAAAGCTTGATGTCCCTTCAGAATGGTAGTCCGACGTCCGGTTATCAGATTCTCCCGGGCATTAGCACTGATTTTCATGAAAACTTGATTGGTAGATATTTCCTGCAAGTTCACCCACTTTTGTTTTTCCGGTATATCGGCAGAAAGCATACGTGCTTTGGTCACCGACAATTCAATGGGCAGCACATTGAGAGCCGGTACCTCCATCGAACTATCCAGATAAACATACTTTCCTCTTGCCTCATCATAAATAGCCACTACGAAAGTGTTCAATTTCTGAAGAGAGGGAAAGTTAGACGGCAACATTCCCCCGGAACGCCGGCTCATAACCACAGGATAGGCCTTAATGCCGTAGCTTCTGAGCATACTGATAAAAATAAAATTCAAATCGGCATTACTGCCGGTTCCGGCTTTAAGTACCTTCTCCAGATTCTCACTGTAAAGTTTATACTCTCCATTCCAAGACAACTTTTGCTTCAGCAATTGGAAAACACCTATAACTTTTTGATTAAAAGTCAAATTGCCCGATTGGTTGAGTTGCCGAATCTCTTCAAGGTACGGGCTTTTCCACAACAAGTGTTTACCAAAGCCTTCGTTCTCCTCCCGGGTCAGTTGTTTATCCACATCCTCCCAGTTCTGGCTGTAAGGTTTGTAGCCTTCATCCGGATAATTGGTTCCTTGCAAATCGAAACTAACCTGTATTCTATAATCTTCCGGACACCAGCAAAAAGATTCATCCTGGCGGATGGCAGGCAGATTTTGGGAAGTAAACGTAAGCTTCTGTGCCGAAATAGTAAAGTCATGCGACACTCTCGCTACGCCACTTGTTGTATGTTGTGCGGCTTGTACCGAACCTTTCTCTTCCAGAACATCTATATATTGGCGCCCTCTAAACTCTATGTTATATACAAATACATGAGGAATAGTTATTTCGTATTGATTGTATATTACGGGAATTTCTTCCTGCATCATCCAGTTGTCTATGTGTACGGAATAGTCGGAAGTCATTTTATAGTGATATTCGATAACTGTCCCGACCTTGACAGCAGGCAATGAAAACTTCAGTACTCTGTGATAGGTATTCAGCCTCTCATCGGAAACGAGCTCCCGCTTCAGACGGGTTTTAACAAGTTTCCCATTTTCCAGATTATAGGAACATCCGTCCAGATCGGAGATGCGGTCTTTCTCCTTATCTCTGTCAGAAGGCGCATAATAAGGAATGGCTACATCAGCTTGTGAAACACCTTGCGGCTTCAATATCTTGATGCGTACCCAATGTTCCGTATACAATTCAAATTTATCATTATAAGTAAAACCGCTCTTGCCTTTATGAAACAGATAAACTGCCACTGCGGTAGTGTCAGGAGCGTATGTCTCCAGTGATAGCTCCTCCTTGGAGGGTTTGCCATACTTCAGGTCAGGCTTAATTACAGTAGTAGCTTGTTGTGAAAAAGCCATCGGGAAGCATAAAGAAATAAGCATGCAGAAAATAAATAGCCCGTGTTTCATGATTTGACTTTTTAAGATTACCAATTGTACAAAAATAATAATTAATACAATACAGCGGCGTTGATCTTACAAAAAAAACAGGTATTTTTGCCACACACATTATTTATATTGAATACCATGAAGAAATTAGCTTTTTTAGCCTGTCTACTCCCCATTCTATGGGCGGCATGTAGCAGCACTGCAACTACCCGCAAAGAATCCGGTGAATGGGCAAAAGTTCCCGAAATCCTAAAGAACATTGTTCCGCCTACTTTTCCGGACAGTATATATGACGTAACTGCCTACGGGGCAAAAAGCGATACGAGTTTTGACAGCCGACCTGCCATATTGGAAGCCATCAATCAATGTAATACAAATGGTGGCGGCACCGTTCTCATCCCTGCCGGAAACTATTTCAGCAAAGGAGCCATCTTGCTGAAAAGTAATGTAAACCTGCACGTTGCAGATGGCGCACGTCTGGAATTCTCGACCGTGGCCTCTGACTATCTCCCCATGGTATTGACCAAATGGGAAGGAACGGAATGTTTCAACTACTCCCCTTTCATCTATGCCTACCAGTGCACCAATGTCGCCCTGACCGGCAAAGGCACGATTGACGGCAACGGAGCTGTAACTTTCAATGGTTGGCACGCCCTGCAAGGTCCCGCCCTGGATCGCTTGCGCCAGATGGGTATCGATTCCATCCCGGTATACGAACGCGTATTCGGAGAGGGATATTACCTGCGCCCATGCATGATACAATTCTACGGCTGCAAGAATGTACTTGTAGAAGATGTACAGATCTACGATTCTCCATTCTGGATTATCCATCCTGTATTCTGCGACAATGTCACCGTACGCAATGTATATATAGACAGTAACAACTACAACAACGATGGTTGTGATCCGGAATCAAGCACGAACGTACTGATTGAGAACATGGACTTCAATGTGGGAGATGATGGTATCGCCATAAAATCAGGACGCGACCAGGATGGCTGGCGCATCGGCCAAGCCACGGAAAATGTGATTATCCGTAACTGCCACTTCGCCCGGTGGGCCATTACCATCGGTAGTGAAATGTCCGGTGGCGTACGGAACATCTTTATCGAGGATTGCAAGATAGACAGTTGCCGCAACGGTATTTACTTCAAATCAAATCTGGATCGTGGCGGTTACTTTGAAAATCTAAACATGCGCCGGATAGAAGCAGACGTCTGCCTGTGGGGAGTGATTAATTTCCGTACGAACTACCACGGATACCGCGGTGGAAATCATCCGACACTCTTCCGCAATATCTGCATAGAAGATGTAACTTGCAACCGCGTGGACAGCGTAGCACTCATGGCAAACGGATTACCAGAAGCTAAACTTTATAATATCACCCTGCGGAACATAAAGGTAAAACAGGCACCGAAAGCCATACAGATGGACAATGTAGTGAACTTAACGCTCGACAACGTAGAGGTGAACGGTAAGCGGATTACTTCCGCAGAACAAGAAGACTAAGGGTAAAGACATAGAACATTCTGAGGCTTGATGTAAAAGATGCCATCTTTTGATGTAAAAGGTGGCATCTTTCGTTACATAAGATGGCATCTTTTGCTGTTAAAGATGGCATCTTTTGCATAGCATATAAGAATGTTCTCTTCAGAAAGGTTACTCCGTAACCAGCGGACGTTTACGCCAGTCATCCTTCACATAGCTGTCGGGATAGACTGTTTTATCTTTTAACTCACCACCTTTCAGGCGTATCCAGGAAGTAAAGGTACGTTCCCCCTCCTTCAACACAATTACGCGTGCACCGTTAGATAGATGGTTATATTCCGTATTACCACCTGTGAAACGTCCATAAGCCAGTACGATACCTTTCCACATGACTGAATAGTCATTATCATGGTCATGTCCGACAAAAGTACCCATTACATCACCTGCTTCCTTCATTGCGGCAAACATACCGGTATTAATAGCAGCTGAACAAGCTTTCTCCATACGCGTACCATAAAGGATGGCGTTCTCATCAGAAGCTGCTTCGTTGTATTCGGACAGCGGGATGTGGAAGAATGCCAAAGCAGGCAAAGGCTTTCCGTTATTCTTAGCGGTAAAAGCTGCACTTTGTTGACGATACCAGTTCACCTGATCGAATGTAAGCCAGTCATACCCTTTCACATCCGGTAATTTGGAGTACGAGTGAGAATCCAGGCAATAGAGCACTGAAGCATCTTTCTTACCATCCGAAGATTTCACAGTGAGGACGTAGTCGGGAGACTCAACACTACCACGGTCGGGCTGGATGTTGTAAGGCATGGAACGGATTATATCGTATAATTCGGCACGCGTTTTGCCTTGTTCGTTATCATGGTTACCAAAAGTCACGACAAAAGGTATCTTACGGGAGGAAGCACAATCAAGTACGGCTCGCATGGCTGTATCAGCAGGCGGTGCATAAACTACATCTCCGGTAAAAACAATCAAATCGGGACGTTCGGCATCCAGAACTTCATTGATACGCTTCAAGGCAATGGCTGAAGCTGGATTGTGATACTGAAAATGGATGTCGGTAAACTGGACGATTTTAAACTCTCCGTTCTTGTTAAACTTTAAGGGGGCAACCTGTGCCTGGCAGAACAGAACTGTCAGAAAAGCCAGACAAAGGGTTAAAGAAATTCTCTTCATGTTGTTAGTAATTAGTTTTTAGGTAGTTTATTAGGTTGAAATCAGTATTATTCTTTGGTTATCAAAACTGTTGCATAAGCTGAGATACCTTCTTCGCGACCGGTAAAACCAAGCTTTTCCGTAGTAGTAGCTTTGATGGAGATGTCGTCTTCATCTATTCCCATTACTTTGGCAAGCGTCTGCTGCATGGCGGGAATATGGGATTTCAGTTTGGGGCGTTCTGCACAGATGGTTGCATCAATGTTGCCCACGGAATAGCCTTTGGTTGCAATCAGTTCTACGGTTTTCTTCAGTAATATTTTGCTGTCTATGTCCTTGAACTCTCCTGCGGTATCGGGAAAATGATAACCGATATCACGCATATTGGCGGCTCCCAGCAAGGCATCGCAAATGGTATGAATCAGCACGTCGGCATCCGAATGTCCGAGTAATCCTTTCTCATGCTCCAGGCGGATACCGCCTAACCAGAGTTCACGTCCTGCCACCAACTGGTGTACATCGAAGCCAAAGCCTACACGTATTTTCATATCGTTCTTCTTTTATTTTATTGGATGAATGCACGAAAGTACGGAAAAAAAAGCAAGTGGGGAATAAAGACAGAACGCAAATTACACAAATTACGCAATTTTTCGTCTTATATAAGGCAACCGATAGGGGCCTGAAAGAAATTGCGTAACCTGTGTAATTTGCGTTCTATTCCGTATTCCTTATGATTTACGGTCTATCCGGCAGTTGAGACAGCAGGTCTTTGTAGAATGCCCTGACGTCCTTCCAGTGATAGAAAGGAGCGATGTCGGTCTTCACCGGGATACTCACTTCTTTCTCGTTCAGCATGAACTTCACGATGATATCGTCTGCACTGCCTTTCTTACGGAAGAAAACAATCTGCACATTGGCAGCCATAGGCACCATTTTGAAGTTACACCATGCCTGATAGAATTTAGCCGGATCGGACTCTTCATTATAACAGTTCTCCAGTCTCAGCAAGCCTACCAGAGGAATAACATTACCGTCGTGTCCGAAGCGGAAAGTGGCCGAGTTTGTACCGGAGGCAATCGCCGCGTCTGCCGAGTCCATGATATTCTCAACCAGAGATTTAGCGTTTGCCAGCATCAGTCCGTTCGTCATGGGCGAAGGGCCGTCGCATACATAGTTCTTATAGTTATGTATCTGCCAGATATCAAACAATTCCTGCTTCTCAAAGATATCATAAAAACAAACCTCCGGTTCCACGTTCTGCATATCAGAAGCAACCCAATACAGACCGCGCATCAATTCTTCAGGATTCACATTCTTACGAATATACTCTTTGCTATTGAACAGTGTATTCATCAGACGTTCCGGACGGACATGTTCTTCTTCGAACTTACGGAATTCCTCATACCAAGGCCCTTTGCGTGAAGTAAACTTCATAGCTTCCTGTGTATGGAAATTTAGGTAATCCATATATTTATTGCTGGATTCGCGCTCAATCCTCATCTTCGGGTTGAATTCCTTCAGGCGTTCGCAGAATGCATCCATGCTGAGCACGCAACGGATAACTACGGTAGAGCGGGCAGACATTTGCGGTTCGCCTTTAAATACTTCAGGGAATGCCTGATACATACGTTCGGCAATGCCTCGTTGTTGCTTCACTCCTACCGGACTGAGGTCGCCGCCGTGTCCTTTGGCATCTGCCCAGACAATGTCCAGACGTTTACGGACATCTTCGCCCAAATCGGTTAATGCTCCGGCTGCATGGGCTTTCTCAAAGACTTCCATCACGCGGACGTAGTCTTCATCCGCAATTAGCCAGCGGGAACCATGACGGCCATAGTGACTGATATAGAATGGTTCATAACCTTTCGGAGCCTTGGTCTGGACGCCCGAAGGACCGGGGTAAGCGTAATATACACCACCTGTCGTTGCAATATCATTGAAGATTTCTTCGCGTGTAGCTTGTGCATATAAGCCTTGCACAGCCAAAGCGGCTAACAGGACGATTGAAAAAAGAGTTCGTTTCATTCTCATAAACAAGTTGTTATTTTTAATGTATTTATTATTGTATTAGTAAAAACGAAAAAGAAAAGAACAAAAGTGATTAGTGTTTGGTGATAAGTGATTAGCGCCATTCGGTATATTATTTTTTAGACGCGGATGACACGGATAACGCGGATTTAAAAGGCTGCGCTATAAACGTGGATAAAAAAAAATCCGCGTCATCCGTGTCATCCGCGTCTAAAAGATTATTTATCATTTAGCTCATAACCCTATTGTAATGAATCAACCTTCATCCTTATTTCTGATAATCCGGATTCTGTGTCAGATACGGGTTCGTGGTAAACTCATCCTGCGGAATGGGATACAATTTGTACTTATCGTTCACATCTTTACCCACATACGTACCAACTTCACCGTCGCTGCTACCTTTCCAGTCCCAGTTATATCCTTTTGTGAATTTGCCAAAGCGGATCAGGTCTGTGCGACGCACCAACTCCATATTCATCTCACGGGCTCTTTCATCCAGAATGAAGTCCAGATTCAACTGGCCGTCGGTAATACGACCGGATACCCCGTCACCATAGTTACCAGACATATAAGCACGGTCTCTGATTTCATTCACATAACCCAGCGCCTCAGCACGCGTGCCTTCCGCAGCCCCGCGAAGAATAGCCTCAGCAGCCATCAGGTAAGCATCTGCCGTACGGAACATCGGGAGATCTACAGACGAATACTTAGTACCGCCATCTACCAATTCCTTACGGTCCTTGGTTACATTTCTCCATTTGATGCACGCATAACCATTCTCAAAAGTCTTCTGGAAAGCCTTACCTTCTACCCAGGTTTCCTTTGTATGACCGATAGTAAAGAACTGTGCACGCTTATCTTTCTTATTATCTCCCCAGGGATCATTTTCATAGAAGGTTTGGTCAGCCTCATCAAACTTATCTACAAGCGCCACCTTCACACGGGCATTACCCCAACCACGGCTACCTACTCCGGTTTTTACATAGCTATCCATCGGACCATTCATCAATGCTTTAATCAGAAAGTTGGTTCCGGCACTGCTCTGTGCATAGTCAGCATCCTGCACCAAAGGCCAGATGATTTCGGAGCAAGTATTGTTATCTGCCAGGAAGATGTGACGGTAATCAGAAGCCAACGGATAATTACCTTCCGTAATCACTTTCTTGGCATATTTATAAGCATTGGTATATTCATTCTTGCCTACCCATGTTTCGGCATTCAGATAAACACGTGCCAGGAGAAACCAAGCCGATACACGATCCACACGGCCATATTCATTCCGCTTCGGTTCTTTCAGCAAGGTTGTCAGTTCTTCCGTTTCGGTAATTACATAGTCGTAGATTTCCTGGCGGGTCTTCTGATGAGGAATCGTACCTACATCCATCGTTTCATCAATGAAAGGACCCGAACCGTACAAGTCGCAAATCATGCTGTAGCAATAAGCACGGATGAAGCGTGCTTCGGCACGGTAATAAGGCATTTCAGCCTGCAAAGCATCGTATACGCCACGGTCTTTCAATTTCCCTTCCGTGCTTTCGCGCAAGAACTCATTACAGTAGTTAATGGCCATATACAGACGATAATATGAATAGCAAATAATCTTTGTCGAAGGGTCCCAGTTCATATACAACAGTGACAAACTTCCATGACTGCCACCGGAATGGAAAACGATCTCATCCGTACAAGCCTCTTGCAAATAGAACAGAGCACGTGTATAGCCACTATAACCTTCATCAATACCCGGCACGTCGCCGTTTCCGCCATCACCACCCTTTTGTCCGGTCTGGATAAGGCTGGCGTAACACTTTGCCAATACTCCGATGTATCCCTCAGGCGTAGAATAAACCTTCTCGCCCACCAATTCATTGTCGTCCAAAGGCAATGTATCCAAATCTCCCAGACAAGAAGAAAGAAGGAAGAGAGATACCAGACATATACTTGCTAACTTGAAATATTTCGTTTTCATTGTTTTCTGATTTTTCATGAATTAAAAATTAAGATTTACTCCCAGCATGAACATACGCGGGCGCTGATAGATGTTCTTATCGATACCGCTATAAATTTCCGGGTCAAGACCGCTATAGCCTGTCAGTGTACATACATTCTGCACGGTGAAAGAGAGACGAAGAGAGGTCTTTTCGTTCCACAACTTATCGAAGGTATGTCCTAACGTAATGTTGTCGATACGGAAGAAGTCGCCTTTCTCCAGGAAGTAATCGGTATAGATGCGATCCTGCGTAAATCCGGTTTCAAGGGTAGAACGCAGAATATTGCTGGAAACGCCGGTTCCGCCATAAAGTCCGTCCAAAGAATCGGAGGCTTTCACATAGTTATAAACATAAGCACCGAAGCTTCCATGTCCGTTGATACCCAAATCCCAGTTCTTGTATGTCAGACGGGTAGAAAGACCGCAGTAGTAAGGAGCTTTGGAGCTTTTGCCGGTCACGTACTTGTTGGCATCTTCTTCGCTGCTGGTGACGGAACCATCTTTTGCGATATATTTGCCATCCAGCGGCTTACCATTATCGTCATAAGCCTGTTGCAACAGGTAGAAAGTATTCGGAGTTTCGCCTACCATGTGGACTTGCAGATATTTACCCGTACCGCCGGCATTACCTGTCTTCACATAGTTGTCTTCACGGTCAATGGTGTTCAGCTTTGTAATTTCGGAAGTATTCCAGGTAAAATTACCGCTGACAGTCCATTCCCAATCCTTGTTCTTCACAGGAATCACGTTGATACCGATTTCCAGACCTTTACTCTTCATATTACCGATATTGGTTTCAATCATATTGGTAAAGTTGCTTCCGGCAGGAACGAATATCTTATTCAGCAGGTCTTTGGTAGTACGCCAGTAGTAATCAATCGTACCGGAGATACGGTTGTTCAGGAAACCATAGTCGATACCGATATTATAAGTTTCGGTAGTCTCCCACTTGATGTTGGCATCGTAGCCATTGGGACGGTAAGTAGTGTACCATTGATCACCGAAGTAATAGCGGGATTCGTCATAAGATGCCGTATAAGTCGGCAGGTGCTGATAGTATGAACCGATGGATTGCTGACCGGTCTGGCCGTAGCTCAAACGGAGTTTCAAATCGGACAAGGCTTTGAAGTTAGAGAGGAAAGCCTCTTCGTTCACACGCCAGGCTGCCGCAACTGAAGGGAAATACCCCCAACGGTTATCGGGAGAAAAACGTGAAGAAGCATCTGCACGCAGAGTAGCCGTCAACATGTAGCGTTGTTTCCAGGAGTAGTTTACACGTCCATAGAAAGAAAGCAGGTAAAGTTCGGCTTCGGCATGCTGGGGGGTAGCCAGTTCTTTGCCTTCGGTGTCGGTGGTTACACTATTATTCTTATACCAGAAACGTTGCCAGCCATAACCACCCATGACATTGATGTGATGATCTTTCAGTTCCTTATCGTAATTGGCATAGAAATCGAGCAAGGTGTTGCGCTTGGTCTGATGGTATTTATAGCGTTTGCCCGTACCGTCATTCTGATTTCCAGTGTACATGGAGGGAGCAAGATCGGGCACATTTTCACGATTGTCATTCTTCTGGATGTCATAGCCCATATTCAGATTGAAGCGCAGGTCTTCCAATCCGTGCACCTTGTAGTCGAGGGCAATGTTACCGATAGAACGTTTTGTTTTTTCGAGTTTGTCAGCCAGTTCCAGATCGGCAACCGGATTCGCAGCGGCCAGCGTGATGGGTTTACCGCCATTCATCCATGTATAATATCCCAGACCTACATTACCTTCATAGTCTTCGTAAACAGGACGGGTAGGATCAAAAGAGATGGCACTGCCAATCACGCCTGTTGAAACCGGTTGATTATTCTCAATACTTCCCTTGACGTTGATATCTACAGAAAGATGTTTATCAAAGAACTTCGGAGACAGACCTACACTGGCGTTGATACGCTCGTAGTTATTATTCTTCAATGTACCATTCTGGTTAGTATATCCTACGGATACACGGTAAGGCATATTCTTCAAAGCTCCGGTCATGGACAAGTTATGATCCGTACCCAGTGCCACGCGGTAGATTTCTTTCTGCCAGTCTACATCTGCATTGCCCAGCTTGAAAGTCTCCGGAGCATTGGCATGCTCGGCAAAAGCCTGACGGAATTCTTCAGTAGAAAGTACATCCATATACTGATATACATTGCTTACTGTCATGTTTCCGTTATAGTTGAAGGAGGGACGGGAAGTACCGTCAGCACTTCCCTTCTTGGTAGTGATGATGATGACACCATTGGAAGCACGCGAACCGTAAATAGCTGTGGCAGAAGCATCCTTCAATACTGTAAAGGAAGCAATGTCGTTCGGATTGATGGCACTGATAGAAGTATTGCTTACGGGTACTCCGTCGATAACAATCAGCGGATCATTATCTGCCGACAAAGAGGCTCCCATACGGATACGGATGGGAACCGCCCCCCCCCGGGCGCCCCTTGGAAATCACC